>JAABUQ010006494.1_pt1 | contig 17691 bp, 24 predicted proteins | sample 5560001 | NCBI WGS metagenome assembly JAABUQ01 (sample SAMN10711888, study PRJNA513371) | rock metagenome | isolation source: Antarctica rocks | place: Antarctica: Victoria Land, Finger Mt nord | collected 2015-12-18
CAGTCTTGTACTCAGCCGTGAACTTCTTACGCTTTCGCGAAGGCTGCGGCGTTTTGGTAGCCATCGGACACTCCTTCGCCCGTCTTCGGGCTTGTCTTTGTGTCCATCAAGACGGGGCAAGTTCACGACGATGGAGAGCCACGCCGTCATCAGCGCGACAAGGCAAGCGGTGGTCTAAATCAGATCGCGACCGTGTAAAGACAATACGGCGCGGTGACTGACGTTGCCCAAAGCCGTACCCCATTCATAAGTCGAGAGCAAGCAACGATGGTCGTCACCCCGAACTTGCTCCGTCGATAGCGTGAATTTCGCGGCTTGACTGGCCAGTTTCGACGCCTTCTCTGCGAACGCTTTCGGCGAAAAACTTCGTAGCGCGCTGTGAGGATGGTTTCTGTTGTAGTCGGCTCGCCAACGCGTGGCAAGCTGGCGAACTTCTTCGAGCGAAACGGACCAGTTCACGTTGAGGAATTCTGGCGGACGCGGTTGTTGATTCGACAAACGCGTTGTCGGTCGGCTTTCCAGGCCGTGAGAAGTCAAGCTTGACGTGGTTCCAGTATGCCCACTGATCAAGTTGTTTCGACACGAAGTCTGGCCCATTGTCGAGTCTGATGCGCTGCGGGCTGCCACGGCGCAGCACGATGCGTTGCAAGGCCGATACGACGCGATCGGCTTTGAACCCCAGACCCGCCTCCCGAGCGAGGCATTCACGTGTGAAGTTATCGACTATCGCTAAGAGCCTAATCCTGCGGCCGTCGGGCAACTCGTCGGCGAGGAAATCCATCGACCACGTTTCGTTTGCACGTGTTGCAATCGTACGCGCGCGTCGCATCATCGCAGCACGTCGTCGCTTCGGCGGCCGATGCCGCATGGATAAGCCTTCCTCGCGATAAATCCGGCATACGCGTTTGTGATTGATCAGCCATCCTTCGCGTCGCAACAAGACGTGGATGCGGCGGTATCCGTACCGCACGCGCGTCGCCGCGATCTCCTTGATGCGATGCCGCAGCGGCGCGACATCGATCTTCACGGAGCGATAACGCAGGTTCGGCGGTTCACGATCAGCACAAGACATGCGCGTCGTTCGCTGATCTGGTACGTCTTTTGCAGATAGGGCAAGGCTTCGCGCCGGCGCATCGGCGCTACCATTGTTTTCCGAGTACGTCCTTGAGCATCTTGCGGTCCAGGCTCAAGTCGGCAACAAGTTGCTTGAGCTTGCTGTTCTCTTCGCGCAACTGGCGCAGCTCGCGAATCTCGGGTGTGCCTAGACCACCGTATTTCTTCTTCCAGCTGTAAAACGTGTTTTGCGAAATGCCGAGCTTACGTGCTATAGGCGACCGGCGTTCCGGTCTCGGCCTGGCGCAGCGCATGAGCGATTTGCTCGTCGCTGAAGCGGGATTTCTTCACGGCGAACCTCCCGTCGATTGAGGGTGTAATTCGCCGAAAAATTCACGTTTACCCTGGGATATAATTCAGGGTGAAGACCAGCAGCTACCGCTTACACTGCAAAGAGAACATTAGGCACGGGTCGGCGAGGAGGCGCGTGCGCGGCTGACGCTAGGCCAAATGTTTACGACGAGCGCCGCGACGATGCAGGTGAGGCCCAATAGCTCGAGGGCGCTCGGGCCTTCGTGCAATTGGAGCCACGCGGCGAGCACCCCGACGACCGGCGTCAGCAACGACGCTACGCCGGTCGCGCCCGCCGGAAGACGGCTGAGCACGAACATCCAGAGCAGCCACGCGAGCGCCGTTCCCGCGACGCCGACATACGCAATCGCTCCAACGAACGCCGCGGTCAGGTGGATATCCCGCGGACCTGCGATCGCCACCGCGACGAGCGGAACCGTTCCGTAGCACATTTGCCACGCCGTCAATGACAGCAAATCCGTCGGATGCTTTACGCGCAGAACTTTCCCGTAAACGGCGCTGGCGGCCCATACGATGGCGGTTGCGACGGCCAGTAATTTGGGGGCGACACCGCCCGCTGCATTGAGCGGCCACAGGACGCAGCCGAGCCCGAACGCGGCAAAGCCGAGCGCGAGCCAGCCGCTGGGCAAAACGCGCTCGTGAAGGACCGGCCAGGCCAACAGGACGATCCAAAACGGCATCGTGTATACGAGGATCGCAGTCTTGCCCGCTCCGCCGGTGGCGATCGCGATAACGGAAAACAACGTGAAAAGCGTGGTCTGCAGTGCGCCCAACAAGATCGTCGGCCAGAACGGTGTCGGGCGCAGGGAACGGCGCATGACGATTAGCGCGGCAAACAAGCACAGCGTCCCGACCGCTGAGCGGATCGCGCCAACCGAAAACGGGTCCGCGTTGTCGGTTGCGATCTTAATGACGACCCAATTGTAACCCCAGATTAGCGCTAGAATCAGCAGCGAGCCGTAAGCACGCAGGTCGCCGGTCATGCGTGCGGCGCGCCGGCGACCGACTCGCGTTCGCCTTCGGCGGTCGACGCTTCGCCCGCGAACCACAGCGCGCCGTCGAGAAGAACCGCCACCAGTTCGCGCTCGGCGCCAATGGTGAAGCTGTAGGCGCCCAACGCGATGGGGTCGCTTAGCCAGTCGTTCGCGTATGCGCACGAGAACGCACCTTCGGCGGCTGCGCCGGCATTGAAGTATAGGCCCGCACTCGCACGAGCGACGGCCTTTAGCTCTTCGTCGCTGTAGCGGATGAAACTGTCCGCGGCGGGATCGCGGGCCCACGCGACGACCGACTTCGCGCACACCGGCGACTGCGTCCACGACGTGCGAAAGGTGTCGTCGCCTCTAAGAAACGCGTCGTCGCGGCAGGCACGGTTCCCAAGCGTCTCCGAGCCCAGCGTTTGAAAGCCTAGCATGACTTTCACCACCGGTCCCTTTGCGATATGGGCGATGGCGTCACGGGTCGCCCCGGTTCGCGGCGGATCGAAAGCGACCGCAGCATGTTCGTCCGGCGCCCCCGCGGCCCGGCTAGCCCGTGCAGATGCGGCTCCCCCGAAGAGTGCGTAGAACCGTCCCGGCATCAATATCATCGATGCATGACGTAGCGCGAAATGAGCGACTCACCGATAACCATGCCCAGTAATCCGGCGAGTGCGACGAGCGGGGGTGCCGGAGATTTTACGCGGATTAGCGCGTATGCAACTCCGATCGCGAAACCGACGAGAAAAGAAAGGACGAAGTCGCGCGTCACGTCTCACAATTCCTGTGGGTGAGTGTTAATCGAATCGTCGCATCCACACGTCAAGATCCGTTTGTGTATCCCGTTCCGTATGAACGTTATCATCGCGGCGTTACGTGTGTCGCTCTGCGCGGTGCGGCAGGGTCGTTTCCTTCCGATGGTGACCGCCTTGATGATATGAATACCGCTCGATCTCCGCGACGCTGCAACGCAACCACGATTATCAAGCCTACTCCAGCGAGCAGGTTCCTCAGTGATCCTCGGAGAGCAGGTCGATGTACCGCTGCGCCGAGTGCTGGATCGCAGCGCTGCCGTCTTGAGTGATCTGACGCCCGATGTCAAATCCGTAGACGCGATCGATACGCCATTGCTTCAACGTATCGGCCATTCGCCGCACCGTAGAGGCGGATAAAGGAATCCTGTTCGGATAGCTCCACAGGAAGGTCACGCGACGCTGGTCCTCTACGACCTGAAGCGTATCGCCCGTCAGCAGTACCCCGTCCTCAGCAGCGCCAATCCTCCAGTAGAGCGCAACGGCGCCGGGAAAGTGGCCTCCTAGTCTGATGAGAGTCAGATCGTGAGCGAGTACGAGCGTATCGCCTTCCCAAAACTGGATTGCCGGATCTGGCCTCATGACCCATTCCTGGTCTGCTGCATGGAGATAAACCGGACAGTTGAACGCCGAAGCCCAATCTTGACACCGCGTGTAGTAGTGAGGATGCGAGATGGCGATACCTGCAAGTCCACCAAGCCCTGTAACGAGTTCAATAGTCGCATCGTCGATCAACGCGATACAATCCCACAAGAAGTTCCCGACCGGTGTCCGCAGCAGAAGCGCTCGTTGTCCAATCGCAAAGTCAGGCTCCGTATGGATCTCGAATAGGTTTGGCTCAAGCAGCCGCCAGGCGTTGACATGATTCGCGTTTAGCTCGTCTGGAGTCGTCCAAGCCTGTCCGGTACGCGGCACATACTGCCTCTCGTCCTCGCATATTGGGCAGCGTGCCGGTGCCGACGCTGCCTCGGCGAAGGAGGTACCGCACTCCTGACAGATGTGAATAGGCATAATCAAGCCCTCGCGTGACGTGATTGCTCCGATTTAGGCGAGGTCGTCGTTAAGGGCATCAAGGTGTCTCCGCCTCGCCGATCGCTATGGTCCGAGGTGGATGTCTAAGGCGGTCGCGAGATAAATATGGTGAATCGTGTTAGGACTCGGAAACGGTACGTTGCCGAGATTCTGCTGGACGAGATTGTTAATGTCGGCTGAGGCGCTAAGGTACTTGTTGATCCGCTTCGTGAATCGGCCCGCGATTTCGTTCGGCAACGGATGTGCATCTTCGCCCGTCGTGAAGGTCGCGGTCGGATAAATATCGATTGCTGGTATATAATTTGGCGCTTTAATATCGGCCGCAGCAGCTGCACTGACCGAGAGCATCCCGGCAGCGGCAGCGGCACAGCCGTAGAACGAAGTAACGTAACGCTCTATCTTTTGAGTCAAAATGAATCCTTTCTCGCGCAGTCCAACTGTGCCTCTGGCAGCCCTTGCTTACGGAGTCGTTAAGGAAAAGTGGAATCGTTGCGCAGCAGTGGTTCGCCGCCGCAGTTCGCGGAGAATCGGAAGATCGTTTCCGAATATAAGGCTTCCCCGGCGCGGAGCGTGGTCGTCGGAAACGCCGGGCAGTTCGCGAGTCGCGGGAAGCGTTGCGTCTTCGCAGTCCAGCCGCCGTTTTGACGGTAAATCTTAACGCCAGATGGCTACCCACTTACTGCAGCGAGGGGTTAAAACCGTCGCACGGCGGCGAGACTATTTGAGCTTGACCATGAAACCGGCGGTGGTGGCCCTTGGATTGTAGGTGGCGGAGAGCTGCTTAGCGTCGTATCCCGTCACCGGATTGCCGCCGAACTGAGCAGCGTAGCGAGCGACGTTAGAGCGCAGAACAGTCACTCCATGGAGGACGACAGCGCCGCTCGTAGCGCGGTGACCGCGCATCGCGTCATAGACCATGATCGTCGCAAAACCGCCGTCCATGAACTCTCCGCCGATGCTAGCCAGCATCTGACCACTCTTGAGCTCGCCTATGTTGGACGAGGTCGGTCCGATGGTCGCCACCTTGACCTTATTCAGCACCCCCGCCTTGGATAGAGCGCTGATTGCTCCCGTTCCAACGTCGCCGTCGAACCCGAACGCACAGTCGAACTTTGGGCCTGGGAGCTGGGCGAGGAAGTTCTCAGTGGCCTTTTGGCCGTCCGCGGCAAGTTCGGCCGGACGGAAGGTGCTCAGCACCGCCATACCGTGCGACTCCGCGTAGGTCGTGAACCCTTGCAAACGCAGGTCGGCGACGGAGTTGCCCTGTATACCACTCATCGCCACGCATTTCCGCGCACCCGCCCGGTCTAGGATCTGGCCGATGCGGGCGCCAAGGTCGCGATCGTCGCCGACAACGTAGCCCGCGAAGTATCCCTTATTCGAGTCGTTCGGCTCGACGCCGGGTCGACGCTCTGCAGCCGCGCACACAATGTTATGCTGCTGGCAAACCTTCAAAATCGCGGGCCCAATGCGAGTATCGATCGGCCCGAATACGATTCCTTTAACGCCCTGCGCGGCTAGGTTTTCGACGTTCTGCAGTTGCGTGTCTGCTTGGTCGTTGGCACTCTCGACGATGAGCGAAACTCCGAGCGCGCTCGCCATTTGCTTTGCGAATTGGACGTTGGTTTCCCAGTACGGATTCGCGAGCACGGGCACGGCGTATCCGATCTTGATGTCACTGCTGCCGCCACTCGTGCCCGCTGCAATACTTTCCGCGGCGATACTTCCCGTAGCCACAGCAACAAGTGTCGCCACGAGTGCACTATGCCATTTATTCAGCATTCGTCTCTCCCGATTCTTTAGTGTGATGAAGTCTGTGCTGCAACTGCGCCTGGCTTTGGCAGGCGCAGAAACAACCCAAAGAAACGCTCATTGTAAAGCGCATGAACCGCCGTCGCTAACTCTCGCGGTTCCCGGCTGAACGACGAGCCGCTATGGGTGGTCTGGTGATGGGAATCTCGCGTGGTGCTCACTTGATCACGCCGATCTTGCGTCGCTCAAGCGCAACGAAGACCGCGAACACGAGGACCGCGCCCTGAAAGATTTCCTGCATTTCGGGACTTACACCGAGGATCACCAAGCCGTTGGCTAGGATCTGGATGATCACCGCACCAATGATCGTGTTCCAGATATTGCCGATGCCGCCGGTCAGGGGAGTCCCGCCGAGCAGGACTGCGGTGATCGCGGTTAATTCAAAGCCGGTCGCAGCGTTGGGCGTGGCTGCTCCGAGCCGAGCACTGAGCACGACGCCGCCGAGCCCGGCCATCATTCCGGAAATCGCGAAGATGGCAATTTTCATCCATGTCATCGGGACGCCGGAAAGCCGCGAGACCCGCTCGTCGCCGCCAATAGCGCGTGTGTAGCGGCCGAACGACGTCACGTTGAACAGGACGAACGCGAAAACGAACGCGCCCGCAAGAACGTAGTAGACCCCAGGCTCAGTTCCGAATCCCTCGAAGCCGGTTACGACCTTGGGCTCGTTGTGAGAGTAGACGAGGGTGAGTCCGCGCGCGACGGAGAGCATCCCGAGGGTCGCAATGAAGGAAGGTACTCGCATGATCGCGAGTACGAATCCGTTGCACAGACCGCATGCCGCGCCGGTAGCTAGTCCGGCCACCACGCCGAGCAATGCGCCGTTGGATTCCGCTACACCGGCGGCGACGATGCCTGCCAAGGCGGCCACCGAGCCGACCGAAAGGTCAATCGAGCCGGCTACGATCACGAAAGTGAGACCAAATCCGACGATGGCGACGACCGCCGCCTGCTGGATGAGGGTGCGCCAGTTATCGACGCTCATGAACCGATCGCCGCCGGCGATCGAAAAGAAAACAACGAGTCCGACCAGACCTGTGAGCGGCAAGAGACGCGCGAGAGATGTCCGGTTTGGGACGATAAATTGCCGGCGAGCCGCCACTTTTGCGTGGCCAGCAGGCGTGGGATGCGTCTGCACAAGTTTTTCCATGGGCAGGATCCATTCTTAATTTAGGCGCAGCAAACGGCCGCTGGGCTAAACCATGTGCGTGATAAGCTCGTGCTCGGTGGGGCACTGTTCGCGCTCGACTTCGTGCGAAAGCTGTCCTCGTCTAAGGATCATAATGCGGCTGCTCATGCCGACCAGCTCAGGCAGTTCGTCGGCGACAAGAATGATGGCGGCGCCTTGTTCGGCTAGGCGTCTGATCAGCGCATACAGCTCCGCCTTGGCGCCGACGTCCACACCGCGGGTCGGGTTGTGCAGGATGAACAGGTCGACTGGCCTGAGCAGCCATTTCGCAAGGACGACCTTCTGGCGGTTCCCGCCGGACAGATTCAGCGGCACATCACCGACGCCCTGACACCGAACCGCAAGCCGGTCGATCAGATCAGACACGCGGCGCTTGTCACTTCTTCCGGCGTAGATGCCCGCGTGAGAAAGCTGCGGCAGCGAGGGGAGTGTGACGTTGTCGCCGATCGAGGAACGAAGAAGCAGACCCTCGCGCTCTCGATCTGGTGGCACGTAGGCAACTCGGCGAGCGATCGCGGCTCTGGGTCCGCTCGGCGCGTAAGCGCGACCTGCGAGCACCATGCGTCCAGAACTGAGCCTGTCCTGGCCGAACAGCGCGCGCGCGAGAGTGGCTGAGCCGCAACCGATCAGACCACCTATGCCGAGGATCTCGCCGCGTGCGACGTTGAAGCTGACATCTCTAAATGCACCGTCAACGGTCAGCTGGTGGGCCTCAAACAGCGGCCCTTGAGCGTGCTCACGTGGTGGTGGTCCGGAGTAGAGGTCCGACGCGATGGGCCGCCCCACCATGAGCGTCGATAACCGCTCGGCGCTGGCTTCTTCAATCGGCAGCGTTGTCACCAGCTGGCCGTCGCGCAGCACCGACACGCGGTCACACAGCTCCCCGACCTCTTCGAGGTAATGGGATATGTAAAGCACAGCCACGGCAAGCTCTCGCTGCGCTCGGAGGACGTCAAATAACGTTTTCAGCCCAGCTTGATCTAGTACGGCGCTCATCTCGTCCACCAAGAGCACACGAGGCGCAAAGTAGACAGCTCGAGCCAGTTCGACGAGTTTCTGCTCGGCGAGCGAGAGCGTTCCGGCGAGAGTTCGCGGAGAGATGTGAGGAGCAACGGCAGCCAGCGCTCGCCGTGCGACCTCCATCCCGCGGCGGCGGCTACGGCGATCCTCAGCGGTCGTGTCCTTGGCGCCGCGGCCGAGAAAAAAGTTCTCTGCGACGGTCAGCGCGCCGATCAGTCCGGGCTCCTGGGTGACGAGCTCGACTCCCGACCGTCGAGCGGCCGCAACGCTCCTGGGCGTGTAGTTCTCTCCTGCGAGCTCGAGTGATCCCGCGGTGAGCGTCTGCAGACCAGCCACGACGCTGAACAGAGTGGACTTTCCTGCGCCGTTTTCGCCGACGATTCCGTGAATCTCACCGCGCCGAATCTCGAGCAACGCACCAGCTCGCCACTGCAGCGCGACAACTCCTGGGTATTCCTTGCGCAAACCGACTAGGCGTAGCAACGGACACTCAATGAGCTTCGGCCGTGCCCTTGGCTGCTGAGGCCGCAGCCGCTAGGGAATCCCGGCCCCGTTCGCCGCCACCGCCTTGTGACTAACTCAGCCACGGTTAGAACCACGATGCGAACGATGAAGACAGCCAGTGCTACTGCGTCGAAGTCCTGTGGCAATCAAATCTCCTTCTATCGTGGTGCACAGGTCTACCGGATTGCGGGATACGCGGCGATTATGCCGTGCTGCGAACAGCCCACGCCCGGTAGCAGTAGAACGGTCTGCCCGGCGAGCTGAAGACGGCGCGTTATCGAGCTCGCCATCGAACAGGCGGCGAGAGATCAGCGGCGGGAGGCGGTTTCACCGACTGCTGAAGGCCATCGTCGTCCGGGCTATTACTCCACTAGCGCGACAGCTCGTACCGGCGACGCGGTTCCACCACGCATCTTGAGCGGCAACACGACAAACGTAAATTGCTTGCCGACGAGTCTGCCGAGGTTGCAGAGTTGCTGGCACATACAGATGCCCCGACTCAGCCATGCGTAGTGAGTAGGCCACCACCACTCCGAAGGGTCGTCCATCCCGATGATGTCAGTCCCGAAGAGGGTGATGTCGCGATCGCATAGCCACTCGGCGGTAGCTACGGGGAAGAAGGGTCGCTCATTCTGGAACCCCGGCTTTGACCACACCTTCTCGCCGGTTTCGAACCCCGTCCACGCTAGGGTTGCGGTTCCGGAACCGATTTCCTGACCGCTACGTTCCTCGGCGCGTTTCAGATCCTCAATGGAGATCGGCTCGCCGGCCGCCTTTCCCGTGACATCCAGCAGGTGGCCGGGAAGAATCAGTTTTTCCAGCGGCACCTTGTCTACCGACTGCCCACCCTCGACGAAGTGACTAGGCACGTCGAGATGCGTCCCGCAATGCTCCGCCATCATCATCATTTTGGCATCCATCGCGAGCTTGCCGGAACTCAACTTCCGGGTCGCTTCAAACGTTTCGAGTTCCGAGAAAGATACTTGGCTGGCCGCGATATGAGCCGCACCTAGGGTCGGCATTCCCGTGTATAGCTCGTGGGAAAGATCAATGATTTCGCGTATCTCCATGGCGCAATTATGTGCCATGAATAACGATCAGTCCAATACGGTATTCAGCTCACAACGATCGCTTCGACCGATCAATTGGGATCGACGCGTGCCGGGGATAGAGCAATGAACGCCGCTGCGGCGGGCGTTAGCCGAATGCGGTCGTAAACGACGCCAATTGGATGCACCGTAGCGCGGTCGGCGAGCGCAATCGCGACGAAGTCCGCGCCGTCCCTGCCCTCGGCAGCGATGGCTTGCGTGGAGGCCTTGGGGACTACAGTCACCCCAACGCCTAACGAAGCTAGGCGGATCATGTCCCCGATACGGTCCAGCTCGATGGTCGGTTCGATGGCCACGCCAGCACGCTCGAACGCGGCGGTGATGCTGAGTCGCAGGCCGCTGCCGCGAAGATAATGAATGAACGGCCCGCGGCTGAGGAGGTCGGCGATGGAGATCTCGCCATCGACCCCCCGAGCGGCCGTCCGTGAAATCACTGCGACGAGAGGATCGTCTACGATTGAATAATGCGTCAGCGTCGGCGGCAGTGCCAAGCGCGGGAGAGCGACGATCGCGACGTCGAGCTCGCCGGCTGCGACCGCCATTGCGAGGTCGCTCGACGCCCCTGTCTGCACGTGCAGTTCGATTCCAGGATGGCGTGCATGGTAAGCGGAGATGAGCGCGATGATGTCAATAGCGCTGGACTCCGTCTGGATAATGCCGAGGCGCAGACGTCCCCTCTCAAGGTGGGTCAGCGCCGCCATCGCACCGGTTGCGTGCTCGACATCCGCGAGGATTCGCGTCGCCAGCGGCCGCAGCACCTCGCCGGCTGGCGTCAAGCGAACCTTGCGGGAAGTTCGGTAAAAGAGCGGTGTCCCGAACTCGGCCTCGAGCCGAGCGATCTGTTGGCTGAGCGCCGACTGCGCCACAAATGCTCGCTCGGCAGCGCGCGTGAAGTTGCCCGTCTCAGCGACCGCTAGAAAGTATCGAAGGTAACGAAGCTCTATCTTTGCCAACCGATCGTTTGTGCCGACACACCCATGGCCAGCCGATCACTGCACAAGTTGTCCCGGATATCGGAATCTGGTGGGAAGACGGCGAGCCTCTTGATCGTCGATCCCGGTCGGGAACGCGCCGGATCTGAGTAAGTCTACAGCTCCATTGAATCCGATCCGACCACCGCATATGGCAAATGTCACCATATTCGGACCAGCAACATGGCCACTGCGATCGGTGACTTCCTCTGCCAGTGGCCGAATTCAATTAAGCGATTTGCTGATCATTCTCCCCCAAGCCATGTGGGGCGCGATGGCGGCCGCGCCCGCTCCGCCGGACTTTCGTGCAGCCGCACGACCCCTAACGGAGGGTGTCGAGCGCGTCGCGCTGGCGCCTGGGCCCCGCGACGCATTCGCCGGTCGCCTAAGTCGCGAGTGACTGCGAAAGAAGCGCATGGCGTTCGAGAACGGTGCGAATCTCACCCCGTTCGCGTTCGTCGACCTCGACAAGGGGAAGACGTAGCCCGCCTACGATGTGACCGAGCATGTTCAACGCCGCCTTTACCGGAGCAGGGTTGGTGGTAATCAACATTGCGTCGTAGACGTCCCGCAGGCTTTGATCGATCTCAGCCCGCAAAGTCGGCTCTTTGAATAGCCGTTTCATCTCCGGGCCGACGATATGCGACGCAACGCAAATGCCGCCTTGGCCACCCATCGTAAGCGTCTTGGCAAGAAGATCGTCATTGCCAGCCAGCACAGCCAACCCGTCGATCAATTGAAGCTCTTCTGCATTAGACTGCTTGACAGCTTCAATACCGTCTAACTGCGCGAGCTCGGCAAGCACGTCGGGCGCCATGTTGAGTGCCGTGCGGGCGGGGTTATTGTACAGAATCACCGGCACCCCCCCGGCGGCCAAAGCAATTTCCTCGTAATGACGCCGCAGACCGCGCCGATTGGGCTTGTTGTAGTAAGGTGTCACCGAGAGCACGCCGTGCACTCCGGCCTCAACGGCACGCTCCGTAAGCTCGCAAGCGTGCCGGGTGTTGTTGGACCCGGTGCTGCCAACAACTATCGCCTCGGTCGCAAACTGCTCGACGAAGAGCTCGAAAAGGCCAACTTGCTCATCCGTCAACAACGTTGATGACTCTCCGGTCGTCGCGCACACGACGAGGCCATCAGAACCCGCCCGCAACAGATGGGCACCCAACTCGACAGCGGCCTCTTCGTTGATGCGCCCATCGGGGTGGAACGGAGTGACGATCGCCGTCAGGAGCCCTTGACACGGATGCATGGATCACACCGATATATGGCTGGAACGCCGGTTACCTGGCCGTACGTTATGTTCACCTACAGGCGACCGCCCGAGCGGTCGATAAACGGCTGCCCCGTCGAAAGCCATCCTGCCGCGTGATCGTACGCGAGCACTTCAGCAAATGGTCAGGCAAGCCGAGAACGCTGCCTACAGCGCAAAACCGAGCGCAGTTGCCTATCTATTTGTCGAGCCAATCAGGCTTACTAGCGGGCTGCTTCTCAAACTGCGCCCAGTCGTAGCGGGGAGGAGAAAAGCCTTCGATAAGGATCGCGCCGTCCGGGCCCGCGTAGCATTCATGCGGGACATTGGAAGGAAAATGCCACGTGGCACCTGGTTTCAGCTCGCGCGTTTCACCGCCGGCGATCCACGTTATGGAGCCTTTAATGCAGACGCCAATCTGCTCAGCCTCGTGATGATGCTCGGGGACTCGACCATTTGGCTCAAGGTCGAGAATGCCCAACGTGAGGTTCTGGCCTTGTATCCCCCGCGCCGTCATGTCACCCCAGATCCGCTGGGTAGGGATATCCTTCAGATCGTCGAGATAGCTCATGCGCACGATGATATGGGTCTGTTGCATCGACGTCAAGAGAGTGGACCGGTCCAATTGATCGGCGCTTCTTATCCTTCCATAAGGAAAAAGTTTCGATGTCATCCATGTTGTTGAGATCGGCTGTGGGCGTCGACGCCGACGCCGACCGCAAGTATGGCCCCGCGTGGAGGCGGCTTGTGTGTTTGCCCGACCGTGGACGAGTCGAAGGTGACGGTGCTGCTCCAAATATCCTCGCGGGCGAAGAAGGCCGGTCGACTACGCGTTTTTTGGGACGTGGGCTGGTCTGTCAAAAACTGCGCCGACGGATCTGCCGGTTCCTGATGATCCTGGCGGTCGCAAGTTCATTTGCTCCGTGATGCGCATGGATCAGGCGCCTTTGTCGTCGTCGCCCATGTCAGGCGTTCGCGTTCGCTCGCGGTCGCACAGTGCGTGTTCAAATTTCACGGGAACTCCGACGGATCGCGCGTTCTGACCGCGAACAAGGGGGATGAACACATGAACCAACGGGCCGATGGCCACCGCATAGACAACCGTCCCGGCTCCAAGCGTGCCCCCCAGAACCCAACCGACTGTCAAGACGATCAGCTCGATGGCCGTGCGCACTACGCGGATAGAGTGTCCTCGGGAAGCCATTCCGGTCCTCAGTCCGTCGCTGGGCCCTGGGCCGAGACCGGCGACGATGTACAAGCCCGTCGCCACACCGTTCAGCACGACGCCGACGACTAGGATCCCGACGCGCAGCGGCAACCCGTGCGGCATCGGGGGCTGCGGCCATCACCAGATCAATGACTGAGCCGACGACAAACACGTTACTGATTGAGCCAAAACCAGGCCGTTGGCCCAGCGGGATCCACATCAGTAGCACCGCCGCACCGACGATCACCGCCCAGGTGCCGACCGAGGCCCAGCCGTCGGGACACGACCTGGTGGAACACACGTCCCATTGGGGTCGACCCCCAGATCGGTCAACAGCAGCATGGCGTCGCTGACCCATATAGCACCAAGCCGGCGTACAGCTGAGTCGCCCGACGCAAACGGGAGCTGGAAACCACCTGAACCCCTTCCGAAAGTGGACTGTTCGCAGCCGGGCCAATTAACAGAAGGGGTCGGGCTGAGGTTGCGTAACTGCTCGATCCATTGGGCGACCAAGGTCGGCAGCTGAGGCGATGTAATAGGCACGCCCGCGGCTGCGATCACGTCGTCCATCTTGCGCTGCTGACGCCGTGTATCCAGGCCTCCATAACCACGGCGACAGGTGCCCGTCGGGGATTGGTTCCTCCGTGTGCCGCCTGATGGATCGTCGCTGGTCGCGGCGGAACCGCTGCGGCGTCATGGGTTCTCCGGCTCGCGTCCGAGCCGGCTTGGACCCTGCGTATCATCCGCAAGGTGCTGGCGCCAACCGCGGCGAGCGTCATCGACGCGAGACACACGGCGCCGATCCTGGCCTGGCTGGTCTTGTCAGGCTTAGCGGGGCGGCTGGTGCGGTAACCGGAGATTCATGGCGCGACGCGCGGCGAGGACGAACAAGGCGGCCGACTGATTAACTTTGAAATGCCACTCTCGGGCGAGGTCAGCGCGCGCCCAGCGGCAAGATCGTTACAAGAGATCGTATTCGATGAGCCCGGTTCTTCTCGCGACGCGGTCGTAAAGTCGTCGCGCGGTCGCGTTGGTCTCGTGGGTCATCCAGTAAACGTTTGTAACGCCGATCTTTACTGCCTCGCGGCGCACCGCCTCGATCAACGCCCCCCCGAGGCCCTGGCCGCGCATGTCCGGATCGGCGAACAGATCCTGCAGATAGCAGTTATTCGTGACCGACCAGCAAGACCGGTGATAGAGGTAGTGGACCAGGCCAACGGCCTTGCCGTCCACGATGGCGAGCAAAGCTTTCGGCTCGAATTCGCCCTCGGTGAACAGCCGTCGCCACGTGGCATCGTAGACCTCCTGCGGTGCCGTCTCCTCATAGAAGGTCAGGTAGTCGCTCCATAGCCGCCGCCAGTCGCCGTGGTCGGATTGCTCGAGCGGGCGGACGGTAAGGGCGCTCATTTCGTCATTCTATCAAGCAAGGTCGGTCGACAATCATCATGCTCCGTCATCGTAAAGGTCACAGCGAACGTCGATCGTGTCCCGTATTGCTACGATGCTTTCGCCCGTAAATCAGCGAGGGTGCTCCGCTGCTTACCCTTGTCGTCGAAATTTGATGGTAAGAGCCATTTCTCAAAAGCAGCTTTCACGCGAGGCCATTCATCATCAGTTATGGAGAACCAGGCGGTATCTCTGCTGCGGTTCTTGATGACCGCGGCGTTTCGGAAGATACCTTCGAACTTGAAGCCATAGCGAATGGCAGCAGTTCGCGATCGTTTATTCAAACTGTCGCATTTCCATTCATAGCGACGATAACCCATTTCATCAAAAACTCGTCGCATTAACAAATATATCGCCTCGGTTCCAGTTACGCGCCGCTGCATAAGAGGTGACCACCTGATAAAGCCGATTTCAATTGCACCATTCTCAGGGTCGATGCGCATATGAGATGCCGTCCCAACGGCTTTTCCGATATCAGAGTCAATAATTGTGTAATGCAGCGGGTCTGACGATGCTGCCATACCGGCTAAATAGGCGGCGAAAGCCGCCGTGTTTGTTGGCAGCTCTGACGGAAGGTACGTCCAATCGCGGTCATCTGGCGCAGCGTTGTACGCGGCGAAGAGATCCTTGGAATGCCGCTCGACATCAACCGGCTCAATCCGGCAGGTGCGCCCAATCAGAGGCGTACGGGTCGGCAAAGTGCGCGCCGTCCAGTTCTCTATCGCCGGACCGATAGGCTGGCCATAGCCGTTCCGTTCCATCACAATAACCCGCTTTCACAACCGTCGACGACTTTAGGGCGAATGTATCGAAGTCGACTTTCGCCTACCGGTAGGCGCATCATCCGCGTGCATTCGCGCCTTGCCGAGCAAAGCGTAAGTTGCCGAAAATTCTCGAATTTGAAACCGGTTCGGAATAATAATTTTATCTGTGTCGCTAACGTTTTCAGATTGTAGAGGCAGTAGCCCGACCAACTAATCCGAACGCCTTGCGTCTGCACTGACGTAGTTCACGAAGCAGGCACTGGATGGAAATCTGCACGCTGACGAATTCAATGATAAAAATCATTGACTCCTACATCGCCCCGGGGAAAATTCATCTTACCGACACGATCGCCGACCATGTTAGCTCGTCGCGAGTCGTTTCGGCCTTCTCCGTCTCAAAGGAAGTCGCTAAAACAGGCTGTCGCATGCCGGAGCGAATCGACAGTGTTAGCTCGCCGCCGTGCGGCGATGCAATAGAACGGAGACTAAGTATCGTGTTCGGAACGCAAGCAACAGAAACATCCCCCCGCGCCGTATCTTTGATTTTGGAGAAGGCGACGGTACGATGAAGGGCGTGCTCGGAGGGAAGGGCGCGGGGCACCCGCCGGTGGCGGCGAGCACCGGCCCGTGGTCTTTAGCGCGCCTCGTATAGGCCGGCGACCAACTGATTTGCGCCCGGCCCGGTAGTGCCGCAACAAACCGCCAGCCGCCCCGTCAACTTCGTTTGGCCGACAGCCGCCAAGGCCGCACCTTCCTCATAGCGCACGCCTATCCATTCGACGCGATCCTGCGTCGTATTGCCTTCGAGAACGGATTCAGCGCGTCGCCGACAATTCCGAATACCTGACGGACGCCGACGTCGGCGAGTGTTTCGAGAAAGAAGTTCTGCGACGTTTCGCATTGACTGCTTGGAAGCGACACGCAGGCCGCGAGGCACCGCCTGCGTGTCGGCGGGTCATGCCTTAACGAAGGCGACGGTGTCCTTGACCATCTGCTCGCTGTTTGTCGCATAGAAGCCGTGCGGGTGACCTTTGTATTCGATCAACCGCGAGTGCGGGATCATGCGATGGGCGCGTCGCGCCGTGGCGTCGATTGGGACGGGCTTGTCTTCGCTGCCGTGCACGATGAGCGTAGGCACCGTCATCGCTGGCATGTCGTCGACAAAGTCGCCGAAGCTGAACGAGTGCGCCATATTGATGAGCGGTTTCATTCCGGCAGTTAGCGCGGTGTTCACGGCGCCCTCAATCACGTCGTTGCTAGCGGTATGGGCACCGCCGACACCGTAGAACGGCGGCAGGAAGGTGTGCCTGAAGAACGCGGCGACGTCGTCTTTGATACCTTTCGCGATGTCGTCGAAGCCCGAACCGGGATTGCCGTGCGGGTTCTCTTTGCTTTGAAGCATGCCAGGTGCAATCGAGGCATAAAGCCCGACCTTAATGACACCCTTGCCATTGTGACGGCTCATGTAGCGCGCTGCTTCACCGCCGCCCATCGAGTAACCGATCACCGTCACGTCATCGGTGGCACCCGTCGCCTGCATCACGTCAGCCAGATCGTCGGCGAGCGAGTCCCAGTCGTATCCCGTCCATGGCTGCGCCGATCGACCAAGACCGCGACGATCGTAGTTGATCGCGCGAAATCCCTCTTGGGCCAACGCCATCGCCGTTCGATCGAAGCTGTCGGCGTTCAGCGGCCAGCCGTGGATGAGGACGACAGGGCGACCGGAGCCCCACTCCTTGAAGTACAGATCGGTTCCATCCCGAGTTTTCACGTAGGGCAAGTTAGCCTCCATCGATTCGCACTGTCTCGTCGTTCCATGTGGTCTACGATAAGCCGACCAGCGCGGAGTACCAATGCCAAGGAGTCTTGATTTATTGTCCACACGTCCTACAAGCGACATGTTGCTTGGATTGACGCGAAAGTGGCGGGCGGATGTGCCAATCTGATGCCGCGGTCGTGGACGTTGATGGAGTGTGCACGGCACTGTCATGGCGCCGTGGTGACCGCAGCAGGCAGCGTCGCGATTTGGCCGTAGGCCGAGTAAGCGATTTGGCCGTAGGCCGAGTAGTAGAGGACAAGCACGTTCACATGAGCGTGCCCCTGTCAGCTGGTGTGGAAAAGACTCCCGTCAGATCATATTGGAAATTTGATTCGCGCCGATCCCTTAAATG
>JAABUQ010006495.1_pt1 | contig 17688 bp, 19 predicted proteins | sample 5560001 | NCBI WGS metagenome assembly JAABUQ01 (sample SAMN10711888, study PRJNA513371) | rock metagenome | isolation source: Antarctica rocks | place: Antarctica: Victoria Land, Finger Mt nord | collected 2015-12-18
CCGACGATTGCCGCGGCGGCGCGCGACGACCTGTTGCGCCGCGGGCTCGGCGTCCCGCCCATGCGTGGGCCGCAACGCTCTACCAAGACGCTGACCGGCTATTGGCGGTGAATAGAGCTATTAGCCACTAGTGATTAGCCGTTAGCCTTTACGAGGCGACAGCAAAACCGCGCCCAAAAGCTAATTACTAATAGCTAACGACTAACGACTATGTGAGCGGCGCAAGCAGGATCAGCAGGTGCGCCAGCGTGGCGAACATGAGGGAAGCCACGATGCCGACGACAAGCAGGTGCGATGACCTGATGTTGTTGAAGAAAGGGAACTCGCGCCAGTGAGGATCGTCCTCGGGCGGCTCGGGAGGGTCCTCGTCGTTGTAGAAGGCGGGAGGCACAGGGGTGCGCAACGCTGTGTCGAGGACGTTGGCAACATCCTCTTCGATCTTTGACGTCAGATGTTCCTGGTCGACAGCCATGGGGTCGTTCCTCCACCTCTGTTCTCGTCGGTCAGTGCCTTGTCTCGTAATGTACCATGCTGGCGCGATTTAAGCCAATTATGTTACTGTAATCTGACCCACCATCTCGGGCAAGTGCACCTGGCACTCGTACTTATACGTGCCCGGCGTCTTGAAGGCGACCGAGTACGAGGTGGTGTCGACGGCCGTCTTGTGGATCAGGTTCAAAGCATTGCTGCTGGTGCCCACGATGTTGTGCGCCATCGTATCGACGTCAACCCAATTCACGACCGTCCCGGCCTTGATGCTCACACTGGCGGGGTTGAACACATACTGCCCCGGCTTACCGGCAACAGGCTGCATCTTAATTGTGATGCCCTGAGTGGTAGTTCCCGCGGCCGGGCCATGGCCGCTGCTGGGGCTCGTCTTGTTGCTCACATTGATCACGCCGACCATTTCGGGCAGGTGCACTTGGCACTCGTACTTGTACGAGCCGGCCGCGGTGAATGTGACCTTGTACGAACTGGTATCGACGGCCGTCTTCTTGATCAGGCTCATAGCATTGGGGCTAGTGCCCACGATATTGTGCGCCATCGTATCGACGTCGACCCAATTGACCGTGTCACCCCGGTTAATGTTGAGGGCCGCGGGGTTGAACACGTATTGGCCCGGCTTGCCAGCGACGGGCTGCATCTTGACGGTGTACGTCTTGCCGGCGCCGCCGATCGATGCGCCCGGCGCCGCGCCCGAGGGTCCAGCGCTGGTCGAACTGTGATTGGCGGCGACGGTCGCGGCCGGCGGCACGGCGTAGGACGAGGCGGCGGTCTCGGGGGCAGGGCTGTTGAAGACGCTCTGGAACACGTAGATACCGACAGGTATCATGACGATCACGGCGATCAGGCCACCCAGCGCTTGCATGATTAAGGGGTGGCGACGGCTAAAGAAGTTGCCCATCACAGTCCTCCATGGAGTGATCTCGGACGGCTAGAAAACGGCACAGGCCGCGGCCTGAACAGCGCTCCGGGGCAGGGGCAGTGATGCGCGTCCATCGCGGTACCACACACCTCTCGACGACAGACGGCGCGCCAACCTATCTCTCCCCTGCATCCTGAGAAAAACGGGGAAACATGGCGCGCGTTTCCATTATACCGCAGAGCCCGCTCCTCTCAACGTCCACGCGCTGTAGCGGCCTGAGCGCCTCCCAGGGCTCGTGAAAAGTCGTTAGCGCGCAGAAGGTCTGGGGTCAGGCGACAAGGGAAGGGGGCTGGCGCAGCTGCCAGTAGCGGTCCCCGTCGCCGGTGAGGCGCAGGGCGCGCAGACGCATGAGGGCAACGCTGGTCTCCTCACTCCCGTGCAGGCCCTGGTTCTTCTGGCGGCGGGCCACGAGCAGGTCGTTGCCCTTCTCGGCCTGGCCGCTGCCAATGTACTGGCGCTGCCGGTGACGGTCGCGCTAGCAGGGGATGGTGGCGCGGCGGGCGTCGAGGTAGCTGATCCACGCGTCAAGGGGCGCGGGGCGGCGGGGGTCCGGGGGCGCCTTGGCCTCGGCGCGGAAGCCCTCCGTAGCGGCGATCGCCCCGTCCCCATCGCCGCGCCAGAGCAGGCGGCGCAGGGCGCGCTGGAAGCGCAGGCGCGTGGGCTTGTCGCGGCAGACGTGCGTGCTGGTCTGGTACCAGCGGTGGCACACGTGCGTGCTGGTCTGGTACCAGCGGTGGCACACGTGGGACCAGTCCAGCAGCATGGCCGCCCCGCGCGGCGTGAGCGTCGTGGCGAAGACGTCGCGCAGCCAGCGCGCGCCAGCGGCCAGCAGGATCACCCGGCGCGGCGGGTCAGCGGCCGCGGTCTCTCCAGCGGGCGCACCCTGGGAGCGCGCGCACAGGACGCCGAGCGTGGCTAGGAAAGCGGCGCCCGTCCCGCTCACGTAGCGGTAGCCCTCCGCCGTGGCCACCCGCGCCGTGCGCACCTCCCAGCACTGCCGTCGCTCGGGACGGCGGGTCAGCACCTCGTCCGCGCTCACCACCACCTCAGCGGGCCGATGCGCGGCCCCAGGTGGCGCAGGTCTGCCTCTCCCTCCCGCGCCGCGTCCCGCTCCTCGCGCCGCACCTGCAGCACCCGCTCCCCGTCGGCCAGCCGCACGCCGCGTGGCGGTCGCGCCTCCCCGTCCGCCAGCGCCTGATCCACCGCCGCGCTCAGGTCCGGCGGCCAGCCCGCCCGGCGGCGCGGCTCCCGCCCTGGTGTCAGGCGCGGTCGGAGCGCCCCCCTCCGCGCTCCTGCTGGGCGGTGAGCCAGGCCGCCTCGCCCCGCTCGGCCTCCGCCAGGGCCGCCCCGTGCTCGCGTACCACCGTGCGCCCCGTGCTCGCGCAGACCACCTCCGCCGCATCCTCGTGCGTCTGCCAGCCCAGCAGCCGCGTCGCCGTCACGAACGGCAGCGTGTCCGGCAGCAGGCAGGCCATCTCCGGCAGACCCCGCGTGAGCACGATGCCCCCGTGCGGCGGCAACACCGCGTTGCCCGGGATCACGTGCCCCGCGCCCGCGCCCGCGCCCGCGCCCGCGCCCTCCGCCAGAATCTGCCGCCGGATCGTCAGCCGCCCGAAGCGGCTGGCCACCGTCAGGTCAGCGCGTCCGTCCCGCTCCCAGGCCTGAGGGGGGGAAAGGACGGCAGTGGGCCTCCACCGCCGCCGCGTCTGTCGCCTCCCACTGCGCCTCCATCACCCGCCGCAGCATCGCCTGCCCCGCCTGGTGCGTCTCCTCCTCGACGTGATCGAGGAGGAGACGCCGCCACCCCCAGCGAGTCCACCGGCGGCAGGTCATAGCGGGCCACCTCCGTCGTCCGCTCCCCGCCCTCGTCCTCCTCCACCCGACAGCGCACCACCCGCAGCCGGCTCATCGCGGTCCCTCCTCCTCGTTCCCCGCTTCCTCCTTACAGATCGCGTACCGCATCGCCGCCTCCCGTGATCGCCGTCCCCCTCACCCCAGACCTTCTGCGCGCTAACGAAAATATACTTGGACTTCGACGTCCGCGTCGCATATGGTTAGGAGGGGAATAGCAGGAGGATAAGCGGGCGATGGCACGGATCGTGGAGACGATACAGCGCGCGAACGACGACAAAGATGGGGACGGGCGCCTGCCTCCCCCGCGCGAGGGCAAGGCGCAACCGACGACAGCCGGCGGTGGGACGGGGCGTGGGGGGCCGCTGGGGATCGTCATGGCGGTCGGACCGGGGCTGCTCCTGGCCGTGGCTATCGCCGGTGTCGCGTCGGCGCTCGCGCGCCTCCTGCCCCTCGTCGGCGCCTCGGTCATCGCCATCCTCATTGGCATCGCCGTGCGTCAGGTAGCGCGCCTCCCAGACGCTGTGGCCCCGGGCGTGCGCTTCGCGTCCAAGCGCGTGCTGCAGACGTCCATCGTGCTGCTGGGGACGGGCCTGAGCCTGGCCCAGGTCTGGACGACGGGCCGCGCCTCGTTGCTGGTCATGCTCGGCACGCTGGTCCTCGGCGTCGGCGCCATGCTCGCGCTGGGCCGTCTGCTGGGCATCGAGCGGACCATCGCCCGCCTCATCAGCGTCGGCACCGGCATCTGCGGCGCCTCGGCCATTGGCGCGCTGGCCCCCGCCATTGAGGCCGACGGGGCCGCCGTGGCCTACGCTATCTCCACCGTGTTCCTCTACAACGTCGGCGGCGTGCTGCTCTTCCCGCCGCTGGGCCACCTGATGCATCTGTCGTCGCATGCCTTCGGCCTGTGGGCGGGCACGGCCATCAACGACACCTCATCCGTCGTCGCGGCGGCGTACACCTACGGCCCGGCCGCCGGCGCCTACGCCGTGGTGGTCAAGCTGACGCGCACGGTGATGATCGTGCCGGTGGTGCTGGTCTTCGCACTGGTCGCGGCCCGCGAGCGCCGCCGCGCGGAGGATAGGGATGGGGGCCAGCGTCCCGCGCGGAAGCGGAGCTTGCTGAGCGGCCTGCCCCTGTTCATCGTGTGGTTCCTGGTGGCCAGCGCACTGAACACGCTGGGCATCTTCCGTCCGTTAGGCGCGCAGACCCTACCGGCGCTGGGACAGTTCCTGATCGTGGTGGCGTTGGCGGGGGTGGGTCTCTCCGCGGACCTGCGCGCCATGGCCCGCGCCGGCCTGCGCCCCGTCCTGCTGGGCGGCCTGGGCTGGGTGCTCATCGCCTCGCTCAGCCTGCTCTTGCAGCACCTTGGCGGGCGGATGTAAGCTCCCCTGACGACCTGGCTGCCGGTTCGCAATCGAGTGCGGACACGATTGGTTTGATTGCACGCGGATGGGGCGCCGCGTCCGCCCGCGCCTCACACGAGATTGGTTTTCACTCCGCCCCCTACTCGGCTATGCTCTATGTAGGGTGGCCGCGCGGCCCGGGCGCGCATCGGATGAGGCAGGACAAGCAGCGAGAGATGAGGAGAGGGAAGGGAAGGAGACACCGATGGCACAGACATCCTTCGGCGGAGTGACCTTGCACGTGGCGGACGTGGACCGGGCCAAAGAGTTCTATCTGCGCATCCCCGGCGCGGCGCTGGTGCATGAGCGGCCTGGTCAGTTCGCTATGATCCGCATCGGCGCGGGCCGCATCAGCCTGCTCAAGATGGGCGGGGGCGGCTTCCACGTCGAGATCGGGACCGATGATCTCGACGCGTTGATCGGGCAGTTGGGCGCGGCCGGCATCGAGAAGGAGGGCCCGCAACCCGCGCAGTGGGGGGAACGGGGCCTCATCACGCGCGACCCCGACGGCAACTACGTCGAGTTCGACGACCACCTGGAGCGGTAACGGCTACGTGCAGGCTTGTCGCTCACCTACCCGTGCCTCACGCCTCTAGCCCCCGCTCCGTCTCCGCGACGATAGAGTCGACCACGTCCTCCAGGCGGCCGGTGCGCCGGTAGACCGCGCGCTGGCGGGCCGCGCCGTTGCCATGTTGCAGAGTGGCGCGGACTAGCCCCGAGACCTCGTCCCAGTCTCCTTCCGCCTCCAGAGCCGGCCGCACAAAGGCCAACAGGCGCTCCACGGCTTCGGGCGCGGGCACGGAGCGTTGGCCCTCGGGGTCGATTAAATCGGCGTCCAGCCCGTGGCGGGCGGCGCGCCAGTGGGCCGCCCGTAGCAGTTCGGGGCGCGCCACGGCGTAGGGGTCGTCGCGGCGCGCCCCTTCGGAGCAGGTTCGCGTCAGAGCGCGCGCCAGGCCGGCCAGCATGACCGCCTCGTCCACCGTGGCGCAGACGTCGGCGACGCGGAACTCGATCGTCGGGTGCGTCGCGGGCAGGCGCACGTCCCAGTACAGGTTTGTGGGGTCCTTGATGCTGCCCGTCGCCACCAGGGCGGCCACGAGGTCGTCGTACTCCCGGCGCGAGGCGAAGTGGTGGGGCGGGCCGGCCGTGGGCCAACGGTTCCACAACTCGGTGCGGAAGCTGGCGTAGCCGGTGTCGGCCCCCTCGAAGTAGGGCGAGTTGGCGCTCAGGGCCAGCAGGGGCGCCAACCAGGGACGGACGCGATTCAGCACCCGCACCGCGCCCTCCGGGTCGTCGAAGCCAACATGCACGTGGCAGCCGCAGATAACGAGCTCGCGGGCCAGCCGGGCGTAGTCGCGCTCCAGGCCGAGGTAGCGATCCTTGGGCGTGATCTCCTGCGCCTGCCAGCGCGAGAAGGGATGGGTCCCGGCGGCGGCAATCTTACTGCCGTGCCGCGCGGCCGCCACGATGACCTCGCGTCGCAGGCGCGTCACCTCGCGGCGCACCGCGGCGAGATCGTGGCAGATCGGCGTGGCCGTCTCGAGTTGCGAGAGGAGCAACTCGTGCTGCACCTCCTCGCCGAGCGCCTGTTGCGCCTCCGGCAGCACGCGCTCGGCCCTGCCCCGCAACGCCCGCGTCTCCGGGTCGACGATCTGGTACTCCTCCTCGACCCCGATGGTGAACGTCGTACTATCCGCCTCGTGCCCCCGTCCTTGCTCCGCCGTCATACTCCGCCCCTCATTTGTTTGTTGTGGCCGCCGAACCGTGCATGAGGCCGTACCGCCGCGCCATCGCGCGAAGCACGGGGCCGGGCTCGGGCGGATTCAAGAGGGCCTCCGCGAAAACGGCGCTGTCCTCTGACCCGAGCACGATCACACCGTCCCCGCGCATGGCCTCGGCGGCCACGCGCTCCAAACTCTCGCTAATAAAGTCGGCCAGCGGCAGCCCACGCCTCACGGCCGCCTGCTCCAGCAAATCTTTCTGCTCTCGCGTAACGAGAGCTTCGATGAGCTCACGCTCATCGTTAGAGGCTCGCTCCACTCCGGTGGTCTGCATCTCCCATACCTTTCGTCTACGTCCATGTGACCAGTTCTTGTACAATAGTATCCCATGCTCTGTGATCGAGCGCATGCGCCAACGACCTCCTTTGTCCGCCGAACCGTGCACGTTGTGAGTTGCGAGCACAAGGTACAATGGCGCTGTCTGCCTCATCTCTCGACGGTATCGCCATCCAAGCTCGTGTCGTGCTGTGCCTTTGCCCCCTCTCCCGCGTGCAGGAGAGCACGCTCGACCGTCGGCCCGCCACACCCCAACGTCCGCCCGCAGCTCGCGGGACCGTTGGCGCGCGGCTAGCGCCAAGGGGTCCGTCGTCAGGGGCGGAGGGGCCAGTCGTCACGGGTCGGGGTGAGGGCTGCCCGTAGGCGGGGACATGCATCCTGGTATGCTGACTTGGATAGCTGTGCGTACGGGAAAGGATGGACGATTTTTATGGGCAAGCGTGACGGCTTCGGCGGGAAGCCCGATCGGCGCGTGCTAATCCTGGGCGGCGGCTTCGGCGGCATCTACACGGCCCTGGGCCTGGAGAGGCAGCTCAAGCCGGAAGACCGCACCGAGGTTACGCTGGTCAACGCCGAGAACTTCTTCCTGTTCACGCCCCTGCTGGCCGAGGTGGCGTCGAGCTCGATCGACACCAGCCACGCCATCAACCCGATCCGCCGCATGTTCAAGCGCACCCGCTTCGTGGAGGGCGAGGTCGTGAGCCTGGACCCGGATAAGCGCACCGTCACCGTGCGCCACCCCGGCGACACTGAGTACGACTACCCCTACGACCAGCTGGTCGTGGCGCTGGGCGCGCGGCAGGGCTACTTCGGCATGAAGGACGTGCAGGAGCATGCCCTCACCGTCAAGACGCTCGGCGACGCCATTCACCTGCGCAACTGGGCCATCCAGATGCTGGAGACGGCCGACGTGGAGCGCGACCCGACAAGACGGGCCGAGCTGCTGACCTTTGTGGTGGCCGGCGGCAACCTCACCGGCGTCGAGGTCTGCGGCGAGCTCAACGACCTGGTGCGCCAGGCCGCGCAGTCCTACCCTACCATCTCGCAGCGCGACATCCGCGTCATCCTGGTCGAGGCGGCGAATCGCCTGGTCCCGGCCCTGGACGAGAACCTGAGCCGCTTTACGCTACAGCGCCTGCGCGCCCTGGGCGTCGAGGTGATGCTGACGTCGTTCGTCGACGGCGCCAGTGAGCGTGAGGTCAGGATAAAAGGCCAGGAGCCGATCCCCACGCGCACGCTGGTCTGGGCCACGGGCGTGGCGCCCAACCCGTTCGTGCAGAGCAGCCCGCTGCCCAAGGACGAGAAGGGCTGGGTCACCGTCGACGCCCACCTGCGCGTGCCCGGCCTGCCCGGCGTGTGGGCGCTGGGCGACTGCGCGCGCGTCCCCGACGTGCTCAAGCCCGGCAAGTTCCAGACCTCGGCGGCGCAGCAGGCCATCCGCGAAGGCCACCACCTGGCCCACAACATCGCGACCTACCTGCGCGGGGGCGCGCCCACGGAGTTCCGCTACCGCTCACTGGGCCAGATGGCCACGCTAGGCCGCTTCAACGGCGTGGGACTGATCGGCCCCGTCCCCGTCTCGGGCTTCGTCGCCTGGGCGATCTGGCGCACCTACTACCTCTACCGGCTGCCACGGCTGGAGAAGCAGTTGCGCGTGATGGTCGATTGGACCGCGGACCTCGTGTTCGGGCGCGACATCTCGCAGATCCAGACCTACGTGAGCAACGTGGCCGGCGACGAGCACCAGCACGACAGCGGCACGCGCCACCCGCAGTCCTCGCAGGCGCCCGATGCGGTCGGCGCGGGCTCATCCGGCGGCGCCGATAGCAAGTGGGGGACTAGCGTGCCTCTACGCTAGCCTTTTCCTGCCGTGGTACGCGCATCAGATCGACGTCGCGCCCATCTGACAGCGTGGCGCACAGCCGCAACTCGCCTCCGAGGGCCACAACGTAAGCGTTGAGCGTCGAGAGGCGCACATCCGTCTCGCTCTCGACTTGCGACACCCAACTCTCCGCCACGCCGAGGCGTTCCGCCAGTTGCTCCCGCGTCAGGCCGGACTGACGACGCAACTCGGGCAGCCACATGCTGGCGTTCATCGCGGCGCCGAAGCCTTGCTCCAGTGCCGGATTGCCTTGCTGCCGCATCTCGCTCCACTTACGGTGTCCACTCATAGTAGCCCTTCTTTCCGTAGTTCCGTCAGGCATGCATCGTACAGGTCATCGGCCCGCGGCACGTTCTCGTCGTACCACTCGTCCCAACGATCCGTCTTGGCGCCTCCCAGCAACAAGATTGCGGTGCGGCGCGGATCGAAGGCGAACAGCGCGCGTAAGTTGCCGTAGGGAACAACCAATTCGCGCATGTTCTTATGCCGTGAACTCTTGATGTGGCCCGTCAATGGCCGGCGTATGCCTGGCCCCACTGAGGACAAAGTGTCAATAGCCGTGTTCACGGCACTAAACTCTGGTTCTGTTAGCGTGTTGTACCAAGCCCAGAACTGGTCGGTACCTTCAATCTCCCACACACGTCAAGTATAGGGTATCTCTGATAGATAAGGCCACGACCAGGAACCGCTTGGTCGCTAGTCGATAATGCGCAGTTCGCACTCCGTCACTATACCGTCGACGATGCGGTAGGCCCGCGCGTGCGGCCGGTCGGCTTCCCGCAGCGAGACGATCACGTAGTAGGAGTCCGGGTAGAAGGCCAGGCGGATGTCGGTGGCCGACGGGTAGGCCGGGGTATGAGTGTGCGAGTGGTAGATGGCCAGCAGGTCCCACTCGTGGTCCCACATGGCGCGCATGGCGGCGAGCTGGTCCCGTGGGTTGGCGGTGTAGCGCAGCACGCTGGGGTTATCGTTGCGCAACTCGTAGCGCCTGACGGCGCGCCCGCCCTCGCCGGCGATGAGGCCGCAGCACTCCTGCGGCGCATAGGCGCGGGCGTGGCGAATCATCGCCTCCACGTAGGCGCGCGGCAGCGTCAACGTGTCCGTTACCACCACACCGCTTGCTCCATCTCCTCGGCTAACTCGGACGGGTTGCGCGTCCACAGCCCGGCGCTGACGTACGTCCAGCCGCCGTCGCGCGGCTCGACCACTTTTCCAGGTGGTTAGTGGCTAGTGACGAGTGAGGGCGAGGAGCTGTACCTCACTCGTCACTAGCCACTAACCACTAGCCACTTTATGCTGGGACGGGGCAGGCGAAGATGATGTCCTCGACCGTCTTGATGGTTGCGTTCGTGCCGCAGACGGGGCAATCGGGATCGCGGCGCAGCTTGAGCTCGCGGAAGCTCGTTTCCAGGGCGTCGTAGAGCAGCAGGCGGCCGATCAGCGGGTCGCCGATGCCCAGGATCAGCTTGATGGCCTCGATGGCCTGCAGCGAACCGATGATGCCCGGCAGCACGCCCAGCACGCCAGCCTCGGCGCACGAGGGCGCCAGCTCGGCCGGAGGCGGCTCGGGGAACAGGCAGCGGTAGCAGGGGCCATCATAGGGCTTGAAAACCGTCGTCTGGCCCTCGAAGCGGAAAATGCTGCCGTGCACGACCGGCTTGTTCAGGATCACGCTGGCGTCGTTGAGCGCGTAGCGGGTGGGGAAGTTATCGGCCCCGTCCACGATCACGTCATAGTCGCGGATCAGGTCGAGCACGTTCTCAGCCGACAGGCGGGTGCGGTGCTCGACCACCTTGACGTCCGGATTGAGCGCGTTGATCGTCTCGCGGGCCGACTCAGTCTTATACTGACCCAGGCGGCCGGTGTTGTGCAGGATCTGGCGCTGCAGGTTGGAGGCGTCGACCGTGTCCGCGTCGACGATGCCCAGCGTGCCCACGCCGGCCGCGGCCAGGTAGAGCGCCGCGGGCGAGCCGAGACCGCCGGCGCCCAACAGCAGTACCTTGGCGTCGAGCAGCTTGAGCTGTCCCACCTCGCCCACCTCGGGGATCAGCAGGTGGCGGCTGTAGCGGCCGCGCTGGTCCTCGGTCAGCTTTTGCGGCACGGCGTAGGGCAGCCCGCCGTTCTTCCAGGCGGCGAAGCCGCCCGCCATGGACGAGACGTTGCTGTAGCCCATGGCTCCGAGCGCCTGCGCGGCCAGGGCCGAGCGCGTGCCGCCGGCGCAGTAGACCACCAGCGGCCCGTCGCGGTCGGGCACTTTGTTTTCGATCTGCAGTTCAAGGAAGCCGCGCGGGATATGGATGGCGCCTTTGAGCGCCCCTTCCTCGTACTCGTCGCGCTCGCGCACGTCGACCAGCGTTGGCGGCTGCGCGCCCTGCAGCGCCTCCTTGGTCTCGTTGACGCCGACCTCGTTGATGTCCTTCTTGATGCGCTGCAGCAACTGCGGAAACGTCTCCGGCATTGCCCCTCCTTGTGCTTGTCCAGGTATCGGCTAATGGTTACGTGATGGTTCGGGCGGGCGCCACTGCCCTGACGGCTCCCAACTCTCCAACGCTATAGTACATGACGCCGATCGGTTTTGTACATGTGCGCTTTCTATTGTATAGTGTAACGCATCGCGGATGGAACGGCTACCCCCAGTGGGCCGTGGGCCGTGGGCCGTGGGCCGTGGGCCGTGGGCCGTGGCTACCTGTCCCCCCAACTGCATCAGCTCGTCGCGGATAGTGGTGCTGTAGGTGTAGAGGTCGGTCGGGCCCGTGTCGTCGATGGCGGTCTGGATGTTGCCGTTATTGTCGTAGGTCCAGCCGTGGGCCCCGCCGGTGGCGATGATCTGGTGGCCCGTCTGCTCCGTCTCGCTGGAGCGCCTGCTTGCCCCGTCGTAGGCCAGACTGTCCGTCCCCGAGAGCGTTCGGGTGCTGTTGACCCGGTTCGCCGCGTCGTAGGTGTAGCCGTACTGGCTGGTGAGGGTGGTGAACGCGCCGTTCGTGTTGGGGCCGAGCGCCGTGACGCCCGTCAGCTGGCTGTTGGGATCATACTGCGCGCTCTCCTGCACCCCGCCCGGCAGCGTGAACGCCTGGAGCAGATCGTTGGCGTTGTAGGTGAAGCTGCTGACGTAGGGGCCGGCGTTGCCCGCCCCCTCGCTGATGCTGGTGACGCGCCCCTCCGCGTCGCGCGCGGTGGCGATGGCGGTCTGGCCGTCCTGCACGGTCGCCACGCGCTGCTGACCCTGGGCGTCATAGCTGTAAGACAAAGTTCATGTTGGGGCCAATTCGACCTGACAGTTCGAGCCTCCGGTAGGTGCAACACTGTCAATCTCGTTTGAACCTTCTCTAAATATATCTATAGCATGGATACCCCCTATTTGCACCTGCTCAACGCCTAACCACGACACGACCTGGTATATGAAACGCTCTCATTGCGTCAAGGAAGAATGCTACGGCGCGCGGCTCGTTCGTGATAATCTCTAGCCCGCGAGCAGGAGTTATAGGATCAGGCCGATTGCCTAGGGCCTGTTTTCAAATGCTCAGAGCCAGAGCAGGATGGACGCCAAAGTGAGCATCGCCAGGTAGGTGGCGGCCCGCTTCTCGTAGCGGGTGGCGATGCGCCGGAATTGTTTGAGGCGATTGATGGTCCGCTCGATGACAGTACGTTCGCGGTAGGCGCTCCGGTCGAAGCGTCCGGCGCGGCGCTCGTTGCTCTTGCGCGGGATCACCGCCCCGCTGCCGCGGCGGCGCAGGTACGGCCGGACGGCCCCGCTGCTGTACCCCTTGTCGGCCGCCAACCGCTTGGGGCGCAGGCGTGGTCGTCCCCGCCCCGCCCGCTTGACCGCCCCCCGCTCCATCAGAGGCCGAAAAGCCGTCTGCTCAGGGCGCTGGCCCGCCGTGAGGACGAACACCAGCGGCTTTCCCCCGCGCTCAGCCCGCAGGGGCACCGTGGTACTGAACCCACCCTGACTGCGTCCCAGCGTCTCGTCAGCAGGGGTGGTGTCGGGCCGCTCTTTCTTGGCCCCCGCCGCCTGCTGATGCGCGCGGATCACGGAGCCAACGGCAAAATGGAGATCCCAATCCAGGGTCCCCGCGGCGTCGGCCTGCCGTTGCAGTTCCTCCCACAGCCGTTGCAAGAGGCCTGTCTTGGTCCAGCGATAGAAGCGCGTGGCCACGGTCTGCCACGGCCCGTACGCCTCGGGTAGGTCCCGCCACGGCGCGCCTGTGCGCAAGATCCAGCACATGCCATTCACGCTCCGCCGGTGATCCTGAACTGGTCGCCCCCGGCGCGGCCGCTGCGGCGGCAACAGCGGCCGCAGCCTCTCCCATTGTGCATCCGTCAGTTCATCTCGTGTCATCCCCCCAGGTTACCACTTTGAAAACAGACCCTAATAACTAATAACTAATGACTCGCTTATCCCGCACGCGCTGTGCCTTGCCCTCGGAGCGGGGCAACGTGTCCGGCGCCTGCAGCGCCACATCGGCGCTGATGCCCAGCGCGGCGTCAAGCGCGCGGTTGACCCGCTCGCGCAGCGTGGCCAGGGCGGTAATGTCGTCCAGCAAGGCGGCCTGCTCGGCCGCCAGCTCAGCCTGCACCTCCAGCGTATCCAGAGCGTGGCGCCGGTCCACCACGATCTCGTAGTGCGGGGCCAGTTCGGGGTGTTCCAGCAGCACACGCTCCACCTCGGAGGGGAACACGTTGACCCCACGCACGATCAACATGTCGTCGGTGCGACCGCTGAGGCGGGCCATGCGGCGGTGGGTACGGCCACAGGGACACGGCGCATCGAAGAGCGCCGTGAGGTCCCCGGTGCGGTAGCGGATCACGGGCATGGCCTCCTTGGTCAGCGTGGTGATGACCAACTCGCCAAAGCGCCCATCGGGCAACTGCTCGCCTGAGACGGGGTCCACGATCTCGGGCAGAAAATGGTCCTCCCAGATGTGCAGGCCGTCGCGGCCCTCGGCGCACTCCATAGACACGCCGGGACCCATCACTTCGGACAGGCCGTAGATGTCGAGCGCCTTGATGCCCAGGGACCGCTCGATGCGCCGCCGCAACTCTTCGGTCCATGGCTCGGCCCCCAGGATACCAATCTCCAGCCGGAGCGCCGAGCGGTCCAGGCCGGCGGAGGCCATCACCCCGGCGATGTTGAGGGCATAGGACGGCGTGCAGCAGAGCGCGCGCGCCCCGAAGTCTTGCAGCAGCAGCAGTTGGCGCGGCGTATTGCCGCCCGACGCGGGAACCACCGTGCCGCCGAGGCGCTCGATGCCATAGTGCAGTCCGAGACCGCCGGTGAAGAGGCCATAGCCGTAGGCGTTGTGGACGACATCGCCGGGGTTAACGCCAGCGCAGGCCAGGGAGCGGGCGCAGCAGCGCGCCCAGAGCTCAATGTCGCCCGCGGTGTAGCCCACCACGGTCGGCTTGCCTTTGGTGCCGGACGACGCGTGGATACGCGCCACCTCGCCGCGCGGCACGGCGAACAGGCCGAAAGGGTAATTGTCCCGCAGGTCGCCCTTGCGCGTGAAGGGCAATCGCGCCAGGTCGGCGAGCGAGCGGATATCGTCGCTGCCCACCTTAATGGCGGCGAAGCGATCCCGGTAGAAGGGTACGCGCTCGGCCACGCGCCCCACCACGGCGCGCAGGCGCTCCACCTGCAGCCTGGTCAGTTGCTCGCGGGACAGCGTCTCCGCCTCTCGCTCGAACACCATCACACCTCCTCGTGGGTCGAGTTGCGTGCCGCCTCTATCGCGCGGACGGCCGCTTGCACCGGTATCGCTATGCTACTGGCTGCCCGGTCCGTTGTCAAACGAGGAACCCTTACCCTCGTCAACAGGTCCATTCTCAGGCGACGCGCGTATACTTAAGTAGTCGTGCCCCCGTCCGCGAACGGTTGCCGATGACGAACATCAAGGAGTATCATGCTTTCTCGCGTCGCCCTTATCTCGCTGCACGCCAGCCCGTTGGAGCGCGCCGGCCAGAGCAACGCCGGCGGTCTCAACGTCTATATCCGCGCGCTGTCGTCGGCGCTGGCGCGTCGGGACCTGCCCGTCGACATCTTCACGCGCCGCGTCGAGGCGAGCACGCCCGACGTGATCGAGACCGAGCCCGGCGTGCGCGTGATCCAGATCGAGGCCGGGCCATTCGAGCCGCTGCCGCCCGACGAGTTGCTGCCTTTCGTCCCGCTGTTCACCGCTGGCGTGATCGGCTTCGCCGGGCTGCGCGACCACCCCTACGACCTCGTGCATAGCCACTACTGGCTCTCCGGGCTGGTGGCCCTGCGCCTGAAGCGGCGCTGGAACGTCCCCGCGGTGCACATGTTCCACACGCTGGCGCAGGTCAAGCGCCGCGTGGCCGGGATGTGGAGCGCGGCCGACCAGCGCCGCGCCGGGCTGGAGCAGACGGTGCTCGACGGCATGGACGTCATCGTCGCGCCCAACGCGCTGGAGTCGGCGCAACTGCGCGAGCTGTACGACGCGAGCCACACGCGCATCCACGCTATCCCCTGTGGCGTCGACCTCGCGCTGTTCCGTCCGCGCGACCGCGCGGCGGCCCGCGCCACGCTGGGGCTGCCTCCCGCCGCGCCACTCGTCTTCACTGCGGCGCGCATCGAGCCGCTCAAGGACATCACCACAGCCGTACGCGCGGTGGCGATGCTGCCGGGGCTTGGCGTGCCCACAGCGCAGTTCGTGGTGGCCGGCGGTCCCGTCACCGGCCCCTCGGGCGTGACGGAGATCGAACGCATCCAGGCGCTGGGCGCCCAGGACGGCATGGCCGGGCGACTGCGCATGGTCGGCGCGGTGACGCAGGACGAGCTGCCGCTCTACGTGGCCGCGTCGAACGTGGTGGTCGTACCGTCGCTGCACGAGTCGTTCGGCATGGTGGCGCTGGAGGCGCTGGCCTGCGGGCGTCCCGTGGTGGCCTCGGCGGCGGGCGGGCTGCAGCTCACCGTGCACGACGGTGAGAACGGCTACCTGGCCCCGCCGCGCGACGCCGCGCGCTTCGCCGACCGGCTGACCACGGTGCTGCGCAACCCGGTGCTGGCCGAGCGCATGTCGCTGGCGGCGCGCCGCAGCGCCGAGCCCTACGGCTGGGAGAGCGTGGCCGACCGCGTGCTCTGCCTCTACGATTCCCTGGTGGGGACCAACGCGGCCACGGCCGTGAGCCAATAGCCCGGCTACCTTTCCGACTCAGGGCGCACGCCAAAGTCTCGCTCAGAGCATGTCAAGGAGGGGTTGACACCCTCCGCTTTCCGTGCCCAACAGCGTTTTTGACCGGCGCCATCAAGCAGACCAATCGTACCCGCCGGCGCGCCCACCATGGCGATATGCAACGTCAGCGATGCGAAGGAAGCCATCCAATGCCGCCGGACGCCTGCCCGCATTATGCTTGACGGAGTAGGCGGCCAATTGCTAAGGTATTATCAATCGATTGGCGCATGTGTCGCGTTGCGGAATGGGAGCGTCGTATGGCCACGATTTATGATGTTGCACGGGCCGCGGGGGTAGGTCCGTCGACTGTTTCCTATGCTCTCTCTGGGAAGGGCACCATCGCGGAGGCAACGCGGGCCAAGATTCTGCAACTGGCCGAGGAGCTCGGATACCGACCCAATCTGGTGGCGCGTAGCCTCATCACGCAACACACCCACACGATCGGTCTCATCCTGCCCAAAATCTCCAACCCGTTCTATGGAGAGGTGGCCCAGGCAGTAGAGCGTCGGGCACACGGCGCCGGATATCGGGTTTACGTCGCCAATACGGATGGTGACGCGCGGTTGGGCGATACACTTCTTGAGGATCTCGCGGCGCGACAGGCTGACGGAGTCATCGCCATGTCGGGCGGACTGTCGCTCGCCTGCATCCGCGCCGTCATTGACGCTGGCTTGCCCGTGGTTTCGTGTATGTGGAATGAAGTGGACTCAGACGCTCCGGCGCCGGTCGATATCGACTTCGGCGCTGGGGGGCGGGTGGCGGCCCAGCACCTTCTCGACCTTGGTCACCGCGCCATCGGCCTGATCGTCGAAGGGAGAGCCGACGCTCAGCCGGCGCATCATCTGCGCATTGCCGGCTACCGCGACGCGTTGACCGCCGCCCATATTCAGCCGGACGACCTGCTGCTGCGGCTGGGCGATGGATCCGTGGAGAGCGGCAAAGTGGCGGCCCTCGACTTGCTATCGTTGCCCCAGCCTCCCACGGCCATTTTCGCGACCAACGATCTCATGGCGCTCGGCGCGCTGGCGGCCGCGTGGGAGCGCGGCTATCGAGTGCCGCGGGACCTGTCCGTCGTTGGCTTCGACGATATCGTCCCCGCCGCCTATGTCACTCCACCGCTCACGACGGTGCGCATCGACCGAATTGCGTTCATGGATGCGGCCACGGACTACCTGCTGGCGATAATCGATGGCCGTCCGGCGGCCCCCCCCCCGATGCACGTGCCCGCCCTCGTCATCCGCGCCTCAACGGGGCCTGCCGTGGCCAGACGGGAGCAGGGGTAGCGGCGGGAAGTGGGCGTGGCGGCCGCGGGATCGGCGGCAAAGAACGCCCGAGTCCAAGAGCGCCAGGGTGCACCTCAAAATAGTGGGATGCGGTCTGACCGGGCCTGCGACTGCGGTCGCATGGCAAACCGACGCCGACTGCGGCCGGGTGTGGTCCGCCGCCACGCTGCTCCTGGCCCCGTTCTGACACCGCAGTGTCCGTCGTGTGCCATGCGACCGCAGTCCATAGGAGTGGGCAGGATATGTCTTTATGGTGCGAAGGACGCGACAATCGCACTGCAAATGACGGAAATGACAGGGCGAAAGGGCGCAAATGGACCGCGTTAGTGCCGAAAACGACCGCATTGGCCGCAGTTTTTGCCCTTTGGACACGCTTTTCTCGACATTGTGCCACAGCCTGCCCACTCCTATGGACCGCAGTCGCAGGTCGGATTCCACAAGTTTAAGGTGCACCCAGAGCGCCACCACCTCCAGATTCCAGAAAACGTCGCGCTGGTGGGAGGATAGGATAGGGAAATAGAGAGCGTCACCGATCTTGCAGTGCTTTCGATTGGGAGGAGAAAGCGATGCAGAGATCAGTGACGCTGGGAGGA
>JAABUQ010006496.1_pt1 | contig 17688 bp, 13 predicted proteins | sample 5560001 | NCBI WGS metagenome assembly JAABUQ01 (sample SAMN10711888, study PRJNA513371) | rock metagenome | isolation source: Antarctica rocks | place: Antarctica: Victoria Land, Finger Mt nord | collected 2015-12-18
CGGGGTTCGCGCGTGCAGGCGGTCGTTTCCGAACTGTACGACGAGAAGATAGACATTGTGCGCTGGAGTTCCAACATCCAGCAGTTTGTCGCGGAAAGCCTGTCGCCTGCTAAGAGTGTCAAGGTGTTTGCCAACGAAGACAAGCAATCGTGCCTAGTCTTAGTGCCGGATGCGATGCTGTCGCTAGCAATCGGACGGTCAGGGCAGAACGTGCGCCTCGCCGCCCGCCTGACGGGGTGGCGCATAGACATACGGTCGGAGTCGCAGGAAGCCAAAGAAGCGTTCACGCGGGCGGCTAAAGAAGTAGAAGCGGAAGAGCGCGAGGAAGCGTTAGGCAGCGCCCGCGCAGCGACCGAAGAAGACGGTGCGGCAGTGATGCCCACCGACGAATCGGGCAAAGCCGTTTCTTACGGCGACGAAGTCCTGATTACGGCGGATATGCTGTCCGCCTTGGATGACGAAGAAGAGTAAGGTCGGGAGGCGCTGGGAACGTTCATGTGTCTGGCGAGGTTAAGAGTATGAAGCCGTACCATACCCCTATCCGCATGTGCGTGGTGTGCCGCCAAACCTCGGCTAAAAAAACATTGCTGCGCGTCGTCCGCCGCCCCGAAAAGGACGGCGGCGGGCTGGCCGCAGATCCGACATTTCGCGCCAACGGGCGCGGAGCCTACGTATGCGCTGCGCAAGAGTGCATCCAAAAAGCGATCAAGCAGAAACGATTTGAGCGGGCGCTGAACGTCCCCTCTGCGCCGCCGGATTTGGCGGACGCCCTCATGGCGCATTGTGTTGCCGCGCCCCTCTCGGAGTTGTCATCAGGAGCAGCCGCGCTATGAATTGACCCAAAAGAAAAGGTGATTGGATTTTATGTCTGGTGTGCGTATCTACGATTTAGCCAAAGAACTGCAAGTTTCCAACAATGATGTCCTGGACGCGCTTAGAGCGCTGGGCGAGGCGTCCAAAACGCCGAGCAGCGCAATCAGCGACGACCTTGCGGGCGCAGTTCGCGGACGCTTGGCTCCTGCTGCGGCAGCCGCTGCGCCTTCTGTCCCTGCCGTTAATGGTACGGCGCGGCCTGCGGCCTTTTCCAATGGCAACGGTGCAGCAAAACCTGCTCCTGCAAACGGCGTGCCTCCTACAACAAGTCCTGCGCCTTCCGTCGGCGTCCCTGACCCCGCCCGCGTGGTGGAAGTGCCGGATGTTGTTTCCCTCAAGGACTTTGCCGCGCTGATCGGCGTGCCTGCCCCCGATATTCAGAAGAAACTGATGGGCCTGGGCGTTTTGGCTTCGCTGAACCAAAAGCTCAGCCCGGAAGTGACATCGCGGCTTGCCAAAAGCTACAAAGTAGCAATCAACATCGTTGCTGCCGGTGCACCTAAGACTGCTCCCGTATCTGGTACGCCCGCCACTCCTGAAGCCCCTGCCGCGCCTGAAGCCCCTGCCGTACCCAAAGTCGTTGTCGTGGCCGCCAAGCCCCGCCAAAAGCCCGCTGGGCCTGTTTCCCGCCCGCCCGTCGTAACCATCATGGGCCATGTCGATCATGGCAAAACTTCACTGCTGGACGTGATCCGCAATGCGCGGGTCGTAGACGACGAGTTTGGCGGCATCACCCAGCATATCGGGGCTTATCAAGTTGAAGTGGAAGAAGGCGGCCAAAAGCGCAAGATCACCTTTTTGGACACGCCCGGCCATGAGGCATTCACCGCCATGCGCGCGCGCGGGGCGCAGGCCACTGACATCGCTATTCTGGTGGTTGCCGCTGATGACGGCGTCATGCCGCAGACGATTGAAGCCCTCAACCAGATACGCTCGGCAGGCGTGCCGATGATTGTCGCGCTGAATAAGATTGACAAAGAAGGCGCAGACCCAACGCGTGTGCTGACGCAGCTCACGCAGTACGATGTCATGCCGGAAGCTTACGGCGGCACTGTCCAGACTGTAGAAGTTTCCGCCAAAGAGAATCTGGGCATTGACGACCTGCTGGCGACCATCGTGCTTGTGTCCGATGCCGAAGTGGAGCCGAAAGCAGACCCGACCGCCCCCGCAACAGCAACAGTTATTGAAGCCGAACTTGACCGAGGGCGCGGCGTTGTAGCGACCATCCTGGTTGACCAAGGCACGGTGAAGATGGGCGATGCCATCGTTGCGGGCAGCAGCTTTGGGCGCATCAAAGCCATGACCGATGACCTGGGCAAGCGCGTGCAAGCCGCCGCGCCTGCTACGCCGGTTGTCATTCTGGGCCTGAACACGGTCCCCATGGCTGGCGACCGCCTGGAAGTGGTCAAGAACGAGAAAGCCGCTCGCCAAATTGCCGAGGAGCGTCGTGCCGATGTGCGCGACGAGCGCCTGACAACGCGCCGCCCGGTGACTTTGGAAGACCTGCAAAAGCAGATCAAAGAAGGCGAGTCCAAAGAACTCAATCTTATTATTCGGGGCGATGTACAGGGATCGGTGGAAGCTATTCGGCAGTCGCTGGAGAAAATCCAGCATCCTGAGGTGCGTGTCAAGTTTATCACTTCGGGTGTCGGGTCGGTAGGCGATGCGGACATTCAACTTGCCGCCGCGTCCGATGCGTTGATTGTCGGGTTTAACAGCCGTGCCGAGCCGTCTGCGGTGCGCATGGCCGAAGCCGAGCATGTGGAAATTCGTGAATACAAAGTTATCTATGACTTGATTGATGATGTGAAGAAAGCCATGGCAGGCCTCTTAGACCCAATCTACGAGGAAGCCGCCTTAGGCACTGCGGAAGTGCGTGCCGTCTTCAAGCTGCCCAAAGCGGGCGGCACTATTGCAGGCAGTTACGTGCAGGATGGCAAGATTGTGCGCGGTGCCAATGTGCGCGTGCATCGCGGCGGTCGCATGATCTTAGAGGGTAAGGTGGGCACGCTGCGCCGCGAGAAAGATGATGCCCGCGAGGTAGCGACCGGCTATGAGTGTGGCATCCTCATCCCCGGCCTTGACCCAGAAGAGGGCGACAAGATCGAGTGCTTTGAAATGCGCCGCATTGAGCGGTCACTTTAACCTCTCTCCGGCCCAAAACTAAGTCTGGGCCAACGACTATGACTATCGGCGTGCTCACAGCGGAGCTAGGTATAGGTGAGGCGCAATCGCTCAAGGACAAGCGCCAGGTGCTGAAAAGCGTCCTGGCGCATTTGCGCAATGCATTTAATGTTTCCGCTGCCGAGGTTGGCGACAACGACCTGTGGCGGCGAGCAACGATTGGCATTGCGGTTGTCGCAAACAACAATGCATTCGCGAACCAGGTGCTTGACAAAGTCATTGACCACCTGGAAGCCGACCCCCGAATTGATGTGGGCGCGTGTGAGATCGATCTGTTGTAGCCGCCAGCTGCACGCGTACCAAAGGAACCTACTATGCCCGGCACACGCAAGCAGCGCCTGCAAGAAAGTCTGCGCACAGAACTCTCGGATGTAATCCGGCGCGAGATGCGCGACCCGCGCTTTCGCAATGGCCTGCTGTCAATCACGGAAGTGGAAGTCACGCAGGACCTCAAGCATGCGACGGTCTATGTCAGCGTCCTCGGCGATGCCGAGGCGCAGCAGGAGGAGCTGAAAGCCCTGCGCGGAGCATCCTATGTGCTGCGCGAGGAACTGAAGCGGCGCCGGGTGTTTATCAACGTCCCTGACTTGTCGTTTAAGTATGACGATGCCATTGAGCGCGGCAACCAAATGTTTGAGTTGCTGCAGCGTGTCAAGCAGGAAGACGAAGCCCGCCCCAAGCCGCCGGAAGAAACAGGGGATGCCGAGGACGCGCCTTAATGCTGCTGCCATCTCTCGCCGCGCCATCGCCGCTCTCGGTCACGTTTCCCCAAGCCGCTGAGGCCATTCGCCGTGCGCACTATATCGTGATGGCCTGCCATGTCAGCCCGGACGGTGATGCGCTCGGCTCCATGCTGGGCTTGGCCCTTGCTCTTGCTCCACTCGGCAAAAACCTGATCCTGCTGTCTCAAGACGGCGTGCCTGCCATCTACCAATTCCTGCCTCAGAAACAACTTGTCCAATCGGTGACGGAGTGCGCGCATTTTGACCTCGCCCTGGTGCTGGATTGCGGTGACCTAGCGCGCGTAGGGGATCGGGTGCTGCCGCTGATTGCCCGCGCCCAAACCGTTGTGGACATTGACCATCATGCTGTGGCCGGGGCGTTTGGCGACATTCAGGTGCTGGACACGCAGTCGGCGTCTACGTCTGAGATTGTCTATGCATTGCTGCAAGCCATGTATCTGCCCCTGACGCCGCAAATTGCGACCTGCCTCTTTACCGGCGTGACCACCGATACCGGCTCGTTCCGCTACCAGAACGTTTCCCCGCAAACCCTGCGCGTCGCCGCCGACTTGGTGGAAGCAGGCGCGCGCCCCGCCCTCATCTCCGAGCATGTGTTTGAAAACAAGACCTTCGCGGCCACGCGCCTGCTGGGCCATGCGCTGTCGTCGCTGTCGGCCACCACTGACCGGCGCATTGTCTGGGCGCACATCACCGCGCAGGACTTCCTGGCTGTGCAGGCCACAGATGAGGACACCGAAGGCATCGTTGGCCCGGTGCGGGGCGTGCGCGGAGCGGATGTGGGCATCCTGTTTCGCGAGATGCCCATGCCCGCTGGCAAGCCGTCTATTCGCATCTCCTTGCGCTCGCGCCCCGGCATTGATGTTGCCCTGGTTGCGCAGCAGTTTGGCGGCGGCGGGCACGCGCTGGCGGCGGGCTGCACGCTTTCTTTGCCGCTGGCCGAAGCCGAGCGCGTCGTTGTAGATGCCGCTCGGCTGGCTCTGCCTTCCCTATGATTTTACTGCCTTTTCTATGATTTCTGGTGTCCTCAATGTGTATAAGCTCGCAGGCATGACCTCGCATGACGTGGTGGGGCAGGTTCGCCGATTGGCCCACCAAAAACGCGTAGGGCACGCCGGAACGCTTGACCCGGACGCCACCGGCGTTCTGCTCGTCTGCCTGGGCGCAGCAACACGGCTGAGCGACTATTTGGCCGACGAAGGCAAAGGGTACCAGGCGACTTTAGCTCTCGGCGCAGCCACCACCACAGAAGACGCGAGCGGGGAAGTGCTTGCCGAGGCTGACGCCTCCCATCTTACCCTGGCCGACTTGCAGGCCGTCCTGCCGCGCTTTGTCGGCACGATCTCGCAGACGCCTCCGATGGTCAGTGCGGTGCATCATCAAGGACAGCGCTTATATGCGCTGGCCCGGCAAGGAATAACAGTAGAGCGCGAAGCCCGGCCTGTACGGATTGACAGCATCACCCTGCGGGATTGGACGCCCGGCGCGCGCGCTTTGGCGATGCTGGACATCGTGTGTGGTAAAGGGACATATATTCGGACGCTGTGCGCCGATGTTGGCGACGCGCTGGGCGTGGGCGGGCACATGGCCGCCTTGCAGCGCACGCGGGTGGGGCGCTTTGCCCTCGCCGATGCTGTGCCGCTGGATGCGCTCACTTTTGACACGCTGCCCGCCCACCTGGTTTCCCCCGCCAATGCTTTGAGCGAACTGCCTGCGCATGTCGCCCATGACAAAGCGCGCGAGGACATTCTGCATGGACGCGCCGTTTCAGCCCTCTTTGACGACGATTTTGTTGTCAAAGTGCTGGACACGCAAGGCCAGCTCCTGGCCTTGGCGCGGGCAGGGAATGGCCTGCTTAGCCCTTTCAAGGTGTTTCCTCCCGACTGAAGCGGGTATGTAGTATCTAAATGACCCGCCACTGCCTCCCAAGTGCCGAGACTGCCATGCTGCAAACTATCCACGGCCTGGAAAATCTTTCCGCCCCCCTGCACCGCACTGCCGTTGCTATCGGCGTGTTTGATGGCGTCCATCGCGGGCACTGTGAAATCCTGCAGCAGACCGCCCGCGAGGCCCGCTCGCTGGGCCTGATGCCTATCGCGCTGACATTTGACATCCACCCCTCCGCCTTGTTTGCCCCCGACACCGCTCCCCTCCATATCGGCACCCTTGCCCAGCGCGCGCACTGGATGGACGCTTTAGGCGGCGGCATTGCGCTCATGGTCGTGGCCCGGTTCACGCCCGAGTTCGCCGCCCTCTCCCCCCAATCCTTTGTCGCGGACGTGCTGGAAGGGCAGCTTGGCGCAAAGCACATCTTGGTCGGGGCCGACTTTTGCTATGGCAAAGGGCGCGCGGGAACTGTCACCACGCTCCTTGGGGCGGGCGCGCGGCAGGGCTTTGCGGTCACTGTTGTGCCGCCGCTTTTGCACAATGGCGCGCGGGTCAGCAGCACGCAGGTACGCGCCCTGGTTGCCGACGGACGTATCCCCGAAGCCGCCGACTTGCTTGGGCATCCGTTTGTCGTGCAGGGCAATGTCGTGCATGGCAAGCAATTAGGCCGCACACTTGGCTACCCGACCGCAAACCTTCAGCCGCTGCTCGCCCGCCAGGCGCTGCCTGCGCACGGCGTGTATGCCGCGCGCGCGCACCTCGCGGATGGCCGTGTTATTTCTGCTGCCGTTAGTGTTGGCGTCAACCCTACCACGGATACCGACGACGTGCGCAAGATTGAAGCGTTCTTAATGGACGGCTTTGCCGAGGATATTTATAGCCAACAGCTAGCCCTGGAGTTTGTCGCCAAAGTGCGCGATGAAGCCCGGTTCCCTTCGCTGGATGCCCTGATGGCGCAGATGAAGCAGGACGTGGCACAGATTGCGCGGCTGCTTTCTCCCTCATCCGTGACTGAGTTCTTATATAGTTTTTATTCTTAATATCGTTCTCAATGTGGGTACAAGGCGCGTATGGAAAAATGGACACGTCTTTTAATTGTTCTTGCGACTGTTTTGCTCTTGATTGCCTTTGTTGGGGTAGGTATCCGGCTGGGCATGGTTATCCACCACACGCTGCTGCTGTTCGCCCTGGGCGGCTTGGTGGCTTATGCGCTTGATCCGTTGGTGGAGAAGATACGCGGCAGCCGCTTTGGACGCAAGACCAGCGTTTCGGTGGTTTTTGTCAGCCTGATTGTGATCTTGGGCGCAGGCATCTGGCTGCTCAGCGACGATTTGGTGCATCAAATTACCTCGTTTAGCCGTGACTATCCCCAGTATCATGCCCGCGCTCTCACTTTAGCAGGCACAATTGATTCTCGGCTTGCCGCCCGCAACATTCACTTCAGCCTCACCGATACCCTGCAAAACCCCCCTGCCGACATCAAAGCCTACGCCGCCACTGCGGGCAAAAAAGTCGTGCCTGCCCTGCGCCATCTCGTCACCGACATCGGCGAGTCTTTGATTGTCTTGCTGATCGCCCTTTACTTTCTGCTGTTCAGTGCGGAAATGCGCCAGAAGTTTAACGCTCTCCTGCCGCCCGATTTGCGCTCTCGCACCGAGCTGTGGCAGACCGATGTAAACCGTATCCTGGGCGGCTTTGTGCGAGGCCAGTTGATTATCGCTGTCTTGATTGGGGCCGCCGCCGCCGTGGGCTGCCTCGCAATCGGTATTCACATCTGGCTGATTATCGGCCTAGTTGTGATTGTCGCCTCGCTTATTCCCGTCTTTGGGCCATATCTTGGGGCCGTGCCTGCGATTATCGCAGCCCTTGTCGGGCCGACGCGCTTTCATAGCCCTGTCGCTGCCGCTGTCGTTGTGCTGGTCTTGTTTGTCCTCATCAACGAAGGCGGCTCCAAGGTTCTTTATCCCAAGTTGGTCGGGTCTGCTTTGGGCCTGCACACCGTTCTGGTGCTGTTTGTGCTGTTTGCCGGGCTGGAAATCGACGGCATTGTCGGCGTCCTGTTTGCTGCCCCCGTGACCGCGCTCGCCATTGTCAGCATTGTCCACCTCTACCGCTTCTGGCAGGGCCTGCCGGACGGCCTCCTGTCCAACGTCGCGCGCGTTGAGGGCCAGGAGCAGGAGCACGCCGCCCTGCCGTAAGCCAGCGCCGCTGCGCCTTTATTGTGCAGGCATTGCGGCGGTATTCCTCCGGCTTATCAAGCCTGTTCCAACGACGGAAGAAAACCGTCCGTCGTTGGCAGGCCTATGATACGCCGGGGCAATGCGTCAAAAACCCTGGAGAGAATCTTATGTCAGCAGTTTTCGTCGCCAAAAGAAACTTAGTGGCCGCGCTTTTTCTCGCCGTGTCGGTCTTCGTGTTTGTTTACGGCACGGCGCGGGGGCAGGCTGTGCCCGCGTACCGAAACTCAAAAACTCCGCTGGAATCGCGTGTTGCCGACCTCTTTGCGCGGCTGACGCAGGAGGAGAAGCTGAGCCTGCTCAGCGGCACAGCTTTTACGACCACGCCCATTCCTCGTCTAGGCGTGCCTGCCATGAGCTTTGTGGATGCCGGGCAGGGCGTGCGCGGCGGCATGGCAGGCACCCTCGGCCCCGCGACGCTGTTTCCCGCAGGCGTTGCCATGGCGTCTACATGGGACCCGGCTCTGGTCGGGTGCATTGGGCAGGCCATCGGCGAGGAGGCCCGCAATAAAGGGACGGGCGCGCAGGTGCTGCTTGGGCCAGCCGTCAACATTCAGCGTTCGCCGCTAGGCGGGCGCAACGGCGAGTATTTCAGCGAAGACCCATACCTCACGGGTCAGCTCGCCGTCGGCTACATTCAGGGCATGCAAAGCACGGGTGTTGCCGCCTGTATCAAGCACTTCGCCTGCAACAACGAAGAGGCGGATAGGTTTGCCGTCAATGTCCATGTCGGCGAGCGCGCCCTGCGCGAAATCTACCTGCCCGCGTTTGAGGCAGGCGTCAAAGAGGGCCATGCCTGGACTTTGATGTCTTCCTACAACCGCGTCAACGGCCCGCACGCCTCGGCTAATGCGTACCTGCTGACGGACGTTCTCAAGAAAGGCTGGGGCTGGGACGGCATGGTCACGTCGGATTGGGGCGGGGTGCATGAAACCGCCGCAGTGGTTGCGGCAGGCAACGACCTGGAAATGCCGGGGCCGGGCCTGCTGGCCCCTAAGAATGTCGCCCGCGCCCTGGCGCGCAGGCAGGTGACGCAGGCGGAAGTTGACGACAATGTCCGTCGTATTCTGCGCGCGATTATCCGGGTCGGCCTGCTGGACGGGCTGCGTGTTCCCAACCATGCCCAAGTTGGCTCCATAGCGCATCAGCGGCTGGCGTTTGAAGCGGCGAGCCAGGGCATTGTGCTGCTCAAAAACACAAAAGCGCTGCTGCCGCTCCGTGCCGCCAGCCTGCACTCGGTGGCGGTGATCGGCCCCGCCGCGCTGAGCATGCAGTTTGGCGCGGCAGGCAGTCCCGGAGTCATGCCGCTGGTGTCGGTGAACCCCTTAGAGGGCATTCGCCGCCGCGTGGGCCGTGGGGTAACAGTTCGCTACGCGCGCGGGGCCATGGGCGGGGTTCCCGTCCCCGCCTCCGCGCTGCTGCCGCCTTCGGGGGGTGGGCACGGCCTGCGGGCGGAGTACTTTGCTAACCGCAATCTTCAGGGCAGGCCCATTCTGGTTCGCACTGACACTCAGATACAGGACAATTGGAGCAAGACAAGCCCGGCTGCGCGCGTGCCGCGCACCGAGTTCAGCGCGCGCTGGACGGGCAGGCTGGTCGCGCCTGCCACGGGCCGGTATGCCTTGACACTGACCGCAGACGACGGCTGCCGCCTGTTTCTCAACAACAAGCCCTTGGTCAGCCGCTGGCTGGAAGGCTCGGCGACGGCGCAGACAGCCAGTGTGAACCTGGTCGCGGGCCGTGCCTACGCCCTGCGCGTGGAATATTTCCAGGCGGGAGGGGATGCTGTCGCGCAGCTAAACTGGACGCTGCCGGGCACGCCAAGCTATGCGGATGCGGTCGCGGCGGCCCGGCGCTCTGATGTCGCTTTGGTGTTTGTCGGCACTGAAGGCACGGAAAGCGAGGGGCAGGATCGCCCGTCCATGGCCCTGCCCGGCAGCCAGGATGCTTTAATCCAAGCCGTTGCGCAGGCAAACCCGCGCACGATTGTTATCTTGAACAACGGCACGCCCGTGCTGATGAACCATTGGCTGGGGCAAGTTCCAGCCGTAGTGGAGGCATGGTTTCCGGGCGAGATGGGCGGCAGCGCGCTGGCCGCTGTCTTGTTTGGCGACGTGAACCCCTCGGGCAAGCTGCCCAATACTTTGGGTGTGCGGCGCGAAGACTACCCCGACTTCGGCCACTTCCCCGGCGTCAAAAACCAGGTGGAGTATGCCGAGGGTATTTATGTCGGCTATCGTCATTTTGATAAGCAGCAGATTGCGCCGCTGTTTCCGTTCGGCTACGGCCTGTCGTACACCACATTCAAGTATGGCGCGCTGACGCTTTCCTCACTTGCGCTCACTCCGGGCGGCACGGCGGTGGCAAGCCTGCCTATCACCAACACGGGCAATCGCGCCGGGGCCGAAGTGGTAGAGCTGTATATTCACGACCCTAATCCCAAGATAGACAAGCCGTTGCGCGAGCTGAAAGGCTTCGCCAAAGTCAGCCTCAATCCAGGCGAAACCAAAACGGTTTCTTTCACTCTGGCGGGACGCGCGCTGGCGTACTGCGATGTGCCCCACCGGCAGTGGAAAGCTGATGCGGGCGACTACAGCGTGGAGGTAGGGGCATCGTCACGCGACATCCGCAGCCGCGCTCGCCTGCATTTAGCATCAGACTACACCGAACCCATCCCGCTGCTGGTAGATCAGGAGCAGGGGCAGGCCGCCCAAGCCGGCACGCACTCGGCGGAACATGACCTGGCATTGGGGCGGCCTGTGACGGCATCGTCCGTGCAGTCAATTCCAGACCTTGGCCCCAAGAAGGCGGTGGACGGCGACGATGACACGCGCTGGAGCAGCGACTTCCGCGACCCGCAGTGGATCGCGGTTGACCTGGGCAGGCCGCAAGCCGTCAGCCACGTCCGCTTGTCCTGGGAGACCGCTTATGCCTCGGCGTATCGTATTCAGGTCAGCCTGGATGGGCAAACTTGGGCTGATGTTTACAGCACGACGGACGGTCAGGGCGGCGTAGAGGAAATCAAGTTCGCGCCCACGACAGCACGGTTCGTGCGGATGTACGGAACGCAGCGGGCGTCGCAGTTCGGCTATTCGCTGCTGAGCTTTGAGGTGTTCGCCCCTGGCTCTTAGCGAGAAGAGCGTGTGATCAGTGCCGCAGGCCCGCCAGCAAAGTTCAGAAGCGCAGAAAAAGTTCAGGAACGCAAAGATGGCAAGGCTCCGCACAGGAGCATTTTCAGCCATGCTTGACAGCAACCCCAATGTGTGATAAGATATTCATGGCGTAACGCTGCGCCTGTCGGTTCAATCTCATTCGTATCCATTGTCGTGAGGATTGTTGAAGTGACAGGTGCAAACAATGTCGGCTATTCCCCCCCCCTTGCGTCCTGCGCCGGCTTGGACTCCTGGTCTGGCTGAGCGCGCTTCTGCTTGCGCCCGCATTCGCGGCTAATCCCAACCTTTCCCCCGCGCCCGGCATTTCCTGGAACCCTGCCGTTCAGGGCGAGTTTGTGACTGCCTTGTGCCGCGACACGCAGGGCAATGTTTGGGCTGGAACGGAAGACCAGGGCGTTTCCTGCTACTCGCAAGCCGCCAAGAAGTGGACACAGTTCACTGCCAAAGATGGGCTGGGCGACAACAACGCCTACGCCCTGGCGTGTGACTGGAAAGGGCGCGTTTGGGCCGGAACCCTGAACCACGGCGTGAGTGTCTTTAACGGCAAAGCCTGGAAGAACTACGACCCGCTGGCCGGGCCGCTCGGCTCCCATGTGACCGCGCTTGCCATCTGCCCAACCACCGGCGACATCTGGCTGGCAACAGAAGCGGGGCTGGCCCGCTACTCCCTCAATCGCAACGTTTGGACGTACTACACTCGCGCGGAGGGCCTGCCGTCCGATCAGGCGCAGGCCCTGGCCTTTGGCAAGGACGGCACCCTGTATGTTGGAACGCAGTGCGACGGCCTGTCCGTCGGCTCGCCGGGGGATGACTACAAAGCCTGGCGCATAGTCACGGCGTCAAGCGCAATCCTCTATACTCCCACCGGCGACGGCTTGCCTTCCCCGCTTATCAATGCCGTGCTGGTTATGCATAATGGAACCCTCTGGGTCGGCACTCCTATGGGCCTCGCTTTCAGCCTTGACCGAGGCAAGACGTGGCATTACCTGCGCGGGGAAGATTGGGTCGCCAAGACACAAGGGGCGGCGAACACGCTGCCTCCCAAGGACAACAGCCCCGGCGGGCCGCGCCTGCTGGAAGACTATGTGACGTGCCTGGCCGAAGGCACGACGGGGCAGCTTGTCGTGGGGCACCGCAGCAAGGGCTATGAGGTTCTCAACCCTGAAACGGGAGCGCGGCTGTGGTCTTCCGGGGCAACGGCGACAGACGCCAAGACACCCGCCAAAGAAACAACCGCCGAACAAAACCCTGCCCCGGACTATGTGACGGCATTGCTGGCAGCCAAAGGGCAGCCGGGCCTGGTCGGCACCTATGGGCAGGGCCTGCTGTCGTCCGGCGCGGCTGCGTCCACTCCTCCTCCCGCGCTTCCTGATGCCGCTGAGCTTCCGGCGTTTCCCGCACCTGCTCCGCCGCCCTCACTCGTGGAATTGAAGGCATTGCTTGCCAAGGTGAGAGCCGCCCCAGCCCTGCCTGTCGGCGGGGCGGCGTATCTGGGGCAGGATTGGGGCGCTCAGGGCGATTGGGTGGGGCGTTACGGGCGGCAGTACGCCGTGCTGTGCGCGGCGGCTTCCCCGCGCGACCACTACATTGTGGACGGCAGCCGCAACTTTATCATTCGCACCAGAGAATATTACACCATCGGCGGCACTGCCTACAGCCTCTACGCCGAGACAGGGCCACACTGCCCCGCCGACGAGGGCCTGCGGCACTGGCTGCACTGGATTACCACCGACAACCCGCACACCTTTTACAATCCCCTGCTGGGCGTGCGGCGGGAAACAGAATGGGATGACCACGGCGAGACCTACCCGGCTACGAACGAAGGGCCGGACATATGGCTGACGGTCAAAGTGCCCGCCGGAATGCACCGCCTCAGCTTGTACTTTTTCAACAAAGACGGGCATGGCGGGGACAACCGCAACCGTGACTACCTGATTGGCATCAAGCCGTTTGCGCCAACCATGATTGACGCGGAGGCGTTGCCGGACATGGCGCGGGCACGCGTGCGGGACTTCTGCGGCGGCGTCTACCATCAGTTTGCCCTGCGCGGCCCGGCCTAATACCGCGTCCGCGTTTCCCGCGCCAACAGCTTCAACACCATCGTCAACGGCGTCTTCCTTGACCGCCTGCCGGACAGTGGGGACGGCGCGGCCCTTCCCGCCGCGCTGCCGGAAACAGGCGGCGGCACGCAGGCAGAGACATTGGCGGCGGCACGGGCTTTGTGGGGGGCGCTGGACAGCGCCAATGCCGTTCAAGCCTGCCTGCCTTTTCAGCACACCTCCCGCCTCTTGGCGTACCGGGCTGCCTCGGAGGCCGGAGCGCCCGACGCGCTGCTTGCAGAGTGGCGCAGAACGCTGCTGCTGTGGACACCGGCAGACCGGCAGGTGTTCGGCGAGGCCATGAAGCAAGCCTGGCAAACTCACCTCAAGACGAAATACACCGCCGATAAACCATTCTTCACGCGTTCGCAGTAAAGGAGAACACCGCAATGTCCCAAACCCTGATGGTCGTTACTGTTGTTATTGAAGCCCTGATCCTGGCAAGCCTCTGGGTGGTCTTCCACCAACTGCTCCAGCAGCGCGGGCGAATGCTCACGCGCCTGGATGTGGTGGAGGGACGCCTTGCCGCTGTTAACCAGTTGGTGGGGCGTCAGGCCCCGGCCCTGCCTTCCGGGGCCAACGGTCAACAAGCCGCGCCCTCGCAGCCCGGCGGCCTGGCTGTCGGCGCTCCGTTCTCGCCGTTCCGCCTGCCGGATTTGGACGGGAACAGGGTTGGGCTGGAGGACTTTGCCGGAAAGCGCGTCTTGGCTGTGCATTGGAACCCCGGCTGCGGCTTCTGCGAACTCATCGCCTCTGACCTCGCTGAGCTTCAGCCTGCGTTTCTGGCGCAGAACGTGCAGATGGTTCTGCTCGCCTACGGGGGCATTGAAGCAAACCGCAAATTGGCGGAGGAGCATCGCCTGCTCTGCCCCATTCTGCTGATGGACGACACCGGGGGCCTCGCCGCGTTCCAGAACCAGGGAACGCCTTCCGCCTACCTGCTGGATACACAGGGAAACGTCGCCGAGCCTCTCGCCATGGGAGCCAACAACGTGCCTGCCCTGGCGGAACGTGCGGCGGCACCAAGAGAAGCAAGAGATGACGGCCACGACAAACCGGCCCGCAAAGCCTTGCCGGGCAAGCGGCCTTTGAGCGAAAGCAAGCTGCGGCGGGATGGCCTGCCTGCGGGAAGCCTCGCGCCGCTGTTCAGCCTGCCGGGCCTGGACGGCGAGACGGTCTCGCTGGAAAGCTACCGGGGGCGCAAGGTGCTGCTGGTCTTCAGCGACCCGAACTGCGGGCCGTGCGATGCGGTCGCGCCCGAGCTGGTGCGTATCCACGAGGCGCACCGTGGCAACGGGTTATCGGTTGTGCTGGTAGGGCGCGGCGACCCTGATGAAAACAAGCAGAAGGCAGCCAAGTTCGGCTTTCCGTTTCCGGTCGTGCTGCAAAAGAAGTGGGAGCTATCCAAGCAGTACGGCATCTTCGCCACGCCCATAGCGTTCCTGGTGGATGAGCAGGGCGTGATAGAACAGCCGGTGGGGCAGCGGGCATCCTCGCCCTGGTGCCGGAACGGGAAGCCGTCAGCAGCTAAGGCTGCGGAGAAGGAGGAGCATCATGGCAGACAAGAACGTGCCTGACAAGAACGTGCCTGACAAGAACGTGCCTGACAAGAACGTGCCTGACAAGAACGTGCCTGACAAGAACGTGCCTGACAAGAACGTGCCTGAGGGCAATGCTTTTGACGACATTTCGCGTATTCTGGCCTCACCCATGCCCCGACGCCAAGCGCTAAAGCTTGCCGCCGGGGTGCTGGGCAGTGCGGCACTTGCAGGTATGTGGCCGACAAGGTTGTTTGGAGAACCCAAAGCACGAGGTAATGCTAGCGCAAAAACACTGCCTGTACTAAAACTTCCAGTGACTAAGCTCAGTGAAAGCAAAATCTCAGTGTATGATGCTGTCAAGCTGTTGAGGACACGTTATAACGCATCTATTTCATTTATACAAGCTCCACATGATACGCAAATTGGTTTGATTGTTCCTAACGGTCATGTGAAAGATGTGCTTGAACAAATAGTCCAGCAGTGTTCTCTATACATATGGAAACAGATTGACGATAGAGTTGTAGTATTCCCAAACCAGCCACGTTTCCGCGTCCCAGTAAAAAGTGCTGGCGTAACAAACCTGCCACGAATAGAGGCCGCGCGGCAGTATATCACTGACCTAAAGAAGCGTAACAGCGACTTTGATGATGTCGCCGGAGCAGTTATGATTGGCGATCCTGAGTCACCGGTATTCACTGAACCAGTTAGTTTGACCGCAGATAGAACATTCTTAACAAACTTAATACAGTTATTGGGGAGCAATCCGTCAACGACTTTCTCACTTCTCTACGAGAAGTGGGGATACTACACATTAGGCTTTAATTCGTACTCTTCTAGATTGATGAAAACGACGCAGCGTACCTTAGACACATTTAGCGCGAGCACAGCAGCAGGTGCATCTGTTTGCCGTCCATTGTCTTTTACGTACACTCAGGCTGCAAATATCCCATGTTCAAGCGACGAAGGTTACTGTGGGTCAGGTGCACATTATAACATCACACTCAATGTATGTTCTTCTAGCACAGGTTCTAGTGACGATTGTGCTGGTTCGATCTTTAGCGAACAGGTAGACCTTACAAATGGAGGCTGTTCTAGCCAGTTGGGACAAGCAAATCAGGGTACTTGTACGGTCGGCGCAAATAACGATATGACAAACTGCGAAGACAAGTACGCATTTTGCATACCGACGCCGCCTCAAAGCTGTACACAAGTGGTAACTCAACAGCGAAAACTTGGCTCAACAGTTGAAACATGTACAATTACAAGCCAGCTATCCGTAGATAACAAAACCTGTTCAGGATCAGTTTTTAGTTTTAGCTGTAGTCAAGTGCATAAGTCTTCAGATTGTTGCGGCACTGGAGACACCGGCTCGCCTAAAATTCTGTGTGATCACACCAGCCAACATTGTATCAGCAACGATGTATGCTGCACTACTGACCAAACGGCTGCCTGTAACCATATCTGTTGCCCCAAGCCAGGTGCCAAATGCATTAAGGATGATGTTACTCAGTCACAGATTTGTTGCCCCTCCGATGCTACACTTGCCTGCAATGGCTATTGCTGCACTTCGGGTCAAACCTGTACTGCCAAGCAGTGCTGTCCATCGGGCAAAGCGACTTCAGATAACCTGACGTGTTGCTCATCAACACAAACCCCGTGCGCGACTGCATGCTGTGACAGCGCAACGCAAGTTTGTACCAACGGCATCTGCTGCGGCAAACCTCAGCCACAAGCACGCATGGCCCACGCGCAGATACTGCAAGGCCGCTACGCCACCGACGACCTGTCGCTCTGCTGCCAGCCGGGCCAGGTGCCCTGCACCAATACCTGCTGCGATGCCGGGTCAGTCTGCTGCAGCGGCAGTTGCTGTGCCGGGACGTGCGATAGTTCGGGCACTTGTATCACCAACAACGAGAACAAATAACAGAAAAAAGACAACCAGTGAGAGGAGCCGGTACGCACCCGCCGCGTACCGGCTTCTTTAGTTTGAGGAGAAGCACTGCCTGAGTCTTTCACCGAAGCAAGCGTTCGCGGGAACATATCGCCGGGGAACCAAGTCGCAGTTTGGGACAAATCATAAAGCAAGCGGCGAACTAGGCACGAGACGAACTTGCCGGGTACACTTGCTGTTATGATGTCAATGGAACAAGACAAAGTCGCGCAGTCACTGGAAGGGGCATTTGGGTTTTCCGGGTTCCGACCGTTGCAGGAAGAGGCGGTGCGGGGGGCACTCGCGGGGCGTGATGTTTTGGTGGTCATGCCGACGGGGGCAGGCAAGTCGCTGTGCTTCCAACTGCCTGCATTGCTGGCTCCGAGCCTGACTTTAGTGGTGTCGCCGCTGATTGCATTGATGCGCGATCAGGTGGATGCCCTGAACCGGCGGCCTGTCTTTGCCGAAGCGGGGTGCGCAAGCTTGTCGTCATTGCAGGAGGCATCGGAGCAGCGGACAGTGATGGACAGGCTGCGCGGGGGGCGGCTCAAGCTGCTGTATGTCGCGCCGGAGCGGTTCCGGTCGCCGTCGTTCCTGGAAGCACTGAAGCGGGCCAATGTCAGCCGGTTTGTGGTGGATGAGGCGCACTGCATCAGCGAATGGGGGCATGACTTTCGGCCTGATTATTTGTCGCTCAAAGGCATTGTGGAGGGGCTGGGGCGTCCTCCGGTCACGGCGGTCACGGCGACGGCGACAGTGCGGGTGCAGACGTCTATTGTGGACAACTTGGGAATGGACGATCCGCTGCGGCTAGTGGGCGGGTTCAATCGGCCTAACTTGTATTGGAGCGTGGTGCGTGTTAAAAGCGACAGCGAGCGGCTGGAGAAGCTGGAAAAGGCGCTGCCGAAGCTGGCGCAGGGCGGCGGCAGCGGGCTGATTTATGTGCCGACGCGCAAGATGTGCGATGAAGTGGCGGAAGTGGCGGACGATGCCTTGCAGGCCATTGGGCGCAGGGCGGGCGTTT
>JAABUQ010006497.1_pt1 | contig 17686 bp, 12 predicted proteins | sample 5560001 | NCBI WGS metagenome assembly JAABUQ01 (sample SAMN10711888, study PRJNA513371) | rock metagenome | isolation source: Antarctica rocks | place: Antarctica: Victoria Land, Finger Mt nord | collected 2015-12-18
CCGCCGCGTGGCAGACATCCAGGCAGAGGCCGAGATGCCGGCGCAGCAGCGTCTCCGATGTCGCCCGGCTGCGCCCGGAGAGTGCCGCGAGGCGCGTGATCGCGGTGGCAGAAAACAGATGCCGCTCAAAGAAGGCGACCGCCTCCGCGGTGGTCTCCAGCAGGCACATCGGCTCCGGTTCCAGCGCCAGGGCGATGTGACGGCCGGTGCGGTCCTCCAGGGTGGCCAGCAGCGCCACGTGCCGCAGCAGCGCCTCGGCGATCGCCGCGCACGTGTCGGGCGAGGCGGCGGCATCGCGGTAGGCGCCGGGGACCGTGCTGACGCTGCCGGCGAGCGCCGGCTGGTCGCCGGGCAGCAGGGCGGCAAGCAGCGTTGCGAGGCGGTCGGTGTAGGCGAGACGCTCGGGCTCGCGCCAATCCGGCGCGTAGACCCGCTGCTTGACCCGCTCGCCGTGGAACGGCCCGTACGGGAAGCCGTTCACGGTGAACACGTAGAGTCCCGCATCGGCCAGGAAGCCCTGCAGCGCCTCCAGCTCGACCGGCTGCTCCAGCGCCTCCGCGGCGATGGCGGACAGGCGCAGCCCGACCCCCATCAGTGCGTCGGGCGAGACCTCCCGCTTCACTGCCGGCAGGTGGTACCGCAGGGTCGCGAACGTATCGGTCCAGCTCTCGCCGCGATGGATGTTGGTACAGTAGGTCAGGTGCGCCGGACCGGAAGGCAGCTCCAACCTCATGCGGAATGTCGCGATCTGGAGGGTGTCATATCCGGGCTTGACCTGTTCTGGTGCTGAGGAAGACGCCGGCGACGCGCAAGACCACGTCGCCGACCTGGTGCGTTATGAATGATGCGCGGTCATCGGCGCCATCAGCGTGTTGACCGTGGAGCTATGTGCGCCGGCCGTCGCGGCGGCGAAGGGACCGTTGCTGCCGGGATAGTTCGTGAACGGGTTGCTGCCCTGCGGAATATTGCCGAACGGGTTGCTGCCGCCGCCCTTGCTAAGGTTGCCGAACAGGGTCTGCGGCGTGACGCCGGGCAGGCTGAGCAGGGCACCGAACGGGCTCTGCCTGAGCATCCCGGCCAGATCGCTGCTGGCGCTGCTGGCCTGGGCGCCACCGGCGGCGGACCCGGCGGCCGGACGGGTCATGGCCGCGCTGCCACCCTTCATGGTGGTGGCAGCAGCAGCGGGAGCCCCGGCGGCGAACGGATTGCCCGCCGCGGCGCCGCTGCCGCCGGCGAACGGGTTGCTTCCGGCCGGCAGCGCAGCGAACGGATTGTTGCTGCTGCTGACGTTGCCGAACAGGTTCTGCGCGGTGACGCCCGGCAGCTTGAGCAGCGGTCCGAATGGGCTCTGCGCCAGCAGGGAAGCCTGGCTGCCGGATGCGGCGTTGCCCGTAGTGGTGGCGTTCATGGTGGTGCCTTTCGTGCTGACGTTGATGGCGCTGGAGGACGATCCGCCGGCGGCCGTCATGTTGCCTGCGAACGGGTTGCCGCCGCCCGCGAACGGGTTGCTTCCTGCTGGCAGGCTCGCGAACGGGTTGTTGCTGCTACTGACGTTTCCGAACGGGCTCTGCGCCAGCTGTGCGGTCAGGTTCGAGCCGCCAGCCGCGGTGCTGCCGCCGGCACCGGATGCCGGGACGGCCTTGCTGCCGCCGGCGGAAGCGCTGCCCATGACCGGCTTGGCGCCGGCGGTGGCGGCGCCGAACACGCTGCTGCTGCCGGGATAGTTCGTGAACGGGTTGCTTCCCTGCGGGATGTTGCCGAACGGGTTGCTGGCGCCGCTGCTGCCGAGGTTGCCGAACAGTGTCTGCGGGGTGACCCCTGGCAGGTTGAGCAGACGACCGAACGGGCTCTGCGCCAGCTGGGCGGTCAGGTTCGAGCCGCCGCCGGCGGCACCCGGCACCGCCGCGGCCATGCTGCCGGCCTTCGCGCCCGCGCTACCCCCAACTGCGGCACCCCCGGCTGCGGCAGGCATGCCTGCGCCTGACGGCATCGTCCCGAAATCATAGTTGGCGGCAGCACCGTAATTGAGTGCCACCACGAACTGGTTGTTGCCGCCATGCACGTTGACAGCGTTGTTGCCGGAGCCGGCGCCGGCCGCACCGGAGGACGAGGTGAAGTTGTTCGCCACCACGAAGCTGTTGTTGCTGCCCCCGACGCTCACCTTGTTGCTGCCGCCGACATCGACGTTGTTGCCGCCGGTGCTGGTGTCGTTCCTGGCGTTGCCGGTCGCGATGTTGCCGCCCTGGCCCGATGCCACCACGTTGGACTTGCTGACGGAGGCCGATGCGGCACCCGGCTTGGTGCTGCCCGCTGCCGCACCGTAACCGTAGGTAACGACGAACTGGTTGTTGCCACCATCGACGTTGACGATGTTGCCGCCGTTGCCCGCACCGGACGTGGCGTAGTCGTACTTGATCACGAACTGGTTGTTGCCGCCGGTGACGCTGATGGTGTTGCCGCCGCCACCGGACTTGGTGCCCGTGTAGTCGATCACGAACTGCTTGTTGCCGCCTTCGATGGTCATGTTGTTATGACCGGGCTTGATGAAGGTCACCGCCTGCGTGCGGCCCTGACTGCCGAAGTTGGCCGGATCCAGCGCACTGAAGGCATAGCTCGGTTTGGCCTGGACGGAATTGGAAGACTGCATCACGTTGTTTCCCTTTTTCGGATTTGCTCGAACTGCTCGAACGGCATTCAGCGAGGCACGCCGTGTGGCTCGGCGTCGACCGGCGCCCTGTCGACCCGCCTCATGCTGACGCTGGGTATGCGCTTGTAGGCCTGACCGGCACGGACCACTTCGCGACGGATGAACCGCGCGCTCTCGAAGCGCTCGGACAGGGCATCGGCCTCGTCCCAGCGGATCGCCCGCTGCAGCGCCACTAGATCCTCGATGTAGCGGCCGACGATCTCGAGTACGGCCGGCTTGTTATGCAGGAAGACGTCCCGCCACATGGTCGGGTCGGACGCGGCGATGCGCGTGAAGTCGGTGAAGCCACCGGCCGCGTACTTGAGCACCTCGGCCTTCAGAACGCCTTCGAGATCGTCCGCCGTGTTGACGATGTTGAAGGCGAGCAGGTGCGGAAGATGCGAGGTGATGGCCAGCACCTTGTCATGGTGCAGCGCATCCATCCGCTCGACCTTCGACCCTACCGCACGCCACAGCGCCGCCACCCGTTCGGCCACCGTCGGATCGACCTCGTCGGACGGCGTCAGGATGCACCAACGGCCCTGGAACAGCCGGTCGACCGCTGCCGTCGGACCAGACTCCTCAGTGCCTGCGACCGGATGGCCGGGCACGAAGCGACGCATGTCGAGATGCGGCGCCACCAACTCGATGACACGCGCCTTGACCGAGCCGACGTCGGTCACGATCGCATCGGGATGCAGGCCGGCCGACACCGACGCCGCTGCCTCGCCGCTGGCTCCCACCGGCACGCCGATCACCACCAGCTCGGCGTCGCGCACAGCGGCGACCGCGTCGGTGGTGGCCTCGTCCACCAGTCCCAGCGCGCGGGCCTGGTCGAGCGTCCCCTGGTTTCGCGCGGTTGCCACCAGCCGACGGGCCAGGCCAAGGCGGCGCACGTCGCGCGCCAGCGAACCGTTGATCAGGCCGATGCCGACGAAGGTGATTTGGTCGAACAGTGGCGTCCGCCGGAGCAGATCGCTGTCAGCCGCCATCGTAGACTGGTGCACCGTCATCTCGGCTCGAACATGGCTGGCTCGAACCCATCCGTCATCGGCGCGCGGCTCTTGCGTCCCTGCTTGAGCTTCTCGGTGAGCAGGAAGGCGACTTCCAGGCTCTGCTGTGCATTCAGGCGCGGGTCGCAATGGGTGTGGTAGCGGTCGGACAGTGCCGCGTCGGTGATGGCCTGCGCGCCGCCGGTGCACTCGGTGACGTTCTGCCCGGTCATTTCGATATGGATGCCGCCCGGGTGCGTGCCCTCGCTCCGATGCACCGCGAAGAAACTCTCGATCTCGTCCATGATCCTGCCGAACGGCCGAGTCTTGTAGCCCGACGTCGCCTTGACCGTGTTGCCGTGCATGGGATCGCAAGACCACACCACGTGACGCCCTTCACGCTGCACGGCGCGTATCAGCGGCGGCAGGTAGGTCGCGACCTTCTCGTGGCCCATGCGCGCGATCAGCGTCAGCCGTCCCGCCTCGTTGCGCGGGTTGAGGATGTCGAGCAGGCGCAGCAGTTCGTCCGGCTTCATGCTTGGGCCGGCCTTCAGGCCGAGCGGGTTGGCGAGGCCGCGCATGTACTCGACATGCGCGCCATCGGGCTCGCGCGTGCGGTCGCCGATCCAGACGAGATGTGCCGCCGTATTGTAGCAGTCGCCGGTCATCGAGTCTGTCCGGGTCATGGCCTGCTCGAAGCCGAGCAGCAGGGCCTCGTGCGAGGTGTAGAGCGTGGTCGACGCCATCAGCGGCGTCGTCAGCTCCGACATGCCGCAAGCCGCCATGAAGGCCAGCGCTTCGGAGATGCGATCGGCGATGTCGCCGTAACGCTCGCTCTGCGCGGAGTTCGCGACGAAGTGCAGGTTCCAGTCATGCACGTGGTTCAGCTTGGCGTAGCCGCCGCCGGTGAAGGCGCGAAGCAGGTTCAGCGTCGCGGCTGCCTGCGCGTAGGCCCGGATCTGCCGTTCCGGATCGGGTTGCCGCGCACCCGGCGTGAACTCGAGCGCGTTGACGATGTCGCCGCGATAGCTCGGCAGGTCCAAGTCGCCCTGCGTTTCCAGGTCCGATGAACGCGGCTTGGCGAACTGCCCCGCAAGGCGACCGACCTTGACCACCGGCACGCCGGCGCCGAAGGCGAGCACGACCGCCATCTGCAGCAGCACGCGCAGGGTATCGCGGATGTTGTCGGCGCGGAATTCGGCGAAGCTTTCGGCACACTCGCCGCCCTGCAGCAGGAAACCGCGTCCGAGCGCCACCTCGCCGAGCTGGCGCTTCAGCTCGCGCGCCTCGCCGGCGAACACCAGGGGCGGGAAGCCGGCCAGCCGTCTCTCGACATCGGCGAGATGTGCCGCATCCTGGTAGGCGGGCAGTTGCTGGACCGGTCGCATGCGCCATGACGCGGGCGACCAAGAGGACGAACGGGTGCCGGAAGCCAACGACATCGGCTCGATGTCGACATTCATGATGTCATCCATGACGGTTCTCTCTCAGCGAAGCGGATGCGGGCGGCATCAGTAGGCCATCCCATGATCAGCATGGTGTGCCACTCCCGCGCCGGTGAAACCCATTGCTTCTTCCGCGGCGCGCAGCAGCGCCTTGGCCTTGTTGCAGGACTCTTGATATTCCGCATCCGGGTCGGAGTCGGCCACGACGCCGCCGCCCGCCTGGACATAGAGCATGCCGTCCTTCACCAGCCCCGTGCGCAGGCCGATGCAGGTGTCTAGGTTTCCGTCGGCGCCGATGTAGCCGATGCCACCGGCGTAGAAGCCGCGCCGGGTCGGCTCCAGCTCGTCGATGATCTGCATCGCGCGTATCTTGGGTGCACCGGAGACCGTGCCTGCGGGGAAACCCGCGCAGAGCACGTCGAGCAGGTCGGCGCGGGCCGGGTCGATCTCGCCCTCCACGTTGGAGACGATGTGCATGACGTGGCTGTAGCGCTCGACGATCATCTTCTGGGTGACCTGCACCGAGCCGATCTTGGCGACCCTACCGACATCGTTGCGTCCGAGATCGAGCAGCATCAGGTGCTCGGCCAGCTCCTTGGGATCGGCGACCAGTTCCCGCTCCAGTGCGATGTCCTCCGCGCGCGTTTCGCCACGTGGACGGGTTCCCGCGATCGGGCGTACGGTGACGGTGCCGTTGCGTAGCCGCACCAGGATTTCCGGCGAGGAACCGACCAGGGCAAAGTCGCCGAGATTTAGGTAGAACGAGAACGGCGACGGGTTGAGCCGGCGCAGCGACCGGTACAACGCGAACGGCGGCAGGTGGAACGGCAGCGAGAAGCGCTGCGACGGCACCACCTGGAAGGCGTCGCCTGCCCTGATGTAGGCCTGCGCCTGCTCGACCATGGCGTGATACTGCGCGCCGGTGCGGTTCGATACCGGCGTGGGCGGCTCACCGCCGTCGCTCTGCACCGGCTGCGGCGGCAGGCCACGGCGGAGGTCGTCGGCGATGTCCTGCAGACGCCCGAGCGCCTGCTCGTAGGCGCGGGCGGCGGTGAGGTCCGATGTCGGATACACCGGCGTCACCACCGTCATGCGGTCGAGCACGTTGTCGAACACGACGACCACCGTGGGGCGCATGAGCATCGCGTCGGGCAGGCCCAGCTCGTCGGGATTTGCGGAGGGCAGGTGCTCGATCAGCCGGACGAAGTCGTAGGCGAAGAAACCGATCAGGCTCGCACTGCCCGGCGGCAGGGCAGGCGGCAGCTCGATGCGGCACTTCTCGATCAGGGCGCGCAGGCTGGCGAGTGCCGGCAAGGGCGAGGCCTCGTAATGGCCGCCGCCGCGCTGCACCGTACGGTTGACCTCCGCGCGCTCGCCGTAGCAACGCCAGATCAGGTCCGGCTTGAGGCCAATATAGGAGTAGCGTCCGCGTACCGCACCGCCCTCGATGGATTCGAGCAGGAAACCATAGGGTTGCGCCTCGGCGAGCTTCATCATCGCCGCCACCGGGGTCTCGAGGTCGGCGACCATGGTGGTCCAGACCACCTGTGGCTGGCCGCTCTCGTACACCTCTGTGAACGGATCCTGCCGGGGAAGTATGTGCATCGCGTCACCTTCGAGATGCTGGTCGAGGCGCCTGCTCATGCGGTCACCAGCCCGAGCAGGGCAGCCGTCGCAGCGGCCACGTCGGGCTGCCGCATCAGGCTCTCCCCGACCAGGAAGCAGTGGGCACCGACCAGTCTCATGCGTTCCAGGTCGGCCGCAGTGGTGATCCCGCTCTCGCAGACCAGCAACCGGTCCGCAGGCAGCAGCCGCGCCAGACGCCCGGTGGTGGAGAGATCGACCTTGAGGGTCTTGAGGTTGCGGTTGTTGACGCCGATCAGGGGCGAACGCAGCGCCAGCGCCCGCTCCAGCTCGACCTCGTCATGCACCTCGACCAGCACGTCGAGCCCGAGCTCGCGCGCCGCGTGCTCCAGTTCGGCAGCCAGGCGGTCGCCGAGTGCCGCCATGATCAGCAGCACCGCGTCGGCACCGGCCGCGCGGGCCTCGGTCACCTGGTAGGAATCGAGGATGAAGTCCTTGCGCAGCACCGGCAGCGTCACCGCCGCACGCGCAGCAGGCAGGTGTTCGAGCGTCCCGCCAAAATAGGGTCCGTCGGTCAGCACCGACAGGCAGGTGGCCCCACCCGCCGCATAGGCGCGTGCGAGTTCCAACGGGTCGAAGTCGGCGCGGATCAGGCCCCTGCTGGGGCTACAGCGCTTGATCTCGGCGATCAGGCCGGGACGTCCTGCTTCCAGCGCGAAACGCAGGGCGCGGATAAAGCCACGCGGCGCGTCCGCATCCTGCAGCGTCGCTTCGATCGCATGCAACGGACGCCGCGATTTGCAATACGCGATATGCTCGCGCTTGGCGTTGCAGATCTCGGTCAGCGTGTCGCTCATGCCGCCACCTCGTTGGTGGCACGCACCAGCGCCTGCAGCCGTGCCGCCGCCACGCCGGAGTCGAGTGCCTCGCCGGCCAATTCGGCACCCTGCAGCAGCATGCCGCATCTGCCGGCGACGACCAGCGCAGCGGCGGCGTTCAGCAGCACGATGTCCCGGTAGGGACCCACCGCACCATCCAGCAGCGCCCGCAGCGCCGCGGCATTGTCGCGTGCATCGCCACCGCGGAGATCGTCAGCTCGGGCGCGCGGAAGCCCGGCCTGTTCAGGATCGATATCGAAACGGTGAATGCTGCCGTCCTCGCGCAGCTCCGCCACCTGCGAGCGGGTCGTCGTGGTCAGCTCGTCGAGCCCGTCCTCGCCGTGCACCACCCACGCGCGTGCCGAACCGAGTGCCCGCAGCGCCTCGGCGGTCGGCCGCAGCCATTCGGGGGCGAACACGCCGAGCAGCTGGTGCCGGACTCCGGCGGGGTTCGAGAGCGGGCCGAGCAGGTTGAAGATCGTACGGGTGCCGAGCTCGCGCCGGCTCGCACCGGCGTGGCGCATCGCCGCATGGTGACGGGGTGCGAACAGGAAGCCGATGCCGGTCTCGCGTATCGAGCGTTCGATGCGGTCCGCAGCGGTATCCAGGTTGACCCCGAGCGCCTCCAGCACGTCGGCCGCGCCGCAGCGCGACGACAATGCGCGGTTACCGTGCTTGACCACCGGCACGCCGCATCCGGCGACGACGAAGGCGACAGCGGTCGAGATGTTGAGCGTGTGCGCGCCGTCCCCGCCGGTGCCGCAGGTGTCGATCGCGCCCGCGGGGGCCTCGATCATCGCCATATGCGCACGCACCGAACGAACCGCACCGGCGATCTCGTCCACCGTTTCGCCGCGAACCCGCATGGCCATGAGCAGGCCGCCGATCTGAGCGGGCGTGGCGTCGCCCTGCAGGATCACGTCGAAGGCTGCCTCGGCCTGTTCGGCGGTGAGCCGCGCGCCGCTTGCCAGCAGGCCGAGGATCGGGCGAAGCGCGTCGCTCACGCCTGCGCCCTCGCCGGCACCATGGCCAGGAAGTTGCGCAGCATGGCATAGCCCGCCGACGTCTCGATGCTCTCGGGGTGGAACTGCACGCCGTGCACCGGCAGGCTCTCGTGGCGAAGCCCCATGATCAACCCGTCCTCGGTCCAGGCATTCACCTTCAGCACGGGCGGCAGGCTGGCCCGCTCTACGATCAGGCTGTGGTAGCGGGTGGCCGGGAACGGGTCGGGCAGACCCTTGAACAGTCCGGTGCCGTCATGGTGTATGAGACTGATCTTGCCGTGCATCGGCACCGGCGCGCGCACCACCTTGCCGCCGAACACCTGTCCGATCGCCTGGTGGCCGAGGCACACGCCGAGCACCGGGCAGACCGTGGCCGCCTTCTCGATGATGCCGAGGGAGATGCCGGCGCGATCGGGATCGCACGGGCCCGGCGAGATCACCACCGCGTCGAGGCCCAGGGCGAGCGCCTCGTCCGCCGCGACGGCGTCGTTGCGGCGCACCTCGATGCTGGCGCCAAGCTCGCCGAGCCGGTGGAACAGGTTGAAGGTGAAGCTGTCATAGTTGTCGAGCAACAGGATGGTCGGCGCCGGCGGGGCCGCCTCGGCCAGCAGCGTGGCGACATCCCACGGTTCGGCGAGCCGGGTGAGATCGCGGACCGAACTCACGCGACGGCCTCCGAGATGTAGCTCATGCCGCGTCCGAACGAGGTCAGGTTGCCGGCCTTGTTCTCGAGCACGCGCTTGAGGCTCATGCTCTCGGCGCCGTAATCCTCGATCTGCAGCTTCCCCTGCACGGGCATCGTGTCCTTCTGGAAGAACGCCACACGGTGCTGGATGCAGCCACGCGCCTTCGGGTTGCCGAACGCGTAGGCGCAGGGAACGATCACCATGCAGTTGCGCTGCACGAAGCTCGCGTAGAGATGCTCGAACTCGATGATCACGTAGTTGTCGCAGTCGAAGCTGCGTACGCTGACCTCGACCTTCTGGCCATACTCGTCGACGAAGCTGCCGCGATCGGCGTCGGCGACGCCGTCGGGCCGGATGAAGTAGGCCCATTCGGCCATGTTGCGCACGTCGCCGAGATAAGGCGCGGCCACTTCGAGCGGCGCGTCGACGAAGATCGAATCTGTCTTGATCTCGAACTTGCCCCGCGCCGCCGCGGTCAACCCGGCCTTGCGCTCGAGCACGCTCTTGAGAGAGCGGATCTCGGACGTGTGCACCAGGTGGATGCCCTGCATGATCATCGGCGTGCGACGCTCCGGACCGACGAAGCTGAGCCAGTGGAAGTACGCCCCGCTCTCTTCCGAGCCGATATAGTTCGCCGGGAACAGCAGCGCCGGGTAGCACTGGAAGTACTTGCCGTACTCGTACCCGCAGTGCCACTCGACGCCACGGAACAGCGGCGTGTGGATCGGGCGCACGTGGTAGAACAGGTCATGCTGGTAGCCGGACGCGGTGCCGCGCCAGGTGTTCTCGTCGATCTGCTCGATCATGCGGCTGTAGAGCGTCCACTCGTCGAGGTTGCGTAGGTCGCGCAGGTAGTCGAAGCAGTCGCTCTCGGGCGCTGCGATGTAGGTCGACGTCGCGAAGGTGTTACTTTCCATTGTTGCAGGCTCCGCGCTAGTTGGCCGCGATGACGGGGAAGCTGAGGCCCTCCCCGCGCCGCGCACCCTGCGCCACGCGAAGACCCTCGTTGCGCCCGCGGGTGGGGGCGATCTGGTCGGCATCTATGATGACGTCGAGCACGAAGGGACCAGTGCTGGACATGGCTTTCGCGAGTGCTGCTTCGAGCGCACCCTCGCTGTCGACGCGTGCGCCGTCCGCGCCCATGGCACGGGCGAGCATGGCGAAATCCACCGACGGGAAGACGGCGTCGGCGACACCGGCCATGTCGAGTGCGGCCATGCCCTGGTAGCACATGTTGTAGCGACCATCGTTGAGCACGATCCACAGCACGGGAAGCTGCCCTTTCACGGCAGTGTTCACCTCGCTGTTCATGAGCATGGCGCCATCGCCGACGATCGCGACGGCCCTGCGGCCATCGATCGCGGCACCGAGAACGCCGGTAGCGGCGTGACCCATGGAGCCGAGGTTGGTGCTGACCCGGTAGCGCTGCGGCTGTGCGAAACGCAGGTAGTTGGTGGCCCAGGTGAACGAGTTGCCGGACTCTGCCAGCACCACCGCGTCGCTGCCGTCGACGACGCTGCGCTGGATGGCGCCCATCAGGACATCGGGACGCACGCGCCCGGTATCGCCCGCTGCCGGATGGACCGGGTGCGGCCGCGGCAGCGACAGCGTGCTCTTGACGCCGACCGCCGGCCAGGCACGCAGCAGCTCGGCCAGGAAATCGCCGACATCCGCCTGCACCGCGTAGGTCTCGGCTTGCGGATAGGCCACTCCCGGCACCGACGAATCGATATCGACGTGGATGAAGCCGCCTTCCGGCACCAGCCCGGGGTTCCAGAACGAGGTCGGCTCTCCCAGCCGCGTGCCGAGCACCAGCACGCGTCGTGGCGCCTGCTCGCGCAGGTAGGCCACTGCGGCGCCGGTATGTCCGCCCATGCCGGTCACGCCGACGAACAGCGGATGATCCTCGGGAAAGACACCCTTTGCCCGCGGCGAGCAAAGCACCGGGGCCCCTGCCCGCTCCGCCAACTCACGCAGTGCAGGCGCTGCGCCACGAGCGCCGAAGCCGGCCCAGATCGCGAACGGCCCGCTCGAGAGCAGCTCGACGCAGCGTGCGATGGCGACGCGGCTTACCGCCGGTCCGACGCTGGTGCCGGTGAGTTTCGGCAGGTTTTGCGACAGCGGCGCACCCTGTACGGCGTTGGGAATGGTTATGTGCGCGACGTAGGCGCCGGTGCGGGCGAAGCCGGCGGCGATCCGGCGCATGACCTGCGGCAGCTGGTCGGGCGTCTCCAGGATCACGGCATCGTCGAACCAGGGGCCAGGCTCGAACAGGGCGCTGGTCGGCATGGTGTAGCCGCTGGTTTCCTGGATGCCGCCGCGTCCGCGCGATGGCGCAGACGCGTAGGCCGATACCAGGACCAGCTTGGCGCCTTCGCTGCGTGCCGCGAGCATGCCCGTGAGGGCGTTGGTGATACCGGGGCCGGTGGTGGTGAATACCACCACGGGACGCCCGCTTACGAAATGCGCCTCGGTGGCGGCGAAGGCGGCACCGCACTCATGCCTGAAGTGCAACACCTCCAGGTGCCGCGAGAAGGCGGCCCAGAGCAACGCCTGGGCACCGCCGCAAACGCCGAACGCATGCACCACGCCCAGGGAACGGAGGGCCTTGGTGAGGCCCTCCGCGACCGTGAGGGATGCCGGCGACGCGTCGCCGGAACCTTCTTCCACTTCCAACACGGCGCAGCCGACATCCACGAGGCTTGCCGTCACGCCAGCACGCTCCGTGCCGTCTGCGCCACGATCGCCTGACCCAGCGCCGTCGGGTCGAAGTACGGGTCGAGGAACAGCGAACCGTGCTGCACCGCGGGATCGTGCCCGACGACGGCCGGGTTGTAGACCGGCGTCGTGCCGATGCCGGGCGTGCTCGTGAGCACCGGCTGCGTCACGTTGGTGAAGCCATAGGCGGAGGGGTTCTTGACGATCCCGTTGAACAACGCGTGCAGGTCGAGCGTCTTCACGTCCGTGCCGGTCTGCGCCTGGAACGTCTTGATCCCGGCCGCGAGCTGGGTGTTGAACTGGTCAACCCGCGTCTGATAGATCGCCGCCGTGGCCCCGGTCGCCTTCAGGAACCCCGGGTCGTGGAACAGCGGGGCCAGCGTCACGTCGGGCGAGTTGGTGACCAGGAAGTGCTTGGCACCGAGAGTGGCGAGCTGCTTCATGCCGCCGATGATCGAATCGACCGTGAGCTTGATGGTCTGGTCGTTGAAGGTGGGCGTAGCCGGCGTGAGGTCGTTGCCGCCGAACGTCACCGTGACCAGGTCGGTCGCCTTGAAGCTGTGGTCCGTCGCCTTGAACAAATCGACCTGGGTCTGGAAGTCGAGCAGCCCGTTCAGCGGATCGAGCGGGTTGCCGGTCGGATGCGCGGTCGCGTCCTCGTAAGCGAAGTTGTTGATCACACCAGGGGTCTGCTTGACTCCGAGGATCTGGGCGAGGTCGGTGGTCCACTTTGGGCCGTCCGAGAAACTGCCCGTCGGCGAGTAGGGTGCGGTAGTGGCGGGTGCTGCCATCCCACCCGCCTTGAAGATGCCGTCGTAGGTGCCGTTGTCGGCCAGGCGGTCGCCGAAGCTGTAAAGGTTCGACACCGTGTAGCTGCCGTTGGCACCGGCCGGAATGGCCAGCGGATCAGAGGCAGCAGGAGCGAAGTTGCCGAAGAAGGGGTCGAAGGTCGGCGCGTAGATGTTGGTGGCGAGCACCGGTGGGCTGACAGGATCGACCGGGCCGGGCAACGCCGAGCCGCCGGGCGGTGCCACGGGAATGGTCGGAAGCGCGGACGCGCCGGCATCTTCGCCGTGCGGAACCGGGCCCTTGGTTCCCGAGCTGGTCGCAGTGATCGGAGGCGGCGTCGTCATTGGCATCGCGGACGCGCCGGGCGCGATCATGGAAGTCGCCGAGACCGGCACCACGGATGCGGATGGACCCGGAGCGCCAGTGGCGGATGCCGGCATGGCAGAACCAGAGCCGCCGGACGATGCCGGGTTCGCCGTCATCGGCAGCACGGGGGTCGACGGGCTGGACGGAGCTCCCGTCGCGGACGGCGCCGTGACCGACACTTGGCCCGGCACGTTCGGCAGGCTGTTGGCATTCTTGGTGGTGGTGCTGGTGATCTCGGCCGCATACTGCGCGGTCGGATTGCCTCCGGCCGCGACCACCGCGGCATATTGCGGCGGCGTCAGCACCGGAGGCTGCTTCTGCATGACGGTTACGCTCTCGACCGTCTTGCCATCACTCGACAGCTGGTAGAGGTCGTTGCGAGCGGCGTCGACGGCGTAGATCTTGCCGTTCGGGCCGACGGTGACGTCGTTCAGGTTGCTCTCGGTGTTGAAGAGAGTCGTGGCACCGTCGGGACCGTTTTTCGCGGCGTAGGTGAGGGAGTTGAACGCCGGGGCCACCGTGGCCTTGGACGGATCGGTTCCGAACAGCCCATCGACCCTGAGCACGCCCTGCAGGTTGTTGCCGAGCTTGCCGATGGCGACGGCGGTCTCGGGTGCAAGACCGCCGCCGGAGGCGATGTATGCCGTGCCGTCGGGCGCTATGGTCAGGCCGTTGGGCCCTTCCGAGATGACACGGTCCTGGTTCGTCGACGGGTTGAACTCGCGGAACGACGGCAGGCCGGTGAGGATGCGCTGCTGACCGCCGGCGGTGCTGGTGATATCCACCCGGGTGATCGAGCCGGTGTAGCCGCCGCGCTCGCTGACCAGGCCAGGGATGAAGGGGATCGTTGGGGCAGTGCTGGCGCCGGGCGCGCTGGACGGCGTTCCGTCGCCTGTCTCCAGGACATACAGCTTGCCATCAGGCCCGAACGACATGCCGCGCGGATTGGCCAGGTTGCTGGCCACTACCTTGTTGGTCGTAACACCGGTTTTCAGGTCGGTGTGGTAGCGCAGGACCTCGCCCTTGTCGGCGCTCGCGTTGTTCGTCGCGACGAACACGTCGCCGGTCGCCTTGTCCACCAGCAGGTAGTTTCCGAGCTTCAGCTCGGGACCGGAAACCGTCGTGCGGACGCCGTTCGGCGCCACCTTGATGAGCAGGCTCGGCGGCAGGCTGGCCGGTTTCACCGTCGGGTCGTAGACCGTGTTGGCGTTGACATACTCCAGCACGTACATGTCGCCCTGGTTGTCGAAGCCGAGGCTCTGTATCTGGCTGAAGCCGCTGGCGAACACCTGCGGCACGCCGCTGGGGGTCTTGCCGTCGAAACCCGTCGTGGTCGTGGTGCCGTCGACGCGAATGACCCTGGCATAGCCGTCGGGATAGGGAATGCCGGTCAAGGCGCCGACATAGATGGCGCCATCCGGGCCCAGGGTCACCGAAGTCGGCACAGACTCCGTCTGCCGCGTGAAGAAGCCGAGATTGCCTGTCGCATACTGCGGCGGCAGGACAGGAAGGGTTGTGCCGATGGTGCTGCCGCCCACCGATGTTCCACCGCTGCCGCCGCCGCCCGGAGCAGCGCCTGTGCTGCCGGTACCGCCGGCAGCCGGCGAAGTGCTAATGGTTCCACTCATCGTTCTCACCCCGTTGAACATGAACTGAAGCTGGACAGCCCTGCGGCGCGGCCATACCTCGCGGCAACTCCGTCATCCGTCGGCCGGAGCCACGTCATGGACGCAATGTCGAACAAGTCGACGACGAGGTCTACTCACTGATTCACATGTAGTAGTCACGATGTTTCGTAACATCATGTACGAAACCTGACATCGTTGTATATCTCCGACGGTCTCCTTTCATCAGCAAACACATGTTGTTCGGCGAATTGGAAACTGCTGAAAGCTAACTCTCGATTTGGCTTGTGAGGCGTCACATGATGTCGTGCGTAAAGTGGCTGTGCATCACCTGCGGTCTCATTTCGATCATTTGGCATTACGATTATCGGTGGAGTATTCGCAGCGTCCATGAGTGAATGTCGCAGGTTGGTTCACAGGCGGTTCACGCGCATCGACTCTAGGCGACGGATCCGTATCGGGCGATCGCCTGCTGCACCTTTCGAGAGCCAGTCCATCAAACTGACAGGATTGAACCCGGATCATGTTCCAGACCCTCCGGTCACAGCCAGACGATCCGCTGCTGGCACTCATCGGCCTGTTCAACGGCGATCCGCGCAGCCGCAAGCTCGACCTGGGCGTCGGCACGTACCGTGACGAGCAGGGCAACACGCCGATCATGGGCGTGGTGAAATCGGCGGAGCGGATCCTGATCCGGGATCAGCGGACCAAGGCCTATCTGGGTCCCCAGGGCGACCAGCATTTCGTCGACCTGGTGGCGCCGATCGCGTTCGGCGCGTCGGTCGCGGATCCCGCGCGTCTGGTGGGCGCGCAGACGCCCGGCGGCGGCGGCGCACTGCGCCTGGGAGCCGATCTGATTGCGAAAGCCAGGCCCGGCGCCACCGTTTGGCTGGGATTGCCTACCTGGCCCAACCATCATCCGATCTTCGCGGCCGCAGGACTCGCGATCGCCGAATACCGCTATTTCGAGCCGGCCGCCCAATCGGTGTGCTTCGAGGACATGCTCGCGGCGCTGTCGAGAGCACAGACCGGCGATGTCGTGTTGCTGCACGGCTGCTGCCACAACCCGACCGGCGCCGATCTGGACGAGAGCCAATGGAACCGGGTCGCGGATCTGCTGGTGGAGCGCGGCCTCGTGCCGTTCATCGATCTCGCCTACCAGGGGCTGGGACGGGGACTCGATGCCGACGCCTACGGCACGCGTCGCATATTCTCCCGCGTGGGAGAGGCACTCGTCGCCTATTCCTGCGACAAGAATTTTGGGCTCTACCGCGAGCGCACCGGCGCGCTCTTCGTGCTGGCTCGCGACCCTGCCATGGCCGCTGTCGCACGTGGCAACATGCTCGCCCTGGCGCGCGTGAACTGGTCCATGCCGCCTGATCACGGTGCGGCCGTGGTAAGGATCGTGCTGGAGTCCCAGGAACTGGCACGAACTTGGCGCCAGGAGCTCGAAGTCATGTGCCGACGCATCGGCGGCATACGTGAGGCGCTCGCTGCCACCGACCCGAGACTCGCCTTCCTGTCCCGCCAGCGCGGCATGTTCTCGCAGCTGTCGATCAGCCGGGCGGCTACTGCCAGGCTGCGCGACGATCACGGGATCTACATGGCGGGCAGCGGCCGTATCAATCTCGCGGGGTTGCGCAGGGACGACGTCGAGGATTTCGTGGGCTCACTCGCGGCCGTCGGAGGCCTGCCGACCTGGCATACCAGCGACGTCGAAAAGGTGCTGGCCTGATCGCGGCAGTTCCCGGATGAACACCTTTTCCGGCATGTGACCGGGAAGCGGGAGCCGGGCGCCCATGATACTGATCACCGGGGCCAGCGGCACGGTGGGCCGCGAACTGGCCAAGCGGTTCGGCGGACGCACGATGGCGCGTCTTGCCCTGCGCGACCCATCGTGGATCGAGGACGCCGGGGTGCATGATCGCGTGCGCTTCGACTTCCTCGACCCGTCCAGCTTCGAGACGGCCTTGCAGGGCATCGACCGTGTGTTCCTGTTGCGGCCGCCGAGACTGGCCCGGGCGTTGCACGATTTCGGACCTTTCGTCGCGGCCATGCGACGCGTCGGCATCGGCCAGGTCGTGTTCCTTTCGGTGCGTGGGACGGAGCATAATGCGCTGCTGCCGCATCGGCGGATCGAACGGCTGCTGGAGACCTCGGGACTGGTCTGGACCCATCTACGGCCCAACGACTTCATGCAGAACTTCGTGACCGTGCACCAGGCCGACATCCGGGACCGGGGCGAAATTTGGGCACCGGCAGGGCGCGGACGCACCAGCTTCGTGGATGTTCGCGACGTTGCCGATGCCGCGATGCGGGTTCTGACCGAACCGGGACATGGAGGTCGAGCCTATACGCTGACCGGCGACGAGGCGTTGGACCTTGCGGAGGTGGCCGCGATCCTCTCCGGGGTACTCGGGCGACGGATCATCTATCGAAATCCGAGCATCCTGGCGTTCCTGCGCCATGTGCGTAGCGCAGGCAGGCCGGCGGCACTCGGCCTGACGATGACGGGGATCTACACCATCGCACGCGTCGGGCTGGCGGCAGCCACCTCACCCGACCTGAAGCGGCTCATCGAGCGGCAACCGACATCGTTCTGTTCGTTCGCCGAAGATCACGCCGCCGCCTGGCGCTCACCCTCGTCCCGGAGCACCCCAGTGCGAGCAGGATCGCCGCCTCGATCTACCGGAGCCGCGGCCTGATGCCAACCGGCCAGCTGCCGGAAGGGAGCGGCCGCTCAATGCAGCGCAGGCTCACCGGTCTTGCGGCCGTTCATGACCGCACTCGAGCTATGGCCGAACCTGGGTGATGGCGGATTGAGAGAGGCGGCGTATCGAGGCGGGTGAAGGCCTGCCTGAACTCCCGAAGGAGCCGATACGCCATGACGAGCAGTAGCAGTGTTGTTTCCCT
>JAABUQ010006498.1_pt1 | contig 17683 bp, 25 predicted proteins | sample 5560001 | NCBI WGS metagenome assembly JAABUQ01 (sample SAMN10711888, study PRJNA513371) | rock metagenome | isolation source: Antarctica rocks | place: Antarctica: Victoria Land, Finger Mt nord | collected 2015-12-18
ATTGTTGGGAGGGGGGTTGAGGGGGGTAGGGGAGCGCAGAGTGTTGGGGTTGATGCTACGACGGTTGTTAGTAGGAGCTCTAGAAGAGTGGCGGGATATGGGGGCGCTGTACCTGAGGCTGTGGGTATTGTTGAGGGCGAGGGGGGTAGTAGGGCTGGTTTGGTTGCTGGTGATTATTGTATGGTTGCTGATAGGGTGCTTGGGGGGGTGGAGGTGGGTAGTGAGTTCTTTGCTGTCCATTTGGTAACGGCGAGGGAACAGCTTGCTGCTTTGGGAAGGGATTGTATGTTGCTGAATATGGTGGCGGAGCATTATCTCCCTGTGGATGCGGTGGAAAGGTTTCCGAGCCTTGGAAGTATGAGTTTGCTGCCATTCTAGAAGAGTTGTAATGACCTCTGTGAGGTGATGTGAACATACAAGGCTGAAGAATAGATTTGCGGGGATGGAGTGGAGATGAAGATGTGAAAGGGCGTTGGATGTGTTTGTTGAGATGTGGAAGGATTCAGGAGATGACTGTACAATGAATGATGCTTTTCACAGCCTCGAGATTTTCATCTGTCTTCTGACTGAATCATATGACGCCAATAATGCATCATCTTCCGGTGCCTTGACATAACCACCTCAGCCCGTGACAGACTACAAGCGCAACAGCGACACAGGCACCAAGAGGCACCAAGAGGCACCGCGGGGCTGCGCTTTCGGAGGCTCGGCCGAGGTCTCTCCGGTCTTGCTTCGCCACTTCCCCAGCCAAGGCTGAAAAGATCTGGATATAAATAGGTAGCTACAGATCAACGGAATACGAATACTGCTTCCGTGCGGACTACCGCATTCTGAAGACTGTCACACAACCGCTGGCATGGGTTTGCTTATATGACATCCAAGATGGCATTGTTGCACAAGATCTCCAGAGATGGAACGTATGGATGAGATGCGGATGGCTGATTAATTCCTCACACCTTCACTAACAAGCTTTCGACTGGAATTCACCGCCTTGTGTAGCAGCAGCGTCTCCTCTCCCTCCGGCAGCAAGATAGATTCCGTACTACCCTCTTCCCAGAAATACTGTCAATCCATCGAGGGCAGCCCAATAAGTTCTGAGCGTCCAAAACCCTCGCTTAGCTGCACTTTATAGCACTCTCCCACGCAGTAAACCGTCGCTGCAAGGATTCCGTTCGAGGGACAGCCGTAGATGCTCACTTTCTCGGAGGCCCGGCTTACAATCGAATCTGACACCGAAACTCTCCAATCCTCGAACCTCCCCTGCATCGCTCTACCCAAGCACCAACGCGAATGATCCGGCCTCGAGGACAGTCATGGAGCAGCAGCGGTAGCAAGACCTACCTGCCGTCTATCAAAAGAGGCCTTCTTATAGCGTATTCTGAGAGCGTCCTATAGTATGCCAGCTTTGACTTCAGGTGGTTGGCAATCCCTGCCATCGCGAGGGCTTCCTCGCCCATCTGTCAATATGTTCCGCTTCTTCTTTTACGTAGGAACTTTGCGATAGCAATACCTCATCGAGTAGCGCAGCTTGCGCTGGAAGCGCATTTGGCCGTCCATGGAAGAACCACCGAGACCGACTTCTGTTCGACTAGCGTCAACGCTCAGTTGGTATCATGACAGTTGTAACACGCATCCGTCGCTACATCGCACCCGTTGCTCAAAAACGTTGATGGCTTGATTTGCGATATTCGTTGACTCCGAGTCGCAGTGAACGGAAACAGCATCTTCATGGGGAACCATGCCCCCAGTTAAATTCCCTTGGCCGAGTGTGCGGTTGGCGATCAACGCTTTCTCGTTCGCATTCAGAAAAGTCCCGTTCGATATCGTTCACGAGCCTGTCTGTAATGGCGAGAAAGACGAAGTACTCCATGGCGATAGAGACGACGATACCTGGACAATGCTGATACAGGCTATGAATGTATGGAATGCCTTAAGAACGGCATGCTTCGTGCGAAGTTGAATAGGACGCTTCAGGAGAAAGCAGCCGCAATCAAAAGCTTCCAGGCCCTGGGGATTTTAAATAAAAAGAGACAGAAGTTTTTGGAAAGACAGACTGATTTGGATCTAAAGAGAAGGACTTATAGTTCTCTTGTTCGATGTAGGGCTAAGCTTCTACGGACGGCTGAGTCTATGATCCAACAATCCCCTTCCATTTCCTTTCACCACAGCCCAAGACGCATCAAATTTGCAGTAAGGTACAAAAGCGCGCACTGCATGACACATACCTGGCGATGGTCAATCATAATTGATTCCGACTTGGTTGTAGGTTTCATTAGTCTGTTGGTTTGCTGGTTGGTCCGCGGAACGTGGCCCACCACAATTTCAACACAATTCAAACTACTAAGTTTGGTTTGAAGTGCTATGCCAAATTTTTCCGTATGTCATATGGACATACGAATAATACATTCGTGAGGTATTAGAGTATTCGGAATTGATGTGGAATTGTAGAAGTCCAAAAACTCTGCTCTTTCGCTGGTGCTGGAAAGAGGCGTAGTACGTTTGAAATGCAAACAATTGGAAACAATTCCCGAGACTGTGGTTTAATCCTCAAGGTAAGGGTTGGCCTGCTAAGATGTCGAAACCACTCATTAGTCACAGTCTTATTTCGACCGCTGCAGTAAAGAGGACAGGCTGTGTCTCTGATTTGCAAACTGGCAGCGTTTCGTCTCCCCAACCACCGAGATTGGGTCCGGACCAATACTGTTCCTACTCTCGTTCCTCAATTCTCGCTCACCATCGCTCCCTCGTACCCGATCGACTTTCATATAATAGGTACTTCTGTAACACAACATTACATCGCAACCAGAGTAGGGAACCTAGCAGATGCCGCAGCTCACTCGTACTGAATCTGGTGTTGGTATCGTCGCGAAATACTTCCTCTGATCTTTGCGCATGTACTGACTCTTGCGCAAACGGAAGAAAAATCGCAAGTTGGTCACCAGAGCGGCACGTAATAGCCCGCTCTGGACTTATGGCCAACCGTTGCACGGCAACATTGATTGCCAACTTAGATGATGTAGATGTCAGCCGTCCGATTGGCTACTGCAGCTCATCCCAAACCACACCGCAGCGCGTCATAGTTCGGTTGCACAATAAGAGATATCGTAAAGAGTCGACGCTATGACGAGCCACTCCTGGAGATCTCTTCGATCTATCTTTCTCGGACTCTGTTCCAACAGACCCCACGCATATTCCCCTTTCCATCTTTGGCTGGCAGTGTGGAAGGTTGGTGTCGATGTTAAGCCTGGCAATTTTCATGGCTGGTCAAGAAAGACCGACTCATGAATAGAATTTTGACTTGCGCCGAGCTACATACATCCCGTGGAGCAGCATCATGCCATTCTTTACAGTCATGGACTACACCTCATAACATTGTACGACAATCTTCCACGCTTTCAATCCGTAAGTTCATAGAGCCAACACCCCCAAACCACAGAAACGGTCAGCTTAGCCCCTATATCAGGGGGCACGTTCCCCCTTGAACGATATACCAAGTTCCCGCAAACGAAGAGCACAAAGGCCCCAAGACATTGCGCACCTCGTTTATACTCAGAAGCTCCGAACTCATCATACTCGACGCAACTGAATAGAATCAACCCTGCCAATATAACGAGATCGTCTTTACCCCTACCACGACGAACCATAAATTCCGGATCGTGCGCAAACTCCAATGCCGTGAGTCAGTCAATGCATTTCAACGGTTCCTTTAATACATTGCCAATCATTGCTACCCAGTCCAGCGCTCTTAGTCCTCAAGAAGTTCTTGCTTAATCATTTTAATGCGGACGTAGTCCAAGGGACTCGACAGATTTGCAGAAGACGTTAAGCCGAAGATCGGGCACACGGCTACAGAATAAGGGGTGATGGGAGTAAGGCCGACGTCAAGTTCGTGAAGGAGGACAAGGGGCAGTTGAGGGAAAGGTGGAGTATCCCAAAGTCGACCCGATTTTCAAAGACAAACCTCAAAGAGGGGCTCAAGCGCGAGGCAAGGAAGCCATGCCAAAGAGTGCAGTGGTGGGAATGGAAGCGAAGTTGCTGCAATCCTGCGGAAGAGACCGGATGACATCGGCCAAAGCAGAAGTTTGGATGTTACGCAATAAATGAGAGTCGAATGGCAGAGCGTTGTGACTGGCCAGGGTGGTTGGCGATGGACAAAATTTTGGCTATCCAACTCGCATGCTCCGTAGATAATCAATCCGTGGCATCTTCTTTCCCATTCAAGGCTCAAGTCCCGGGATTTCGCCAATGGTGCACGAGAAGCCATGGAACTCATCTTGCATCGCTTGGGTCAGAACTGGGAAAATGCCACACGTCAGTACTCACATGGATCCTTGAGGCTTAGCGGCTTGATCTCACCTGATTGCACCGGCGTCAACACAGGCGTCTTAGAAGTGAACTCCATGTCGAAATTGCTCGTATCGGCATCATTGCTGATGACCGGGATAAACGGTGCAGAGACCCTCTTTTTATAAAGGCCATCCCAATCCGTACCGGTGAAATACTCGTGCTGCATGACTTCTTCCGCATCAGTCGGGCCCGAGCCTAACCTCAGTTCAGGTTCACGGGTAAGCAGCTTTTGAAGAAAAGATGCCACCACTGTCGGCATGTCTGCTGGATATAGGGGCTTGTTTTGTAGAATTGCATCATAGATCTCGTCATCGTCCTCGCCAATGAAAGGCGACTGTCTGCAAAGCAGTTGGTACATCAGAACGCCGAAGCCCCACCAGTCGAGGGCGAATCCGTACGGCTTATCCAGTAACATCTAGATGACCCATCAGCACTTACTGCCATACTTTTGGTCTCGTGGTTACTCACCTCCGGCGCCATAAATGAAGCAGTGCCGACGAAACTAAGAGTGGTATCACCGGGCTCCATCCCTTCTTTCGATGTCCCAAAATCTATAATTTTGATGTGCCCGTCTGCTGCGAGTAAGATGTTATCGAGCTTGATGTCCCGATACACGATCCCATTCTCATGGAAGAATCTCAGAGCTAGGCATACTTCCGCCCCATAGAATCTGCGCGAGCATTCAGTAATGTATCTGCATGCTGCTTAAGACCGAAGCAGCTGTGGCCCTTCGTCCAAGCTAGAAGTCGACTTACTGCGCTCTCTCTTGACCGAAGAGTTGCTTCTGTATATGAAACCCCAAATCTCCTCCGCTCAAAAACTCTAAAACAAGACACAACCTCATCTCCGTCTGGAACGCGGCATGGATCTGCACGACGAAAGGATGCTTTTTCTGCGTCGCCTTGACAAGAATATCTTTCTCCACTTTCGTGCTTGCGACTTCATGATTGTTGGTCAAAGATTCCTTCTTGAATACCTTGATTGCAAAAAGCTTTTTGGAATCTTTGGTTTCTGCCAGCATTACCTTGGCGGAATTACCTTTCCCAAGGACGGAGATGAAGTTGAAATCAGCGATGCTTCTGCGTTGACTATCAGGTGTGCCTGTTGGCTGCTGGCCCAATGCTTCCGATCCGGACATTGCTAGCTAACACACTAGCTTCAACGACCTCTCTCTTTTCTATTCTTATGGATGTCTTTGAAGATACTACTTCAGATGTGTATCGTTTCCTGTCGATGATTTCCCAAATAGGTGCGATATAGCTATAGAGTGAGGGTATCCTCAGAAAGGAGCCCTAACGTTATGCCTTTCAGGACAATTACTAGTCAGGATCAACTTTCATCCGTGGTCTACAAACCCCGCTGCGGCTGATCCTCGTGATCCCGTTGGCCCATCTTGACATTCATCCTCTTACCCTCCTAGAAAGGAGAGCAGCCTTGGTGACAAGACTCCATCGAGCTCAGTATTCGCTTCTCTTAGCAACCGCCAATCTAACCCTCATAATCCTACTCACCACGTCTCTTAACATCAACAACGCCAGATACTTAAACCACTTTGCACCACAACACAGGCGTACACAACCATGACCGCCACCGCCGATAAAACCAAACCTTACTTCCCTCTAGCAGGCGGCGCCGACGACGGCTGGTCGAAAGAAGACTCGGCGACGGCAACCTGCTTCTGCGGCGCCGTGCAGCTCGCATTCCCGACCCAAGGGCCCGGCCTCCTCAGCACCTTCCTCTGCCACTGCACCGACTGCCGCAAAATCACCGCCTCAATGTTTGCCTCCAACTTCATTATAGCCGACACGCACCTCGTCCATCTCCGCGGCCTTGACAACCTGAACTCGTACGGCCAGTCTCGCACCATCGCCTCGGGGAACAGGATGACTAATTGTTTTTGCCGAACGTGCGGCACGCTTATGTATCGTGTGAGGGAGGGGTCGCCCGCGAAGATTTTGAGGATTGGCACCGTGGATGATTTTCATTTGCATGAGACGAAGTTGAGGCCGAGAAGGGAGATTTTTGTCAAGGACCGTTGCGGTTGGGTGAGTGCTGTAGATGGCGCCGAGCAGTTTGAGGCACAGCGTTCGACGGCTGCATCACTGTGACAAATTCACCCATTGATCTGATTAATATAGTCTTAATCATAATCAATTATGAATGTTATTATGTTAATCATACTCAAATTAAAATTAATTATTAATTAGAACATTAATTAGTTAGTATACTATTTTTATAAAATTATTAAAATGTAATAATTTTAATAAATATAATTGAAAAAAAAATTGGAAAAAATTTCCAAAAGAAAAATTTAATTACTCGTAATCAATTAGTAAGAGCTATAATCATAATGTAATTAATAATCAATTACTAATCAGATCAATAGTTGATTATGATTGAAAAACTGGTCACAGTGGGCTGCATGAAACGATGGTGGCTGACATGGCTGACCAGTGGCTTGGAGCGGCTCTATCATGCATTTGGAGTGAGCATGACTGCTTCTGGTATTGAGGTTTCCATAGCTCGCAACTATGTTGCCCCTGAATCAGCACTTCAACTGGTTCGCGTAGCCCTCGTTGGCACTGATCTGGTTGAATCGTCCTGCTCCGCGAAGAATTTCCATAGTATGATATGAACTACGCTGTCCTGGAGGTAATTCAGAGCGCGAACAACATCAGGACGGCACTTTCAGCCCGGTGGGAGCCGCCTGAAGCTGTTTCTTGTAGTATTTATCAATGATCCAGGTACAACGCCGTTGCGTTTGGCTCGTACGCCACTTGCTGTCGGGTTCTGCGAGGTCAATCAAGCTGTCGCCGTCGGTCAACCATGATCCCGGAACTTTGCAGTGGCACCGCTATAAAGTCGTACCACTCGCAACCCTTGAGCCATATGGCAAACGCAATGTACACAATCGTGTCTGGGTTTTTCAATAACTCTCCGTACGCTTGCCTCCCAACAGCAACCTCTTCAGCAAGAGCGGTGACACCCACCCAGTTATAACACTTTTCGAAGGAACTGTGCTCATAGCCTGGCGGTAACGGTCCAGAGAAGGGAAGCGGCTTCGTGAGTTTACCTTCTTCATGGACTATGAAGAGTCAGTGTTGGTCCTAAAACTGCCAAGAAGATCGAGGGACGGAAATGATCTTACTGTTAAAGTAGTAATGGACCATTTCATGGATTAGTGATGCAGCGAGTCGTTTCGCGAAATGATCTATATCGGTATTCGTTAGGGAGAAGTCGTCGGTGCGCGATGGTTTGGTATTTTCATCGGGCGTTGCGACTTGTGTGAGTTCCTTCCATTGTCCGCCGCAAATGAAGATAACATCTAGACTCCCTCCAAAACAAAACATGAACTCGCCCCCCGCGCAGGGCGCATATTTTGCCCGCCAAGAACGGCGTTGTGAAAGCCAGTAATCTATTCGATGCTCAACATTAATATACGACTAAGCACGGGATGGAATGTAGCCGCTTACAGTCCATTTCATATCTGTTTCCCTCTGCGTCGGGTGGATTTAGTTGCGTGACGAAGAACCTCGGATCGAATGTGTTTGGGGGCGGAGGCGGTGTTGTGCGTCCGTCGACGAGTTGAACTCCACAACTGATTCTCATCATGGTTGCGTCGGTTATACTGGATAGTTTCTCGTACACATCTGCTCTGTTCATGAGTTACCGCACCCTCGGCGGATGTTTGCTGCCTTCCCATACCTCGCAAATCCTCCAAGGCCTGCTCCGAATCCAGGTCATCCGGTGGGACTAAAAATGCCGTTGCCATCCGATTTAATCGCTTTAAGTCTTCAGTGGTAAGCTGTTCTGATTTGTCGAGGAGCTGCTCGATTGTGTCATAGGCTTCTTTTGTAATGCGCACCCCAAGTTCGAAAGCATCCTCTATAGGCTTTTCAACGTTACCATACGTATCGAAATTCTTACAGGTGTTGCCGATGAAGTTAAGAGCAGCATGAACGACAAGATGGGAAATAGAAAGAAGTACAAATACCCATAGTGCACCAAACAGCATGTTCAAATAACACGAGGGATCGCTTGATCCGAGACATGGAATGGCCAACGTGCGAACGACACGAGAATATATTGAACAGAATTCGTCAATTTGACGACCGCAGCAATGTTGGAACCCATAACCGTGTATGATCGAGATTTTATCAGGTTCATTACGTTGGAAAGCTTATGAGCCTCCTTCCTTCTGCCAGATTAGGAACGGAAAGCTGCCGCGTTGCCCCGTGACCAAAAGGTAGGCCCGTGTTAATAGTATACCAACACGGTATTAGATATATAACACACAGTAGTCCCTGTAGTACATTACCACGACTCATCTCTGCCCAGACTTAAATGATGTTGTTCGCTTCTGCACGGCGCTGGAAGCCAAATGTATTCCAACAGTGGGGTATGGAATTTTCAAACAAAATTTAGATTCGAAGATGAGAGTCAATGCTGGCTGTTGGATAGGCGTCGGCATTTGCAACGACTTTCGCCCGGCTTATAGGATACATAGCTAGTTGTCTCTAAGAGAGATAGATTCTCAGCAAGAAGCGTGTGAGCGTGAATTCTCAATCGTAGTTCACAATGGCAAAGAAAAAGACTCATCATCTGTCGTGTCGCAGTAGTAATGCACAGAGCATCAAGTAGGGGCTGATCGCTGCAATGAACCTATCCGAATCTCGCCACTGAGGCTGATCGCTGCGCCGCTACAACCCCTAAGAGCCTCATCTCGGGAGGACCCACTATATCAGCTTCACTGCCCTGTTGCATATATAGCATACCGAAAGTAATAACCAACCTCCCCGCAAATTGAGAGACAGGGTTTGTTGAGGTCAAGTGGCTCGTAGTCTGAACCATGTTGATTGCAGAGTCAGAAACTGGGTTTTTGCGACAAAAGATCCGAGCCTTGGCATGCTGTTGGCAACGCATCATTTCTGCAGCCTCTTCTTGGAGGGAAATACTCGCGGTACTGGTTTGTGTAAGGGGCGTTGACGATGGAAAATGGATGATGCCCGAAACTTGTGGCAAACATCAGTGCGTGCGCGGTGTTGGTGAAAGGGCTGTTGAAGGGTGTGAGGCATGATGTTGTGATGTTCTCGACGGTGTATAAATGCCTCCTGTAAGGTATGCTATGGTGAGCTTGCGCGTTGTGATTCGTTAGGCTGTGCCTTGTTGAATGGAGGACAGGTCGAGGACAAGAGAGCATATTGCAATATATGACAAGTAGCAACGTCAGCTCAGGGAAGAAGCCGATGCAAGCGATTGCGAAGTGCCATGGGAGATTGGAAATCCGATTGGAGTGAGCAATCTGTTGACAGCATCAAGCACAGCATTTACGTGAAAGAAAAGTGATAGCAGAAGCGAGTCTATTTCAATTGGTCCTGCCAGTGTATGCACAGCATGGCAACGCGAGGCAAGCTCAAGCTAATCTATTGTCACAGAATGTAACACTCATTCAGCATCTCCCACAATCGTGGCATTAGGCACTTATTCCGCCTCTATGCATAGTCTCCATCCATTATCCCGAATCGCGCAGACCGAGCACACGACGATCCACCTCTCACAAGTTGGAATAGTATTGTCCGAGGTCAGACAAGCTTCCATCCGCGTTGAGGAACCCATTGCCCGTGCCTTTGTCTAACGGAACATATGCATATCGAGCGATCTGCGGCTGAGAATCGAGCCAAGGTACCATCTCGGCGAAGAACTTCTTCTGAGCATCCGCGGTTCCAGTGGCCTGGAAATTGTCTACCCACACGGGCTTCCCTTTGGCCACAGATGTGACGTTCGAAATCACGTCCTGGAAGCCTTGAATGTTGCCCACGTCGGCGACGTAGAACCAGTGAACGGCAAGGAAGCCGATGTTGCAACCGGCGGTTTCGCAGAGACTGAGGAATTCTTTGAGGAAGGTAAAGTCCTGATGGTTCTGGAGTATACCTGGTGCACCGACAGAGACTTTGTTGGTGTATGGTTGCATCTTTGACATCCAGAGATCAACTGTCTGTTGAGCATCCATCTGCAGCTGCGCGTTGGGTGTGTTGGGCTCGCCGAAGCTGAGCATGTACTGGTCTCCTCCTGCAACTGCCGTCCCTGCGTTCTTTGTCCATTCTCCTCTCGTGTCGGATTGTTTCCCGTAGTTTTGAGGAACGAAGGAGAGGCTTGCAGGAAGGCTGGGTGGAGGGCTGGAGAACCAGTTCCCAAGCCATGAAACCTTTGCTGAGTTGGTGAATGCTTTGGCTAGAGCGTCCATGTCGGTCCCGCTCGCAATGATGCCACGCTTCGTCTTGGAGCCAGGGTTTGCCGGTGTGACTGGCGCTTGAGGAGGAGTGGAGGGATTCGCTTGTGCTGATGTTGGTGCCTGTGGTGGTTGAGCGACGGAGCTGGCAGCGGATGGCTCAAGTGGTGCTTGTGAAGCTTGAATCGCCGAGGTCTGAAACATCGAGGTGGTCGCTATTGGCACTTGAAGTGACTGTAGGTTGGAGCTGGGCTGGTAAGGGCCATGGACTGGGTTCTTCCTACCGTACGATGGCTGTGATGCAGCCAAGGAAGAAAAGCCTCCCACACCTGGAGTCACAGTGACGGTGACAACTGGACCGTTGACAGTGACAGTGACTGTGGGAGGTCCACAGGTGCCAGTATTGTCAGCCACCTTCATCTGAGCGACGACATCGTTTGGTGAGATGCCAGTAGCAAGGGCTGCTTGAGCGAGTGCATTGGAGGGCGCAGTCACGTCAGCTTTGCCTGAGTAAGGCTTGTGGTGCAGGGAATGATGACGTCCAAGGTCAGAAGCATTCGCAGTGGCATTGCCCAAGCCATACGGAGCCCCTCCGGTCCCGGTCGAGTATGGACCACCAGTGGCTGCGGTGCCGGACTTGAAGTCTTTGTGGCCGTGATGATGGCTGCCTGGCAAGGCCAAGGCAGTGGTGAGCAGGCCTGTGAGGCCAATGATGACAACACGCATTTTGAGAAAATTGTTTGATGTCCCGTTGATTGCAAAGATTGTGGTTCTAGTTCCATTGGTCAGTGGCTAGCACAACGCGTCCTTGGATCCGAGTGACCTACTAGACTAGCTGAAGAGAAGGCGAAATGGGAAGATGATTGACGGTCAACGTGGATCTAATGAGCGTGAGAAACGAAGATAGGAAAAAGAATGACTGTGGTGAGTATGATGTGGATGAAGGTGAAAAGAAAGAAGAGAAGTGGTGAAGAGAAAAAAGAGGAGTAGGTGGAAGAAAGAAAAGTGTGGACGAGATTGTGGGGGATTAGAAGAGATTGTTTAGCGCCTGTGAGTGTTTGGTGATAGAACAAAGAAAGGACTAGTGTAGCCGCATCGACCCTTATGAGGAGATGAAATTACAGCCAAGGGCCAATGTATTGGCAGTCCTTCGACCGAGGAAAGCCCCTGTATCGAGTAAGGTATTATGCCGGGGAACATCACAATCAGCAGAGGTCACTTTAATTTGCATTAGGTACCGCCCAGAGTATCAATGGTGAATGAACCAGAACAAGATTACGGAGGTCACAGACGTGAGGATCGAAGGATGCGTTTCCACCAGAGCGACTCCGCAATGGCAAAGGCCGAGTTCAAAGCAAACTTGAGATCTTTGCTGTCAATTCTCACGGTCTGGGCTGTCGCAATCGCGCGTTATAGAATAGTTGCGTGTTCATTAGTGGATTCCGTGCCATACAACTCGTACAAAGTACATGCACGAAGCTGACCCGACGGAGGGCTACCCCTCAATAAGCTTGAGTGACCAAATGGGCGATAGCAATCTAGAGCAATGGCGAAACACCATGCGCGTTCGTGAATATGCACGGTTAAAAAGGGTCACTGCGAAGACGCCGGCAGGATGCAGTATCAATCAAGCATAAGTGTGTGAAATAAAGGGGGAATGAGGGAGCGAGTGGAGCACAAATAGGGGTGAAGTGTTTCAAGTCGTTTCAAAGGTTGCGGAGACAGGCGGAGATGATCGGACACAGTCGAGCGCTTAGTAATAGCGCCTCAGCTGCCAAGATTTTGAGCCTCAAGGGAAGTGCTAATCACGGGCGGCGATTGAGCGACGATGGAAGTTCAGCTCCTCAGGCACCAATGGCCCTCGCGACTTGCTTTTGTTCACACCCTCAATCACCCGACTTTAAGCATCCTCTAAGCATCCTCTAAGCATCCTCTTCCACTGCCCCACTCCCTGAACAAAGCCTTGAAAGAAGCCAGAGACCGGAGAACACGCACAGCCTCCTTGCAGCTTCTTGCACTTTCCATCTTGCCGTTTCTAGGGATTCACTCCCTCAATTTTGTCTCCTAATGCTTCTGACCGCTAGGGCCATGACTTGGCGACCCCTAAGCCGCAGTGCGAGCATGCCTGACCGAGCTGGTTGCCTCGTTTCTGTGAGGCGAATGCATCTACTAAGGAGGCGGCTCACTTCATTCAGCAACGTGACTGGAGCATTCATTTTCCCCGATGATTGCTCCCACGTGGTAATTATCTTGATATTCGGCAACAGCGCCTGCTTGGCCACACAGGTGACGGCGACGACGTCATAAATATGCATGCTGAGGCTTTGCACGCATGAACCGATGCAGGGCTGTGAAGATTGGCTGAAGTCCCGGTGACTGCCTTGCGATTGGAGGGGCTTGGTGCATAAGGTAACGACTGAAAAGATCTGACTTTCATAACATGGACGCTCCCCGGAACCACATAGCAGTAAGTTATCGGTCCCAAGAGAATAGTACCCAGAGAACTTAGAAAATTTGCGCTCCGTAGCGCTCCTGGTGTTCATTTGGCTTTTAAGAAACTGATTGCCTATTCGCGCTGGGCTGGCTTAAGACCACTCATCTTCTCTCTTTTGATGCCATTGTTACACCAACAATTCGCCACTTTCTAAACTGCGGGGACCGTCGTAAATGGTCCCGAGGTTCCCCCTCCAAAGTTAGTCAGTGAATATACCACCCAGTATCCCAGTCTTCTTCTTCATCTCCCTTGCACACCCGCCAGGCTGCACAACTCGATACCCTCCACTCACCATGTCATCTTCTTTGTTGCATCATATGCTAGAAAAGCCTTCCAAACGCTCTCGTCGACTGTAGGACTGCAGTCAGGGTTTCTTGCCAATCCGAAGCTTGCATTCTCCGTGCTGCTCTGTCGCGGCCAAGACCCTCCCTCGTGTGTAACACGAGCTCGTTGGCATCTTCTCCACAACTTTCCTCTTCGAAAACTTTCTCCTTCACATTCCGTGTTCCCTAACAAAGGTCTCACTGGACCAAGACTCACCAGCACAATTGGGGCGGCGTTTTTCATGAGGTTTGTTTCATTCTTGGTGCCTCGACGATCCCTACTCCCTAGCAGATCCGGTAGTTGGTCATTAATGGCCCCGGTTAATCGAAATGGCAGCTTCTGTCCTGGAAAGCGACGCTCCTCGAGCATCGACACAGCCTATACCCATGACAAATGGGTATCAGCTAGAACATCGTCCTTGTCTCTACCTTCAAGTTTTAGTGATGACTCCCTGACGGATTCCAATTATGGTGGCCAAGGTAGCTCGAACCGTTTAGGTGAGATCTTCCGCCTCCTTTGACAACACAGCTACTGATGTATCGACCATAGCAAGTTCCAGGACCTCCTCTGCCCCATCCCTAGTCAACCTCGGCATTACAGATACACCTCGTCCTTCCACTCGACCCATACTGCTCGACTCGACTCCAGGTACAGCGAATAAATCTACCTGTGCCCATCGGATCATCACTGAAACGTGCCACTCCATCGCGAATGATGGTGTTGCACTGCGCCACAAACCACATAAACGCACTACCAAGAAAAAACCTTCCAGTGAAGGCCCAGTCATCATCGATGGATCGACATCAATATCAGAAGACGAGAGACGGATGGCCAAGAGGCGAGGTCCAATCATCATCAATGGTGACTCAACATCCAGCACCCCATCAGCATCGTTCACACTGCAGCCGCCATCGCTGACTTCCACCCTGGTGGGTAGTCCGCATCCTTCATACCTACCCAAATGTGTCCCCTCCTCATCGGGCACCTTATCGAATCCAAACCAACCATTCTCCGACACCTCGCCCTCTTCAGCACGGCAAGTCCCATTCGACCAGCAGTGCCGAGACCATTTAACCTCATTACAAGCAAATTTCGAATACGTCAGTATGGTCGCACCTTATGACACGGACAAACTCACTGCAATCAAGAGGGCGAAGAATAGAGTGCAATGGCGACTGACGCAATGGCACCATGAGCAATTGATGGCTCAAGAATCATCGCGGAAACCGGCAGAGGGGTTGGGAAGCACACAAAGTTCACAAGAAAAGGACGGAGGAAAGTGCAGATAGGATGATATTGTCTCGGATTCTTGTTTCTCTGCAGAGTACTCAGCTTGGTATGCATGGATGCCATTAATGCTGACTACCGGCAAGGTTTAGTGACCTTCCTGGTCTTCTTGCCATCGAATGATCTTATGCAGAATAGGAACTTGCCGCCCTGTCTTCTCATTCCATAACCCTACGAGGTCTACTCTCGGACTCTTGGCTACACTGATTGAAAAGCGAGATAGGTGGTCATGAGTCTAGAACTCGTCTGTAACCACAGTGGCTGAAAGATTCAGACCTAGACCGTGGCAGACCGATGACTTTCGGCCTCTCCAATTCCCACATGTCGCCGGCTAATTCCCCTTACGGCTTGAGATATGTGCTTGACTTGAATCTTGAACCTCTCGTGTTCATGGGCGCAACATATAGGAGAGGTGTCCCTCAGGCGGAGGATGATTCCCCATGGTCTCCTTTCATACGTCGTGCTCTCAGCTTGTGAAGCAGTCAGTTTGTCTCTATACCCATTGCCTCATGCTTTCTTGCAATGTCTTTCAAATATTTCGCTTTTCTCTCTGCCCTTACAGCTCTCACAGCAAGTGCCTTACCTGGGCTCAAAGGACCTCGTCATCCCTATGCGCAGCCTTACCCAACAGGTGCAATTACATCCGGCCTACCAGTGGCCCCCTCAAATTCGAGTTCAAATTCCAATACCTCCTCCACAATATCCAAACCAGCCGTACATTGGGGAATTGATACCAGCGATGTTCATCATCTCAAGCCGAGACACGGCGTGCAGTACTTCTACTCCGAGGACAGATCGGCCAGTGGCATACAGATCCGGAATTGACCAAGCTACTAACATTGCGTCCAGATGCCAGGGCCGCACCCACTGTTGCTTTCCTAGATCTGAGTTTCACCCACGCCTGTGTTCCATTAGATCACCTTAACGCCATAGAAAGCGTAAAATAATCCGGTAATCATCTGATAGTCACTTTCCGCGACAACGATGCATACCAATACGTCAAAACTGAATGGTCAACCCACCCCGAGGACTTCATCCCCGCTTCCTACACACTAGGCTGCGCCGGCTACAGCGCAGGCCAAAACAGCCTCTCCCTGGTCAAAAGCCTCTCCTTCGACGACCCAAGAATGAAAGTCACAACCGACATCGTCACCCTGCAACTCAAACAAGCAATCACAGAGTTCACCCTCCAATGGGGCACCTACGAACCCCCCAACCCGCTTACCAAACGATACAGCGATACCCTTTCCAAAACTTTCAACATCAACGTCGCCCCCTCCTCCTCCAGCCTCGTCTCCGTCCCCGCATTCGGCCCCTCTTACCCCATCTACAAAAGCGCAAACACAGGCATCTACTGCGTCGGCTGCGGAATCCACGGCGCCATCACCTTCTCCGGCTCAATCAGCTGGTCGGCCCTGCACCCCAAAACCCTCCAAATCGGCACCTTAAGCCTCTCCGGCAATCTCAACCTCGCCGTCGCTATCGGCCTCGTCGCCCAAGCCAGCTACACCTTCCCCACCGTCAGCAAACAACTTCTCGAAATCCCCCTCTTCCCCTTCTCCATCGCCTATATCAACGACATCGGCCCCGAAAACACGCTCTCCGTCGACGCCAAAGCCAACGTCTCAGCCGCAGGCTCCCTCCTCCCGGGCATGGCGCTGAACTGGCCCAGCATCCGCGCCGACATCGACCTTGTCCGCTCCTCCGTTTCCAGCTCGGGTTTCACGCCCACCTTCTCCCCCACCTTCAGAGCGGACGGCAAGATCAGCCTGACCCTGAACCCAGGCTTCCCTGTCTCTTTCGGCGTCGATCTCGATATCGTCAACGGCGCTTTCAAGAACGATGTCTTCCTCATCGATCGCCACAGCTTGGTCGCTACGGGGACTATGCAGGGGAGTCTGGGTCACAAGAGAGATCTGGGACCCTTGGGTATCGGGGCGGGGAACAGCAGTGTCCTTCCCACAGTGACGGGCAGCCTGGCGCTGTCGACCGGAGGAAGGGTCCTGTACTGCGCAGTTCGGTGACGCAGCTGTCTTCGAGCTCGACCAGCCGCTCGTCATCAACCTCTACCCTCAAGCTAAGCTCCATTTCTTCCACCCGTGCGGCTTCGACGTCGCACTCGTCTCCCTACACGATGTCGACGTCGCATTCGTCTGCGCTCATCTCTACCTCTTCTATCCATCTCTCCACTAACACCCCCTTATCAATCCACACCCCCTTGTCAATCATCGCCCCCTTGTTCCTCCAAACCTCCAGCACCATCCACACCCCCTCAACCACCTCCGCCCATACCCTCTCACCTTTCCCCCGGTACCCCACACCAACAGGCTGCCGAGGAATCGACTTCAAAATCGACTTCAAAATCTCCTTCGAGAACGATAACTCCATCAATCTCTTCAAAATCAAAACCTTCGTCCTTTCGGACATCACGCTTGGGTTGTGGGAGCGGTGTTTTGCTCTCTAGTAGATCCAAATGAAGGGGGTATAGATCGTAGATTGTTTGAGGGGGGGGAAGGAAAGAGCGGGGAGGGAAGGAGAAAAAGGGACAGGGGTCTGATGTTTCGGTTTTGGGAGAGGTGTTCTGCTATTGAGATTCCCATGGGGTGTAGATCAAAGAGCAAGGGGAGGAAGGAAGGTAGGGAAAGGGGGTTTGCGTAATGAGAACCAGGATCGATTTTAGATCAAAGTTGTGAGTAGATGAAGGTTTCGTTCCATGTATTTGATGTTGGTTGAAGATTTTCGTGTTCTTGGATATTTTGGCGGGGTTTCAGAAGGAAACTTTTTGCCTTTGGGGGGCTTTTTACAGAATATTGTGCTTTCAGATCTTTCGGCGGGGTGGTGGGAGAGGTGTTAAGCTGCTGGGGGTTTATCAAGGCTTGTGCTTTCTGATTTAACATTTGGGTTGTGGGAGCCGGGTTTCGTTGTATAGGCGTATAGACCGCTAGATTGATTTAAAGGGGGAAAGTGGAGGGGATGGGGAAGTTTGGCGTTCATTGGGAGGA
>JAABUQ010006500.1_pt1 | contig 17681 bp, 20 predicted proteins | sample 5560001 | NCBI WGS metagenome assembly JAABUQ01 (sample SAMN10711888, study PRJNA513371) | rock metagenome | isolation source: Antarctica rocks | place: Antarctica: Victoria Land, Finger Mt nord | collected 2015-12-18
GGGGTTTGGGGGTGCCGTGGACGAGGGGGGAGTGTGAGGGCATTTTGGAGAAGTTGGGTTGAGGGAGGGGGGGGGGATGTGATGGGAGGAAGTGGGGGGTATATCTGTATGATCCACGATTCCAGAAATATTTAATGGGCATACAGATGCTATGCTACCACACCCACTGGACCATCGACACACTGACAATGCCCCGTGATCCCACGCTTCCAGCCTTTTCACTGCTCGTTAATTCTCTAAGATCTTCTATGAATGGTACAGGGTACCAGCGGAACATAGGCAATCTCCGTGAAGAGTATTTGCTTGCATTCTAAGGGACAGCCTCAGCGACTCGGCATGCCTACCCTAGTCCCCCCATCTCCTCACAACGCCTCCGTCTCCCGCTCCAACCACCTCAAACTCCTCTCATCCTTCTCAAAGAACCCCTTCGTCTTCTCCAACACCTCAGCATGATACCCATCCACCCACTCCCTCTCCCTCGGCGTCAAAAGCGTCAAATCAATCAACTTCCGACACATGGGCACCATAGTAACATGCTCGAAGCTCAAGTACGGCTTGTCCCCAAACTTGTGCTCCGTCTCCACCTCTTTGACCATGATGATATTCTCGATCCTGATCCCAAAGTTCCCGTCCTCGTAGTACCCGGGCTCGTCACTTAATACATTCCCAGCACTGAGTGGAACCTCGGAGTATTGTACGCGGGTACCGATACCGATGGGGCCTTCGTGCACGTTTAGGTAGCTGCCGACGCCGTGGCCGGTGCCGTGGCGGTAGTCGAGACCGTGGGCCCAGAGGTGCTGCCGGGCGAGGGTGTCGAGCGCGAAGCCTGAGGTGCCTTTGGGGAAGATGGCGAGTTCGAGGGCGATGACGCCTTTGAGGACGAGGGTGTAGGCTCTGCGTTCGAGGGGGGTGGGGGTGCCGAAGTGGAGGGTGCGGGTTGTGTCGGTTGTGCCGTCGAAGTATTGGGCGCCGGAGTCGCAGAGGTAGACGGCTTTTGGGTCGATGGTTGAGCAGGAGGTGGGTTCTGGTTTGTAGTGGATTATGGCTGCGTTGGGGCCGGTGGAGGAGATTGTGTCGAATGAGAGGCCTACGAAGTGTTTCTTCTGCCTATAAGAAGGAGGGTTAAGTTGGACTTGGTGGTGTGTAGGTAGGGGAGAGGCTTACGAGCGAATATGTTCGAGTCTGTCCGCTGCTTGGACTTCGTTCAGCGTGGTTCCTTTTTCCATGAGCTCTTCTTCCAACCACGCAAAGAATTCAGTCAGTGCTGCTCCATCTCTGCGATGGCACTCCCGCATGCCTTCGAGTTCCGTCTTGTTCTTGACAGCCTTTGCGTCACCGACTGGACTTCGCAGCTCATCAATCTTGTCTTCTCCCCCGAGCATGAGGCTCAAGGCCCAAGAGGCTTTAGTAGAAACCATATACTTCCGTTTGGGTGCTACAGATTCAGCTTCGCTTGTGGCCTTGCTTTCCAATTCCTTTTCTGCTGTGGGCCCAAGGCTCAATAATTTGACGTCGTCCAGAATGGCATCATATGGTCGGATCTGCACCTTGTCCCCGAGGTGCTCTTCTACCTCCGGAGTGACTTTGCTGCTCTCGATGTAGACAGTGGCGGTCGCAGGTGTGACAACAGCATAAGAGAAGAAAACCGGGTTATAGGGGATGCTATTCAGGGCTTAGCAAGTAAGTCCAACAAGTAGAAGGAGCTTCGCGTACTCGGATCCTCGAAGATTGAAAAGCCAGGCAACCTCATCCAACATGGCTTTGGAGAGCAATCAGCGAGATTACAGTTTGAGGATAGAAATGAGCACGCACAGATGATCAAACCGGCGCTGTTCTTCTTCTCAAGCTCCTTTCGGAGGTCTTCGATCTTCTCTTCGGACTTCTTGCCAGTAAACTCTATTGATAATGGCTTAACTTTTTCCTGTGGTCTGGCAGGACGGCCATCTCCCCAGATAATATCAATTAGATTAGTCTTAACCCCAATCAGGCCAGCGCCGCCTTTCTTTCTGATTTTCTCTGTCAATTTTTGAGCATCCGCTACATCATGTCAGAGAGAAGGAACCTTTTTGTCAGTACATCGTGATAAACTCACGAGCTTTTATTACTGTAGGGTCTACGCCAACTGATTTGTTGCCTTCCGATTGTTCTGCTGTCCTGACCAAAGTTAATCTGAAAATCCATCGCCGAACAAAATGAGTCTACCATTCTTGCCAGGATGGGACATCCTCCAGCCCTTGCTTTAGCAATTCCCAATTGCTGTCGAGCTGTTTTGTAGCCTGGTTGAAGTATCGACCATCCGTTGCCAATGCCGCCTTGGACTGAGTCACAACAGCAGTCCCGGCTGAGCCAGAGAACCCACAGATGAATTCTGCTATCATAAGCATCCTACTTTTAAACAATGGACATGTGGTCCTAACCTCGGCGAGCATCACAAGGCGCAATGTATTCAGACTGGTGACTGTCTTCCGACGGAACAACTTGCACAATTGTAAGGATAGCGCTTTAGAGCGATTATGATCGAAGAAACCTACTGTACAAATCGACTTTATTCTCCCGCATCAGGGCACGTAGCTCAGCCAGGCGGTGCGTCGTGTTGACTGTCTCCATATCCAGTGAAAGAAATGGTCTACTTGCGGTGAATGATCTCGACGTAGCTCTAAAATACTTCAAAGAGAATTTAACAGGACCGGCACAGAAAGAAGAGAGGGACGAGGAGCACAGCGAGATCATCAGCAGCCCAGTCACCAGGAGGAGAAGATGTATGATTCGAGAAGATTAGTGCTCAGAGCTCAGCCGATGTTGAAACAGATATCTGAGGATACCGCGCTAATGTAATTTTCGTAATCATCATAGTGGATTGCCTGAGTGCATGTGCTTTCCTTCACGATTCGTCTTGGTGTACCAACGCACCTTCCATTTCCTTTGAGGCTTGTTTTCTTCCAAAAAACATTGGGTCAAGATCACTTCTTGATCGTCATCCTTGGCGTCAAGGAAATTTTTGTAGCATACATTTTCGATCATTCTGCGCCTGGAAAAGGGTTTTTCCATGCCGGAGTGCTCTCATGCCTTTATGAAATAACCTCCTTGATGGGACAATGTACTGGTTCATTTCGCTATGAATGAATTAGCACAGAGTGCGCTGCTTACTTCCTCACCTTTGTCGAGCTTTGATACTGATTCTGATGCGAGGCACTCCATTAAATCCCACCAATGGAGCCGATTCTGAGGATTGGCAGGCTCGGAATTGTAGCTCCGAAGAGGTTGTGAAGGTGGTGCACGCCATGATAATTTCTCATAGCTGCTACTGACATTACCAATCCTGCTAGCTCATCCAGAGGCTATACCAACCCAGTCACCCGCAGGAAATAAAGACAATTCAAGCAATCATCTACAAATTACAGAGATCACCGCAAGGATGGCAATACGCCGATACATTTCTTCAAAGCCAAGACCCAAACGTCCGCTTTCATGGGGCCCTCACATTCACGACGAAGATAGCTACTGACTGGTAAGTATTCCCGACTTGACATGGAGTGCTGTTCATCAACTGACAGATAAGGGACTCGGTGAGCCCTACGGATGCTCCTTTGATCCAGGAGAGGCTTATTTATTGGCTACTGAGATTGAACGATGTAGGAGACTCTCCAATGGTGCTTAGGAAAGTCTGCGCAGCCCTGGTTGCATACTACCTCAGGCCTTCAGTGGCATGGAATCGTCCCATCAGACATCTAGTGGTATGCTTCAACCATGAACAACCTGTCTCCAGTAACATGGAACAAGCTCCGACCTCCGATCTTGCCTCAAAGCTTAAGGGACGCCAATTGCGAACATTGCTCTGGTTCATGACCGGCCTCGTAGAAGAAGTCGGCAAAATGAATCCCGAGAGTATCAATGCGTACGGTCGCCGGATTTACTCATTGCTCATCGCAAGCTGATAGAGTTCATGACAGACATCATTATCATCAAAGGATTTGCTCGAACACTGACGATGCTGTGGCCTTACTTCAATATTCAATGGCTGTTTCGCTTGGCGGTCACCTGATGATGCCCTCAGAGGCGCCGGAAGGTCTGAAGGCTTTTCATGTACGTTACTCAGACTTGATACATGCCAGGAACCCGAGTACTGAGCATAAATAGGCTTGGGTGGTGTACGCGCATCGCGCTTGGACCGACAAAGCCCAAGAATTAGAACCATTGCGATGTCTTACGCCTTTGGCGCTACAGAGCCTGGACCATCCGAATGTGTCAGAAGCGGCAATGGAGTTCTTTATGGAGAATCTGAATGCTTTTCCTGCATTCTTCACGGAGGCTAATTTAGAGTCGCTGTCGGCAGTCCTTACTGGAGCAGGAGCACAAAGGGCATTATCGACTTTGAAGGGTGGGAACTTTGATGATGAGGAAACCTATGCATTCGCGAGACTTCTACTTGCTTACGGTGAAGCAACTGTTGAAAATATCGCCAGAGGCGTTGAAAGTGCATCCATGAATCAAATAACGCTGCAATTGCTCGACCTCTTGCGGTGTAAAGGCTACGCTGAGATTGAAGACACAATCTGCAGCGAGGCTGTGGCTTTCTGGCAGATATACGTAGAATACCTCACAGATACACTTTTCCAGCTCGCGGACAATCCCGAGCCAGCTTGGATGAAAGGTGCTCGAGAGCGCCTCTTGGAAGTCATCGAGGCTTGCTGGCACAAGATCTGTATGCCTACTTATCAAGAATACCTCAACTTTGGGCTAGACGCGTGGAAAGAGTTCCGAACCTTTCGTACTGATGCCCGGGAATTACTTCAATCAGCTTACATGCTCCTCGGGGTAGATCTCCTCGCAAAATTCACCAATCTCGCCTTGCGATCCCTCACCAATCGCGCATGGCTTCAACTAGAAGCGACCCTATTCTCGATCAATTCGATATCAGAGCAAGTTGGAGAGGGCGAAAGGGTCGATCAGATCTTGTCAGAGCTCTTCCGATCCACCCTCTTTGAAGACGTGGGCAACGCTGTTGAGGATATTCCCGTTCATACGAGGCAGACCACGATGAAAACGATCATGAATAATGCAGCTTTCTTCGAGCGAAACACGACTTTTCTGGCTCCGATGATGAATTTTCTTTTTAGATCGCTGCGAGTCCCGACACTGGCCAACACCGCATCGAAGGCTATCTTGGAAACTTGCTCGTCATGCAGGAAGCCCCTGGTCCCAGAACTTGGCATTTTCCTTCAACAATACGAGCTTCTGGTGGCGGAGGACGAAATTGATGTATTCAACAAAGAGAAAGTCATTGGAGCCATTGCTACAATCATCCAGGCAATGTCAACAGACGAAATGAGGTTCCCGCCTCTATCAATGTTAATGCGGTACATAGAAACAGACGTCGACGACTGGATGAGGTTCATGAATACCTCACAGATTGAAGAAGCCACGAACAGTGGTCTTTGTGCATTGAGGTGTCTGTTGAGCGTTGGGAATGCACTGGAAACGCCTGATGACATTGCAATCGATCTTGACAAAGAGTCGCCTAGAGGATCATCGTTCTGGTCTCAAGGCCAAGGGGCGACAGTACAACAATTCATCACTCGCTTCCTAGCCCAGATAACAAGTGCCATGGAAGTTAATGGCGATGTGATCGAGACCAGTTGTCAAATCCTTCGCGCCGGCTACAAGGAGCTTGAACCCGGGCCTTTCGTGTTTCCCTTGGAAATTTCTGTGCGCTTTATCCTATCCACCACATTGCGCACCGCGCGCCTGGACTACGTATTAGATACGGCGCGTGCAATGCTCAGCAAGCAATCCATTAATTCGGAAGCGCAACTGCAGGGCACTGCGCACCTCTGTCTAAATCATCTCATACAACTCATTATGGCAATGAAGGGTAATGCACCGCACGTCTCTGTTTGAATGGCCCTCAGCATCTGACATCCGAAGTAGGTGATCCAGCTGTCGAGCCCGAAGTGGCTTCAAGTGTCATAGATCTCGTGGAGAGGATGGTACCGAGGTTCTTGATTCCCATGATGAGTATTAAGGAAATCCCCAAGATCTTCGACTTCATGTTGGTCAGCCTCGCCAGCGCTGAGATTATGCCAAAACAATCAGCCGCTCATTTCTGGGTAAGACGGCCCTTCTTCCATTCCCTCATGTGCCTCATCCTGATTGGAAGCACAGGCAACATTCGCGCAGAGATACGACGTCAGTGATCAAGGCGTCCACTTCGTCCATTCCACTCTGCGACGATATGGACCGCAGCTATGTCAGGTACTTGTCCGTGAAATCGCTGGGGAAGCATCCCGAAGTCACCTGGATGTCTTGGCCGATCCCCTGAAAAAGCTCGTGGTTGCACGGCCACAAGCCAGACAATGGCTTTCAGAGGCCCTAAGTAGTGAAAGCTTCCCAAGTCACAAGGTGGGACCTGAAGAGAGGAAAGTTTGGTTGCAGAAGATTGTCTAGTACGCTCTTTTTCTCGTCATGTGCGCCCTTCGCTGACGAGTTGCCACAGTCTTCGCGGGGCCAAGGCTACCAATCAAGCAATCAAGGATTTCTGGATTGCGTGCAGGGGAACGGAATTTGCTTACGCGTCATGACCATGGCAGAAGAATAGAAAGGCGTAGCACGAACGGAAGGCTTCGATGGTACTGGAAGGATCATATCCCTAAGGCGAGCATAGCATAGCGAAGGCGCTCACTCATACACGTACACATAGACATGCTTCTATACCCAATGCACAGCCATGTTCAACGCTCACAATTCCGCAAAAGACGCCAACGCAAACGTCAACCCAAAGCTAAGCTTGAAAGCCACGTTGTCCTCGATCGCAGACCGCAGGTCTATGCCCTTGACGTAGCGTTGTATCCTCGCTGTCGGTATCACGTTGTAGCCCTTTGACGCAAGATACTTATCCACCATCAGCGCTGCGGTCCCCAGCGGTACGTTTCATAGTCCTAGCTTACCTGGAACCCAAAGATTATCGAGCCAAGCAACAACGCTAGCGTCTTGGAGAAGGTGCTCACGGCCAAACCTCCTAGCAATCCTGCGTGCCTCATCATTAGCATTTCTCTCTTGGAAACCTCAACTCCAATCCCTCCCAGCACAACCCAACCCAACACCAAAACCCCAAATCATTTACCACCTCGCATCCCCTCTCCCTCCAACCCTCCACCCCTCCCCCACACCCAAAGTCACACATACCACACACACTCCCCGAGCTCAACTGCCCAAACGCCGCCCGATTGACGCCCCCATCCTTAAACACCGGCACCTGCGCATCCCGCGAGTATGCGCGCACGTTTTTGGATAGTGTATGAGAGGGCGGGGTGGAGAAGGCGCCTTCGCAGAGGAGGGGCCGGTGGCGGGAGTAGAGGGTGTGGGTTGTGGCGAGTAAGGCGGTGCCCAGACCTAGGGTGAGGGAGAGGGAGAGAGGTCGGAGGAGTGGCATTGGGATGGTGGGATTGGATATGGGGATTGTCGGGTTGAAGTGGGGAGGTTCAGGTGGTCAGGGTGCTTTTGGGGTGCGAGAGTAGGTGTCGAGGTTACCTTACCTACCTCCTTACTCCGAACGGCAAAAAGCTTGGCACTGGTAACGAAACGCTTATCGTTGGTATCTTAGCGCGAAGGGCGGGATTTGGACCCCTCCCTAAGCCCGAGGTATTTTTATTTTTTCTCACTGACTTCGCGTTTGTAGGAGTCATCGATGTTTCGATGTTCAACCCTGCTTCTGTTCACCGTGAATACCCGTTACTTACCTTCGTCTTAATTTAACTTGATATGATACTGCTCCTCTTCCACGCAATCTCGAAATAATAATTACAGAGGTTGTTCGAATTTGCAGACCCGCTATTGGAAGGGTGGCCAACACATCTCTGTGCGAAACTTGAGGATTGCAGCAAACGCCCCCTTATCCCCCCGACCGCACTTGGAAGAAGACATACCTCTACAATGGCAATCAACGACACCTCCAGCGCCGGCAACGCCACCTCCACCTCCATCTCCACCACCCGCTCCGACCTCACAAACTTCACCGTCAAAGCCGGCCTTGCAAAAATGCTCAAAGGCGGCGTGATCATGGACGTCGTCAACGCCGAACAAGCCCGCATAGCAGAAGAATCCGGCGCCTGCGCGGTCATGGCCCTCGAGCGTGTGCCCGCCGATATCCGCGCCCAGGGCGGCGTCGCTCGCATGTCGGACCCGCATATGATAAAAGGCATCATGGAAGCCGTCACCATCCCCGTCATGGCCAAAGCCCGGATAGGGCATTTTGTCGAATGTCAGATCCTGGAGGCCCTTGGGGTGGATTACATTGATGAATCCGAGGTGCTGACGCCCGCGGATATGGTACATCATGTTGAGAAGAGTCCGTTCAAAGTGCCATTTGTGTGTGGATGTCGGAATCTGGGGGAAGCGTTGCGGAGGATTGATGAGGGGGCCGCGATGATTCGGACCAAGGGCGAGGCAGGGACGGGGGATGTGGTTGAGGCTGTTAGGCACATGAGGACGGTGTCGGGGGAGATCAAACGGGCCATGAATATGGATGAGATGGAGTTGAGGGTGTTTGCGAAGGAATTGAATGCGCCCTACTACTTACTCAAGCAGACGGCTGAACAGGGGACGCTGCCAGTGGTGAATTTCGCTGCGGGGGGGATTGCTACACCGGCCGATGCGGCGCTGATGATGCAGCTTGGCTGCGATGGGGTGTTTGTGGGGAGTGGGATTTTCAAGTCAGGTGATGCGGTAAAGAGGGCTAAGGCCATCGTGCAGGCTGTGACGCATTTCCGGGATGCGAAGGTTTTGGCGGAGGTGAGCGAGGGGATTGGGGAGGCGATGGTTGGGTTGAATGTTGAGAAGATGCCGGCTGGGGAGAAGTTGGCTGGGAGAGGGTGGTAGATTGGAGTGGGTTAGAAAAGGCATGGCGAGATCTGGATGGAGTATGGAAATTGTAAATATGGAGCACATGGCTTCAACATCTGGAGACCCCTTCCCCAATGAGATGCACTGCTGTTTCTAGACAGTCGACAAGTAAATATGGCAAACCCGTTGATTGATGGAGGCCATCTTCGACCAAACCGGCGTGCAGGCTTGCAAGAGGCTGCAATGCAGGTTCATAATTCCTGCATAAAAAACCGTTACGCTAGTCCACAAAGAGATGCTGGACGCCTTCCGAGTGTTCAACAACAATATATTGCAGGTTACTGGCCGAACGGCAAAGTTCTACCTTGAATATACACCAGTGGCATACGATGTTAGCTTAGCCATCCTACTCGATCCACCCGTCCTCACCGATCGGTACTCAACGGAATTGTCATGGAGGCGGTTACATGGTTCGGGGTGAGAAGGTAGCAGCACTACAGTTTCGCCCTTGAAATGCGGTCGAGCGCGGTGTCGCAGACCTTCCTCTCTGCCGACACCCAACAGACTTCCATCTGGCCAGATTATCTTCGGTCAAAAGCTGAGGACCAGAAGACCCAGCCACTATGCGGCAACATTGAAGGATGGGGCCCTATAAGCCCGTTTCGTTACGACTTTACGCCTTGCTTCCTTGATGTGACTCTCTGTGTTGTAGCAGTATATGGCATACTCTTCGGTGCAGCAGCAATATGGTGGTTCTTCAAGAGGAGGAGTCCAGCTCCAGTGAACAAAAATTGGCACTTCTATGCGAAACTCTCGGTCATCGCCGTCCTCATCCTTACGACTGCTTCCCAAGCCACTCTCCAGATTTTAGCGCTTCCAGGTACATGGTTCGGGGACTTTCGCTTCTGGACAACAGTCGTTATGCTGCTCTCGCTTTTGGTCATAGGCAGTGTTCAATACGTTGAGCATTGGCGGAGTCGGCAGCCAAATGGGGTTGTCCTCTTTTACTGGCTCTTCCTTCTACTTGCCTACGGTGTCAAGCTTAGATCCCTCATCTCGCAGCAGGCCTTCCGAACTCGATTACCCTACTTCGTGGTGTTTTGCTTCAGCTTTGGTCTTGCCGCTGTCGAATTCGTCCTTGAATACTGGGTTCCCAAGCAGCAATCGGCCTACCATGCACTTAGAGACGAAGATGAATGCCCCATCGAATATGCGGATATTTTCAGCATCCTCACTTTTGGCTGGATGACACCGATGATGAGATACGGATACAAGGAATACCTCACACAAGAAGATCTGTGGAATTTGAGGGCAAGAGACACCACGAAGGCTACAGGAGATATATTGGCAGAGACGTGGGCTGATGAATTAGAGAAGAAACGTCCATCCTTGTGGTTGGCAATGTTTCGCGGGTTTGGGGGGCCATATTTCAGGGGCACAGTGATCAAGACCCTGAGTGATACTTTGTCTTTCGTACAGCCCCAGCTTCTACGATTGTTGATCTCTTTCGTGGATTCATACCGTGGCGGGAACCCTCACCCTCAGCCCATCATACGTGGTGTTGCCATTGCACTTGCTATGTTTACCGTGTCCCTCTTACAAACAGTATTCCTACATCAGTACTTCCAACGTGCTTTCGAGACGGGCATGAGGGTCAAGTCATCCTTGACTGCTATGATATTCGCAAAGTCTATGAAACTGTCAAACGAAGGCCGTGCTTCCAAGTCCACAGGAGACATTGTCAATTACATGGCAGTGGACACCCAGAGACTACAGGATCTGACGCAATATGGTCAAATGCTCTGGTCCGCACCGTTCCAGATTATCCTATGCATGGCTTCGCTTTATCAATTGGTAGGCCTGAGCATGTTTGCTGGTGTTGGGGCAATGGTTCTTATGATTCCCGTCAACGGACTCATTGCTAGGATTATGAAGAATCTGCAAAAGGAGCAGATGAAGAACAAGGATGCGAGAACGCGCCTTATCACGGAGATACTAAACAACATGAAAAGTATAAAGCTTTTTGCATGGGGCCAAGCTTTCATGAACAAGCTCAATTTTGTTAGGAACGAGCAGGAGTTGCGGACTCTGAGGAAAATTGGAGCATCTCAGGCTGTTGCAAACTTCACCTGGTCTGCCACCCCGTTTCTGGTCTCCTGTTCTACCTTCGCAGTCTTCGTTCTCACGACCGACGAGCCCCTGTCAACAGAAATTGTATTCCCAGCTCTAACTCTCTTCAATTTGTTGGGCTTTCCCCTTGCCATACTTCCGATGGTCATCACCTCAATCATTGAGGCGACTGTTGCTGTTGATCGCCTGACGAGCTTCTTCACTGCCGATGAACTCCAGCCTGATGCTGTATCAAGGAGAGATGCAGCCACGAACCTCGGTGACGAGTCCGTTCGAGTTCGGGGCGCTACTTTCACATGGGATCGTAACGAAGGCAAGAATTGTCTGGAGGACATCGACTTCACAGCACGCAAAGGCGATTTGAGCTGTATAGTTGGACGAGTAGGAGCTGGAAAGACGTCATTCTTGGAGGCAGTCTTGGGAGATCTCTGGAAAATCAATGGTGAGGTGGTCGTATGTGGCGCGACGGCCTATGTTGCTCAGCGGTCTTGGATTATGAATGCTAGTGTGAAGGAAAACATTGTTTTCGGTCATCGCTGGGACCCTACTTTCTATGAACGTGCATTACAATCGTGTGCTCTTGTCGACGACATGAAGTCGCTCCATGACGGTGATCAGACAGAAGTTGGGGAACGCGGTATTTCTTTGTCTGGCGGACAGAAGGCCCGGCTCACCCTAGCTCGAGCTGTCTATGCTAGAGCTGATATTTATCTCCTCGACGATGTTCTGTCGGCAGTGGATCAGCATGTTGGGAGGCATTTGATTGACAATGTCCTTGGGCCGAGAGGCTTGCTGGCTGGCAAGACCAGGATTCTGGCGACCAATTCAATTCCGGTGTTGCTCGGGGCTGATTTCGTAACCCTAATTCGTGATCGACGGATCATAGAGAAGGGAACGTATGGGGACCTTCTCAAAATGAAGGGTGAAGTAGCCAATCTCGTTAAGACCAGCAACAATGAGGAAGTCCATTCTGAGCAGACACCATCGACCAGTGTAGAGGACAGCAAATCGCCTAGCAGCTCGGGTAGCGAGGACTCGAAGACCGTCTTCGGCACTGGCAGTTCGGAACACGAAGAGAAAGACGAAGCGCAGGAGGGCCTCGGACAATTAGCGCCATTGCGTGTTATTGGTGGCACAGGACGAAGAGACAGCAGCAAAACATTGAGAAGAGCGAGTACTGCGTCCTTCAAAGGCCCTCGAGGCAAAGTGAATGACGAGGAGGATGGCGCAATCAAGTCGAAGCAGAGCAAAGAAGTCTCGGAGCAAGGAAAAGTCAAGTGGGATGTGTATGGGGAGTATGCGAAAGCCAACAACTTGATTGCGGTCGGCATCTACATGTTCACTTTGATTGCAGCACAAACAGTGCAAATTGGAGGCAGTTTGTGGCTGAAGAATTGGTCGGAAGTGAATCAAGAGTACGGTGGGAACCCGCAGGTTGGCAAATACATCGGCATCTACTTTGCCTTGGGGATAGGGGGTGCTGCTTTGGTTGTTGTACAGACCCTCATCCTCTGGATCTTTTGTTCGATCGAGGCGTCACGGAAATTACATGGGAAGATGGCATATGCTATCTTTCGGTCACCCATGAGTTTCTTTGAAACCACCCCATCTGGGCGAATCCTGAACCGCTTCTCGAGCGATATCTATCGAGTCGACGAAGTACTTGCGAGGACTTTCAACATGCTGTTTGTCAACACGGCTAGGGCTTTCTATACATTGATCCTGATCTCTGCATCCACACCAATCTTCGTTGTGTTGATACTGCCACTAGCTGGGATATATCTGTACATACAGCGCTACTATCTGCGCACCTCACGTGAGCTGAAACGCCTCGACAGCATCAGTAGAAGTCCAATCTACGCACACTTCCAGGAATCTTTGGGCGGTATTAATACGATACGTGCGTACCGCCAACAAAGCAGATTTGCTTTGGAGAACGAATGGCGTGTGGATGCTAATCTTCGGGCCTATTTTCCGTCCATTAATGCGAATCGGTGGTTGGCAGTACGTCTCGAATTCATCGGCTCCTTCATTATTTTAGCAGCAGCCACGTTCGCCATCATCTCCGTGGCCACTGGAAGCGGGCTGTCGGCAGGCATGGTCGGCTTGGCCATGTCGTACGCATTGCAAATTACGCAGAGTTTGAATTGGATCGTCAGATTAACGGTGGAAGTCGAGACAAACATTGTCTCCGTCGAGAGGGTCCTGGAGTACGCGAGACTACCCAGTGAAGCAGCAGAAGTCATTCCCAAGCACCGGCCAAAGCTGAGTTGGCCTGCTCAAGGTGCGATCAGTTTCAAGGACTACTCAGCCAGATATAGACCAGGATTGGACCTGGTCCTCAAGAACATCAGCCTCCAAATAACCAGTCACGAGAAAATTGGGGTCGTTGGGCGGACCGGAGCCGGCAAATCATCCTTGACCCTAGCTCTTTTTAGGATTATTGAACCAGATGCCGGCAACATCTCCATCGACGACCTCAATACGTCAACCATCGGTCTGCTTGATTTACGTCAGCGACTGGCTATTATTCCCCAGGATGCTGCCCTATTTGAAGGCACGATCCGTGATAACCTTGATCCAGGTCACGTACATGATGACACTGACCTGTGGAGTGCGTTGGGTAAGTCAAGCTACCCTTCGGCATCACCAATCAGATTTGCTGATATTGGCTATTCACTGCGCAGATCACGCGCGATTGAAAGAACATGTCACTAATATGCCGGGCAAGCTTGAAGCTAGTGTGTACGAGGGAGGTACGCATTTAGATCTTTTACTCCTGCCCCATGACCATCTTGGTAAAAGAGAGAAACTTTACAGAAAGGCCCAGACTCACGACTGACACAATGTGGGACGTAGGCTCAAATCTTTCGGCGGGCCAGCGGCAGCTGATCAGCCTCGCCAGGGCCTTGCTAACGCCAACCAATATCCTAGGTATGTATCCTGCCCCCACGTTCACCCCTCTTACCCCACGCAGACAGTCGCTTGCAACGCGGTAGACAATTTGCATCTCTCCCCTTACTAATGTGCGAAACTTGTGTCATGCAGTACTCGACGAAGCAACCGCGGCCGTGGACATCGAAACAGACGCATTGCTGCAAGCAACGTTGAGGAGCAATATGTTCAAGGATCGGACAATCATCACCATCGCTCATCGCATCAATACAATCCTCGACTCGGACAGAATCCTCGTGCTTGACCACGGTACCGTTGCAGAATTCGACACGCCATCGGCGTTGGTAAGGCGAAGAGGTCTCTTCTACGAGCTTGTGAAGGAATCAGGGTTGCTTGACAGCGTAGGCCACCAGTGATACCGTCATTCGGTTTCCATGTTCCGCGAGCTTGCATGTGATGAAACCAGCACCTTCTGACGATGTTCCTCACGAGGGCGTGAGATATACAATCTAGATTAACGTGCTTCATTAATGAGCACGAGGCCATCGGAGATTACCCTAATGAGAGATGAATTTTAGTTAAGCGCAGTTGCAGTTCAATCAATTCCGTTCGCAATCAAGATCGAGAGCGCGGGGGAACGGCATCGTACGTCCCCGGCTCTAGCCTCCGGCGCGTACCGTCTTCCTTCTCTCCAGGGGAAACGCTATCTAAATAACGGGTATTAATCTGGCTAATAAAGATGTACTCGCAGATCTCTTCAAAGCAAACGTTATGTATGAGGTGAGAAAGCCTCTTTGAGGCAAGACCACTCCTAAGAAATTTAGAGCAGAGTCTCACATCCCGACCGATATTGCAACTGATGCCTTGCTATCCCGCCAAGTCACAAAAAGTGATTAATAGCCTCTCAGGGAAGTCCGAGGACATGCTCGCACATCGCTAGTCCCGCCTTGCTTCCGAAACCAGTCGAGCAAGTTGCAGATTTGGGGTAAGAAGAGAACCCCTGTCCTGCATATGGCAGCCTTCATACAAAAAATCCCCATTGGCTTCAATGGCTGACTAAACATAAAGCTACATATATCTCGCATTAGAGTGTCTTCACCTGGATTTTACTACTGATAAAGTTTGCCACTATGGAGAAGAGAACCGGGTTCGATCCAAATTGTAGATTCATCCCAATTCGATCAAGCACTAAGGCCATGTCTTAACAGGGGCTGGCCCGCTCCCGATCGCCTCCGCCTTCATATATCAAGATCATAAAAAGCAATCGTGTGCTGAATAGCAATTACCTCCCTTATAATTCCCATCATTTCATATCTCCACACACTTGTCATTGGTCTTGCTGCAAACAAAGGCTATCATTGGGGCTGGTCATTCCAGCGAGCCCCGCTGGCTTTCAATTACAATCGCCATCAATAGCAATACCTAAAGTACATCTCTGCATGAGGTCTCTCTGGTCAGTGATCCCTTGAATTTTTATCAGTCCAATATCACAGTGCTTGACGTATCATGCTCGCAAACCTGAGCCAACTGAAATCCTTCCTCTCTTATCCTGTTATCATGAGTCTGTTTCCATGCATCTCACTGTCAACAAGATAGATTCAAAGATAGATCTAAATTTATAGATTGTTTTTGGGGGTTGCTGACAGCAGCAGCAGCATGGCGTGGCTCGTCTTGACTAAAGACGATCACATACAGCAAGCGTATGCCAATCACTGGCCTACATTACGCCATCAGGTTTCTCTAACTCACCACCGATTCTCCGAAATCCTCTGCCGATGCTGGTTGCAGCGCCAATCGATTGCTCAACCGTTTCATGGCGAGAGATAACCTCAGCTATCGGTCGCATCAGCGACCTACAGTATCATCTCCATCGGCTCGAGAGCATGTATCGTATCTTCCTGTACGATTAATTTCTTCACCAAGCTACTCTCTTGAATCAGTACGTCCAAGCCTCATATGTGTTGCAACCTAGGTGCATCTACTGAACTCTGACAGGCGATCTTGCATTCGCTGAAAAAGCAAAAGGGTATCAATGCCCACCACTTGAGTACTATCGTCTGCGAAGATGAGTGCGGTCGATGTGTGACCATTTCCCAACCCGAGCTTCGAGAAGTCCTTGGCGTCGAGGCTAGTACACCACCTGCAAGCCCTGAAATCTCGAACAAGAAGCTGGTCGGTGATCGCAATTCTACCTGCATATCGAAGAAAAGACTTCTTCCCAGTCCGACCACCCAAAAAACGGCGGGCCAGCTTTCGAATGGGGAGGGTAATCCCTCGGCACTTTGTAGCCCGGAGGACGAGGACATTTCTGACGAGGAGGATGACTTTCGAGGGTCGACTAAGGTCACCACGGACATTAGAGCTGATCACCTTGGGCGCAAAGAAGTTCTCAAGACATTGTTGTTAATGCTCCAGCAGAGAGGATGCAGGAAGGTGGTGGGGGCTTGGCTGAAGAGTGGCCATCAGAAGAAACAAGCCGAGTTTCCTTTCAATGGAGGGATGAAAGCAAAAACGTATGCGGACTATGATGCTGAAAATCCTGGTGCACATACTGCTCCTCCTTACTGGCCAAACCAAGAGGGCTGGAAAGATGCAAACTCAGGGAAGAACCAGTGGAGCGCGTGCAGGCACAAAGAGACTGATCATATCAAGAGACCAGGTGAATCCCTTGATGCTATTAAACTTCGAAGCTCCTAATCCATCACAGAGCGTATTTTCCTCATGCTTCATCTCCTGAAGCTTGGTAATAGCAACTCGAAATATCACTTCGACATTGATACCATGGAACAAGCTACGAAGGACATCACGATCACGCACAAAGACCATTTTCACCCTCATGCAGCCGAAATAATTCAATCAATCTACCATGTTCAACACTCTCAGCAGAGATATGAGAATGGAGAGTGCGGTAAGTGATAGAGTTACCCAACCCAAGTCAAGCTCTAACAAGCTCCAGATGGAGACAGTCTGGTTCACGTCAATATGTTAGAAAAACCTAAGGCTGGGAGGAGAAAGGCAGAGAAGGTCTCAAAACATCAAGCGAAGAAAAGAAAGACTTCTGCGAGAGACAACTCCATGAATTCCAAAGCCGCTAAACTAAAGACTGTTTCCTACGTTCCCCCTGTCGCGAACATGATCACCGAAGCAGCCTCAGAAGATGAAGAAAACTCGTCCGAAATGCCTTCTCCAACATGCTTTCACGAGTCGCGCGCGCAATCATCAGTCGAAACAGAAATAACTACTCGCAGTACTTCTCCCTCCGCCAATAGCTCTCAAGATAGAGCTGGTGCTGCACGAGTCTTACCTTCAACTGCAACTTCACACCCTTTACCCGCAGAACAGCTGACTGAGCGAGGAAGTACCGCTGAAGGGCATGACGTACTACTCAGGACCATTCCACAACCAAACCAGTCAACCGAGGTGCCGTCAGAGCACATTCAAGGATCACAGGCAGCGCACTCGTATCCTACTTGCATGGAAGTCGTGGGCCCACAGTCTATGAAAGAGGAAGTCAGAGATACTCAGTTTCATCAAAACCTACCGACCCGACACCATCGCGGGCACTCATCTTTCGAGAGGTATATCAGACTCTCCCAGCCCGTTATCTCTCGCACTCCCGCCGAGATCAGTATCCCACCCAACGCAGCAATATCAACAAAGTTGCGACTCCCGTCCCTTCGGCCCTCATACTCATCCTCTGGCTTCGAAGGCGTGCAGCCACCTCGAATGAACCAACACTTCACACCTTACGTCGCCCCATCCCAGCTCAACATGCCAATCACACCCTTCGCCGCACCCCCCTACGCAGCACCCGCAGC
>JAABUQ010006501.1_pt1 | contig 17680 bp, 20 predicted proteins | sample 5560001 | NCBI WGS metagenome assembly JAABUQ01 (sample SAMN10711888, study PRJNA513371) | rock metagenome | isolation source: Antarctica rocks | place: Antarctica: Victoria Land, Finger Mt nord | collected 2015-12-18
GCCGCCATCGGCCTCCTGCGCGCACACGGCGCGACCAACATTGCCGCCGCCTGTCGTCGCAACGCCGCCCAACCCGGGCATGCCCTCGCCCTTGTCGGCATTGCCCGAGAATGAAATGACCCTGCCGCTCCAGGGCGATGACGGCCGCGAAGCGGCCGGTGCGCCCGTGGCCGCCGCGGTGTGAGAAGAACAGGTCGCGGTTGCAGACGGTGCAGACCTCGGCCACGGCGACGTGCGCGGGGCGCAGCCCGGCTCCGAGCAATTGCCTCCTGTTCATAGCCCACAGGTCGACGTGGTCGCCATGGATGAACGGCGCGCACCAGGCGGGCAACTCGCGGTGCGGATCGGAGAATTGGGCGCAGCACGGTCCCAGGCACGGGCCGACGGCGGCGCGCAGGTCGGCCGGATCGCTGCCGAAGTGGCGCTGCATGGCCTCAACCGTCGCCGTCAGCACCCCCGCCGCGATGCCGCGCCAGCCGGCATGCGCCAGCCCCACGGCGGGGCGGCGCGGATCGACCACGAAGACCTGCGTGCAGTCGGCCGCCGTGATCAGCAAGGTGACCTCCGGGTCGTCGGTGACCAGCGCGTCGACGTCTGGCGCCACGTGGCCCCGGTCCAGGACTCGCGGTTCATCCTCGCTGCCCGGCCCTACTGGGAGCACGGGCGGCCTGCCCGCTTCCGTGTCGCTGCCCGGCCCTACTGGGAGCGCGGGCGGCCTGCCCGCTTCCGTGTCGCTGCCCGGCCCTACTGGGAGCGCGGGCGGCCCGCCCGCTTCGGTCGCAACTGCGGGTGTCGCCCTCACCAACCGTGGTAGCAGTCGAGCCAGGTGACCTGATCGGTCAGTCTCCTCGTGTAACGCCGCATCATATCTATCCGACTCCCCTCGTTTGTCGTTGACAGGGATAGGGTTGGGCAGGGGTTGGCCCTGTCCCTGGCGCAGGCTCTCCGCCGTGACACGCGCCACGGTCGTACCGTGGACCAGACCAGCCATGACGAGACTAGCGCGTGGGCGGTCCAGTGCGGCCAGCACGAGGTCACGGTTGCGGTCCACGGCCGCGGGGTCGTCGCCGACCGACGTGCTGACGTTGAGCGAGTCGAACGGCGCGGCGCCCACGCCGCCCTGTCGCGTAAAGACGGCGTGCCGCACTCCCACATCCGCATCCAGTCCTCGCCCAGGGGTCAGCAGGTCGAAGGCATAGCGCAGCGGCCCATCGCTGCCCCCATCCTCCGCCAGACGCATCGCCCCCATCCGTACATCCCGTTGAGGCACCGTATTCTTGTCCTTCATCACTCATCCCATATGGCTATGGGCTAGCGTTGTCTTAGTCGTCATGGGCACAAAGAGATACCCTCTAACTGGCCACTGGCCACTGGCCACTGGCTACATCTTAAACTCGGCCCAGCCGTCGTCGACCATAACCACGCTGCCGTTGATGGCGTCGGCGGCGTCCGTGGCCAGGAAGGCGACGACATTGGCGATCTGCTCCGGCTTGAGCAGTTGGTTGCGCATGTGCTGGCGCTTCATCTGCTCTTCCAGGCCCAGGTCCTTATAGCCCTGGATGATTGGCGTGTCTACCCCGCCGGGGGCCACGGCTACCACGCGGATGCCCAGCGGCGCCAGCTCCAGCGCCGCGACCTGCGTCATCATCTTGACCGCGCCCTTGGCCGCATGGTAGCCCATCACGCCGAAGGTGGCCATGTAGGCGAAGATCGAGGCCGTGTTGATGATAGTCCCCTTCACGCCAAGGTCGCGCATCTTGCGTCCCGCCGCCAGGATGCCGTAGTAGACCCCGTACTGGTTGACCCGCACCACGCGGTCGTAGTCCTCGGGTTCGTGGTCCAGCAGCGGCTTGAACACGCCGATGCCAGCGTTGTTGAACATGACGTCGAGCGAGCCATACTGCTCGACAGCGCGGTTGACGGCGGCCTCGACCTGCGCAAACTGCGACACGTCGGTCGCCACGAAAATGGCGTCCCCGCCGGCCGCCTGGATGGCCTCCACCGTCTCCCGCCCGCCCTGCTCGTCGCGGTCGGACACCACGACTTTAGCGCCCTCGCGCGCGAACTTCATGCAGGTGGCGCGCCCGATCCCGCTGCTGCCGCCTGTAATGACCGCGACCTTCCCTTCAAGCATCATCGCCCTGTCTCCTTCCTGGCGGATCTCCCCACTGTCTAGTCACTAATTCAGCCTACATGATGCACGAACTGTGCGAGACGTATTTCCCTACATACAACAATAGTGCTATTGTAGAATTATTAACTAATATGTTACGTTGTATTACATCCAGGCCGCTATTACCGCCCTTGAGGTGTCGTCGCGCGGCTAAGCATGTGACCATAAGTTCGGCACGTTTTTTCGCCTGAATCACGCCTAAACAGGCAGGCCAGACTTTTGAGTACCTGCTTAGAAATTGGGGATAGCATCGTAGGGTTGATTCCAACTGTCCATCGCAACGGCCTTGACATATGCGTCGACGTCGGCCTGGGGAGTGACTCCCAGTCCTTTCCAGATTGCGTCCATTGCTGCTACTGCCACAATCGTCGGATTGGTATCGGTCGTCAAGCCCTCGATCTTCGTTATAACTACGCCGCACGGCTCGAGGCCTGCCGCCCTGAGCGCATAATCCACGCCCACAACGGCGCCTTGTTTCCAGTCGTCGTAGCCCTGTTCGGGCACGTCCTCGATGTATCCTTGACCGCGGAAGCCTCGGCCATGGCAATCCAACGAGATGTGCGTCTCAGTTGCCGCGGAGTCAATAGTGAGCGTCACGACAGCCCCATAGCCCTTGCCGCGGGACTGACGAGTGAATCGGCCCATGCTTGTAATCATAGTACCTTCGCTACCCGCTACCATTCCCTCACTGATCTCCATTGCAGCGTAGCGCGGCGGTGTGGAGCGTGCCGGATATCGGAACGTAATCCTCATGTCCTTGGAAGACATGCGCTCAGGTCCCGAACTCTTACACAGGGAGGATGGTCAATCGAAGAACCCGATACTCTTGAGCGCCAGTATGAGGCCGTCGAAAGCAAGTCCCCACTCCATCAGTGCTGGGTCGTCTGTACGTCGATCATCAACGCGGACCACCGATACGGAAGCGCCGGTTGTGGCACGGAGCCAGCCTGCTGCCTTCTCGGCCTCCTTGATCGTGACACAGTCATGCAGCGGCAACGCGGGTTCACAGCTTCTTCACCCAGAGCACATCGACTGATACCGTCGTCGGCCGCCCGTAGAATACCACCAGGACATGCAGGCGACGACGGTCGGTGTCAACCTGATCAATGCCCCCGGTGAAGCCTTGAAATGCTCCGTCCAGAATCCGCACCCTGTCTCCCTGCCGAAAGTGCGGCTCTTTATCGCGTTGCTGGACCATTTGTGTGCTCCGTTGCTATGCGCGCATGCTCTAACGTTGCCAGAGGAAGCCTGCTCTCGTTCCATCGGCGGAAATGAAGGCGTAGCCGACGCCACCGCCGAAGCTGAGTGTGAACAGCGGGACGAGGCCGAGAGGTTCCTCGACCTGCAGCAACAGGCGCCAGGCGCCATCATCTGGGTACTCAGGCGCTTGGACGAATCCCGGCGCCCCCCCGATCTTGTTGCCCCTAAGCGCCTCCATGGCGTCCCGCTCCAAGGTGTTATCGTCTACTACCCAATCCCGGTCCGGGTCCTCTGGCCAATCCCGGTCCGGGTCCTCTGGCCAATCCCGGTCCGGGTCCTCGCCTGGTTCAAAGGCGACACCGAACTCACATGGCACGTGTTGAAACTGCTTCTGTAGCGGGTTGTAGATCTCTCGGTAGAGCGAAGGCCCCGTGGGACGCGCCACAACCGGTCCAGGGAAGATTCCAGGTTGCAGGATGACAGCGTTCTCTCCACTTGTCGGATCGTATGTGTCAATAGCAGGATCATCCGTCAGGAAGAGATACGCCATCCGCGCAGTCGTCATGCCAAAGATGTCAGGGTAGAGGACGAGAGGACGATCTGGGCGACGAAGCACATGGGCTGGCCGGTCTCGCGACTCAATGGCCACTGCGGGGTAGACAGCCATACCGGCTGCCCGCCGAACTTGGTCACAGCGTCCGTGATAGGCGCTGTTACTTCCTGAAACGCCAGCATATATTTTTTCATGACCCAGCCCCATTTTGCCAATCTTCTGAGTCTCGTTTGTCACGGCATAGCACGTCCCTTGTATGCTCCACCCACCTTACGTTCGACGCAAGGTCATGTAAGCGTTGGGGTCATGGAAGAAATACGCCCCAGCGTCGAGGACAGCGTCGCTTAAAGAAGGGTGCAAAGAACTATCCGCTAATCATACGCGTTGCGCTCTTGCGCTACGGCTAGCATCTCGTTGAGCAACTCTTTGCGACCCTCGCTCCGTTGTTTCTTGTAGGCGAGGACGTCGACAAATCGCACGCGGCGGTGTGTGCCCACTTTGGAGTGAGGAATAGTTCCGTCTTCTAACAATTTAACGAGAGACGGACGCGACATGTTCAAGAAGTCCGCGGCCTCCTGCGTCGTCATGTCCGTCTGCGTGGGGACGACCGCGACGGATTCACCATGAGCCAGCAGAGGAACAATTTGCCGCAAGACGCGATAAAGGGATGCTGGAAGCACCACTGTTTGGCCATCCGGGTCTACAAATGTGGACAGCCCGTCCCCTTGAGCCATCCGCTCTAAAAGCATGTCGAGTCTCTGGAGGGCCTCGACGTCATCCGCGCTACTGGTTACTGGATCTAGGGCTTCGATCTCTATCCCAATCATGTATCTTTAACTTTCCCTGTCAGCACGTTACATCGCTTGGCTTGTGCGGTAGCTACACCTAGTATACATGCCAATGCGCCTATGAACGCAATAAACGAAAGGCGAAGCTATGCTGCCAGTCCCAGGTTTGGCTCATACCCTATACTTGGGGGAGTAAGCGTATCCCGCAATGGAAAAATGTATGGCACGATGCTGTCCGCCCGGCATGAGACACACAGGGCGCCGGCGGATGTGTCTGAACGATGTAGATGTAGTGAGGGCTGCCGGTGATCGTCATCTTGAAGCACGGCGCGACGGAGGCTGAGAAGGAACATATCATCGAGCGGCTGAGGTCGTTGGGCTACGGCGCCAACGTCTCCGGCGTCGAGCGGACGGTGATCGGGGCGATCGGCATGCTCGACCGCGATCGCGGTCCCCTCGTCGAAGGGCTCTCCGCCCTGCCCTACGTCGAGCGCGTGGTCCCCGTGCTCAAGCGCTATAAGCTGGCCAGCCTCGAGTTCAATCCCCAGCGCACCACGGTCAGGGTTGGCGGCGTGGATATCGGCGGGGACACGCTGGCCGTGATGGCCGGGCCATGCTCCGTGGAGAGCCGCGAGCAACTCTTTGCCAGCGCGCGCGCCGTGCGCGACGCCGGGGCCACCATCCTGCGCGGCGGCGCCTTCAAGCCGCGCACCAGCCCCTACGAGTTCCAGGGCGCGGGCGAGGAGGCCCTGCGCCTGCTGGCGGCGGCGCGCGACGAGTTCGGTCTGGCCATCGTAACCGAGGTGCTGGACACGCACGATATCGAGCTCGTGGCGCGCTACGCCGACATGCTGCAGATCGGGGCGCGCAATATGCAGAACTACAGCCTGCTGCGCGAGGTTGGGCGCACGCGCGTGCCCGTGCTGCTCAAGCGCGGCGGCATGTACCCTACCATCGAGAACTGGCTGCTCTCGGCCGAATATATCCTGGCTGAGGGCAACAGCCAGGTGGTGCTGTGCGAGCGCGGCCTGCCGCCCTACGGCGACAACGCCCTGCGGCGCAACGTGCTCGACCTCACCGCCGTGCCCATCGTCAAGAGCCTGAGCCACCTGCCGGTGATCGTCGACCCCAGCCACGGGACGGGCAAGGCCGAGCTGGTGGCGCCGCTGGCCAGGGCTGCCGTAGCCGTCGGCGCCGACGGGCTGATGATCGAGATTCACCCACAGCCCGAGATGGCGCTCTCCGACGGCCCGCAGAGCCTGGACATCCCCACGTTCGAGGCCATGATGCGCGGCCTTGCGCCGATTGCCGCCGCCAGTGGTCGCCGTCTGTCAGCGGGCGCTGAGGTCCTCGCTTAAGCGGTCGTCGTTATGAGAGTGCGCGTCGAGTATCGCTTCGACGATGAGAGCAAGAACTGGAACTTTCGTGTGCCCGCCCTGGGTATCAACGGGAGCGCGGATACACGCGGATACACAGGGTGAGGCCGAGCAAGAAGCCATCGCCTCAATAGACGTCACGCTCGAAGCCGAAGGAGAGCGGTTGGCGCGTCCGGGTGGCGACGTCTCCTACATCCTCCTCACGGCTCAGTCCGAGCGCGACGAGGTGTCCGTCGTCTCTCGCTAGCCACACTCTCCCGACCGTGGACGTTCCCCCCGGCAGAGAATAGGAGTCAGGCGAAACCGCCGCGCGAGTGGATGATCTGCCCGCTGATCCAGGCGGCCTCGTCGGAGGCCAGGAAGGCCACCAGGCGCGCGGCGTCCGCGGGCAGGCCCACGCGGCCGCGCGAGGAGAGCGCCAGCAACTCCTGCTTGACCCCGTCGGTCATCCAGCCGCTGTCGGTGGGGCCAGGGTCGATCGCGTTAACGGTGATGCCGCGTCCGGCTAGCTCGGCCGCCAGCGTGACGGTCAGGGCCTCGACGGCACCCTTGGTCGCGATGTAGGCTAACTCGCCCACCATCGGTCCGAGAGACTGCCCAGAGGTCAGGTTGACGATGCGGCCGCGCGCGGCGCCGTCGTCCGTGTAGCCACGCGCAAACAGCACGCTGAGCAGGGTCGCGCCGCGCATGTTGACCCCGTAGTGCGCGTCGAGCGTTGCCGCGTCGAGGGTGTCGTAGCCGGCGCGCCGCGAGTAGGCCGCGTTGTTGACCAGGATCGTGGGCGGACCCAGCCGCTCGGCGCAGGCGTCCAGCACCCGCGCCGGCGCGTCGGGATCGCCGAGATCGGCCTCCAGTTCGCCGCAGCGCACGCCCAGCGCGCGTAGCTCCTCCGCCAGCACGGCCGGACCGTCCCCGTCGATGCCGGCGGGCTGGGTCGCGTCGAAGGGCCGCCAGTGCGTGAAGAAGACATCGGCCCCGCGCTCGGCCAGGGCGCGACAGATGGCCGCCCCGATGGCCCCCCGCCGGCTGGCCCCCGTCACCAGCGTCACCCGCCCGCTCAACTGCCCATCCGATGCACTATCTCTTGGCAAAACAGGTTCCCCCCGACGATGATGTCACGCAACGAAACGACCATTGCCCCTACAATACCATGGACGGCATGAGAAAAGGAGCGATGCGAGTGGATACGGCACAGACGCGGACACAGGGGCAGGCAGACACGGCGTACACGGTGTTCGACGGGCACAACGATGTCTTGTTGCGCCTCTACAGGGGCAAGGGTTCGTTCCTGGAGCGCAGCTCGGAGGGACAGCTGGACCTGGTGCGGGCGCGCGAAGGCCACCTCGGCGGCGGCATGTGCGCCGTGTTCGTGCCCTCGCCACAGCCTACACAATCGGCACAGCCCGCACAGCCCGCACAGCCCGCACAGCCCGCACAGCCCACACAGCCCGCGCAACCCGCGGCCGGCAGTACGCCCGCGGCGGTCGATGCAGCGCAGGATTCCACCGACGCCGGCGCGGTCGCAAGCGTGAGAGACTTCCCGGCGCTGCCCGCGACGCCCGACCTGGCCTCGTCCCAACAGACGGTCATGGCCTTGATGGCCTCGCTGTTCCGGCTGGAGCGAGAGTCGAAGGGACAGTTGCGCGTCGTGCGCACCGCCAGCGAGATCGAGGCCGCCCTGGATGAGGGCGTTTTCGCCGCGGTGCTGCACATGGAGGGCGTCGAGGCGATCGACCCGGACCTGGACGCGCTGGAGGTGTTCTACCGGGCCGGCCTGCGCTCGCTCGGCCCGGTCTGGAGCCGGCCCAACACCTTCGGTCACGGCGTGCCCTTCAGCTTCCCCGGCTCTCCCGACAGCGGACCCGGCCTCACCGACGCCGGCCGTGAGTTGGTGCGCGCCTGCAACCGGTTGGGCGTCCTGATCGACCTCTCGCACCTCAACGAGAAGGGCTTCTGGGAGGTCGCCGCGCTCTCCGACGACCCGCTGGTGGCCACGCACTCCAACGCGCACGCCCTCGCCCCCAGCCCGCGCAACCTAACCGACCGGCAGCTGGACGCCATCCGCGACTCCGACGGGCTGGTCGGCGTCAACTTCTACGTCGGCTTCCTGCGCGAGGACGGGGCCGACAACCCGGACACCCCGCTCGACACTATCGTGCGCCACGTCGACTACCTGGTGGAGCGCCTGGGCATCGACCGCGTCGGCTTCGGCTCGGACTTCGACGGCGCGGGCATGCCGCGCGACCTCGGCGACGCGGCTGGGCTGCCGCGCCTCGTGGCCGCTCTGAGCCGGCGCGGCTACGACGACGCGGCGCTGCGCAAGATCACGCACCAGAACTGGCTGCGCGTGCTGCGCAAGACCTTCGACGCCTGACGCTATCTTTGCCACGACCTGATGTGGTACAAGACGTTGATCACGCTCACCACCTGGAAGGATGGACACGACGAAGACCACGACGGGGCAGGGGCCGGTTGCCGGCGCGGCAGCGGCCGCATCACTCTGGCGCCACCGCGACTTCGTGCGCCTGTGGGCCGCGCAGACGGTCTCACTATTCGGGTCTCAGGTCACGACCCTGGCCCTCCCGCTGACCGCCGCGCTGACGCTCAAGGCCACCCCCGCGCAGATGGGCATCCTCGGCGCGGCCCAGTTCGCGCCGTTCCTCCTCATCGGGCTGTTCGCCGGCGTGTGGGTCGATCGGCGCCGCCGGCGCCCGGTCATGATCGCGGCGGACGTGGGGCGCGCCGTCTTGCTCGCCCTCATCCCCACGCTCGCCCTGCTCCACGTCCTGCGCATCGAGCAGGTCTACGTGATTGCGATCCTCGCCGGCGCGCTGACCCTGTTCTTCGATGTGGCCTATATCTCGTATCTCCCGTCGCTGGTGGCGCGCGACCGCCTGTCCGAGGGCAACGCGAAGCTGGAGGGGAGCGCCGCGGTGGCAGAGCTTGCGGGTCCCGGCGTAGGCGGGGTGCTGGCGCAAATTTTGAGCCCTCCGCTGGCCCTTGTCGTCGACGCCGTGTCATTCGTCTTCTCCGCGCTGTCCCTACGCACGATCCGGGCGACGGAGCCGGAACCGGCGCCGCACGCGCGGGATGAGGGGGTCTGGCGCGACATCGGCCAGGGGCTGCGCGTGCTCCTGGGCAACCGGCTAACGCGCGCCACCGTGTCGGCGGCGGCGACGTTCGTCCTGTGTTCCTCGATCGGGTCCAGCGTCTACGTCCTCTACCTGATACGCGTCCTGCATTTGCCCCCGGCGCTCGTGGGGCTCGTGTACGTGGCGAGCGGCCTGGGCTCCCTGCCCGGCGCCATCCTGTGCGGCAAGGTGACGCGCCGCCTCGGCGTTGGTCGGGCCATCGTCGTCGCCGTGTCCGCGATGAGCGGCGCCAGGCTCCTTATCCTCGCGGCGAGCGGGCCGGTGGTCGTAGCCCTCGCGATCTTAATGGCCGCGGAGGCGTTCGGGGGCTTCGCCGCGATCATCTGGGACATCAACCAACTCAGCCTGCGTCAGGGGCTGACCCCACAGTACCTGCTGGGGCGCATGAACGCGTCGTTCCGCTTTATTGTGTGGGGTATGATGCCACTTGGCGCGCTACTTGGCGGTGTCCTCGGCGCACAGATCGGCCTGCGCCCCGCGCTGGCGGTGTCGGTCATCGGCGGGTTGCTGGCGCCGCTGTGGGTGCTGTTCTCGCCCGTCCGCCAGCTGCGCGAGCAGCCTGTGGTCGCCGCCTTGATCACGCAGCCGAACGAGGTGTTCACCGCGACGAGGCGGTAAGCCCGCGGCCGGTCATTGGCCAGATGAGGTCATCCCTGGAACGGATACGTCCCGACCGACCGCCATGGTCCGCCGAGGTAGCGCCACAGGTGCAGTCCCTCGCCCACGATGTCGAACGGAACGAACTCGGCCCTCAGGCGCTCGTACAGGGCGCGCGCCCGCTCGGGGAAAGAGCACTTTGCTAAAAGAGCACTTTGCTAACTCAGGCGCTCGTACAGGGCGCGCGCCCGCTCGGGAGCCACCTTGTTCTGCACCGTCACGTGCGGCCGGAAGGGTTGGCGGTCTTGCGCGGTGAGCCACGGCCGCCACGCTTTGGCCAGCGCCGCGTGTACCGTGGTGAGTTCCGGCGCGTCGAGGGCGTAGGCCACGCCCCGGCCAAGCAGCAGAGGAGCCATCGCCATGAGCGCCAGCGGCCCGCGCTGCCCACAGACCTCCTCGATGTCCGCGACGACCGCGCCCTCTTGATCGGCGGGCAGGTGGTGGAACAGTGTGAGATGGGCGGGGATGAGGTTGCGCTCACGCGGGAAGTGCGCCCGGCGCAGGCGATCGAACCGCTCCTGCGCATCCCTGTCCAGCATGAGCGTCAGGATCAACGGGGCGGTCGCCTCGGCGTCAGGTTGCACTATCGAGTTATCCCGCGCGCTCAATATCGGCCGCCACCAGCGTCCCGATGGAGCTGATCGGCGCCTGTTGGTCCAGTGGGTCTGGCATGACAACAACCTCCATCGATAATGTACCAAACAAGGGACAAGTTATATACTATTCTCATGCCGTGGGAGATTGAGTACACCAACGAGTTTGAAGGGTGGTGGGACGCGCTCACAGCCGAGGACCAGCAGTCGATCACGACAGCCGTGGAAACACTGATCGCAGAGGGGCCGGCGGTCACTCGTCCGTGGGTAGATACCATTGCCATGTCCCGTCATCCCAATATGAAAGAGCTACGACCCCGCAGGGGGCACATCCGTATCTTGTTTGCCTTCGATCCGCGGCGCACGGCCATTTTGCTCATTGGCGGCGACAAGAGAGGTCGGTGGAAGGTATGGTACGACCGGATGGTGCCTCTGGCTGATCGCCTGTATGACGACCACCTCGCCACTTTGGGGCGTGAAGGAGAACTGCCATGAGTGGACACAAACCATTCAAGACCCTGGTTGACAAGCTGGAAGCAACCCCGGAGGGACGCGCTGCCCTTGATTACGAGCGGCAGATTATGAGGGATATGGTTGCCCTCACGGACCTGCGTCAGGCTTGTGGCGTCACTCAAGAGGAGTTGGTCAGGGCGTGGGAGGTGTCGCAAGAAAACGTGTCGCGCGTCGAGCGCGAGAAAGATGTCTACCTCTCCACGTTGCGCACCTACGTCGCGGCGCTCGGGGGACATTTAGAGTTGACCGCCGTTTTTCCTGATCAGACTATCAGGCTCGCCGGGCCGGACGCGACACCACCAGATGCAGCAACTCAGCCGGGGCAGCAAATCGCCTAACCACGTCGCCAGATAGTGACATTGACGTCGAGAGGAGGAAAGCCATGACTAACGCCAGGAAAGACCGCCACGACACCCACTCTCACGACGATCCTGATCTGGACTATCTCGAGAGCCAGACAGGGAACGAGATGGTTGCTGAGGTTGCAGCCGCACGCAAGGCCGGGACACTACGGCGTGGCGGTGTGAGAGCCACATTGACCGACCCGGCGACACTCGCTGCACGGGTTGCTGCCGCCTTTGACCGGGAAAGTGCCCAGGAATCCCAGGCCGAGACTGATGAGGCGCGCCAGACTGGTTATCCCATCGAGCCCCTGATACCTATCACCGTCCGCATGCCTGCGAGCATGGTTGCAGCCCTCAAGGCTGAGGCGGAACGTCAAGGCGTGCGGGGCTATCAGACTCTCCTCAAGCAATGGGTCGAGGAGCGCTTATCCGGGGAGAAGGTGGTGAGCGTCCGTCGGGTAGCCGCCGTGCTGAAGCCGCTTCAACAACTCATTGGTGTGGATGAATTACCATCGCTTGGCCAGGAGCCTAACGGCTCTCGTACAAAGCCGGAACAATTCTAACAGGCCCCCCGTAGCGATGAATGTCGCGCGCGCCGGTCAGTCCTCCGTGCTGGCCTCCAGGCGTGGGAAGAGCGGCGTTGGCTGCTCCGTGCGCGCGCCGGGGGCGAGCCCGCCCCAGCGCGTGCGCTCGTGGTACTGGCGCGTTGCATCCGTGTGATGGTCGATGCCGAGTTGGGCCTGGATGCGGGCGGCAGCGGCGGGCAGGAACGGCTCCAGGTGCACGGCGACGACGCGGACGGACTCCAGCAGCGCGTAGAGGACGGCGTCGAGCTGGTCGCGCGCCTCGTCCGCCGCGTCGTCGCCCGCCCGCTCGGCCTTGTACAGCGTCCACGGTGCGGCCTCGTCGACCAGGCGGTTGCAGCGCACGACCAACTCCCACACGGCGTCGAGCGCGGCGCGCGGATCGTAGGCGTCCAGCGCCGCGGCGACCCGCGCGGGCAGCCCCTCGGACAGCGCGGTTAACTCCCCTGTGGGCGCCGTATGTGGCGGAGGAGCGGGCACGACCCCGGCGCGGTAGCGGTGCAGCATGCTGTTGGCGCGGTTGAGCAGGTTGCCGAGGCCGTTGCCGAGGTCGGTATTGTGGCGGGCCGCCAGGCGGGCCGCGCTGACGTCGCCGTCCGCCGTGGGGTGGATGTCGCGCAGCAGGTACCAGCGCAGGGCGTCGCCGCCGTAGCGGTCGATCAGCGCCCGTGGGTCGACAGTGTTGCCCAGCGACTTGCCGATCTTCTGGCCCTCGACCGTCAGGTAGCCGTGGACGAAGACGGTGGTGGGCAGGGGCAGACCCGCCGCCAGCAGCATGGCCGGCCAGTAGACGGTGTGGAAGCGCAGGATACCCTTGCCGATGATGTGCAGCCGTTCGCCGGCCTCGGTCCAGAATTGGCGGTAGAGCGTGTCGTCGGCGCCGCCGTAGCCCAGCGCGGTGATGTAGTTGCACAGCGCGTCGAACCAGACGTAGACGACCTGCGTGGGGTCGCCCGGCACGGGAATAGCCCAGCCGCGCGCCCGCTCGGCCGCGCGCGAGATGCTGAAGTCCTCCAACCCGCGGTCGATAAAGGCCAGCGTCTCGTTGCGCCTGCTCTCCGGCACGATGCGCAGCCGCCCGCTCTCGATGGCGTCGCGCAGCGCGGGGCCGTAGCGCGAGAGGCGGAAGAAGTAGTTATCCTCCTCGACCGCCTCGGGCGGCGCGAGGTGTTCGGGACACAGCCCGGTCTCGGTCAGTTCGTCGGGCGTGTAGAAGGCCTCGCACCCGAGGCAGTAGAGGCCGCGATAGCTCCGACGATAGATCGCGCCGGCCGCGTCGCACGCCCGCCACAGCGCGGACACGCCGGCGCGGTGGGACGGGTTGTCGCCCGTGCGGATGAAGCCGTCGTAGCCAACGTCCAGGGCGTCGGCGAGCCCGCGAAACAGGGCCACGTTGCGCTCCACGAAGGCCGCCACCGGTACCCCAGCGCGCTCGGCCGCCAACACGTTCTTGAGGCTATTGTCATCGGAGCCGGTCTGCAGGCGCGTGGGCTGGCCCACCTGCCGGCGATAGCGCGCGAAAGTATCGGCCTGCACGTATTCCAGGGCGTGCCCCACGTGCGGCTGGCCGTTGACGTAGGGGATCGAGGTCGTCACGTAGGCGGACGCGAGGGGATGGGTAGTCTGGGTCATCGGCTCCTCCTGGTCGAAGTGGTTAGTGGTTAGTGATTGGATCGTTGCGTGTGGGTGTGAGGTTCCGTGGGCAAAAAGAAAGACGCCTCGATTGTTCGAGGCGCCTCATGTGTGCCGTTGCCGTCTGTCGCGTCGCCGTTGTCCCGTTGGGCTTGTTACCCTCCATCCGGGGCGGGTCGTTCCAACCCCGACCGCGACGCGCGCATCTCCGCACGCACATGAGGCCCACGCATGGACATGGGCATGCGCATGGACATGGGCATGGACGTCGTTGCGGTAGCAGCGGTGGTACGGACGGCACGGGATACGGTCATGCGTGTATCGTAGCATATCGGCTCTATGCCGGTGGACGAGGCGACTCCAATGCTCGGGGATGGTGCGACACCGAACTGGGAGCGCGGGCGGCCCGCCCGCCTGGTATCGCGTCCACGACGATGGGGCGCCAATCCGCGCGTCCACGACGATGGGGCGCCAATCCGCGCGGCCGCGACGGAAGCGGGCGGGCCGCCCGCGCTCCCAGGAGGGCGTCGGACAATTCACAGGCCCCGCAACGGAGGACTGGAGCAGCGATGTCCGCTCACGCCTCGTGGTACCCTGGAGGGGCCAACGCACGAAAGGCACGAAGCCTCTTGTGAGGCGGGCGCCGGTTTTAGGACAGGGGGCATCGTGCGGACGCAGCGGCGATCCAGTAGCCTGTGGCGCCACCCAGACTTCATGAAGCTCTGGGCGGGGCAGGCGGTCTCCATCTTCGGCACGGAAGTGACGTCCCTCGCCTTGCCGCTGACCGCCGTTTTCCTCCTGAAGGCGACGCCGCTGCAGATGGGCATCCTGGGCGCGGTTGGACTCGCGCCCTACGTCATGCTCAGCCTGGTCGCCGGCGTGTGGGTGGATCGTTTGCGCCGCCGCCCCGTCCTGATCGCGGCGGATCTCGGGCGCGCCGTCCTCCTTGCGTCCATCCCGGCCGCCGCCCTGCTGCGCCTGCTGACGATGGGGCAGCTGTACATCGTGGGTTTCCTCGTCGGGACCCTCAGCCTGATCTTCGGCCTCGCCTACCAATCGTTCCTCCCCTCGGTCGTGGGACGCGACCGGCTTGTCGAGGGCAACGGCAAGCTCGCGATGAGCGCCTCGACGGGTCAGGTCGCCGGTCCGGGGCTGGGCGGCGCGTTGGTGCAGGCGCTGACCGCGCCGGTCGCTATCCTGGTCGACGCGGCCTCATACGCCGTCTCCGCGGCGCTCATCGCCCTCGTGCGGGCGCCGGAGGCGTCCCCTCAGCGTCCCGCCAGGCGTGAACCTATGCGGGCCGAGATCGGCGAGGGTTTGCGCATCGTGGCCAGGCAGCCGGTGCTGCGCGCCATCACCCTGAGCTGGAGCGTCTACGAGTTCGCCGTCGGCATGGTGCTGGCCGTGCTCGTGCTGTACCTCACGCGCGACCTGGGCATCGCGCCGGCCGTCCTCGGCTGGGTCTTCGTGGTGTGGAGCGCGAGCGGCCTCGCGGGCGCCTCCCTGACCAATTGGGCGGCGCGGCGCTTTGGCCTCGGGCCGTCTATCGGGGCGGCGCTCCTCGTGGCCGGGCTCGGCGGGTTGTGCGCGCCACTGGCGATTATTGTGCCGCGCCCCGTCGCGATCCCGTTGGTGCTGGTGGGGCAGGTTTTGAGCGGGATCGGGCTGACGCTGTCCGGCAGCAATCAGTCGGGCCTGCGCCAGGCGCTCACGCCCGAGCACGCGCAGGGGCGGGTCAATGCCTGCTTCTCCTTCCTGACCACGGGCCTCCGGCCCTTCGGCGCGCTGCTCGGCGGGGTGCTTGGCGAGGCGATCGGGTTGCCGCTGACGCTGCTCGTCGGGGCGCTCGGGATAACGGCCGCCGGCCTCTGGGTGCTGCTCTCGGCGGCCGGCGCGGTGCGCGCCGCGCCGGCCATGGCGGGACCTGAGTGAGCGGTAGGCGGCATTTAGAGGCTGACGGTGCGTTTCTCCGCCTCCGAGCGGTAGGCGCCCAGGATGAGGGCGAGCACGTCCGTCCCATGCTGCTCAGTCTGCAGCGGCGCGCGCCCGTCGCGCAGGCAGGCCACGAAGTCGGCGATCTCGGCCGCGAAGGCGTCGACCTCCGGCAGCACCGTCTCCACCGGCTCGGCGCCGGCCGGTTTGTGCCACAACCGACTGCCCGCGCCGTACAACTGGCCCCTCTCGCCGACCACGTGGAAGCTCATGGCGCCGACGGGCAACTCGTAGGCCCAGCTGGTCACGATGTTGCCGATGGTCCCGTCGGCGAAGCGCACCAGCACCTGAGCCGAGTCCTCGGCCTCCAGGTCGTGCAGCCGGTGCTGGCTGAGCAGGGCCGTGACCTCGCTGGGCGCGCTAGCGGCCAGGTAGAGCAGCGTGTAGGTGGGGTGGTAGCCCGTGTCGATGAGTTCGCCGCCGCCCGACAGCGCCCTCTTGTTGCGCCAACTGCTGTCCGCTTTGAGCCAGTGGGCGAAGAAGGCGTCGACGGTCCTGAGTTCGTAGACGCGGCCCAGCGCGCCGGCGTCGAGCAACTCCTTTGCCCGGCGCACGGCCGGGTAGTAGAGCTGGTTATGGGCGCACATCAGCGTGACGGCGTTGTCCCGCACGGCGCGGCGAATGTCCGCGGCTTCGTCGAGGGTCAGGCAGAGCGGCTTCTCGCACAGAATATGCTTGCCTGCGGCGGCCGCGGCCACGATGGCGTCCCGATGCAGGTGGTGCGGCAGGCAGACGTCGACCGCGTCGACGTCGCCCCGCGCCAGGAGATCGCGGACGTCGGCGAAGACCCGCGCGCCGCCCAGGGTTTCCGACAGCGTGCGCGCGTTTTCCTCCGCCACGTCGGCCACCGCCGTCACCCGCGCCTCGTCAGGGATCGCCAGATAGCCCCGCGCGTGCACGGCGGCAATGCCTCCGCAGCCGATCACCCCTACCTTGATGGTCATGCTCTCTTGCTCCTTCCCGACGCCTGACGCGGGCGACGTATCAAGTAGCGCAGCGTCCCGATGGTCAGCGTGGCGACCCCCGCTCCGGCCGCGAACCAGCGCCGCCGGTCGGCCGGCGCCCGCAGCGCGTAGCGGACAAGCAGCCCTTTCGCCGGCAACGCCACGGTCAGGATCCAGAGGCGATCCAGCCGCCACTGACGGCGCATCTCGCGCGCGATCCAGGCCAGCAGCTCGGCCTGCCCCGGCGGGTCCTCCACGGGGATGCCCGCGCCGTCAGGGTACGCCTCTCTGATCAGCCGCGGCACGTCCTCGGTCGTGATCCCTCTCCCCCTCCCCTTGCCTCTCTCGCTCATGCCACTCTCACCCGGTCGTCCATCGCCCTCCCCTTATTCATCTATGCATCCTCTATCTCTTCAGTATAGCGCGCCACAAAGCGCCCGCGCGCCCGCGCGCCCGCGCCAGCCGCGCGTAGGCCGCCGCCCGCGAGACGCCCAGCGCCGCCGCGATCTCCGCGCCCGACAACGCGCCCACCCCGTCCAGCAGCAGCACCTCGCGATCGTCGCGGCTCAGCCGCTCCAGCGCGCGCCGCACCAGCCGCTGCTCCCGCGTGAGCACAGGGCTCACCAGCTCAGGCACGTCCTCCAGTGGCGCTTCCGGCGGGGCTGCGGCGCGCCGACGCCAGGACTGGCGGGCCTGGTTGCGCGCGATGCGCCGCAGCCAGACGGCAAAGAGGCGCGGCGTCCGCAACTGGGCCAGGCCGCGGAAGGCGGCGAGGAAGGTGTCCTGGGCCGCGTCCCGCGCCTCCTCGGGGTCGCCGAGCTGCCAGGCGAGGGCGGCCAGGATGCGCGGGTAGTGGCGTCGCGCCAGTTCGTCGGCCGCGTCCCGCTCGCCGTCCCGCGCCGCCGCGATCAGATCCTCGTCGGAGCGCGGCGCGCCCGACCCATCCCCTGCTCCGCCGGCCATGCCGCGCTCCCTTCGGCCGTCTCGCGGACACGTCCTACCCGCACTACCAGAATAGGCGCAAATTGCCCGCGCCGCCCTGTCGAATTTCGGCCCCTCTTTGCATCTTTAATAGTAGGAGGGATGAGCGCGGCAGCCCTCCTCGCCCTCGCCTGCGAGCAGGGCGTGCCCCGCCGCCGGAAAGAGTCGCCACCATGCACATGCAGTCCACCACGCACA
>JAABUQ010006502.1_pt1 | contig 17679 bp, 18 predicted proteins | sample 5560001 | NCBI WGS metagenome assembly JAABUQ01 (sample SAMN10711888, study PRJNA513371) | rock metagenome | isolation source: Antarctica rocks | place: Antarctica: Victoria Land, Finger Mt nord | collected 2015-12-18
GATATGGAATGCTGCTTAGAGGTCAGCTGATACCTGATCGTCGCTCCCAAAGCATCCTGGCGCTTCAAGTTTCTAAGTGCCCAACTAGATTGGCCTTTTTCAACAGCATTGAACGTTTACGCACGGGTGAAAGCAGAGGGTGAAAGCAGAGGGCGAAAGCAGAGGGCGAAAGCCCTGCAATCTTCGTTGCAAAAGACTGTTGCCATTGCTCCTCCTCCGTCAATAGGTTTGCGCAACGGGCCTTAGCGTACGATTTTGACGTTTGGTGTGGGGACCCCTAAACAGCCTGCGGAGCCTAATACACTGCAGATGCGTGCGTTGCGAAATAAAGGGTCGGGTACCTGTCGTGAGTTTAGAAAACGTAGCTCTCACGGGCTTCATGGGATCTGGCAAGTCAACAGTCGGGTGGCTACTTGCCCAACAGCTTGAATGGACATTCATTGATGTCGACCGCGAGATCGAGACCCGATTTTCGTGTCCAGCTTCTTCGTTGTTCCATGATCTAGGAGAAGTGGCATTTCGCCTTATCGAGGCTGAAGTCATGGCGGAAAGCCTCTCGCTCACTCGTACTGTAGTGGCACTTGGCGGAGCTGCTGTAGACCTGCCGGAGAACCAGAAACTGCTGCATAGTCAATACGCAGGCTTACTTGTCTTTCTTGATGGAGACTTCGATATGCTCATGAATCGCTGCCTAAGAGAGGCAGACAGCGAGATATCAACGTATCGACCCCTTCTGCGTCAAAGAGAAAAGGCGCTGGCTCGATTTACAGCTCGACGGCAATGGAACATGACCAACGCGGGCGTTCGGATAAACGTCGAAAGTCGCAGCTGTGGCGAATCTCACAAGAGATCGCCAACTATGTGAAAGCGTAGGTCCCGAGAAACGCGCTTTTCGCACCTTACGAGTTCCCGATACCAACGTGCGAATCGACGGCCCGCACAGCTTTCACCCGCAGGATGTAGGGCTTAGTGAGCGGTTGATTTGGAGAGTAAAGAAGCAAGCGAGTCTGCTGCTTCTTTGTTGGCAGGGTTCAATTCCAAGGATTTTCGGTATGCCTTGACGGCTTCTGGTTCGTTTCCCATTTGCGCATACCCTTCACCCAGGCTGTCGAAGGCGTCAGAACTCAGCGGCCAGTGCTGTACGTTGTACTTGAAGAGGGCCAGTGCGGCTTTTGGATCTGTCCCAAGCAAACCGCCGCCCCAGTTGTTGACGTACGCCTCTGAGAGGCTGATACGAGGGAACAGTTTCCTGACTCGTTGCGCTGACCCTTCCACATCTCCGTAGTTGGTTTTTACCAGATCCGTCTTGAGCGCATCCAGTCCAGGAGTTCCTTCGACTGCGGCGAATAGTACGTCGGCTAATCCGTACAGACGGCCCTCGGTCTCACCAGAGCGGTTAGCAAGCATCACAATGCCGTAGCCCCGCTCTGGGTAGAACTCAACATAGCTCGCCCCGCCTGATGTTCCGCCCGAAGTATTCAACTTGAGCAATCCTTCTACGTTTCGACTGATTTGCCAATTGAAGCCGATAGCGCCGGTTTCCGGTCTGCCGAAAGCTGGCTGCTGAGTGAGCCGAATAGCAGGATCGTTGGCAGTCAGCTCCGCTTGCAGAAACTTCGCCATATCCTGCGTACTGTAGCGCAGGCCACCGGCGGCAAGTACGGAGGGCTGGTTTGTCGCAGGCATGGCCGTGTGATGGACGTCGTATCCCTGAACCATCGCTTTCGGATCGTCAGCACTGACGCCATTCGACATGCGAAGCGGAGCTTGAACGTTCTCCTGCAGCAATGTCTTGAACGGAACCCGATAGGTTCGAGTCAGGATGTAACCGAGCAGTTCAGCCGCCAGATTTGAATGTCTGGACTCTACGCCTGGCTTACCCAACAGAGCACTGGAATGGAGGTCGCGCAGCATATCCTGTTGGCTGTACTCATTCAGAGCTTTTGCCAGCGCAAAGGCCTTTCCTTGCTCCGATGCTTGAGCCATGACCTCTTGATAATCAGGTAAGTTGTCGGGGAGCGCAGAGGTCGTGTCGGCGAGATCGATGACTCGGACCGGAGTCCCATTCCAGGCAAGGTTTGGGTACTGACCGGGCAGGTAACGCCTGATGTCATCCTGCATGCCGATTTTGCCCTCCAGCACGGCGTGGGCCAACAAGAGCGAAGTAAAGAGCTTTGTGACGGAGCCAATCTCATACACGCTGCTCTTCTTTGGTTTCGCACCACCCCCATACACGGTGGAGCCAAAGTTGAAGAACGTCACGTCACCAGCCTGAACGATCGCAATGGAAAGGGCGTCCGCTTTGTCCGAAGAGATGAACTCGCGGCCCAAGCGCTCCGCAGCGCCCTCGGCCCGCAGCTGTGGCAGCTTCTCTTGCGCATACGACACCCCAGCGTGTGCGATGAGAAGAACCATGAGCGCAGATGGACAGCTTCAATTCCGGAGAAAAGATAGTGCAGGTCTCATCGTCTGCCTCGATCCATCGGCTGCTTAATGACAGCGTCCCCGTAACGATTGCTGATACGGCCGTTCCGGATGAAATCACACATCATTTGGAAGTAGCCAGGCGCAAAGCGCGTTGAGACGCGTTTGCCATCGTCGGCCAATTCATATTCCGTCATGCCGTGCTCCACTCCTGGGTAGACCGCCAGCGTAAAGGCTTTCCCCTGTGCGATCAGAGACCGGATACCCGCAGAAGTTTGGGCGCTTGGCGCTTTCAGATCGTCTGAACCGAGGATCCACAGCTGCGGCGTGTTCGATGCGCGCAAGGTCGGCATGGGATCGTAGCGAAAGGAGGTGTGCCAGTTATATTTCGTGGTCAGCTCCCTAACGATCTGCGCCTTGTCGAGCGGCAGCACCAGAAACAAGAAATCCCCATGAACATCCTTGTACCAATCTTTGGACCTGTACTTCTGCCGCAACGCATCGAACTCGTCATAGCCTTCACTGCCAAAGGTCTCGATCACCCGTTCTCCGGAGCGCGCCAGGTCTAAGGCTTTGATCGTGTCTTCCGCAGAATGATGGTGAAAGTGCATGTCGAGTGCAACGCTCTGCTGGTCTTCTGCCAAGACGGTTACGGTGAGGCCGAAGCTCACAATTGTGAAGTCCACCGGTGAGCGGTTTGCGGCGAGAGGTGCAACCCAACCGCCTTGACTGGCCCCCTGATAACCGATACGTGCCGCGCGCGACCCAGCCAGATGGCGTGCTTGCTTCATCGCCAACACAGAGTCATCGGCCAGCACGTTCACATCCTGTGTATATTCACCGCCAGATCCGCCAGTCCCCCGCTTATCGTAAACAAATGTGCCAATGCCCTCAGCAGGGAACATGCGCTGAAGTGCATTCCCGTTCCGTGCGGACTCTTGCTCCGAGCCATGGATGAGGACCACTACGGGAACCCGGCCCCTGCCCTTCGGCATCACTAAGCGGCCTACCAGCTTTGTGCCGTTGCTCTCGAAATTCGTCTCAGTCACGTCGAAGACGATGCGCTTCCCGTGCCTTTTGCCAAAGGCAATTCTGCCTCTGCTGCACTCGGAGAACAATGCGGTCTCGCCGTCTGGCTTGCCGGTCCACCCAAGCGTGCTGGTCCATGAACCGTTCTGGTTGGAGTGCAGTTGGCCTGTCTCGCCGTTGAAAGCTGTCCAGCGCAACGTAGAACCTTCAGAGGGCGCAATATCGAGTGTTTGGTTATTGTCCATCAGGTAGGCACCGATCAGGCAGTTGGGGTTGGCTTGGGCGAGCGCCGAGGAGGCAGACAACGCAACGACCCCAAACATCGTGAAGACAAGCAGATTCTTCATCAGCTACCTCGATCAACGTTTGTTGGACTCCAGGTGTGTACGCAATCCCAGGGACAATCGTTCCGCCGAAATATAAGGAGGAGAGGATCGCGTCGGTTCGTGCCCGGCGCCCGAACAGCTGACGTGGATCAACTACGAGGCGGTGACCCCAACGGAAGCCGACCGACAGCAGTTCCGGATTCCATCTTGACCAAGTATGGCCAGCCCTACCGCGAGGTGAAAGCTGCGTCCGCGCTCTGGTGCAACAAAGGCATGTCTCTCGGATCAGGCCCGCTAGCTTGCGCACCCGATGTGCCAAACCTTCAGCTCAAAGGAAGCGAACTCATCTTGAGTGACAGCGGGCCATTCCACCGGGAACGCGCCGCCTGGAACACAAAGACCACAGGCGCTCCCCCTATCTAGCTCCGCGCCTCTCAGTCTCGCTTTACGTGTTTCCGTCTTTACATACATATACCCGTCGCCAAAGCGGTGTGGAATGTGGGAGACGCCGGCAGTTCCGGCACCTTCCAAGGGGCGGTGCGAAGGGTGGGACAGCTTCACCGTTCCATGCTTTGCACGGCACCGGCATTTCCACGGCTCGCTCTCAACTGGCAAGAAGCGCGCACCGATCTTGTTTCCACTCTCACTGCTGCCTCTTTCATTGCACTTTATACTGATCCTGTGCGGCGCTTGCTCCAGCTCGGGTTTCTTCTGCTCATGGTTGTGACTTTCGTCGCACCCGTAGCAGAGTGTTTCGACCAGTGGGATGCACCAGGTTTAGGCAACGACACAGAGTTCGCTCTCTTTCGCTTCGTCTTTTTTATGTGCCTCGTGCTGGTAGTTGCTATGCTCGTGGCCTTAAAAGCCTTGAAGATGCAGTTCGCTTCCCGCCTCGTTCCTTTGCGTGTGGTTTTTCTGATTGAGAGCTTGGTTTGGGTCATGCCGTCGCCTGTCCCACCTCACAGCTCCCCGCCTCTCCGCATCTGATCCTCTCCTGAAGCGTGCGTTTTCCGCGCGGCGACTTGCCGCGTCTGCCGACCTTCCGTGTCATCACGCGGGCTGCTGTTCTGCACACATCAGGAGTGCTACATTTTGTTCTCAAAATTCCCTTCCCGCATCTGCGGAGTTGTCTGTTTCGCTGCGGCCTCAAGCCTTTCCTTAGTCGCTCAGGTCGGCCAGCCAGGAACACTTGACGGAACCGTAGCGGCTTCCGACCACTCTCCTGTTCCTTTCGCCACCGTTCTGCTGACCGGGCAAGATGGCTTTACCCGTGAGGTCTCGACCGGCCAGGATGGAACCTTCACAATTCGCGCTCTCCCGAGCGGAAGCAATTACAAGGTGAGCGTTACCGCACCCGGCTTCAGGTCGGCGGCCGAGCAGCCAGGGATCAGCGTTGCCGTGGGTCGCACCACACAGCTCACTCTAACGCTCTCGCTGGGAACCACGAACGAGACGGTGAACGTCATCGCGCAGCCCTCTCCGGTCGACACCAATCAGACCTCATCGGTCGTCAACATCGACCGCGACCGTGTGGAAGAGCTGCCCATTCCGAGCCGGAACTATCTGTCTTTCGTCCAGCTCTCACCGCAGGCCGCGCCTGCCAACCCTGCACTGTCCCAGAACACGCTTACGCAGGGTGGAGGCACGCTCGCTTTCAGCTTCGGCGGCATCAGGCCAGGCAGCAACTCCGTGCGGATCGACGGCGTAGACGACGACGACGAGTTCAGCGGATCGAGCCGTACGCAGCTTTCCCCAGAGGCCATCAACGATTTCCAGATCGTCAACCACGGCTTTCGAGCGCAATCGGGCGGCGCGGCGGGCGGCGCGATGGACGTGCAGACACGGGCCGGGCTCAACAGCCCCCATGGAGACGCTTTTATCTTCGCTCAAAACGGTGCCCTGAACGGGACACCGCCGCTGGGCATTTATCCGCGCAAGCCAGATGAGAGCCGATTTCGCGCGGGAATCGCTCTCGGCGCGGCCCTGCAGCCGGACCGGACGTTCTTTTACATCGCCGCCGAACAGGAGTTGGCACGTGGGGAGGACGTGAACGACCTTCAGCCGGGAACGCTTGCACTCATCAACACTGCGCTTCGACAGACCGGACCGTTGAACGGCTTCAGCCTTGGCAACGGGTTCTTTCCGACGACCGACCAGGAGACAGAATTATCCGGACGGCTGGACCGGGTGCTGACTCCGCAGCAGACCCTTATGGCGCGGTACGCTTTCACCAATGCGCGGAACGTGGACGATGCTTTCCACACGGACGAGCTCACGGATAGAAGCGCCCGAGGCTCCTCTTTCGTGGCCGATAACAGCGTGAATGCCACGCTGACCTCTACTTTTGGCGGGTCACGCGTGAACAGCCTGCGCTTCGAGCTTTCGCTACGCCGAGCCGTGGAGCGCACGGAGAACCCCAGCACTCCGGGAGTGCTCATCCCAGGCGTCGCCCTGTTCGGTACACCGTTCGAGGGCAACAGCCGACGCTTCGAGACGCACGTCGATGGGGAAGATTCGTTCCTCTTCGAGCGTGGGCACCATCTTTTCCAGGCAGGCATCGGCGTGGAGCACGTTGCACTCCGAGCACAGGTGCTCGACGGCTTCAGCGGGCTCTTCGTCTTTCCCACGGTGGCGGCGCTTCAGGCAGGCAACGCCGATTTCTTTACCCGCTCCTTTGGCAGCCCCACCACAAACTTCGCCGAAAGCCGGGTGAATGCCTTCCTCCAGGACCATTGGCAGGCCGGTCGCACCCTTACCCTCGACTACGGTCTACGCTACGAGATCAACCGTCTTCCTTCCCCTTTTCCGACCACCGGCATCGACTTCAGCCCACGGGTCGGATTCGCCTGGACAGCGCGGCCTTCGCTCGTGGTGCGCGGTGGCTTTGGCCTCTTCTACGACCGGTATCTACTTTCCAGCTTGAATCGCGTGCTGGAGTTCGATGGTGCCCACACCTCCGCGCAGATCGTCGAAGGTCCAGCGGCGGCTTCGCTGTACGCCAGCGGTTCCCTTCCCTCATCGCCGTTGCCCGGCGTAGTGCCGAGCATCTGGAGAGCCGACCCGCGCCTCATCAATCCCTACAGCGAGGTGGGTTCGCTGAGTGTCGAACAGGCGCTCCCGCTCCAAACCACACTGAAAGCCGAGTATCAGTTCGTACATGGCGTTCATCTGGGGCGCACGGTCAACAGCAACCTTCTGCCGCCAGTGCTGCTAACCACCGGCAACGCTGCCTCTCTGGGCTTTCCTTCGCCCACGGCCCAGCAGCTCGGCAGGCCCTTCTTTACCTCTGCGCGCGTCGATCCTGGCTACGATGCCGTGAACCGTTTCTCTACCACGGCAGGATCGAACTTCAATGGAGCCACGGTCACGCTCAATCGCCAGTTCCAGGACGATTTCGAGCTGCTGGCCGGATACACCTATTCGAAGACCATCGATGATGCTTCTTCCGACCTGGAGCAGTCGCAGAACCCCTTCGATCCTGGCGCGGAAAGAACCTTGTCGCTGTTGGACCAGCGTCATCGCTTTACGTTGAGCGGGTTATGGCTCATCGGCCCCGACCTTGGCGATCCGGCCGATGCCGCACGAAACGCCAACCCGGGGCCGCTTATGCGGGTGCTCAATGGTTTGGAGTTCGCGCCCATCTTCCAGGTTTCGAGCGGCTTCCGGGCCAACCCGCTCACCAGCCTCGACAGCAATCGAGAGCACGTCTACCCGTTCGCCGCGCGACCGACGACCTACAGCCGCAACTCGCTCTCCACGAGTCCGAACATTAACTTCGACCTACGTGTGCTCAAGATGGTGCCAGTCGCAAAGGGGCATCTGGACATCGTTGCCGAGAGTTTCAACCTGCTCAACCACCGCAACGTGTCACTGCTCAATATAGCATTCGGATCGAATATCCAGGCCCAGAGCGGGTTTGACAGGCCGATAGCGACCTCCACTGCACGGCGGATTCAGTTCTCTCTCGACTACGAATTCTGAACCTCCCCATTGCCTACAAACCAGTTGAACCTAGGAGATTTCAGATGACCCACCTTCCAAAACTCTTGCTGTCCCTCTCTTTCATCACCGCCGCTTTCGGTAGCGTCTCTGCACAAACAGCGGCATCATCTCCCCACGAAATGCTGCCCGACGCTCCCCAACCTGAAGCAGCACAGGAGGTGACCCTTAAGGGAACGCCGCTCGCGATCCTTCACGATCAAAAAGCTATCTGGACAAGCCCGGCTCACATACGAACGGGCGATCTCAAGTGGCTGGCTCCGTTGGCAGTCGCAACGGGAGTAGCTATCGCCACGGATCATCACGTCATGGGTTCGGTTGTCTCCCATGATGCGAGCTTTAACAACGCAAACGTGAACGCTTCCAATGTTCTGGTGGGAGGGCTGATCGCGGCCCCAGTTGCCATTTTCGGTATAGGGCAGTGGAAAGAGGACTCCCATGCACGTGAAACGGGCATACTGGCAGGAGAAGCAATCCTCGACGGCGTTGTAGTGGAACAAGGGATGAAGCTTATCTTTTGGAGAGAACGGCCATCCATGGACAATGCTCGCGGGCTGTTCTTCCAAGGACGTGCGGGAACCGATTCAGGCTTTCCGTCTTCGCATAGTGTCCTGGCGTGGTCCTCCGCTGCTGTGATCGCCGAAGAATATCCCTCCCGCTGGACACAGTTAGGGGTCTACTCTCTGGCAACCGGAGTCAGCCTGACCAGAGTTTTAGGACAGCAGCACTTCCCAACAGATGCACTAGTTGGGAGCGCAGCGGGATGGCTGGTCGGTCATTATGTATATAAATCGCATCATCGGTTGACCCATAGAACCCGGAACTAGACAGACAGGGCTGGCTCATAAGCCGATTACCAGACTTGCCTGCCGAACAATGGGCCAGCAGATGAAGGTTTATACTTACGTGGTGATCTGCCGTTTCGCCAGCCTCGTTGCGATCTTCATCCTGCTCTCAGCCGCAGCTCCTCTATTGGCCTGCATGACAGGAAAAGCGATGACTCAGGAAGACAGTGCCTGCTACCGTTCCATGCACGGCAACTGCGGCGACATGGCGAAGATGGGCTGCTGCAAGACCGAGGTCAAAACGGATCAGAGTCCTCAGCTTGCCAGGATTGCTCCTGCGACGGATGTTCACTTTGCGGTGATCGCGTGGCTTGCGCCCCTGCTCCCGTCAGTTCAAATCGTGCACCCCTCTCTGTTTCGATCACCCGACGAGCATTCACCGCCAGGGGCTGTTGACAGCTCAACTCTCCATTCTCCGTATCTGATTCGCTCCTGATCGAATGACCTGCACATCTGCGTGTGCCTGCGTTTCATCTCGTTCAAAACGGAGCAATCATGAAATCTTCTATGGTTCTGGCATGTGCTCTCTCACTGCCAGGCATTGCATTTGCCTCTGACCATGGCCCTGTTTTCAGCTATGAAACGCCTGTCAATTCGCAGGGCGAGGTAAGCTGCGATGCTGGAATCTTCGGCCGTAGCGGTTCCAAAGGATCGCAATTCTCTACCGGCACTGGATGTGGCTACGGCATTACACCGCACATCACCGCCAACGTCTTTCTTCCAGCGACGTTTGGCAGCGGGTCACTTCCTGAAAGTCGTATCTACCCAGGAAGCGAATGGTCAGCCGGTGCATCGTGGCGCTTCCTTCATTCGGTCACGAGCGTAGGCAAACGGATTGAATCGACCGCTTCTCTCGGGGTTGTGGTGCCGGGACCGCAACAGGATTCCGGAGTCCTCGCCGGTCTTCATCGAGCACCCGGCATTGCCGGCTCTCTCGCTACCGGTCTGGCTTCCAGGAGTCAGTACGTCTGGGTGGGTGGAGGCTATACCCGCTTTGCCGAAGCATCGCAGAGCCGTAGGCCCGACACGATTTCGTGGAGTGGCGTCTATGGCTACCGACCTGCGAAGCTCCGCCGAGGTTACCACCAGTGGAACTATCGGGGCTTCGCAGAGTTGACGGGGGAACACACTGGCAACGTGCGTGCGGAAGGGGCGATCCTGCCCAACAGCAGCACGACGACGGTTTGGCTCGGACCCTCTATCCTCGCCATCTTCAAAACCGTTTCCATCTCGGCGGGAGTGCAAGCACCTGTTTACCGAGATGCCTCAGACAGTCTCTATGGCAGAGAACACGTCCGCTTCGCGATCAACTTCAGCTACCTCAAATTTTCAGCACATAACAGCTCCCCTTGAAAGGACCGACCATGAAGAACACTCTTATTGCAGGTGCTCTCTTTTCAGGGCGTGAACACCGTAGACGTGGATCTCAACACAGGCCTCGTCACGATCAAACTAAATCCTGCCAACAATGCTTCTATGCGGCAGTTCAATGAGGCCGTCGAGAAGAACGGCTTCACTCACAAAGACGCCGAAATTGTCGCCAAAGGCAAGCTGACCGGCACAGCAACCGCGCCTTTTCTTGAAGTCGCCGGGACACAGGATCGCTTTGCATTAGCCCCGGCTGCTGCAGGTACGAATGTTTCAGCGCTCCTCGGGAAGATGGTCACCGTGGCCGGTGTCCTTCCGCAGGCCCCGAAGGGCAAAGTCTCCGACACGCTTCGCTACAAGGCCATCTCGGAGGCGCGATGAACGCTACTGCAGTTTCGCTTGCACCAGAACGCAGGCCCAGGCGAGCGGCCCCGCTCAACTACTTTTCACTCTTCAGTTCGTTCAGCACCCTCATCTGCTGTGCCCTGCCGTCCATTCTGGTCTTGCTCGGATTGGGGACTACAGTCGCTTCCCTGCTTTCTGCAGCGCCATGTTTAGTGAGTCTGTCCCGGCACAAGATATGGACCTTCAGCATCGCCGGAACACTTATAGCAGCCAGCTTTGTGATGACGTACATCATCGGCCCAAGACTGCAGCAGGGTGAAGTCTGCGCAGCCGATGACCCAACAACGTGCGGCGAGGTCAGCAAACTCAGCCGGATGATCCTTTGGGGATCGGCGCTCATCTGGAGCGGAGGTTTTTTTGTTGCTTATCTTCTGGGTCCGATTCTTGAACACATGGATCGTTAGTAAGAGCAAGGCTCCCGCTAACAAGAATCCTTGGTTTGCTCGCTTTTTATCTCATCGAAGAGTCGGCCGGGCTGCATTTCTGAAAATCATCGATGGGAGCAATTTCGCATCCAAGCGATTGAGGGTGGATACTATCTTTATGCGTTTCCGGGCGACATTGGCGAGCTTGTTGACAGTGATCTTACTGTCCTTCTCGTCCGTTGCCTCAGCTTGCGAGATCCGCTGTGATCGGGCGAGTTTAGGAGTAAGCTGCCACGCCGGGATGAAGCATAGCCCTCAGCAGAGAAGTACCTCCATGTCGTCCATGCCGGAGATGGACGCAAGTCCGGCTGGCGAAGAAGCAGATCCAGGCCCAGCGATCGCCTCGGCGGCGGCACAGAGTTGCTCCCATCACGTCTGCGCTCCGCAGCCGGTCTTATTGACTCGGGCATTTACGAATACCGACCTAAGCCATCAGGTATCACTTCTCTTCGCTTTACCGCAGGAGTATGTCGCACCAAGCGGCCTCTTACCCGTAAGAGGCCCCCCTCCCATCCATAGGGCTTCTCCCGTTTCTCTCCGCACTACTCTCCGCATCTAGTTCAGCGACCCTTCTGCCCCGACATCTCCGTATGTCGTTAGGCCGGAGTGCGTCGCTGTTCCTCTTTTGGATCTCAGCGACATCACTCCGTCACCGACGACGCTAGAACCTATGCCTACCCGTGTTTCCCGGAGTTTTACCATGGCGAATCGCCGTTCCTTTCTTCAAAGCACCTTCGGTCTAGGTGCCGGGCTCTTTGCCAGCCGCGCCGTTGCCGAAACTACTCACAACGAGCCTCATACTTCCAGCCAGGTTCGAGCAGCTGGAGGCTATCAAGGCACAAGCAGTGGTTCCCTCTCCAAAGTCGATTCTCATGTCGGCTCGGTTAGAACCACACCGGTCGTCACGACAGATGTCGGCGATCTACGCTGATCATTGCGCGGTCTGCCACGTAAATAACGGAAGCGGCCAGTCCATGTTCGGCAAAGGCATGTACCCGAAGCCTCCGGATCTGCGTGGTGAAACCCAGACCATGAGCGACGGTGAGATTTTCTACGACATCGAGAACGGCATTCGAATGTCTGGGATGCCGGCGTTCGGAGGTGACGGTACCGCCGACGAGACCTGGAAGCTTGTTTCTTTCGTTCGCCATCTTCCGCATTTGACCCCAGCAGAAGAAACAGAAATGGAAGCCCTGACCCCAAAAACACCTGGCGAAGCTGCGGAGGAAAAACAGGAAGACCAGTTCCTGAACGGCGACTCTACTCCAACAGCAGCAATCCCACACCTGAAAGGACATTCCCGATGAAACGAACTTTCCTCCTGATACTCACGTTAGGCCTCTTCGCAGGAGCAGCCTACGCCCACAACGGCATGGTGCATGTCATGGGAACCGTAACTGCAGTAACCGACAACAGCATTTCCGCGAAAGCCATGAACGGCGCGGTCCAGACTGTCGCTCTTACGAGCGACACGAAGTACCTGCGGGTGATGCTCCCATTGCACCCAAGGAGATCAAGGTCGGCGACCATATCGTCATTCACGCAACCGGGAAGCCCGATCACCTCACAGTGGCAGAGGTCAAAATGGGAGCGATGAAGAGCATGAACGGCATGAACGGCATGAACGGCATGAACGGCATGAACGGCATGAACGGCATGAACGGCATGAACGGCATGAACGGCATGAACGGCATGAAGATGGATGCGGCTTCCCAACCACCAACCCACTAGGCACACGCACGTGAGGAGAACGATGACCACGACTCTACCAGCCAACACTGAAGGCGATGCGGTGCTGGGCCGAATGCTGGCCCAGCGCACGAAGTTTCTCAGCTTCCTTTCCTCTCGCGTGGACCCGGCCCTCGTTGAGGATATCCTGCAATCCGCCTACATCAAGGTGATCGACCACGCTGGAGAGATTCGAGACGATGAAAGCGCCGTTGCGTGGTTCTACCGCATTCTTCGCAACGCAATCACAGACAGCTATCGCAGACAGTCCGCGCAGACCAGGGCACACGATAGCTTTGCTGCCGAGGCTCCTACAAGCTACGAGCTGGAGCTTGAGCAGACGGTGTGTGCCTGCATCGGCGATGTCATCCTGGACCTCAAGAGCGAGTACCGCGAAGCCATTGAGCAGGTCGATCTTGGTGGAGTGACTGTCCAGGCCTTTGCTGCCGCGCAAGGGACTTCTGCAAACAACGCTTCCGTCCGGCTTCATCGAGCGAGAAAGGATCTTGCCAAAAAGCTTACGGCCGTCTGCGGGGCCTGCGCGGAACACAAATGCCTCGACTGCACCTGTCGGCAGAGCCAACTGTAAGATCGCACCGCTTCCTGCGTCAGCAGTACTAGAACCATCAGGAGAAGACCATGTGCTGCTGCAGCAATAAACCAGAAACGTCTCAAGGCAACGTAATCGACCCGGTCTGCGGGATGAGTGTCGATCCAGCAACGGCAAGCACTAGTCAGTATGAGGGCATGACGTACCCCTTTTGCTGTGGGGGATGTAAGCGCAAGTTCGACAATGCTCCCCGCCAATATGCAACCACTTACAGTCCAGCCTCAGTGAGGTCCTAAATGGCTCAGCCGACAATCGATCCGGTTTGCGGGATGACAGTCGATCCCGCAAAAGCAGCCGCCACCGCAGAACAAAACGGTACGAGGTACTTCTTTTGCAGCCAAGGATGCGCTACCAAATTCAGTGCAGAACCAGAGAAATACCTTCAATCAAAACCGGCGGCAGCGGCTGCTTCGCCGGCGTCGGCGGACGAGGCTGCGCATGGAACCGAGTACATCTGTCCCATGGACCCGGAGGTCCATAAGATGGGTCCGGGTGCCTGTCCGAAGTGTGGAATGGCGCTCGAACCCGCGACCATCACCGCGCCGGCTAAGAAAACGGATTTCACCTGTCCAATGCATCCCGAGATCAGTCGCCAAGAGCCGGGTAATTGTCCGATCTGCGGTATGACGCTTGAACCTCGCGAGACTACCGCTAAGGAGATCAACCCCGAGTTGGTCGACATGACACGGCGCTTCTGGATCAGCGTTGCACTTGCCGTTCCACTGCTCGCGCTCATGGTCTCTGGAGTTTTGCCTTCCATGCCGCTTCAGCATCTTGTTTCCGCGCGAACATGGGCGTGGATCGAATTCGCCTTGGCTACTCCGGTGGTGCTCTGGTGCGGTTGGCCCTTCTTCGTTCGAGCCTGGCAGTCCGTCATGAATCGCAGCCTGAATATGTTCACACTGATCGCTCTGGGAACCGGCGCGGCCTACCTATACAGCGTCGTTGCAACGTTCGTCCCGCAGCTCTTTCCCCCATCGTTCCTTGCCAAGGGTGGCGAGATCGCGTTGTACTACGAGCCCGCAGTCGTCATTATCGCGCTCGTACTCTTAGGACAGGTTATGGAGCTGCGCGCCCGCAGCCAGACCGGAAGTGCGATCCGTGCGCTTTTGGGGTTGGCTCCTAAGACCGCGAAACGACTTGACGATCAGGGTGGCGAGGCGGACGTACCCCTCGATCAGGTCCAAGTAGGCGACCGGCTGCGGGTTCGACCGGGTGAGAAAATCCCCGTCGATGGCTTAGTGCTCGAAGGCCACAGTTCCGTCGATGAGTCGATGGTCAGCGGCGAACCGATTCCCGTCGAAAAAAGCGTAGCGGCTAAAGTGACGGGCGGCACTGTCAACGGCACTGGCGGCTTTGTGATGCGGGCAGAGCGGGTCGGTGCGGACACACTGCTCGCTCAAATTGTAAAGATGGTAAGCCAGGCGCAGCGGTCTCGTGCGCCGATTCAACGGCTCGCCGACCGCATAGCCTCGTATTTCGTTCCCGTCGTAATCCTTGCGGCCGTGGCTACATTCATCGTCTGGTATCTGGTTGGTCCTCAACCACGCTTCGCTCACGCTCTCGTCAACGCAGTTGCAGTCCTGATTGTGGCCTGCCCTTGCGCCTTGGGTTTGGCGACGCCGATGGCAATCATGGTCGGCACCGGTCGAGGAGCTAGTGCTGGCATCCTCATTCGTAACGCGGAAGCTTTGGAGACCTTCGGTAAGGTGAACACCCTTATCGTTGATAAAACCGGCACTCTGACCGAGGGCAAACCGACTCTCGCGTCTGTCGTCCCGCAGCCGGGCATCACCGAATCAGACCTCCTGCAACTTGTTGCCAGCCTGGAGCGTTCGAGCGAGCATCCTCTTGCGGCAGCCATCGTAAAGGGAGCTGAAGCAAGAAAACTTACTCTTACAGACGTGCAGGGTTTCGGCTCTACAACCGGAAAAGGAGTGAAAGGAGCTATTTCAGGCAAGCAGGTTGCCGTGGGCAATATGGAAATGTTTCGTGAGCTGGGCATTGACCCGGCACCTTCGATGCTCACCCAAGCCGAAACTCTGAGAAAAGAAGGCCAGACCGTCATGATGGTGGCCGTAGATAGTAAGCCCGCTGGTCTCGTCAGCGTCTCCGATCCAATCAAGGGATCAACGACCGACGCCATCCGCGAGCTGAAGGCAGCCGGCCTCAAAATCATTATGGTCACCGGAGATAACGCAACTACAGCACGGGCCGTTGCTGACAAACTAGGCATTGAGTTCGAGGCTGACGTTCTCCCTCAGCAAAAGGCCGAGGTGGTCAAAAAGCATCAGAAACAGGGTTCGATAGTGGCCATGGCCGGCGATGGGGTAAACGATGCACCCGCTCTGGCCCAAGCCAACATCGGGATCGCCCTGGGGACTGGAACAGACGTGGCGATGGAAGCGGGAGGGATCACGCTCCTCACGGGAGATTTACGCGGCATCCTCCGAGCACGCCGCCTCAGCCAATCCACCATGAGCAACATTCGACAAAACCTTTTCTTCGCCTTCATCTATAACGCAGTTGGCGTACCCCTCGCTGCTGGAGTGCTCTTCCCTGCTTTCGGTCTGCTGCTCAATCCCATGATTGCCGCCGCAGCCATGAGCTTCAGTTCCGTCTCCGTCATCGCCAACTCCTTGCGGCTGCGAACGGCGAAGCTATAGGGACGCTCATTGAGGCGAGTACCTTTGCGAAACGACCGTTCAACCTTCTTCTTGGGGCAGACCCAACAACGACACTGGTGGCGAATTCACGCGGCCGCTCGGAACTGGAGAGCGGCGAAGTGGGAACATCGTGTTTTCGCCAGGGGTGTTCCGTCGGTCCAGGCGGCGATTCTCAACAGGTTAATGGCGGCCGCAGTGACGACGTGCTGCAGATGGGTCTTGGGTAAGCCGCGGTAGCGCGTGCGTCGTAGCCCGCTTCGCTTGACGGCTTGCGCATGGGTACTCTCGATGCCGGCGCGAGCAGCATATGCAAGGCGAAACTCCTCCGTCGTCTGCCGGAGTCGCATCGATTGCAGCGCCTCATGATGTTCGCGGGTTTGCAGGCCAACGATGCGCGGTTCTTGTTTGGACCGTGTGCATTGGGCACGCGAGCTACATGGAGAACAGTCGCGCCGGGAAAAGCGTGCTTCAAACGCCGTGCCATTGGAAGGATAGGTGTTTGGCAGCCACGAGATGCTCTTCTTGCCCGCTGGGCAGGTGACCTCCTCCGCGTCCCAATTGACCAGAAACAGGCTCTTATCGAACCCTGCTTTATCCCGCATCTGCCAACTTGGATCCTGCGCGACCGGACCGACGATCTCAACCCCGTGTTCGCGTCTGCTTGCTACCAGGACCTTTGCATCCGTGTAGCCTTTGTCCACCAGATGTTCGGAAGGAAGAAGAGCGCGGCCTTCAAGCGATCGATGAACCACCTCCACCATGTTGTCGTCCGGAGTCGTGGCCGGAGTCGTTTCGACGTTCGTGATCAAGCGTGGTGCGTTCGCGTCACAGCTTTCGGTCAGATGCACCTTGTACCCGACCCAGGAGTTACCGCGTTTGGTGCTATATCGCGCATCCGGATCATACGGAGACGTGATCAGACTGGCTGGGGAGGGCATCTCCTTCACCTCTCGAAATCGAGGTATCCCGTCGCCATCGGGTACGAACTGCTCCTTCCACACCCTCCGCAGAAGAAGTACAGACGGCAGGCTTACAAGTTGGAGCCGAGCATCGGCGGCCTCCACAAGCTTCAAGAGCTGCTGCCCATCCAAACCAATCGTCGCCGCCAGCTCTACGCGCCCAGCATCCGTCTTGGGAAGAGTAAAGTTTTCGACGCGAGTTCCATAGCGAGGAAACCACTCCGGATCAGCTACTGCCTTCAGCCACTCCGGAGCCGCAACGGCGAGGCCGTTCAGTGCTGCCCGCAACGTCTCGCCCACCCGCTCCAAGCGGTTCATGGTGCGGACCGCCGCAAGCACATGGGTAGAGTCAGTACGTTGCCTTCCCCGCTGCTTCAGCAGACCGAGCGACTGCACCCGCTCCAGCAGGGAGTCGAGCAAGAGCAACTCCAACTCGCCAGCCACAAGACGCGTGCGGAACTCGCTCAAGACACTGTGGTCGAACCCAGAGTCAGTCAAGTCCAGACCGAGCGCGTACTTCCAATCGATACGAGATCGAACCGCATCCGCAGTTTGGCGATCCGAGAAGCCTTCCGTGAACTGCAGTACGGTTGCCAAAGCCAAACGCCCAGGAGCCTCCGCAGGGCGGCCACGTCGAGGAAACAGAGCCGTAAATTGCTTGTCCTGGTACAAGCATCCCAGCGCATCGGCGATGCGAAGGCATGCACACCCTTTTGGAAACGCCGCTTTGGCAACTCGCTGCGTTTCGTCTGGAACGCTGAAGTCCGCCCGCAATTTGAGTGACATGGCTGATCTTGAACGCTCCCGCGCGCCATTGCACGGGAAGAGCGAAGGCTGTACCAAGCTGGATTCCTCGCCGCGTGAATTCGCCACCAGTGTCAACAACGCTGTCACC
>JAABUQ010006503.1_pt1 | contig 17675 bp, 11 predicted proteins | sample 5560001 | NCBI WGS metagenome assembly JAABUQ01 (sample SAMN10711888, study PRJNA513371) | rock metagenome | isolation source: Antarctica rocks | place: Antarctica: Victoria Land, Finger Mt nord | collected 2015-12-18
GATCACGAAGGCGGCGGTCGAGCCGGTGCCCAGCCCCACCACCATGCCCTCCTCGACCAGGGCGGCGGCGTCCTCGCCGACCTGGCGTTTCAGCGCGGCGGCGGGATCATCCATGGCGGCCCGCTGCCTGCTCGTCGAGCGCCCAGATCAGCTCGCCCTCGGTGGTGATGTGCGAGGTGGGCTGCGCCGGGTCGCGGGCGAGGATCTTTGCCAGCACCTGCCGCTTGGACGCGCCGGCGACCAGAAACAGCACGTGGGCGCTGCTGGCGATCGCCGGGTAGGTGAGCGTCAGGCGGCGGTGCGGCGCATCGTGCGGGACGCAGGTGCCGACCCAGGCGATGCGCTCCTCCAGCACCGCGGTGCCGGGAAACAGCGACGCGGTATGTCCGTTCTCGCCGAGCCCGAGCAGCACGACGTCGAACAGCGGCCGGTCCGGAAGCAGCGTCTCGCTGCCGTAGAGCGCCTGCAACTCGCGCTGGTAGGCATGCGCCGCCTCGACAGGGTCACCCTCCGTCGGCATCGGGTGCACCTGGGCCGCCGGCATGTCGATATGCGACAGCAGCGCCTGGCTGACCATCCTGTAGTTGCTGTCATCATGGTCAGGCGGGACGAAACGATCGTCTCCGAAGCACAGCACCGTGTGAGACCACGGGAACCGGTCCGAGCCGGCCAGGATCTCGTACAGGCGCTTCGGGGTGGAGCCGCCGGACAAGGCGATCGTGAACATCCCCTTCTTGGCCAGCGCCTGCTCCGTCAGCCAAGTCGCGGCACGCTGCGCCACCGCCTCGGCGTCCGGCAGTATCCAGGTCTCGCCGTCGGCCACCCCGGTGATCATGCCGCCACCTCACCGAGCACGAACTGCTCGATCGCGCGGGCGAAACCCTCATCCTCCGAGGAGGTGCTGACATGGGTCGCGGCCGACTTCACCTCGTCGCCGGCCTGGCCCATCGCGATCGACATGCCGCTCTTGCGGAACATCAGCACGTCGTTGGGCTGATCGCCGAGCGTCACCATCGCGCCGGGCGAAATGCCCAGCATGTGCGAAAGGCTCTCGACCACGCCGCCCTTGTTGGCGAGCGGATGCGTCACGTCGATATAGTACGGCTGCGAGCGAGCGGCCGACGCGGTATCGCCGAGGGCTGCCTGCACCTCCTTCTCGCACTTGATCATCAATTCCAGGTCGTCGCTGACACCGACGATCTTGACCGCCGCATCCAGCGCCGCGCCGAAATCCGCCGTCACCTTGGGCGGGAACTTCACCGTCCACTCCTCGCGCGCGACGTGTGGCCCCTTCGCGTCGGGGACCAGCCAGTCCTCTCCGCTATAGACCCAGACATCGACCTTGTGCTCGCGCAGCAGCGCCACCGTCCTCTCCGCGACCGCGCGCGGCAGGGTCTTCGCCTCGATGATGGTCAGGTCCGGATGGACGAACATGCCGCCGTTGAAGCCCGCCACCGGCTCGGTGATGGCGAGCGGGCCGATCACCATTTCCATGCCCTTGGGCGGCCTGCCGCTGGTGATGGCGAAGCGTATGCCGCGACGCTTGAGTTCGTGCACCGCGCGTATCGCCCGCTCGGTCAGGATCTTTTCCTTGGTCACCAGCGTGCCGTCCACGTCGGCCAGCACCAGGGCGATCGGCTCTGCGCTCATCCTTGCTCTCCCGGAGCCCGTGGCAGGATCAGCTGCTCGACCGCGAGCGCCCAGCCTTCCTGCTCGTTGGTTTCAGTCACGAAATGCGCCGCCTGCTTGACCTCGTCGGTGCCGTTGCCCATCGCGATCGCCAGCCCGGCGACGTCCAGCATGGCGATGTCGTTGCCCATGTCGCCGATGCAGGCCATCTCGTGCGCGGGCACGCCGAGCAGCTTCGCCAGGCGAAGTGCCGCGTTGCCCTTGTTCGCGTCCGGATGGGTCACGTCGAGATAATAGTGCTGCGAGCGATGCGCGTTGACCGCATCGCCCAGCATCGTCTGCAGGTTGATCTCGACGCGCTCCAGCAGGTGGAAATCCGTCGTCGAGCCCATGATCTTGCCGATCTTGTCGTAGTGGCCTTCGAAATCCTTCACCACCACCGGCTCGATGCGCACCGCGCGGCGCTCCTTCTCGACGTAGGCGCCCTGTCCGTTGCGAAGCAGCCACTGGCCACCCGCGAACACCCAGGCTTCGACGCCGTGCTCGTCGAGCGCCTCCACCACCCTGCGCGCCACGTCCGCGTCCAGCGCGATCTGCGCCAGCAGCGTGCCGTCCGGTGCGAGGATCTCGCCGCCGTTCAGTCCCGCGCGCGGCGTGTCGATGCCGAGTGGCTGCAGGAACATGTCCATCCCGCGCGCCGGCCGGCTGCTGACAAGGGCGAGCCGGATGCCCGCCTCACGCAGGTCGCCCACCGCCTGCAGCGCCCTCGGCGTCACCAGCTTGGCGCCGGTGACCAACGTGCCGTCGATGTCGGAGACCAGCAGCCGGATACGTTCGCTCGGATCGTCCCGGTTGGCGATCAGCCCGGTCATGCCGTCAACCTCAGCCAGTGCCGGCCGTCGCGCGTCAGCAGCGCGTCCGCCTCGTCCGGACCTGCGCGGCCGGCGGCATAGAAGCACAGCTCGCCGTTGCCGACGCTCCAGGCATCGAGCGCGGGCTGCACCACGCGCCAGCCTGCCTCGATGTTGTCGGCGCGCTGGAACAGCGTCGCGTCACCGATCAGGCAGTCATAGATCAGCGTCTCGTAGCCGGTGCTAGGTCCTTCCTGGAACCAGTCGGCATAGTCGAACTTCATGCGCACGCCGCCGAGCTTGACCACGGGCCCCGGCATCTTGGCCGAGAACTGCATGGTGACGCCTTCGCTCGGCTGGATCTGCAGCACCATGATGTTGGGCGTCAGCTTCTCCACCGGCGTATCGCGGAACAGGGCGTACGGCGCCTGCTTGAAATGCACCGCGATCTCGGTCTTGCGCTGGGTCAGGCGCTTTCCGCTGCGCAGATAGAACGGCACCCCGGCCCAGCGCCAGTTGTCGATGTTGAGCTTGATCGCGGTGAACGTCTCGGTGAGCGAGTCCGGTGCCACGTCGGGCTCTTCGCGATATCCGGCCATCGGCCGTCCGGCGATCATCCCGGATGCGTACTGTCCGCGCACGGTATCGCGCCAGTCGAGCTGGTGGATCGCCGCCAGCACCTTGGATTTCTCGTCGCGCACCGCATCGGCGTCGAACGAAATCGGCGCTTCCATCGCCACCATGGCGAGCAGCTGCATGATGTGGTTCGGCACCATGTCGCGCAATGCGCCGGTACTCTCGTAGAACCGCCCGCGCTTCTCCACGCCGACCGTTTCCGCCGCGGTGATCTGCACGTGGTCGATGTTCTGGCGGTTCCATAGCGGTTCGAAGAACCCGTTCGAGAAGCGCAGCGCCAGGATGTTCTGCACCGTCTCCTTGCCCAGGTAGTGATCGATCCGGTAGATCTGGCTTTCCTGCAAGGATGCCGCCAGCTTGACGTTCAGCTCGCGCGCCGATGCGAGGTCATGGCCGAACGGCTTTTCCACTACCACGCGGCGATAGTGCTGGTCGCTCTCCCGGGTCAGCTCCGCCGCCTCCAGCTGCGAGACGATGGCGCCGAAGAACCGCGCCGCCACCGCGAGGTAGAACACGCAGTTGCCAGGCCCGATCAGGGACGCGAGCTGCTTGTAGGTCTGCGCGTCGTCGAAGCTGCCGCGCAGGTAGGTGACGCGCTGGTTGAGCCACGCCCACGCCTCCTCCTGCAGCGTCGCCGCGCTGTCCTTGCGCTGCGCCACGAACACCCGCATCGTCTCGTCGAGCTGCGCACGCAAAGCCTCCGTGCTCAGCTCCGCCCAATCGACCGCGATGATCGAGAAGTCGTCGTTCAGCAGGCCGCCACAGACCAGGTTGTAGATCGCCGGCATCAGCAGCCGTCGGGTCAGATCGCCGCCGCCGCCGAAGATGACCATCTTGCAGGGTGGAGCCGGCTTCGGCCGGCCGGAAGCGTCGTCGTCCTGATCCTGTGCCGCGCCGCTGCCGATGGGAACGTCCATGGATCAGTTCTTGACCTCCGAGACTTCGCCGCCGTGCTTCTTCTCCGTGAGATGCTGCTCGACGTGGCCGCCGAACTGGAAGCGCATCGCGGAAAGCAGCTTCTCGCCGTAATTGTTGTCGGTGCGGCTGCGGAATCGCGTGAACAGCGCCGCGGTCAGCACCGGCACCGGCACCGCCTCCTCGATCGCCGCCTCGATGGTCCAGCGGCCCTCGCCAGAATCCGCGACTTGGCCGGTATAGTCCGAAAGGCTCACGTTCTTCGCCAGCGCGGAGGCGCACAGGTCGAGCAGCCAAGACGACACCACGCTGCCGCGACGCCAGACCTCGGCGATGTCGGCCATGTTGAGGTCGAACCGTTCCTCCTCGGGCAGGTCGTGCGAGCTCTTGTTGCGCATCACGTCGAAGCCCTCGGCGTAGGCCTCCATCATGCCGTACTCGATGCCGTTATGCACCATCTTGACGAAGTGCCCGGAGCCGGCCGGCCCGCAATGCAGGTAGCCCTGCTCGGCGCGTGGGTCGAGCGTCGCGCCGCGTCCGGGCGTGCGCTCCACGTCGCCCGGCCCCGGTGCCAGCACGGACAGGATCGGATCGATATGCTCGACCGCCGGCTTGGCGCCGCCGATCATCATGCAGTAGCCGCGCTCTAGGCCCCAGACGCCGCCCGAGGTGCCGACATCGACGTAGTGGATGCCCTTCTCGCGCAGGGTCCTAGCCCGGCGGATGTCATCCTTGTAGAAGCTGTTGCCGCCATCGATTATGATGTCCCCGTCGGACATCAGGCCGCCCAGCGCCTCGATGGTCTGCTCGGTGATGGCGCCCGCCGGCAACATTACCCAGACGATCTTCGGCGCCGAGAGCTTGCCGACCATGTCCGCGAGGCCGCTCGCACCAGCACTCCGTTCGGCCTGCGCCTGCACCTTCGACACCACGTTCGGGTCGTGGTCGTAAAGCACGACCTCGTGCCCGTGACGGGCCAGCCGGACCGAGATATTGCCGCCCATACGGCCGAGACCGATGACGCCGATCTGCATATGCATCTCTCCAAGATGGGAAAGGGTGGCGACGTGGAGCCGAAGCCCCACGCCACGGTCAGGCTACGGCGGCGGCGATGGCCTGTCCCAGGCGGCGCAACCCGGACGTGAGGTCGCCCTTCACATGCACGCGCAACGCACGCCGTCCGCGCTCGCTCAGCACGTCGAAGTCACCACGTGCCTGCGCCGCCTTGACGATCCCGAACGTGAACTTCTCACCTGGCACTGCCACGTCGGCGGCGTCGTCGGCGGTGATCTGCAGGAACACGCCGCTATCGGGTCCGCCCTTGTAGGCCTGGCCGGTCGAGTGCAGGAAGCGCGGCCCGAATTCGGCGCAGGTGGCGACGTGCCTCGCGTCGCGCACGGTTAGGCGAGCCGCCTGGAGCCAGGCACGCGTTTCCGCATCGCGCTGGATGTAGGCCAGCAACGCCACGTAGTCGCCGGCCTTGGCGCGACCGAGATGCGTCTTCAGGATCGCCTCCAGCGAGCCGCCGCCGCCGCTGCCGAGGGCACGGGCGTTGCTCTCGTCGGTGAAGAAGCTGAAGTCGCCGTCGGTCGCGAACGGCGTCTCGTCCGGCAGCGTGCCGCTCTGGTTGTAGGCGTCGGTCAGCTTGCGAGTCGCGATCTTGCTGGCTTCCACGTCGGGCTGGTCGAAGGCGTTGATGCCGAGGATCGAGCCGGCGACGGCGGTCGCGAACTCCCAGTGGAAGAACTCCTGCACGATCTGCAACGGCGAGGCGAGCGAGATCGTCACCACCGGCTGTCCGGCCTGCTTCAGCGCCGCGACCGCCGCCTCCTGCGATGCATCGGGCGACGTGCTCAGGCGTAGGTAGGCGAATACCCGATCGTTCCCGTAGTGCTCGGGCGAGGCCAGGGTCTCGTCATCGATCGGGATCAGGCCGCGCCCGTCCTTGCCCGTGGACTCCGCCATGAGTTGCTCGAGCCAGGCGCCCATGGCCCCGATCGCGGGCGAGGCCACGATCGTCACCTTGTCGCGCCCGTGCTTGGCCGCGACGCCGAGCAGGGTGCCGAGCTGCACGCCCGGGTTCTGCAGCGGCGGCGAACCGGCGCCGCAGGCATAGGCCATGCGCTGCCCGCTCTCGAGGAACTCGCGCAGCTGGATGCCCGCCGCCGCCGCCGGCACCAGGCCGAAGTTCGACAGCACCGAGTAGCGGCCGCCGATGCCCTTGTCGCCGTAGAAGATCTTCCAGAAGCCGTCCTGCTTGGCGACCTCCTCCATGTGCGAGCCGGGATCGGTCACCGCGACGAAGTGGCTGCCCGCCTTTTCCGCGCCCACGGCCTTCTGCATCTTGTCGAAGAAGTACGCCTTCAGGATGTTCGGCTCCAGCGTGCCGCCGGACTTGGACGACACGATGACCAGGGTGCGCGCCAAGTCGACCTTGTGCTCGAAGGCCGTCACCTGCTGCGGGTCGGTGCTGTCCAGCACGAGCAGCTCTGGGAAGCCGCCACGCTTGCCGAAGGTCTCGGCGAGCACTTCCGGCCCTAGGCTCGATCCGCCCATGCCCAGCAGCAGCACGTGCGAGAAGCCACGCTCCTGCACCTGCTTCTGGAACTCGTCCAACTCGCCCACGCCGGCGAAGTCCCGGTCGATGATGTCGAGCCAGGCGAGCCACTTGCCCTCGTCCTTGCCGGTCCAGACCGACGCGTCGCGCTCCCAAAGCCGGCGCACGGTGCCGTCCTTGCGCCAGGCTTCCAGGCTCGACTTCACCGCTTCGTCGAGTGCTGACGGCAGGCTCATCTCGGTGCGCGTCAAGGTCTCGCCGGCCAGCGTCATCTGCTTGGCGGCCACGGCACCCATCAGCTGGTCGAACGCGTCGGCGAACGACTGCACCCCGTCCACGACCAGCCTGGCGGTCACGCCGGGCAGGTCCAGCCCGAGGCGATCGGCATCGGCCAGCACCCGCTTGGCTCCCTCGACGTCCTCGACGAGCGCGTTGCGCGCGGTGCCGTGGTCGCGGAAGGCGTCCATCGTCGCCGGCGGCATGGTGTTGACGGTATCCGCCCCGACCAGCTCCTCGACGTAGAGCACGTCGCTGTATGCCTTGTCCTTGGTGCCGGTGCTGGCCCAGAGCAGGCGCTGCGGATTGGCGCCGGCGCGCACCAGGGTCTGCCAGCGCTCGCCCGCGGAAACTTCGAGGTAGTGCTGGTAGGCCAGCTTGGCATTGGCGATCGCGACCTTGCCACGCAGGGTCTTCAGCGTCGCGGACTCAGGGTCGTTCTTGCCGAGGCGCGTGTCGATCTCCTTGTCGATCAACCCGTCGATGCGGCTGACGAAGAACGATGCCACGCTGGAGATATGGCTGATGTCCCCGCCCTTGGAATGCCGCTCCTCCAGCCCCTGTATGTAGGCTTCCAGCACCTTCCGGTAGGCGTCGATCGAGAACAGCAGCGTGACGTTGATGTTGATCCCTTCCGAGATCAGCGTCCGGATCGCCGGCACGCCGGGCTCGGTGCCGGGCACCTTGACCATCAGGTTGGGTCGCTCGACCGCCTTCCACAGGCGCCGTGCTTCGACGATGGTCTCCTCCGTGCGCAGGCCGAGATAGGGTGACACCTCCAGGCTGACATAGCCGTCGAGCCCCTCGCTCTGGTCCCAGGCCGGCTTCAGCACGGCGGCGGCGGCGCGTATGTCGTCGATCGCCATCGTCTCGTAGATCTCGCTCGCGGTGGAGTTGCCGCGCGCGACCAGGTCCTTGAATTGCACATCGTAGTCGGTGCCGTGCCCCATCGCCTTCTCGAAGATCGACGGGTTCGACGTCACTCCCTTGAGGTGATCCTCCCGCACCAGGGCTTCGAGCTTGCCCTCGGTGATGAAGGATCGCTGGATGAAATCGAGCCAGGGCGACTGCTTGAACTGCTCCAGCGTCTGCAGCGGGTTGGCAGATGGCTGTGCATTTTCCGGTGCACCCGGCGTCTTCTGCACTACGTTCATCTTCGTTCCTTCTGGCCCTCAGGCCGCTTTCGATTTCGCCTGCTCACGTGCGGCTTCCAGGATGAGCTCGGGCGTGAAGCCAAATTTCTGCATCAATGCGCTCAACGGCGCCGAGGCTCCGAACGTCCGCATCACGATCATCTTGCCGCTCGCACCCGCATAGCGATCCCAGCCCAGCGCCGCCGCCTGCTCGATCACCACGCGGCCGGTCACCGATGGCGGCAGCACGCTATCACGATACGCCTGGGTTTGCTGCTCGAACAGCTCCCAGCACGGCATCGACACCACGCGTGCCTTGATGCCCTCGGACTTCAACGTCTCGTAGGCCGCCACCGCCATGCCGACCTCGGTTCCCGTCGCCATCAGGATGACGTCCGGCGTGCTATCGCAGGTGGCCAGCACGTAGGCGCCCTTGGCGAGCCCGGAGGCCGGTGCATACTTGCGCCGGTCCAGCGTCGGCAGCGGCTGGCGGCTGAGGATCAGTGCCGCCGGCTGCTCCTTCAACGGCAACACCACCTTCCAGGCTTCGGCAACCTCGTTGGCATCGCCGGGGCGGATGGTCAGCAGGCCCGGCGTCGCACGGAGCTGCGCCAGCTGCTCGATCGGCTGATGCGTCGGGCCATCCTCGCCCACGCCGATGCTGTCGTGCGTGAAGATATAGAGAACCGGCAGCTCCATGATCGCCGCCAGGCGGATCGGCGGCTTCATGTAGTCCATGAAGATCAGGAAGCCCGAGCAGTACGGCCGTATGCCGGCAAGCGCGATGCCGTTGCAGATCGAGCCCATGACGTGCTCGCGCACGCCGAAATGCAGGTTGCGTCCGCCATACGACGACGCCTCAAAGGTGCCGGCGCCCTGGAAGGTCAGGTTGGTCTTGGTGGAGGGCGACAGGTCCGCCGCCCCGCCGATCAGCCAGGGCAGGTTCGGCGCTATCGCGTTCAGCACCTTGCCGGAGCTTTCGCGCGAGGCGACGCCCTTCTCGCTGGCCTCGAATACCGGGATCTCCTTGTCCCAGCCTTCCGGCAGCCTGTGCTCGTTGATCATGTCGAGCTCGGCGGCGAGCTCGGGATACTCGATGCGGTAGAGGTCGAACAGCTCGTACCAGGCCCGGCTCTGGGTAGCGCCGCGCTTGCCGATGCCGGCGGCGAAATGCCCCGGAACGCCGTCCGGCACGTAGAACTGCTTGTCCTCCGGGAAACCGTAGGCGCGCTTGGCCCCCTTGATTTCCTCGTCGCCGAGCGGTTCGCCGTGGGCCTCCTTGGTGCCGGCCTTCTTGGGTGCGCCGTAGCCGATCTGGCTGTGCACGACGATCATGCTGGGCCGGTCGGTGATCGCACGGGCCTCCTCCAGACGCTGCTGCACCAGTGCGGTGTCGTTCGCGTCCGGCACCTCGGATACCGACCAGCCATAGGCCTCGAAGCGCTTGTGCGTGTCCTCGATGAAGGCGAGCGCGGTGGAGCCCTCGATGCTGATCTGGTTGCTGTCGTAGATCCAGGTCAGGTTCGACAGCTTCAGGTGGCCGGCGATGGAGGCGGCCTCGCTGGACACGCCCTCCATCATGTCGCCGTCTCCGGCCAGCACGTAGACGTGGTAGTCGAACAGGGTGAAGCTGGGCTTGTTGTAGCGCTCGGCCATCCAGCGCTCGGCCATCGCCATGCCGACGGAATTGCCGCAGCCCTGCCCCAGCGGACCGGTGGTGGTCTCGACGCCGGAGGTGAAACGGTATTCCGGGTGCCCCGGCGTCTTGCTGCTCATCTGGCGGAACTGCTTGAGGTCGTCCAGGGTGAGCGCAGGGCTGCCCTTCTGTACGGTGTTGCCTTCGTGGTCCTCGTCGCGGATCTCCTTCACGCCGGCGAGGAAGATCAGCGAGTACAGCAGCATCGACGCATGGCCGACGGACAGCACGAAGCGGTCCCGCCCGGGCCAGCGCGGCTCCGCCGGATCATAGCGCAATATGTTCTGCCAGAGCGTGTAGGCGACCGGGGCAAGGCCCATCGGCGTGCCCGGGTGACCGGATTTTGCCTTCTGCACGGCATCCATGGCCAGGGTACGGATCGTATTGATGCAGAGCTGGTCGATACCGCTCCCCGCACCAGCGCCGCCGTCGGGAGCCGAAAGGAAACTGGTCCGCGCGAGGTGATCCGTCAGTGAACGCATGGAAAACCTGTCCTTCGTGATCGTGGTGCAGGTCGGCCCGAGCGCCGACCGCCATTCGGTCCTGGGCACAGTGCAGCCCGCGGGACCAAATGAAAAGCCGCCCGGTGGCACCGCGGAGGGTTCAGGCATGAAACGCGTCGCCATGCCTGGAAGCCATCATCAATACGGCCGGACCCCGATCACGAAAGCTCGATCGGCCGCTTCGCGTGGAACCCAGCTGCATCCGGCATGATCAGCCGGACCGTGCCGGCTTAGTGAGCGGACCTCTTGGCCGGCACGGGCGATGTCTGGTGCTGGCCGAAATGCAGCTTGCGGTGGAACCACTCCCGCACCGTCTGGAAGGTCACGTAGAGCATCGGGATGATGAAGATGCCGATGCCGCTGGCGGCGAGCATGCCGGCGAACACCGGAGTGCCGACATCGCGTCGGCTCATCGCCGCCGCACCGGTCGCCGTCACCAGCGGCAGCAGCCCCAGGATGAACGCGAACGAGGTCATCATCACCGCTCGGAACCGCATGTGTGCCCCCTGACGCGCCGCCTCGCGTATGGTCTCGCCGGCCTCGCGACGCTCCTTGGCGAACTCGACGATCAGGATGCCGTTCTTCGCCGACAGCGCGATCAGCACCACCAGGCCGATCTGCGCGTACAGGTCGAGCGACAGCCCGGCGATGCGTATGCCGATCATCGCACCCAGCACGCCTACCGCCACCGACAGCAGCACCGGGATCGGGATCACCCAGCTCTCGTAGAGCCCGACCAGGAACAGGTAGGCGAACAGCAGCGCCATCGCCAGGATGATGCCCGTCTTGCCGCTCGCCTGGACTTCCTGGTAGGCCGTACTGGTCCACTCGTAGTCGTAGCCGTTCTGCAGCGTCTTGGCCGAGATGGCGCTCATCACCGAGAGCGCGGTCCCCGACGACACGCCCGGCGCCGGCCCGCCGTTGATGGTGATCGCGCGGTAGTTGTTGTAGCGGGTGATCGCCTGCGGCCCGGTGATGATCCGGGTCGAGGCTAGCGAGCGCAGCGGCACGGTGCCGCCGGTGTTGTTGCGCACGTAGATCCCCCACAAGTCGTCGATCTTGGAGCGGTCGCGCGCCTCGCCCTGCACGTTCACCTGCCAGACCCGCCCGAACAGGTTGAAGTCGTTGACGTAGACGCTGCCGAGCGTCGCCTGCAGCGCGTTGAAGATGTCGTTGACGTTCACCCCCAGCGCCTGCGCCTTGGTGCGGTCGATATCGAGGAAGACCGAGGGGTTGGTGGCGGTGAAGGTGGAGAACACGCGCGCCAGCCGGTGGTCGCTGTTGGCGGCCCCGATCAGCCCCAGCATCGCGCTGCCGAGCTGCTGCGGGTCCTGCCCCTGCAAGCCTTCGAGCTCGTACTCGAAGCCGCCGCCCGGCGACAGGCCGATGATCGGCGGCAGGTTGAACGGGAAGATGGTGGCCGCGCGTATGCCTTGCGCCTGGCCGAACACCTGGCCGAGCAGGGCCTGCACGTGGGTGTTGGCCGCGGTGCGCTGCTCGAACGGCTTCAGGCGGGTGAACACGAAGCCGACGTTGGGCTCCTGCACGGTGTCGAGGAACGAGTAGCCGATCACCGCGAAGGTGTGCAGCGCCCCCGGCAGCGCGCGGTTCATCTTCTCGACCCGGCTGACGACCTGGCTGGTGCGCGCGACCGATGCGCCGTCCGGCAACTGGATGATGGTGAAGAAGCCGCCTTGGTCCTCCTCCGGCAGGAAGCCGATCGGCAGCGAGCCCTGGATCACAAAGATCCCGAACGCGCACAACGCGACCACCAGCACGCCGCCGAGGGCGAAGCGCAGCAGCCGGTTGACGATGCGCGAATAGCCGTTGCGTGTATGGTCGATGCCGTTCAGCACGCGGCCCATGATGCCGCGACGTGGCCCGGTATGGCGCAGGAACACGCCGCACAGCGCGGGCGAGAGGGTCAGCGCGTTCAGCGCCGAGATCAGCATGGCGATGCAGATCGTCACCGCGAACTGCTGGAACAGCACGCCGGACAGGCCGGGAATGAAGGCGATCGGCACGAAAACCGAGAGCAGCACCAGGGTGATGGCGATGATCGGGCCGGTAATCTGCTGCATCGCCTTCTTGGTGGCGTCCGCCGGGCTCAGCTCCGGCTCCTCCTCCATCACCCGCTCGACGTTCTCCACCACCACGATGGCGTCGTCGACCACGATGCCGATCGCCAGCACCATAGCCAGCAGCGACACCGTATTGGCGGAGAATCCTAGCGACACCATGCCCGCGAAGGCGCCGATCAGGCTGACCGGCACCGCCACCGTCGGGATGATGGTGGCCCGCACGCTGCCCAGGAACAGGAACACGACGATGACCACCAGGATGAAAGCCTCGAAGATGGTCTTGAGCACCTCGTACACGGTGTCGCGCACGAAGTCGGTGCTGTCATAGGTGATGTTGTAGGTCAGCCCCGCGGGGAAGCGGTGCGAGAGCCGGTCGAGCAGGCCCTTGATCGAGGTCGCGGTGTTGAGCGCGTTGGCGCCCGGCGCCAGGTAGATGGCCAGCGCCACCGAGGGTTCCTCGTCGAAGCGCGATTCGGAATCGAGCGTCTGCGCGCCGAGCTCGATGCGCGCCACGTCCTTCAGCTTCAGCGAGGACCCGTCGGGATTGGCGCGTATGACGATCTGGCCGAACTGCTCCGGCTTCACCAGGCGGCCCTGGGTCTGCACGTTGAGCTGGTACTGCTGGTCGGGGCCGGCGGGACGGGCGCCGACGCGTCCCACCGCGGCCACCGTGTTCTGCGACTGGATCGCGCTGGTGATGTCGCTCGGCGACAGGCCGAGCTGCACCAGGCGCTTGTTGTCGAACCAGACGCGCATCGAATATCGCTGGCGCGAAAGCAACGATGCCTGGCCGACGCCGGTGGTGCGCGACACCTCGTCGATGATGTTGATGGTCATGTAGTTGGTGATGAACAGCGGATCGAACTTCTTGCTCGGACTGTAGAAGTTCACGAACATCAGGATCGCCGACGAGCGCTTCTGCACCGTCAAGCCCTCGAGCTGCACGGTCGCCGGCAGCTCCGCGTTGGCCGTCTGCACGCGGTTGAGCACGTTGACGGTGTTGACGTCGGGGTTGGTGCCGAGCAGGAAGCTGACGGTCAGGTTGTAGGATCCGTCATTGCCGCTCACCGAGCGCATGTAGATCGCCTTGTCGACACCGACCACCTGCGCCTCGATCGGCTGCGCCACCGCAGCCTCGACGACGCTGGCGGAAGCGCCCGGATAGGTCGCGATCACCTGCACCTGCGGCGGCACGATCTCGGGGAACTGCGCGACCGGGATACGCGTCAGGCCGACGACGCCTGCCAGCGTGATGACGATCGCGATCACGATCGCCAGACGCGGCCGGTCAATAAATACTCCGGAAATCATCCCAGCACCCCGTTATTCTGGCCGTACCTGGCTGCCGTCACTGGCGTCCCGGCCTGGTGCCGGGCGTCTGCGCCGGCGCGCCGCGACCGCTGGTCGCTGCTGCCTGGCCCGCAGCACCCGCGGGCGCCGCGGCACCCGGCACCGGCTCGGGAGCCGCCGGCTTCACAGCGGCGCCGGCATGCACGCGCTGCACCCCATCCACGACGATCTTCTGGCCTTCGGTCAGGCCGGACTGCACCACTTGGTCAGACTCGATGGTCTCACCCAACTTCACGTTGGCTCGCTGCGCATGATCCTGCGCGTCCACCGTGTAGACGTAGTCACCCTGCTGGTCCGACAGCACCGCCGCACGCGGGACGACCATGGCGGTGACCGGATGCGGGTCCGAGATCAGCACGGTGACGAACGCGCCGTCCACCAGCTCCCGCGTGCCGACGCCACCCTTGCCGTCGCCGCCGCCGCGTTCCGGGTTCGGAACGGTGGCGCGCAGCGTGATGGTGTCGGTGTTGGCGGAAACCGTCGGTGCGACGTAGTCCAGCTTCCCGGTCTGGTCGTAGCTGTCGCCGTTGGTGAGCTGCAGGCTCAGCTTGGCCGCTCTCAGGCCGCCGACCGACTCGTACTTTTTCTGCAACGACACCACGTCGCGTGAGGCGACCGGGAACTCGACGTACATCGGGTCCTGGCTGACGATGGTCGCCAGCGTGCCGCTGGTCGGGCTCACCACGTTGCCCTGGTTGACGACGGTCTGGGTGATGCGTCCGTCGATCGGCGACCGGATCTCGGTGTAGGCCAGATTAATCTGCGCCGCCTGCAGGTTGCCCTGCGCGGTCAGCACGGCACCGGCATTGCCGCGCGCGGTAGCGAGCGCGTTGTCGAACGCCTGCTTCTGCCCAGCCGGCGTGTTCAGCAGCGTCTTCTGGCGCTGGAAATTGACCGAGGCGTTGGCGACGTTCGCCTGCGCCCCGGCGAGGTTGCCCTCCTGGGCCAGCACCTGCGCCTGGAACGGCCCCTGCTCCAGCTGATAGAGTAGCTGCCCCTTCTTGACCTCGGAACCCTCGGTGAAGAGGCGCTGCTCCAGGAAGGCGGTCACCCGCGCCACCAGTGCCACGCTATCGACGGCGCGGATGCGGCCGATATATTGGCCGGTCGATGTCACCGGCCGGGAATGCACCTCGGCCACGCCGACGACGGGAGGACCGCCCGGCGCACCCTGCGCACGCGCCTGTCCGCGTGCCATGCCGGCCGCGACGCAAGCAGCCAGGATCACCGTCCCGTTGCGGATGAAGGTTTGCATGCTACGTCCTCGTCAGACGCCGGAGCGGGTGCCGGCACTCGGACCCATGGCGGTCAGGGCGCAGTGTGCGCCGGTCGCTGACCGGTCGGTCACTCGTCGACTTACACGACCGGTCGCATGGTCTGCAACCTGCCAGCGTGCCGGACCGTTGCCGACGGTCGGCGACGGCGAGGGCGCCGCATCACCGCAGGCCGCCTGATCCGGACGCCGCATGATGAAAAGTGCTGGAAATGCCTGACCTTGAGCGACCCGCCGCGGTCCCGCCCCCCACCGTGACAAGTGACCCTGAACCGACCGGTCATCACCGCGTCGTGATCGTGGGTGCCGGCTTCGGCGGCATGAATGCCGCCCGTGCACTGGCCCGCGCCGACGCCGAAATCGTGCTGATCGACCGCACCAACCACAATCTGTTCCAGCCGCTGCTCTACCAGGTCGCCACCGCCGCACTGGCTGGCAACGACATCGCGCTGCCGATCCGCTCGATCTTCCGCAGCCAGCGCAACGTCACCGTGGTGATGGACGCCCTGGCCGGCATCGATCGCAGCGCCCGCCAGGTGCATCTCGAATCCGGCGTCAGCTTCACCTACGACACCCTCGTGCTGGCCACCGGGTCGGTCTATTCCTGGTTCGGCCATGACGACTGGAAACGCCATAGCACCGCGCTCAAGACGCTGGCGGAGGCCGACAGCCTGCGCAACCACCTGCTCGACGCCTTCGAGAAGGCCGAGCTGGCGACCGATCCGGACGAGATCCGCGCGCTGCTCACCTTCGTGCTGATCGGCGCGGGACCGACCGGGGTGGAGCTCGCCGGCGCCATCGCCGAGCTGTCCCGGCTGACCCTGACGCGGGACTTCCGGCATATCCACCCGGCCAACGCGCGCATCATCCTGTGCGACGCGGGGCCGCGCGTGCTGGCGACCTTCCCGAAGCGGCTTTCGAACTACGCCGCGAGGCGGCTGCAGTCGCTCGGCGTGGAGCTGCGCCTGAACACGCCGGTCCAGGACGTGCGGGCGGACGGCGTGACCGCGGGCGGGCAGGTCATCGCCGCCCGCACGGTGTTCTGGGCGGCGGGCACCAAGGCGACGCCGGTCGCGCGATGGCTCGGCGTTCCGGCCGCCAGGCAGGGCCTGGTCGAGGTCGGACCCGACTGCACGCTGCCCGGCCACCCGGAGATCTTCGTCGTCGGCGACGCCGCCGACTGCAAGGGACGCGACGGCAAGCGGCTACCGGGTCTCGGGTCGGTCGCCAAGCAGCAGGGCATCTACGTGGGCGAGCTGATCGCGGCGCGGCTGGCGGGCGGCCCTCCACCGGCTTCGTTCCGCTATCGCGACTACGGCCAGCTCGCCATGGTCGGCCGCTCCGCCGCAGTCGCCGATTTCGGCTGGATCCGCCTGACCGGCTTCGTCGCCTGGGTGGTGTGGAGCGCGGTCCACCTGCTGCTTCTGGTCAGCGCGCGCAACCGCCTGGTGGTCTATGTCAATTGGGTCTGGGCCTGGCTGACCTACGCCAGGGGGGCACGCGTGATCACCGAGGAGCCCGGCACCCGCGAGCCGGATGCGCGTCCCGCCGATGCATCGCCTTGAACGTTGCCTCGGGTGCCGCCTTGGATGAGGGCAGCCATCACGACGGCGAGCGGTTCCACAATCCGGCCTGGCTCACCGGCGGCGAGGCGGTCGCCGCACCGCAGCGGCTACGCCTGCTCTCCATCCTGCGCTGGCGCATGGGCCGCACCCGGGTGCCGTGGCCCGAACGCGTCATCGATCCCACGCCGACGGGCGATCCGTGGGCGGAGCCCGCTCCGGGAGAGGTGAGCATCACCTTCATCGGCCATGCCTGTTTCCTGATCCGCCTCGCCGGCCTGACCGTGCTGACCGACCCGATGTTCAGCGAGCGCGCCTCCCCGGTCACCTGGGCCGGGCCGAGACGGGCACGAGCACCGGGCCGGGCGCTGGCCGAGCTGCCGCCGATCGACCTGGTGCTGCTGTCGCACAACCATTACGACCATCTCGACCTGCCCAGCCTGCGCGCGCTGCACCGCCATTCCGCCCCGCGCGTGATCGCGCCGCTCGGCAATGCCGCGCACGTACGCAAAGCCGCCGCGTTCGATATCCAGGAGCTGGACTGGTGGCAGCAGACCGCATCCGGACAGCCCACGGCGGCGCGGATCACCGCCATCCCGGCGCGGCACTTCTCCTCCCGTGGCCTGGGTGACGCCGGCGTATCGCTGTGGGCCGGCTTCGTGCTCGAGGCGGCGGGAGTTCGGTTGCTGTTCGCCGGCGACAGCGGCGACGGCACGCATTGGGCACGCATCGGCGAACGGCTCGGACCGTTCGACCTCGCCCTGCTGCCGATCGGAGCCTACGCGCCGCGTTCGCTGATGCGCCGGGTGCACATGGACCCGGAGGAGGCCGTACGCGCCCACCGCACGCTCGGGGCTCAGCGTTCGATCGGCATGCATTTCGGTACCTTCCAGCTCACCGACGAGGCCATCGACGCACCCGAACGCGCCCTGGCCGAACACAGGCGCCGGCAAGGTGTGGCGGAAGACCACTTCGTCACGCTGGCATTCGGGGAGTGCCGCCGGTTCGGCTAGAGCATGGCCAGCTTGACCATGCTCCGCTTGACTGAGGAAAGAGCAGCTTTATCAGTCAAGTGGGATCGCAGAGCGATTCCACTTGAACTGAGGCTGCTCTAGGGTCTGTGACTGAACTCGGCGAGGCGCAAGTTGATCATTGCGGCGGCGAGGTGGGCGAAGCCCATCCAACTCCGGCGCGTCTTGTCGCGCCGTAGGGC
>JAABUQ010006504.1_pt1 | contig 17672 bp, 14 predicted proteins | sample 5560001 | NCBI WGS metagenome assembly JAABUQ01 (sample SAMN10711888, study PRJNA513371) | rock metagenome | isolation source: Antarctica rocks | place: Antarctica: Victoria Land, Finger Mt nord | collected 2015-12-18
GATGTTGAAGCACGGGTCGGCGATCAGCCGCGCCCGCACCGCCGGCGCCGCCATCCGCGTCACCCGCGCGATCGGCGCGATCCAGAGCGTGTTGATCTGCATCACCCCCAGATCCTCCGAGCCGTCCGTGTTGCGGTGCACCGACCCCGGCACGCCGCCCTCGACGACGTGGATCGACGGCAGGACCCGCGGCGGCAGGGCGTAGAACGCCGCCGTCGCCGCCATGCACGCCAGGAACGGCACCGCCATCCACGTCCCCCCTGCGCCGCCGGACATCGCGCCCGCACGGCCGCCGCGCCCGACGCGGCGGCCGACCATGACCTCGCCCGCACGCGGCCGTGAGCTTCGACATGCCGGAGCGGCGTCCGCAAGCGCGATCGGCGACGCCGCGCAGATGGCGCCCCGGTGTGGCACGCCTGTCGCAGCCGCGCCGCATGCAGCGCGGCAGGCAACACGAGGACGGAGCCCCGGCCCTGGTTCGCGCTCAAGGCCGGGGCCCGGGACGCCATGCAGGAGCACAGTGCCGCGGCAGCGTTCCCGTGCCCGGCGCCCACGTGCGTCCGGCGCGCCGTGCGTCGGCGATGTCACTGCCCTGCGGCTTGGCCGTCCCCGCCTCGCGACCTAGATTGCGGAGCATGAAACACCGCACGATCCCCCGTCCTGGCGAGGCAGGCTTCACCCTGCTCGAGGTTCTCGTCGTCATCGCGATCCTGGGCCTGCTCATCGGCCTGGTCGCCCCCAACGTCCTGCAGAGGCTCGGCGGCGCGCGCGTCAACGTGGCCCAGCAGCAGATCACCGGCGGCCTCGGCGCCGACCTCGACATCTACAAGCTCGACGTCGGCAGCTACCCGACCACGGAGCAGGGCCTCGACGCCCTGGTCGAGAAGCCCTCCGACGTGGTCGGCTGGAGCGGCCCCTACATCAAGGGCGGCAAGGTGCCGCTCGACCCGTGGAACCACGCCTACACCTACCGCGAGCCCTCGGCCCGCACCGGCCACGACTACGACCTGTGCTCCAACGGCCCCGCCGCCGGCAGCACGGCCCAGGCCAGCGCCATCTGCAACCCCTGAGCCCGCCGGCCGACTGCCCCTGCCCGCCGGCAGCGAAGGCAGCAGGCAAGGCCGGGCTCTGCCCGGACCCGCCAAAGGCCGAGGTCTTTGGAAACCATTTGCTTAAACAAGTGGATTTCAAAGGCTTGCCTTTGGCGGAGCTTGAGGCAGAGCCTCAACCTTCCTTCTTGTGCCTGGCAAGCTCTCTGCCGCGCCTCCAGGCAGACCAGCCTCCGGCACTGCGTCCCGCTCAGCCCTCGCCCCAGTCCAGCACCCGCCACGGCGTGAGCCCGCTGCCGCCCACCTCCACCACCGCGCGCCGGGCGAACACCGCGCCGCCGGCCATCCGCACGGTGGCCGTGACCTCGACCACGCTGACCTCGGGCACCGCCTCCGCCAGGCCGCCGCCGCCGCCGAGCCCGCGGATCGCCTGCGCGACGACCGGGTCGGCCAGGGCGAGCCGGGCCTCGCCCACGGTGAACACCGACAGGTGCGGGCGCAGGCGGGCGAACAGCTCCGGGGTCATCCCGCGCACCAGCGCGACCTCGTCGACGCTTGCGAACGGCGTGCCCGCCGGCGCCACCGCCAGGCCCGCCGCACGGTAGGCAGAGGCGGCCGCCGACTGCCCGGGCACCAGCGGCGGGGTGCGCCAGTCCACGATCGCCTGCGCCAGCGCCCCGGCGCCGTGCTGCTCCACCCCCAGTGCCCCGATCACCGCGGCGAGCAGGTCGGCCTGCGCGGTGTTGGGGTTCACCTTGCCGCCCTGGTCGCGCAGCAGCACCGTGGCCCGGCCGCGCGCCACCGCCAGCGTGCGCTCGGTGCCGTCCGCCACCCAGCGCGCGCCGGACCCGTCGAGCAGGTGGAACATCGCCGCCTGCACCGCGCCGTCCGCGGCAAGCTCCGCCGCCGCGTCGCGCCTGAGGTTGGCGGCGATCTGCGCCTCGCCGCGGCCGGCCGAGGTGAGCTGCGTGACGAGCAGCGTCAGCAGCACCACCGTCCACAGCACGATCAGCAGCGCGAAGCCGCGCTCGCGGCCGGCAGCAAGGCCGGGCTCCGCCCGGACCCGCCAAAGGCCAGGGGCCTTTGGAAACCCGTCTTTCAGGTCATGAAGTCTCAAGGCTCGCCTTGATCGGAGTGCGGAGGCGGAGCCTCCTGCCCGCCGGGCCTCACCGCGTGATGCCGATCCGGCTGCGTGTCGGCGCCAGCGGGTCCGCGGAGCCGTTCGAGGGCAGGTCGCGCAGCGCCGCCGGCACCGCCGCCGCCCCGCGCAGCCCCTCGCGCAGGTCCTCGGTCAGCGCCCGCGCGTCGCGCCCGTCGTGCATGATGTGCGGGGTGATGAGCACCAGCAGCTCGGTGCGCGCGCGGTTGTTGGACTGGGTGCCGGCGAACAGGCTGAGGATCGGGATGTCCTTGAGGAACGGGATGCCGCCGTTGGACCGCGTGTCGCTGTCCTGGATCAGCCCGGCCAGCCCGATGGTGTCGCCGTCCTGCACCACCACGCGGCTCTCCACCGCGCGCTCCTGGAACGTCGGCGTGGAGGCGGACGCGGTGGTCGCGGTGGTGGCCGGCACCACGGAGCTGACCTCCTGGCTGATGTCGAGCGTCACCAGCCCGCCGCTGTTCACCCGTGGCGTCACCTGCAGGATCACCCCGGTCTCGCGGTAGTCGTAGGAGTTCACCAGGCTCGCCGAGCTGGTCAGCGTGCTCTGCTGCTGCCCGGTGAGGTATGGCACCAGGTTGCCGACCTGCAGCCGCGCCGGCTGGTTGTCCACCACCGTCAGCTCCGGCGAGGACAGCACCCGCACCTTGGACACCGCCTGCAGCGCCGAGATCGCGATGCTCTGCCCGCTCGGCCCGGTCAGCAGGAAGCCGCCGGTGCCCACCGGGTTGGCGCCGGTGCCGGGAGCGGCGAAGGCGCGCGTGCCGCTCTGGCTCAGCAGGCCGTTGATCCCGCCCCCGGAGAAGAAGAACTGGGTGCCGTACTGGAGGCTGTCGTTGAGGTCGACCTCGGCGATCGTGGCATCGATGCGCACCTGCAGCGGCAGGATGTCGATCTTGCGCAGCATCGCCTCCACCGTGTCGGTCTCGGCCGGCGTGCCGTACGCCAGCACCGCGTTGTTCTGCGAGTTGGGGATGATGCGCATCGCGTCCGCGCGCTGCTCGCCTCCCGAGCCGCCGCCGCTGGGGGAGCTGGTGTCGAGCCCGCCCAGCAGCGGGTTGGATGCCGCCTGCTGCCCGCCGCCGCCCAGCCCGCCCGAGCCCAGCCCGCCGGAGCCGCCGCCGAGCCCGCCGGACCCGCCGCCCAGCCCGCCGGACCCGCCGCCGAGGCCGTTCGAGCCGCCGCCGCCGCCGAGCCCGGCCGCGCCGCCGATCTGGCTGCCGGAGTTGGAGCCGAAGCCGCCGCCGCCGCCGGTGCTGCTGTTGCCGGAGCGCGCGCCCGAGCCCTGCTGCGGCGGCTGCGCGGTGACGTTGTTCGGGGTGAACGCCTGCTGCAGCACGTAGGCGATGTCGTTCGAGCGGCTGTTCTGCAGGTAGTACACGTGCCACGACCGCACCGTGCGCCGCCGGGTCTTCTCCACCAGGCCGTACACCCGCCGCACGTCCGCGATCACCCGCTCGTTGCCGCCGACGACCAGCACCGCGTCGATGCGCGCCATCGGCACCACGCGCACCCCGGACGCGCCGGCCGCGCCGGCCGCGGCACCCGACTTGAACGCCGCGGTGAGGGCGGTGGCGAAATCCTGCGCGTCGCCCGAGGTCACCGGCAGCAGCGCGTAGGACTGCCCGGCCAGCACGTCCACGTCGAACGCCCGCGCCAGGCTGACCAGGGCATCGCGCCCGCCCGGGTCGCCGCTGATCACCAGGGCGTGGCCGTCGGGGCTGGCGATCACCTTGGCGCCGTTCTGCGCGTAGGGCTGCAGCACCTTGGCCAGCTCCTCGCCCGCGGCGTAGCGCAGCGGCACCACGGTGCCGCCCGCGGTGCCCGCCGTGCCGAGCCCGCCGGTGCCCGCCACCGCCGGCAGCACCCGGTAGAGCCCGCCCGGACCGCCGCCCTGCACCAGAGTGGCGCCGTTCTGCGACAGCAGCGCCTGAAGCGTCGGGATCAGCTGCGCGCGCGACAGCGGCGTCGCGGTGCGCAGCGTGGCGGTGCCGTGCACCGAGGGGTCGATCGTGTAGTTCGCGTGCAGCAGGGTGCCGAGGATCTGCGCCACCACCTCGCGGATGTCGGTGTCGGCGAAGTCGAGGTTGATGTCGCCTCGGCCACCGCCGCCGCCGGACCGCCCGCCGCCCTCCTCCGCGCCGATGCCCCCGGCGGCGTTGCGGCCCACGCTGACCTCGGTCGGCATGCTCGGGTCGAGGCGGCCCACCGCGCCGTTGATGCGCGGCGCGGCCACGGCGCCGCCGCGCGAGGGCGCCGCGAGCGGGATCAGCGGCGGATCGACGTCGTGGGTGCGAGGATCGATGCCGCAGCCGGCGAGGGCGCCGCACAGCAGCGTGGCCCGAGGCAGCGTGGCGAGGATCAGCGCCCGGCGCCGCGACGGGGCCGCGCGCCCGGCCGCGCGCGGACCGGCGGGCTGCTGCGGCGCGGCGGGCCCGCCCGGCACGCCCGGACGGACGGCGGTCGGCAACCAGGCCAGCTTCGACGTCGGACGGATCAAGGACGGCTCTCCGGGGGTGGCTGCACCGGAGCGGGGCCGAGCAGGTTGGGGGGCGCCGTGGGCACCGCGAAGCTGGTGGTGAAGGCCGGCGACCCGGTGCCGGCCAGGCCGGGCAGGCCGGGCAGGCGTCCCAGCCCGGCGCCCGGCCCGGGCGGGAACTGCGGCGGCGCGGGGGTGGTGGTCGCGCTCGAGGCGGCGAAGCTCGGGTGCATCACCTGCTCCTTGCCGTGGCGCAGCACGGTCACCGCACCGGGCGCGATCGCCTGCACCGTGAGCGCCCCGAGCCCCTCGCCCTCGCGCAGCACCGCGGGCTTGCCACCCTCTGCCGGGGCGAAGATCGCGGCGCGTCCGGCCGGGCTGATCATGATCCCGGCGAGCCGCGCCTCGCCGTCCGCCACCGGCCCGGCCTGCGCCTCGGCCAGCGGGCGGCGGTCCTGCTCGAACAGCGGACGCGCCAGGATCGCGGCGACCAGGGCCTGGGTGCGCTCGGGGATCGCCTCCGCGCCGATTGCCGCGGCGGCGGCCGCGGCGGGCGCCGCTGGAGGTATACCCGGCGCGGTCCCGTCCGGCGCGGTGTCGCGCAGCTCCAGCGCCAGCGCCGCGGACAGCAACGCCGCGAGCAGACCGAGCAGCAGCAGCGGCCGCCTCAAGGCGCGGCACCGGCTGCGCGTTCCGCGTCGGGCCTGGCCGCGGCGGCCCCGTCCCGGACCTGAGCGCCTGAATCCTGGACGGCCGGAGCCGTCGCGTCCTCGCCCTGCGCGCTCGGGTCCTGCGCGCCCCGGCCCTGCGCCGCCCGGGCCGGCGCCGCACCGGGCGCCGAATCCCTGGCGCGGAACGCCAGCACCGTGAGCGTCGCGTCCATCGGCAGCACCGCGGAGCGCAGCCCGAGCGGCGGCGCCTGCACCTGCAGGTCGTCCACCAGCATCCGCGGCGTGGCGTCGGCGATCGCCGCCAGCAGGTGCACCAGCACGGGGTAGGGCGCGCTCAGCGCCACGCGCAGGCTGATCCGCCGGTAGGCCCCCGCGGGCTCCGCCGGCAGCGCCTCGGCGCTCGTGAGCGGCGAGCCCGCCTCCACCGCCATCGCCTGCACCTGCTCCTGCAGCGCGGCGCCGGCCACCGCGTCGCTGGCGCCTTCCAGCAGCGCCTGCGGCGCCGGGCCGGCGGCGAGGCTGGCGGCGCGCTGGCGCAGGGCGGGCAGGCTCGCGGCGAGCGCCTCCATCCGCACCGCCAGCGCCCGCTGCCGCTCGATCGCTTCGCCGCGCGCCGCGTGCCAGCCCACGAGCGGCATCGCCACGCCGAACCACAGCGCCAGGAGCGCCACGGTGGCGATCGCCACGGCGAGCACCTGTCCGCGCCGCCCGGTCGGGAGCACCATCTCCGCCATCAGCCCCGCCCCATGTCCGGTGCCGCGCTCCATCCCGATGCCGCACTTCGTGCCGGTGCCGCGCCCCGTCCCGGTGTCGCGCCCTGTTCCGAGCCGTGTCCCGGACCGGTCCCCGCACCCGTCACGGCGCCAGCTCGGCACGGATGGAGAACAGGTCGGCGCGCCCGGTGTCGCTGCGGGTCACCGGCGCCAGGAACGCCGGCTCGTGCAGCGCCGGGTCGGCGGACAGCAGCCCGATCAGCCGCGCCGCCGCGGCCGAGCGGCCGTTCATCACCATACGGCGCTGCCGCAGCGTCAGATCCGTGAGGTAGGTGTCGTCGGGCAGCACCGCGGTCGCCGCCGCCAGCGCCGCCAGCGCGTCGCCCACCCTGGCCCGCTCCGCGCTCAGCACGTCGCGGCCGGCCGCCTCGCGGGTGATGCGCGCGCGCAGCGCCTCGGCCGCCGCCACGTCCGGCGCAAGCCCCGCGATCCGCCGGCTGGTGGCGCGCGCCGCCAGGCTCTGCCCCGCGAACGGCGTCACCACCAGGCCCGCCACCAGCAGCGCGCACAGCCCCGCCGCCAGCGCCAGACGCACCTGTCCGCCCCGGCCCCGGCGCGCACGGGCCAGGGCGATGCGGCGCACCCCGCCGGGAACCACGAACTCCAGCGTCGCCGGCATCACCCCGATCCGCGACAGCGCGTCGAGCAGCGGCCGCACCGCCCCCTGGGGCACCAGCGACACCCGCAGGTGCAGCCGTGCGCGCGCGCGGTCGCGCGCGCGCACGGTCCAGGTCCAGAACACCTCGGCGGCCTCGAACGGGGTGAGCCGGTCCATCTCGAACTGTAGCACCTGCTCCGGGTCGCGCTCGGCGGCCAGCGGCAGCGCGACGTCGCGCTCCAGCAGCATCGCGGCCGGAAGCTGCAGCACCGCGCCTTCCAGCCGCACGCCGCGCCGCCCCAGCGCCGCCACCGCCTGCGCCATGCCCGCGGCATCGAGCGCGTAACGCCCGAGCGTCGCCAGCCGCCCGCCGCGGCGCGTGGACAGCTCGGCGTGCGAGCCCTGCGCGTCGATGCCGACCACCAGCGCGTCGGCCTGCCGCGCGTCGCCCTCGCGCAGCCTCTCCGGCAGCAGCGTGGCAAGCTGGCGCACCCACCACTCCAGGAACTCCCGAAACATTGATCGACGGCCCCCGCCTGAACCGTGGCAGCCTGTAGCGGCTTTTACCCCGGCTGCAAACCGCGCCGGCGACGCCGCATCCCCAGCGCCGCAGGTCGCGCGACGTCGCGGTTCCGGTGCAGCCCGTCTCCGGCGACGGACGCGGCGATCGCCCGGCGGGCACCGGCGGCCTGTCAGCGAGCAGGGCCGGGCTCGGCCCGGACCCGTCAAAGGCTGAGGCCTTTGGAAACCATTGGCCTGGAAAGTGGAGGCTGAAGGCTCGGCTCTTGGCGGGGCCAGAGGCAGTGTCCCTGGCCTCGCCTGCGCGGCCAGGCACACCGGGCGGCTGCCGGCGTGGGACCTCCGATCCAGGCGCCGCCTCCGATGCCCGGTGCGCCTACTGGTCCGGCCGCTGCCGACGCGGCGCCGCCACCAGGTCGGGCCAGGAGCGCCGGTCGCCCTTGGGAAAGCCGACATGCACCCGCACCAGCAACGGCAGCTCGGTGCCATGCCACGCATCCTGCCAGCCCTGCTCCGACAGGTAGCCGAACGTCACCCGGTCCACCCCGGACAGCAGCATCTCCTCCGCCACGGGCGGCGCCGGCGCGAGGCGCTGCCCGCCGACATGCGGCCGCCAGCGCAGCACCAGGCGGTGGCGCCCGTCCACCTCCAGCGCCGCGTCCACCCGTGGCGCCGGCGGGTCGGCCAGCAGGCTGGCGGCCAGCGGCAGGTCGGTGACGAACTCCAGCCGCGACGCGGTGCCCGCCATCTGCGGCGGCGTCGAGAAGGTGCCGGGGTCCATGTGCTCCACCATGCGCCGCAGCGCCCGCTCCACCGCATCCTCGTCGCCGCGCACGCCCACGATGCGCGCCTGCGCGGCGATCGCGCCCACCCCGAAACGCACCCCCTGCGTCAGCGTGCCGATCAGCAGGCCGAGCACCACCAGCGCCACCAGCACCTCCAGCAGCGAGAACCCCTGCGCGCCTACTCCCTGCACGTCCGTCTCCTGAACGCCCGCTCCCTGCGTGCCCGCCCCGTGCGCCGGTTCCGCCTGCCGCTCCCCGTCCCGCCACGGTGCGCCGGAACAGCCGTCGCGACGGACGGGACGGCTGGCGGTCCCGTCGCGCCCGCCCTGCCGCGCGCGGCGGCGACGGCCGTTCGCGCTCAAGGTGCCGCCGGGGGCACGAGGCCCAGGCGCTGCGTCGCCAGCGCCACCTGCCGCTCGCCGCCGTCGCCGTGCCACGATACCACCACCGAGATGTCGTAAAGCCCGACCCGCGTCGTCGCCTGACCGAGGGCCTGCCCCAGCGCGTCGTCGTGCGCCGGCGTCACCACCCCGGCCGAGGTGATGCGCAGGTGGAAGCGGTAGCCGCCGTCGTCGCCCTGCACGTCCAGCGGCTGCGGCGCCACGATCGCCGCGATCCGCGAGCGCGCCCGCGACAGCGCGTCGCCATACCCGTCCGCGATCTTCGCCGTGCGCAGCCCCGCCAGCCCGCCGGCGAACAGCACGCCCAGCGCCAGCGCCGCGATCACGAACGCCACCATCACCTCGAACAGCGTGAAGCCGCCTTCGCCGCCGCCGTCCCCGGCCGCACGACGCGCATCGCCCGGCCCGCCCCTGCGGCACGCGCGGCGCACGGGCCGGCCGACACCGCGCAGGCGGCTCCACGGCCCGATGCTCACGCCCCCATCCCTTCCATCCACTCGATCATGCCGCCTGCCGATTGCAACCGTCGCCGGCGCGTCCATCGTCGCCGGCGCATACGAGGCGGCCGGCGCGTCGCGGCCGCCTAGCGCACCTCGGCCACGCTGACCCGCCCGGTCAGCCAGTCCACCGTGACCTGCATCCGCCGGCCCCCGTCCGCCAGCTCGATCCGCCCACCCGACGAGCTGCCGTCCGGAGCGAAGCTGATCGCGCCCTCCCGCCGCGCCGGCGCCAGGCCCGGCGCACTCCCCGCCGCGGCGCCCCCGCCCCGCCCCGCCGCCTGCCCCTCCGGCTGGCCCACCGACAGCATCGACAGCGTCGTCCCCTCCGCCACCCGGTGCGGGGCCGCCGCGCCCACCCGCCAGCGCCGCGCCGCCAGGTCGAGCACGAACGACACCGGGCGGTCGGTCGCGATCGCCTGCGCGCGCGCCAGCCGGAGCTGCTCGGCCATCTGCGACGCCGCCAGCCGCGCCTCCAGCGTGCGGCTGCGCATCGGCCCGCGCGACGCCACGATCGACAGCGCGAACGCCAGCACCACCAGCGCCACCACCATCTCGATCAGGGTGAAGCCGGCCTGCCCGCGGACGAAAGAGAGGCCAGGGCAGGGCCCTGGCCTTGCTTGCTTCCTCACTGTGCAAGGTCGTTGAGGCTCAGCATCGCCAGCAGCAGCGACGCCACGATGCCCGCGATCGCCGCCCCCATCACCACCGTGATCGCCGGCACCAGCAGCGCCACCAGCCGCTGCACCCCCACGCGCGTCTTCTCCTCGTGGATCTCCGCAGCCCGCAGCGCCATCGCGCCCAACTGCGCCGTCTCCTCGCCGAGCCCCAGCAGGTAGATCGTGCGCACCGGGAACAGCCCGCTCTGCGCCAGCGGCTTGGCCAGGCCGGCGCCGCCCTTGGCGCTGATCGCCGCCGCGTCCACCGCGCCCACGCCCGCGAGGTTGCCGATCGTGTCGCGCACGATGCCCAGCGCCGCGATCAGCGGCACCCCGTTCAGCACCAGCGTGCCGAGCGTGCGGGTGAACCGCGCCGCCATCACCTCGCGCGCCAGCGTGCCCACCACCGGGATGCGCAGCAGCAGCCTGTCCGCCACCAGCCGCGTCGCCGGCCGGCGCAGCGCCTGACGCCCCGCCAGCCCCGCCAGCCCCAGCGCCACCAGCGCGTACAGCCCGTACGACTGCGCAAGGTCCCCGGTGGCGATCAGGATCTGCGTCGGCCGCGGCAGCGCGACCCCGTTCTGCTCGAACAGCGGCACGAACTGCGGCAGCACCTCGACCAGCAGCAGCCCGATCGAGCCCACCGCGGCCACCAGCAGCAGCGCCGGGTAGATCAGCGCCGAGGTGATCGTCGACGCGAGGCTCCGCTCGCGCTCCAGCAGCGTCGCCAGCCGGTCCAGCGTCGGCGCCAGCGTGCTCCCCGCCTCCGCCGCCCGCACCAGCCCGACATACAGCCTGGGGAAGCTCGCCGGGTGCTCGCCCAGCGCCGCCGCCAGCGAGGCCCCGTCGCGCACCGATTGGCGCAGCCGCTCCGCCACGCCCCTCACCCGCGCGTTCGGCGCCGTGTCGCCCAGGAAGCGCAGCGCCCGGTCCAGGTCCTGCCCCGCCGCCAGCATGATCGACAGCTCGCGCGTCAGGTCCGACACCTCCTGCTTGCGCAGGCCCCGCCTGGCGCCGAACTCCATCGCCATCAGCTCGGCCAGGAACCCGCCCGCCGCCGGGTCGGTCCGCACCGGCAGGCTGCCCGCCTTCTGCAGCGAGCGCACCACGGCAGCCTCGTCGGCAGCCTCCATCACGCCGCGCGACAACTCGCCTGTGGGCAGGATCGCGGTGTAGCGGAACGAGGGCATCAGGGAACCGAAGCAAGCAAGGCTGGGCGCTGCCCAGACCCGCCAGGGGCGAGCCGCCCCTGGACCGGCGCAATTGAAGGCAAGTGCTTCCTTACGTGTGCCGGCCTGGTGGCGCCGCCACCAGCGGGTCCAGGGCAGAGCCCTGGTCTTGCTTGCTGCGGGTTCACCCGTCCGCCCGGATGCTTCGCACCACGTCCTCCACCGTCGTCGTCCCGTCCAGCGCCGCGTCCATCCCCGCCTGGAACATCGTCACCATCCCCGCAGCGACCGCAGCCCGCTCGATCTCCGCGTGGTCCACCCGCGCGAAGATCAGCCGCTCCACCTGCTCGTCCGGCTCCAGGAACTCCGCGATCGCCAGCCGCCCGCGATACCCGGTGTTGCGGCACGCCGCGCACCCCACCGGATGCCACAGCGCGATCCGCGCCGGCGCCGGCTCGCCCAAAGCCTCGGCCCGCTCCGCCGCCCGCCGCTCCAGCCCGAACCGCGCCACCAGCTCCGGCGGCGCCTCCGCCGCGCGCCGGCACGCCATGCACAGCCGCCGCACCAGGCGCTGCGCCAGGATGCCGCGCAGCACCGCGGCCATCAGGTAGTCCTCCAGCCCCATGTCGCGCAGACGGGTGATCGTGGACGCCGCCGAGTTGGTGTGCACCGTCGACAGCACGAGATGGCCGGTCAGCGCCGCCTGCACCGCGATCTGCGCGGTCTCCACGTCGCGGATCTCGCCCACCATGATGACGTCGGGGTCCTGCCGCAGGATCGAGCGCAGCAGGGTGGCGAAGTTCAGGCCGATCTGCGGCTTGACCTGGATCTGGTTGATGCCCGCGAGCTGGAACTCGATCGGGTCCTCGACCGTGACCACCTTGCGGCTCACCGAGTTCAGCGACAGCAGCCCGGTGTACAGCGTCGTGGTCTTGCCCGACCCCGTCGGCCCGGTCACCAGCACGATGCCGTTCGGCAGCTCCAGCGACTTGCCCAGACGCGCGATCACCGGCGCCGGCAGCCCGAGCTTGGCGTAGTCGAACGCCACCGCCGAGCGGTCGAGCACGCGCAGCACCACCGTCTCGCCGTGCAGCGACGGGATCGTGGACACGCGGAAATCGATCTCCTGCCCGCGCACCGCGAGCTTGATGCGCCCGTCCTGCGGAAGCCTGCGCTCGGCGATGTCGAGCCGCGCCATGATCTTGATGCGCGAGGTGATCGCCGCCACCAGCCGCGCCGGCGGGCTATCCGCCTCGTGCAGCGTGCCGTCGTAGCGGTAGCGCACCCGCAGGCGGTCCTCGAACGGCTCGATGTGGATGTCGCTGGCCTGCGTCTCCACGGCCCGCGAGATGATCTGGTTCACCAGCCGGATCACCGGCGCCTCGCTGGCCAGGTCGCGCAGCCGCTCCGCATCCTCCTCCAGCGGCGCACCGTCCGGATCGTGCCCGTCCGCCGCCGCCTCGCCCGACGGGTAGATCCGGTCGAACGCCGCCTCCAGCTCGATCGGCACGCCGACCATCAGCGACACCCGCCGCCCGGTCGCCGCCGCGATCGCCGAGGCCGCGAACGGGTCGAGCGGGTCGGCGGCCGCGACAGCCAGCACGCCGTCCGCCTCACTCACCGGCAGCGCCCGCGCCGCGCGCAGGAACCGCGGCTGCAGCCGCTCCGGATGCAGCGGCACCGTGTCCGCGTAGTCCGCGGCGGTGGCCAGCGGCAGCGACAGCAGCGCTGCATACGCCTCCGCCATGCCACGCTCGTTGACCAGCCCGAGCTGCAGCAGCACCTGGTCGAGCCGTCCGTCGCTCTCCGCCGCCACGCGCCGGCCGCGCTCGACGGTGCGGGCGTCGCACTGCCCCATCTCCACCAGCAGCGCCGCCAGCCGCTCCAGCCTGTCGTCGAGTCCGGGTCCGGCCTCGCGCGCGAACCCGACCTGTCCTCCGTCCGCCATGTCCTGGTCTCCCCCGGCACGCACCCGGGGAAACCGGCGCCACCTCCGGCGCCCGGTCCCCGATGCGTGGCCCGCCTTATACGCGCTTGCGGGCGGTGCGGATCGCCCGTGCAGCCCCGCCGCGCGCCTCGGCGGCACTGCGTAGCATTGCGTCCGCGGCGGGGTGTCAGGCAAGGGGAAGCGAGCCGGGCCGTCCGGACCCGCGGAAGGATCGCCGATGCCGCCCTGGCTGCTGCCGCTGCTGTTCGCGCCGGTGATCGGCAGCTTCGCCGGGGTGCTGATCCGGCGCCTGCCGCGCGGCGCCCCGGTGGCGATGGCGCGCTCCGAGTGCGAGGCGTGCGGCCACCGTCTCTCGCCCGTCGAGCTGGTGCCGCTGCTGAGCTACCTGGCCCTGCGCGGCCGGTGCCGGGCCTGCGGCGCCGCGATCCCGGCGTTCCACCCGGCGGTGGAGGCGGCGGCGCTGCTCGTGGCCGCCTCGGCTGTGCTGGCCAGGGCGCTTCCGCACGGACCCGGAGCCGCCTCGACTGCGGTCGACCCGGCCTGGCTGTGGGCGGACTGCGCGCTGGGCTGGACGCTGCTGGCGCTCGCCTGGATCGACGCGGGGCACTTCCTGCTGCCCGACGTGCTGACCCTGCCGCTGCTGCTGGCCGGGCTCGCGGCGTGCGGGTGGCTGGAGCCCTGGGCGCTGCGCGACCACGCGCTCGGCGCGGCGCTCGGCTACGGCCTGCTGCGCGCCGTGGCGCTCGGCTACCGCGCCCTGCGCGGCCGCGAGGGCATGGGCGCAGGCGACGCGAAGCTGCTGGCGGCGTGCGGCGCCTGGCTCGGCTGGGCGGCGCTGCCGGACCTGCTGCTGCTGGCCGCGCTGGGCGGGCTCGGCGCCGCAGCGGCGATGCGGCTGCGCGGCCGGGCCGTGGGGCGCACGACCGCGCTGCCGTTCGGGCCGTTCCTGGCCGCCGCATGCTGGACGGTTCGGCTTCTGGGCGGCTGGGCCGGCGCCTGAACCGGGCCAGGAACGGGTCGCCGGAGACGTGACAAGGATGCGTGCCCATCGTGCCCCGAGCCCTGCCGCTGCGCCGGACCGGGTCGTCTCACGGGAACGAGCCCTCTCGCCCGCTGCGACGGCGTGCGTCCGCACCGCGGGCCTGCGGGCGAGTTCCGGCCAGGCATTGCACCCCTGCAGGCGCGGAACTCCTGTCCACGTCCTCGCGGGATCGTGATCCCCTGCCGCGTTCTGGTATGTTGTTACCGCTAGACGTTGCGGGGCAGATGGCCAAGCGTTCATTTGACGGCAAGACGGGTCGTGAAGGCCCGCGACCGCGCGCAGACGCGCCGCGGAGAACAGGGAGGTTGCAGGATGCGCTCACGCAAGCATTGGCTGCGTTTCGCGATGCCGTTCGCCGCGCTGGCCTTCGGCGCCATGCCCGCCAGGGCGCAGACCGCCTCGACGGCGCCGACCGGCGGCTACGAACGGCTGACCACGATCGCCATCCCGGGCAAGCCGCTGCTGACCTACGACATCAGCTTCGTCGATCCGGTCCTGCGCCTTCTCTATGTCTCGGATCGTTCGAACGCCGGCATCGACGTGTTCGACACCAGAACCAGCCGTTTCCTGACCCGCATCACCGGCAACGCCACGGTGGGCCAGTTCTCCGGCCAGCTCGCCAGCAACGGCAACTCCGGACCGGACGGCGTCAGTCCCGCGGAGTTCGGGCGGCTCTGGGCCGGCAACGGCGACAGCACGGTCAAGGTCATCGACCTGTTCACCTTGAGCGCGGTCAAGTCGATCAGCACCGGGGGCACCGGCCGTGCGAACGAGATGTCCTACGACTCCCGCACCCATACCATGCTGATATGCAACGACACCGACTCGCCGCCCTTCGTGTCGCTGATCTCGACCCGGCCCGGCCACGAGCACGTGGTGGCGAAGATCACCTTCCAGACTGCCACAAACGGCATCCAGGGGTCGGTCTACAACCCGCGCAACGGGCTGTTCTACGTGAACATCCCGCAGGTCGGCGACGACGAGACCAAGGGCGAGGTGGCCGTCATCGACCCGCGCACCGCGACGGTGGTCACGACCTTCCCCACCAGCAACTGCCAGGGCGAGGGCATTGCTCTCGGCCCGAGGCGGAACCTGCTGCTCGGCTGCGCGTCGACGAACGATGCGGCTGCAACCGCGCTGCCGACCCAGGTGATCGATGACTTCAGCGGCAGCGTGATCGCGACAATCCCCCAGGTCGGGGGCTCGGACGAGGTCTGGTACGATCCGGGCAACCAGACCTACTATCTCGGGGCGCGCGGCAACACGGGCGGGGCGGTGCTCGGCGTGATCGACGCGCGCACCAACGCCTTCCTGGGCAGCGTGCCCACCGGCAAGGGCTCGCACTCCGTCGCCGCCGATCCTTACAACAACCACGTCTTCGTGCCGCTGCCCGCGAACCCGGCCGACCCGGCCTGCCTGAACGGCTGCATCGGAGTCTACGGCCGTCACGGATAGCGCGTCTCCAAGCGGGCGGCCTCGCGGCAGCCGGCCCGCCGTCGGTCGGCGCGTGCGAGAACGACATGAAGTAAAGCCCTGAGTTCGAGGCGGCCGTGGGCTGGGTGCGAACCTGGTCAGGTTTGCCTCTGGCATGTCGAAGTCCTGGCTGGGCCGCGCCGCGATCGTTGCGGGCTTTTCTGCTCGTTGAACATGCTCAGCAGCACCAGCGGCTCCCCGGGGCATCGGCCTGCCAGGAAGCAGGGCCGGACTCTGCCCGGACCAGCCCAAGGCCCCTCCTCAAGCATGAGGCGTTTGGAAACCCTTTTCCTAAGAGTGGATTCCAAAGGCTTGCCTTTGGCGGAGTTTGAGGCGGAGCCTCACCTTGCCTGCCGTGCTTGTCGCACCGCCTGCGGACGGACCAGGGCAGGCTGACCACCTCAGAAGCGCAGGGGCTGGCCTCTTCCCGGGAGCGGGAATACGGTAGGCCAGCACTTATGGAGCACCGCCTCCGTGCTGGCGACAACGCGCTCACCAAAGGCGCACGGTCGCGCCATGCCGCGGCCATCAACAGGGAGACCGCAGGATGCGTCGAAGCAGGAACTGGCTACGGTTGGCGATGCCGTTCGCGGCGATGGCGCTGGGCACGCTGCCCGCCAGGGCCCAGAGCGCCGCGCCTCCCGCGGCGGCGTCCCAGACCGGCGGCTACACGCGCCTGGCCACCATCGCGGTGCCGAACATGCCGCTGAAAGCCGTCGATTTCGGCTTCCTCGACCCCCTGCTGCAGCTCTACTACATCACGGACCGGTCGAACGCGGGCGTCGACGTCATCGACGCCCTGCACAACCGCTTCCTGGTCCGCATCACCGGCAACGCCGCCGTCGGGCAGTTCGCCGGCGCGCAGAGCAACCTCGAGACCTCCGGGCCCAATGCCGTGGCCTCGGCCGAGTTCGGGCGGCTCTGGGCCAGCGACGGCGACAGCACGATCAAGATCATCGACCTGTTCAGGCTGCGGGTGATCAAATCGGTCTCCACCGGCGGCACCGCGCGCGTCGACGGCATCACCTACGACCCGCGCGACCACATCCTGATCGCGTCCAACAACGCCGACACCCCGCCCTTCGTCACCCTGATCTCCACCCGGCCCGGGCAGGAGCGCGTGCTGGCGAGGATCACCTTCGAGACCGCCCTGAACGGCGTCGAGGGCCTGGTGTACAACCCGGCCAACGGCCTGTTCTACGTCAGCCTGCCGCAGCTCGGCGCCGACCAGACCAAGGGCGGCATCGCGGTAATCGACCCGGTCAGCGCCAAGGTCGTGACGACGTTCCCCACCAGCAACTGCCAGGGCGCCGGACTGGCCCTCGGCCCGCGCCGCAACCTGCTGCTGGGCTGCGCCCTGGCGAACACCGCCGCCGTCACCCCGCTCGCCACCCAGGTGATCGACGACTTCAGCGGCGCCGTCACCGCGACGATCCCGCAGGTCAGCGGCTCGGACCAGGTCTCCTACGACCCGGCCAACCAGACCTACTACCTGGCGGCGCGCGACAACCCCGGCGGCTCGGTGCTGGGCGTGATCGACGCGCGCACCAACGCCTTCGTGGGCAACGTGCCGACCGGCAAGGGCGCGCATTCCGTCGCGTCCGACCCGCTCAACAACCACGTGTTCGTGCCGCTGCCGCCCAACCCCGCCGACGCCGCCTGCGTCAATGGCTGCATCGGCGTCTACGGCCTGCACTGAGCGGGCCGGCAAGCCGGGCGGGGGACGCCCCCGTCCAGCCACGCCGGATCGCTGAGGCAGACCACCGCTCCGGCCGGGCGGAGCGCCTGGCCGGACCAGGATCGCCGCTCGGGACGCGCGGCCGAGTCAGGGACGACGCGCGCCTCCACAGGCCGAGCGGATCGCGTCGATGTTGCCGGCGTAGCTGTCCCGCCCGCCGCGGAACACCGCCGAGCCCGCCACCAGCACGTCCGCCCCCGCCTCCACCACCAGCGGCGCGGTGTCGGCCGCGATGCCGCCGTCCACCTCCAGGTGGATCGGCCGCCCGCCGATCAGGGCACGCACCCGGCGCACCTTGTCCACCATCGCCGCGATGAACGACTGCCCGCCGAACCCCGGGTTCACCGTCATCACCAGCACCAGGTCCGCCTTGTCGATCACCCACTCGATCGCCTCCACGGGCGTCGCCGGACAGATCGCCACCCCCGCCTTCTTCCCCAGGCTGCGGATCCGCGCCAGCGATCGGTCGAGGTGCGGCCCCGCCTCCGCGTGCACCGTGATGATGTCCGAGCCTGCCTTGGCGAACGCCTCCAGGAACGGCTCGGCCGGCTCGATCATCAGGTGGGTGTCGAACACCCGCGTGCCGTGCGGCCGCAGCGCCGCGACCACCGGCGGCCCGAAGGTGATGTTGGGCACGAAATGCCCGTCCATCACGTCCAGATGGACCCAGTCCGCCCCCGCCGCCTCCACGTCGCGCATCTCCTCCGCGATC
>JAABUQ010006505.1_pt1 | contig 17670 bp, 14 predicted proteins | sample 5560001 | NCBI WGS metagenome assembly JAABUQ01 (sample SAMN10711888, study PRJNA513371) | rock metagenome | isolation source: Antarctica rocks | place: Antarctica: Victoria Land, Finger Mt nord | collected 2015-12-18
CGTCGCACGTCGATGACCTCATGCGTGCTTCCTTGCCTCACACCCCTGTCCTCCTCCTTCTCAGAAAAGCACTTTTTGTTGTGAGGCAACGACTCCCGTTCGCGCACTTTATTTGTGAGGCAATGCGCCCCTATGACGCCCGCGCGCGTTTGGTGTATAGTAGCGTGGGTCCGCACAAGCGGACGCGACAGACAGCAGGCAATGGAGAAACGCTCATGGAACACCGCGTCTTCGGCACCACGCTCCCCGCGCTCGAGGTCCAGCTGCAAGCAGGCGAAACCGTCATCGCCGACAGCGGCGAACTGTCCTGGATGACCGACTCGATCGGCATGAAGACCGCCATGTCCGGCGGCGGCGGTAAGGGCCTCTTCGGCGCCCTCAAGCGCTCGATCGGCGGCGGCACACTCTTCCTGACCGAGTACAGCGCCAACGGCGCTCCCGGCGCCGTCACCTTCGCCACCAAGATGCCCGGCGCCATCATCCCGGTGTCGGTCCGCCCCGGCCAGGGCTACCTGGTGCATCGCCACGGCTTCCTGGCCGGGACGCCCGGCATCGAGGTCGGCTCCGGCTTCCAGCGCAGCCTGGGCGCGGGCATCTTCGGCGGCAACGGCTTCATCATGCAGAAGTTGAGCGGGACGGCGGACGCCTGGATCGGCCTCTCCGGCGAGGTCGTCACCTACGACCTGTCGCCGGGGCAGACCATCCGCGCGCACCCCGGCCACGTCGGCATGCTCGAGGAGCGCGTCTCCTTCGACATCACCACCATCAAAGGTATCGGCAACGCCGTCTTCGGCGGCGACGGCATCTTCCTGGCGGCGCTGACCGGGCCGGGCCGGGTCTGGCTGCAGACGCTGCCGCTGCCCAACCTCGCCCACGCGCTGATGCCCTACTTGCCCACGAAAGACTGAAGCCCTACCTGCCAACAAAAGACCGAGCCCATTTGCCCATCCTGATACATAAGCACGGGCCGGACTCTTTGAGGAGTCCGGCCCGTATCTGGTTGTCCAGCGGCGCCTATCAGCCTGGGGTACGCCACCTGCGCTGTCGGGGACGCCTGGACATCAGGCCCTCTAGATTGCGGAGCCGGCTCCGCGCGCTCAGCCGCTCCTCCCACATCTTCTGCACGGGATTATCAGGGTCGGGATCGGTCTGCGTCCAGATGTCAAACCAGGCGCGCGCGCCGTCCACCTCGCCCTCGGCCATGCATAACTCCAGCCGCGCGTGCATCAGTGCGCTGAACTCACTGACGTGGAAATGTTTGCGCGTCATCACGGGCTCCAGCAGCGCCCGCGCCTCGTCGATCCGCCCATCCAGGATGCGCACGATGGCCAGGTTGGTGCGGCCAAACAGGTAGTCGGGATCGAGCGCGTGGATGCGCTCCACGAGCGCACGGAACTCCTCCTTGCGCCCCTGTTGGTTGAGCGCGGCGGCCTGGTTGTTCAGCAGGTCGGGCGCGTCCGGCGCCGCCTCCAGCGCCCGTCTCAGCAGACGCTCCGCCCGCTCCGGCTGGTTGGCGCGCAGCAAGCCGATCGCCTCGTTCTCCCAATCGCGCACGCGCCCCGTGTGGCGATCGACGGGCTCGCCGTCGACCACGAAGTGCATGGGTCGGATCTCGCGCCACTGGCCCTGCAGCCACATGCGCACCAGACCGGGCGGAATCAGGCCGGCATCCTGGACGGGCTCGGTCGCTTCCGTGCGCAGGCCATCGGGGCCGTGCTGACCGAGCGCGAAGTCGCGCAGCGCCGGCAAGAGCTCGGGCGCTTGCGACAGCAGCGCCAACCGCAACGCCAATTCGCGCCCCCTCGGGTCGCCGCGCTCCAGCAGTTCGGGTACGAGCCGGAGCATCAACGGATGCCGCGCCAGAAAGCGGCGCTGGCCCTGCGCGATGGCCTCATCACCATCGTCCCGCCCCCGCCGCATCGATGCCTCGGATTGGGCCGCCAGATCGTCGATGACCGACTGGGGTACCCACTGCGCCAGGGGGAACGGCCACGGCGCGTGGCGCTCGCCCACGGGCTTGCTCAGATCGGACAGGTTGTCCCGCGCGATGCCCAGGGCAGGCGCCACGTCCAGGGCCTGCCGCCACAGACGGCGCGCCTCCGCCTCGCGGCCCAGGCGCAGCGCGGCCACGGCCGCCAGGTGGTAGAGCAATCCGCCATAGGTGAATAGGTCGCGGTTGCCCGCCTTGTCTCCCGCCTTTTCGGCGCCGCGCAGGGCGGCCAACACGCCCTTGTCGTCGCGCAGATAGGTCAACGCCTCGGCCGTCTTCATCCACAGGTCCGCGTTATCCGACGGCGTCGCCTGGAGCCGCTCGGCCCACTGACGCGCCTCCGCGACCTCGCCATTCATGTAGCGGTAGCGGACCAGGTTGGCGAAGGCGTGAATGTTGTCCGCGTCGAGGGCCGCCACGCGCTCCGCCGCGGCGATCGCCTCGTCGAAACGACCCTCGGCGGCGTAGGTCTGGCTGAGGTTGTTGAGCACGGCCGTGAAGTCGGGCTTGCGCGCCAGCACCCGCTCGGCCAGCTCGCGCGCCTCGGCCCAGCGCGACCGGCGCGACAACAACTGGATGCGCTCGTGCTGCTCGGCGATCTCCAGCGCATCATCGCCCTCCAGGCCAAGCGCGGGCAACGCCTCGGCCAGCATGGTCTCCAGATCCTGCGCCACGTCGCGCGCCTCGGCGGCGCGCTCATGCCCCGGCCAGCGCTCCAGGAAACGCCGATAGGTACGCAGGGCCGACGCGAGAAACCTGTTCAGCATGTAGGCGCCGGCCAGGCCCCAGGTGAGCTCCGGATCGGCCGGGGTCAGGCGGACCAGGCGCTCGGCAACGTCCAGATAGCCCTCGTTATCCTTGCGGTCGTAGGCCAGGTTGAGCAGGTGGGTCAGCACCACGGCGCGGTTGGGATAACGGCGATCGAGGTCGCGCAGGATGGCCTCGGCCTCCTCCCACTCCTCGTCGTCGATCAACTCCTCGGCTTGGGCCAACTGGGACACCAGCGGGCGCGGCATCGCCTCGGCGACGGCGCGGCTACCCGGACCCGTGCCTATACGTATCCCCTTGTTCTTTGCTTTGTTGGTCGTCTTTTTCGTCTTTGCCATCTTGTTCTGTCACTTACACCTTTGGTCGGGGCGTCGGAATCCGAACGGCGCTCGTGATTCGTCGTACTACCTTAAGCATACTACGCTCGATGGAGGATGGCACAACAGCGCCGTACCGTCAAGACGCGCCCCGGTCCGACCCCACTTGTGGTAGTATCTGTCGGACCGGGGTTATCGCATCCATGTCCTGTCGCAAGGGCTACGAGGCGTATGGACCCTGCGTATGGACCACCGGGCCACGGAGAGTCTGTCGTCGGATGGCTGGCCCTAGACGCCGGACCGCTCTTTCCGGCACGCGACTAACTCTGCTGACAGCGGATCGCGGCCGGATGACCGTAAGGAGGACCGTTCCCGATGAGGATCGCCTATGTTGCGCCCCGCTACGCGCCCTCCATCGGCGGCGTGGAGGTGCACGTCGCGCGCCTGGCGTCCCGCATGGCGGCGCTTGGCCACGAGGTGGAGGTACTGGCGCAGGAACCGAACCGCTCCCTGCCGCCGGTCGAGGTGATGGACGGCGTCACGGTGAGGCGCTTCCCGCTGCTCCTGCCCAGCGCGGCCTACGCGCTGGCCCCCGCATTGTGGGCGCACCTGCGCCAACACGGACCGGGCTACCACGTGGTCCACGCCCATGGCTACCATGCCTTGCCCGCGTTGGGCGCGGCGCTGTCGCCGTACCGGTCGCTGGTGTTCACGCCGCACTACCATGGCGGCGGCCACACACCGCTGCGCCGACTGTTGCACCACCCCTACCGTGTTGCCGGTCGGCACATCCTGCGGCGCGCGCGACACGTCATCTGCGTTAGCCACGCCGAAGCCGAACTGGTCCGTGCGCACTTCCCGCCCGCCGCGGGTCGTCTATGCGTGATCCCCAACGGCGTCGATACAGAAGGGCTCCGGCAGGCGCAGGCTTATCCCGGCGCGGGCACGGTCTTCTTGTGCGTTGGCCGGCTGGAATCCTATAAGAACGTGGACCTCGCCGTCCGCGCGATGGCCGTGATCGACGCGCCGGCGACCCTATGCGTGATCGGCGATGGGCCGCACCAGCTGGCGCTGCGACGCCTGGCCGCGCGCCTGGGGTTACGCGACCGCGTGCGCTTCCTGGGCCACGTGCCCGAGCCGGACCTGCGGCGCTGGTACCGCACCGCGTCCGTGCTCATCGCCCTGTCGCGCCACGAGGCCTTCGGGCTGACGCTACGGGAGGCGCTGGTCGCGGGCGCCGCCGTCGTCGCCAGCGACATCCCGGCCCACCAAGAACTCGCGGAACCTGGGAATCTCACGTCCGACGCCCTGCGCCTGCTATCGCCGGACGCCACCCCTGACATCGTCGCCGCTGCGATGCTCGACCTCGCTTGGGCCAGGGCTACCTCCGCGCCGCGTGTCCCCCCGGGCATCCTCTCCTGGGACGACGTGGCCGCGCGGACCGCAACCCTGTACCAATACTATCTGTAGCTCCATCATGCAGCATCGTACGCCGACGACATTCAGTACCACGTCGACAGCCTTTAGGTACACGCCCAGCGTCACCAGCCCTGGCAGCACCGCCTTCGCCGCCAGGTACGCCCCGTCCGTCGCGTCCGTCAGCGCCACGTTGAACAGGACGCTGCCCGCGATCCCGCCCACCGCCTGGCCCACCGCCTCGTCCCCGCCGCCTAGGCGCGCCACCAGGCTCGTGGCCAGCGCCTGCCCCGCCCCCTCCGCCAGCCCCTCCACGTAGCGCCCGCCCAGCACGGCCAGCGACTGCGCCAGGTCCTTGGCCTGCGCCAGCCCTTGCGGCGTGGACAACTCCGCCACGAGCGGGGCCAACTGTGTCTGCAGCTCCTGGGCCGTCGTCTCCAGCTGAGCCAGCAGCGCGGGATCGTCCAGCGCCACGGATACGACGTTGAAGGCCTTTGCCACGCCCTTGGCCAGCAGCGCCACGTCCTTGATCATGTCCACCAACCCGGTCACGCCATCCCACAGCCCCGTGGCGATGCCCTCCAGCAGGCCCTTGGAAAACGCCCCGCTCGGCCGCATCAGCAGTGCCGCCAGCCGCGCCAGGATAGCGACCGCCTGCACCGGCGGCAGCGCCACCAGCCCCCGCACGAAGCCCACCACCCCGCCCTGGACCACCGCCCCCAGCGCCTCCAGCCCGTCCCCCGCCAGCGCCCCCAGCACGTCGAGATGCGCCAGGCACACCCCCACGCACTCCGCCACCAGGGCCTTGGCCAGCGGTGCGACGATGTGGGGCCGCTGGGCGCAAGAGGGACAGACACGCACTCCGCCAGCAGCGTCTTGGTCAGCGGTGCGGGCAAGCGATCCCAGGCGATGCGCTCCAGCGCGATGGGCAGGTCCAAGGGGCCAACTGCAGCCCGATGACCTCCGCGACGACTTGTTATCGGGCGGAAACGCAATCTATCTAGCTGTCCGCGTGTTTGGCAGTCTGTTGCATCGGTACTTTAACAGTCTCATCAGGATCGGTGGGCAGCGACTCAACTGACACCTCTGACACCTCGATCCTGATGAGACCATTCAACATATCGAGCGCGCTAAGGGCAGCGTCTCTTACGGATTCTACCGGATCATCAATTGACTTAATGATCCAAGGCAAGGTAGTGGGCTTATCGTCATTACGCAATGCGAGAATGTCAAGGCAAGTAGCTCGCGCCTCAGTGCCCCCGTTAGTGAGCAGGTCGTGGATAGTCTCAAGATCTACCAGTTTGGCATAACGCCGGTTGACGAAGTCGGCCAAGTGCAAGACCGCGCGGAGCCCAGCCAAGCGCCCTTCCTCAGACTCGTTCATGATGCGGGTGATACATACCTGTAGCAGTCCGTCGGGCGGAGATACGTCTTTAACTATTCGTCGGGTCTCTTGCCTCACCAGGGAGTGTTCGTCTCCCAGGCGAAGGAACATCCACTCTAAGAGCGATACATCCTCGTGAGGGAACGAGGCGCCGCGAAGTTGCGCCAGTGCGATCAAGGCGAAAAAACGAACCTCCCACTCCCGATCAGCAAGCAGACATCCTGTCAAGAGAGCAGCGACTGGGTCGCCCAACTGACCAATCCTCTTGGCTGCTCTGGCCCTCACATTGTTATCTGTAGAGAGAGTGTTTGTGGCAGCCTCCGCGAGATCGGAAGACCATTGCAACGATTGTGCTTGTTGTCGGTCGGACAGAGCATATAAATGCGAATCTCCGGCCCATGTCTTGTCCCAGACGCAGCCGCGGAAGTCCGTTGGTCGTCCCTGTGGCGATGAGAAACAACCGACGAATCTTGTCCAACGTAAGGTCGCCTTTTGGAAGGACGTTCCATCAAGACGGCATCCCAGAAAGCGCACCCGCGACAAATCGAGACCATCCAAGTTAACTCCGCGCAAGTCGCAGCACAGTAGCACATCATGAGGGCTAATCGAGATGGGCCCGGCTACGTCGCGCCAGTCTATGCCCTCATATCGCTTGCTGCCCGTTTTCGGCAGATCTATGATAGACATTATTTCGGCTCCAATTCGTTCTTCCATCGCTTAGCCCATTGTGGGACTGATGGATTAAGACCTTCGGCATACTCAGTAGCCCACTGGACCGTGTCTTTCATCTTCTGAATCTCGAATGCGATCCTCTGCTTTGCTTCCTCTGGCAACTTGGCCAAGCCATAGAGCATCCTCCCTAACCCCACAATGTAGCCTTCACACTTCTCATAATGCAGCGTCCCGCCCGCGAGCATCCGAGGAGAGTGCCCTACCCCTCCTTCGAATTGCTCTTTCATAGCCATAAACGCACTACTCCCATCGCCATACGTTGATCCGGCACGATAGAGGTCGTTCATGACCGTTTGTGCTTCATCCACTTCTCGAGCCACGTCATACAGGAACTGGGTCGCCGGATTCTCGATTAATCGGGCGACAGGGATTGTAGCTTTGACCCTGAGAGAGCGTAGTCGGGGACTCATGCGCTATGCGCGTACAATTGACCATAACGTGGAACCGATGCCATGATATGTTTCAGGATGTCGAGGTTGGTCCGGTCCTCCACGTCGACACCCTCTCTGTCAACCGCTTCAAGGACCTTTCCGAGAAGACCTCTCCACTCTGCAAGAAACTCATCGACTGTGACCTCTATTTGTGGCTGGTCCTGGAGCACCTTCTCGTAACCACCAACTATTTTATTCCACTTAGCTACTACTGTGATGCAGCCCTGCCTCCATTGGATATCCCATGCTCCGTCGAAAGTGTTCGACGCCCACCGCACGTAGCTAGACCCTTCCTCAGTATTGAGTACTTCGCCCAGAGTTGGAAGAATGTCATCCATCATCACGTACAGGTCATATTTGTAGCTAATCCGCACGGGAATACGGTTCCAATAGAGGATTGCATCCTCTGTTGGCCAATGAAAAGCCTCTTGCACCACGTCGGAAAGATCCTGAAAAATGCCTGCAATGGACCGATCAACGAGTGGATTTCCTACTTGTATCGCGAAAGATGACATGCCTTACTCCTGCTTTCTTTAAGGTGTGAATGGATACCCATGAACTTTACCACTTGGATACACCTTGATGAACAACTGTGTCACGCGGGAGGTCGTCCCGTCCACGTTCCAGGTGAAGCAGGTTGAGTCCGTCGGTAAAGAGACAGAAGCGCCGTTGGCCGCCCCGGTGAGCCCCAATCTTGCCCCTTCTTTCACCGCAAAATCAACGTCCACGGCGCTTCCAAACTGCCCTTGCGGAATGCCCAGACTCCTCGCCGTTGCGGCGCCCTCACGCCATTCGACCCCATGCTTAGCCGATCCAAGAAGCTTTGCCTCTGGAAAGTAGCGTTTGCCATCTCGTACCACCCCTTTTTCCACTACCTGCTGCTCCAGTTTATCCATGTCTCTATCGAGGTTTATCGCTTTCTGTAGGAGCGGTTTTTCGGCAGCTATGCGCTGCGCGTCCGAGAGGGAGGTTTGTCGCGCCAGTCTATCAGCATCCCTAGCCACGGACTGCGCGTTGTTGTTGATCTGGCTCAACCTATTGGCAAGGCTCGTGTCCGCCTCTCGGCCTTCGAGCAAGCTGGCCGAGCGGGTCGCAATACTATCGGCGACCGTTCGACATTTCCCACTCAAACTGGTTGGGCTATCTGTAGGTTCGAGGCGCGGTTCTTGATCCTGATTTGGCCCACGACCATGGCCTGGATCGTGGCCCGGGTCGGGATGATGGGGCGCATGGCTGCTGCTAGTACCCGAGCCGTGCCCGGACGCGCCCGCCGCCGGGTCGTCCCCCTTGTCCGCCCGCTTGACCATCGCCAGCAGCCGCTCGACGAGGGGCTTGAGCGTGTCCAGCACCCGCTGCACCCGCTCCGCCACCGCCCCTTTGAGCCGGCCCCCCGCCACCTCCAGCCCCCGCAGCACTTGTGGCAGCCACCGCCCCAGGTCCTCCGCCACCAGCGCCGCGTCCCGCGTCGCCGTCACCAGCGTCACCAGCCCCGGCAGCACCGCCTTCGCCGCCAGGAACGCCCCGTCCGTCGCGTAGCTCAGCGCCACGTTGAACAGCACCCCGCCCGCGATCCCGCCCACCGCCTGGCCCACCGCCTCGTCCCCGCCGCCCAGGCGCACCACCAGGCTCGTGGCCAGCGCCTGCCCCGCCCCCTCGGCCAGCCCCTCCACGTAGCGCCCGCCCAACGCTGTTAGCGACCGCGCCAGGTCCTTGGCCTGCGCCAGCCCCCCCGGCGTCGACAGCTCCGCCAGCAGCGGCCCCAGTTGCGTCTGTAGGCTCTGGGCCGTCGTCCGCAACTGGGCCAGCAGCGCGGAGTCGCCCAGCGCTGCGGACGCCGCGCTGCCGTGTCTAGGGCGTCACCTGCCGGTCGCTCGCGCCGCCTTGCCGCCAAGGGCACAACCGCTAGGCCGGCTCGATCGCGCGCCCCGCGATCTCCTGCGCCAGTTCACGCACCACCGGCGACGAGTCGGACAGGCCGCGCTCCACATCGTCCGACTCGACCGTCCCTTGCTCAATGAGTGCCATCAGGGCTTCTCCGCGCACATCCTCATCGGGGTCGACGAGGAAGGGCCTGATCGTCGTCGCCGGCACGGGCAGGTCATGGACTCTGAGTGTGTCGAACGCGGCCACACGCACGGCGGCCACAGGGTCGGTGAGCGATGTCACGACCCACGGCATCGTCTCCGGCTCGTCGCGCTGGCCCAGAAGTTTGAGGCAGGCCACGCGCACGTCTGGCAGCGGATCGGCGAGCAAGGTGTGGATCGTCTCCAGGTCCACCAGCCAGGCGTCGTGCCAGTCGACGAAGCGGGCCAACTGTAGGACAGCACGGACCCCAGCAAATCGTCCCTCCTCCCCCTGGGCCATAATGCGGGCGATGCACGTCCGCAACAACTCGTCGGTCGGTCTGATCTCCTTGACGAGGCGCTCGGCTTCCTGGCGCACCACGGAGTGCTCGTCACCCAGGCGCAGGAACATCCATTCCAGCATCATTGAGTCCTGATAGGGGAACGCGTGGCCGCGCAACTGGCCGAGCGCCCGCAACGCGCTGTTGCGCACGTCCCACTCTGGGTCGATAAGGAGGCTGCCCAGGAAGAGCGCGACAACCGGGTCGCCCAAGGCGGCAACGCGTTTCACGGCGCGGTAGCGTGCCAAGTTGTTAGGTAGCAGCGTTTCGGTGGCGCTGTCAACCAACGCGGCTGGCCAACGCCATCCCTTGGTCTGAGGGTGGTCGGTGAGCGCGTGCAGATGCGAGTCCAGCACCGCAGTCAGCTGCCAATGCGTGCCCAGGAAGTCCACGGGCGGATCGTTCGGAGAGGCGAAGCAGCCCACGAAGCGCGCTTGCCGCAAAGTAGCGCCATGGAAGGTCGTCCCATTGAGGCGGCAGCCCAGGAAATGCACGTGCGAGAGATCGAGGCCGTCCAGGCACACGCCACGCAGGTCGCAGCACAGCGCTACGTCGTGGGGCTCAAGTGGGGGCTGATTGGCGGTCGACCGCCAGTCCATGCCCTGGTATAACCTTCCTCCTCGGCGATATGCCTCAACGATCGACATGTCACCCTCCCAATTCATCCGCCCAAGGCTTCGCCCAGCGAGGAATCGGCGGGGCGTTACCCTCAAAATATTCGTCGGCCCAATGTATCGCATCTCTCATGTGCTGGACTTCGAGGGCAAGCCTTTGTTTCGCTTCCTCTGGCAGCTTTGTCAACACGCTTTCCTCCAGATTCCAGAAAACTCTACGAGGAGGTTAGAGGCGGGTAAACAGCCGCCTGAACACCTGCGCGGATGGACCGGGGCGTGCGTTATGGTCAACGAGAGGCAGCGACCGGCCCGACGAGCAGGGCATGTTGCCGTCGATAGCCCTCCAATAAGAGGGCTGTGAGGGCTCAGGCGCCGTGTGCAAGAGCATGAGCGGCCCTGGTTGCGCCACAAATGGCGACTCAAGAAGTTTTCTGGAATCTGGAGGCTTTCCTTCTCGATGAGCGACACTATATAGCCTTCGCATTTGCCGTAGTGAAGCGTTGTTCCCGCAATTGGCACAGGAGCCTGATGTGCGCCTACTTTAAACTGTTCCAGCATCGCCATAAATGCGCTACTACGATCCCCATACTTAGCGCCTTCTCGATACAGGTCGTTCATGGTCACCTGTGCCTGATCTATCTGCTCGGCGACATCGCGCGGGAACCATCTTGCCGGATTCTCGATCAGGCGCGCTTGAGGCCACGTCGCCTTGACATCCAAAGGTACTAGGGTCTGACTAGAAGGATGCTTTGGCCGCTCACGCGAAGGTTCGGGTTGATGCTCGGCCTGAGGCGGTTCGTACCGTGGCACCTCTCTTTCCAGACCCTGTAGCTTGGGCTCAGCTTCCAAGATCAGGCTATACATCTCTTGAAGCTCCGCTCGCGTTCGACAATCGTCTATCATACCCCTTACAGTCGCCAATTCAGCCTTGGTGTCCTCGAGATCGTTTATCCATTGCTGTTTGCTTGGATTTGTTCCCGGCACATGATCCAACCACTCCGACACATGGACGGCGCGCGTTTGTAGGCCGGAGACACGATTAATGTATGCTCCCCTCAACTGGCCGACCAACTCCTCCTCGGTCAGGGGGTGCCGCGGGCCGTGGTCAGGGCTGCCGTGCCGTTGCCGGATGCGCTGGCCGCCGCGGTCGCGAGGGCGTCCTGGCCGGCGCGCAGCCCCGGAACCGGTCCCATGTGGGACTGTATTGGCCGCCGGGTCGTCCCCCTTGTCCGCCCGCTTGGCCATCGCCAGCAGGCGCTCGACGAGGGGCTTGAGCGTGTCCAGCACCCGCTGCACCTGCTCCGCCACCGCCCCTTTGAGCCGTCCCCCCGCCACCTCCAGCCCCCGCAGCACTTGTGGCAGCCACCGCGCCAGGTCCTCCGCCACCAGCGCCGCGTCCCGCGTCGCCGTCACCAGCGTCACCAGCCCCGGCAGCACCGCCTTCGCCGCCAGATACGCCCCGTCCGTCGCGTACGTCAGCGCCACGTTGAACAGCACCGTCCCCGCGACCCCGCCCACCGCCTGGCCCACCGCCTCGTCCCCGCTCCCCAGGCGCAGCACCAGGCTCCGCGCCAGCGCCTGCCCCGCCCCCTCCGCCAGCCCCTCCAGGTAGCGCCCGCCCAACGCCGTCAGCGACTGCGCCAGGTCCTTGGCCTGCGCCAGCCCCCCCGGCGTCGACAACTCCGTGCCCTATGACCATTCCTGCCACCCGATCGTTGCGGGCGAGGCTGCTAGACCTGCCCGACCGCTTGGCCCGCGATCTCCTGCGCCAGTTCGCGCACCACCGGCGACAGGTCGGACAGGCCGCGCTCCACATCGCCCGGCTCGACCGTTCCCTGCTCGCGCAGGGCGATCAGCGCCTCCCAGCGCACGTCCTCATCAGGATCGGCGAGGAAGGGCCGGATCGTCGTCGCCGGCACGGGCAGGCCATTGACTCTGAGTGTGTCGAACGCGGCCACACGCACGGCGGCCACGGGGTCGGTGAGCGCCGCCACGACCCAGGGCATCGTTTCCCGCTCGCCGCGCTTCTCCAGCAAGTCGAGGCACGCCACGCGCACCTGCGGCTCCGGGTCGGACAGCAGAGTGTGGACCGTCTCCAGGTCCACTAACCAGGCGTCGTGCCAGTCGACGAAGCGGGCCAGATGCACGGCCGCGCGCAAGCCAGCCAGCCGCCCCTCCTCACCCTGGTCCATGATGCGACCGATGCACACGCGCAGCATTTCATCGGGAGGGTCGGCCTCCTGGACCAAGGTGTTGGCCTCCTGTCGCACCAGGGAGTGCTCGTCCCCCAGGCGCAGCAGCATCCACGCCAACAGGAGGAAATCCCCGTACGGAAACGCGCGGCCACGCAGGTGGCGGAGCGCGCGCAGCGCGCTGGCGCGCACCTCCCACTCGGGGTCGGCGAGGAGGCTGCCCAGGAACAGGGCGACGACGGGGTCGCCCAGCGCGTCCGCCCGCTCCACCGCCTGGTAGCGATCCAGGTTGCTCGGCGAGAGCATGCCCGAGGCCGCCTCCACCAGCGCGGGCGACCAGCGCCACCCGTCGCCCCGCGGGCGCTCCGAGAGCGCGTGCAGGTGCGACTGCATCACCGCGGTCGGCCCCCACTGCGCGCCTCGGAAGTCGACCGGCGGGCCATCGGGCGACGCGAAGCAGCCCACGAAGCGGGCCAGGTGCAGGCTAGCGCTGTGGAAGGTTGTCCCATTGAGGCGACACCCGAGGAAGTGGGTGCGGGTGAGATCGAGGCCATCCAGGCTCACGCCGCGCAGATCGCAGCACAGCATCATATCATGCGGCTCAAGCGGGGGTGGCGCGGGCGCGTCGTGCCGATCCATCCCCTCGTACAATTTCCCCCGCTCGTCGTACCGTCGCATCTCAACCATTACATTAGCTGCCTATGCGCTCGTTGATCTGTTGCGCCAATAACCGGACGGTCTCGTCACGATCAGCAAGCAGCGATTTGAACGTTACTGGGTCGGCCTCGAACGCCGGCTGCGGCGCGTTCAGTGTATCGAGTGCCTGAAGGGCGGCGACTCGTACAGATGGCGCTGGATCGTGAAGCGCCCGTCTGATCTTGGGCAAGGTACGAGACTTATCATCGTCACGCAGCGCGAGGATGTTGAGACACGCAATTCGCACCTCGGGAACTTCGTCAGTGAGCAGGCCATCGATAGTCTCAAGATCTATCAGCGTGGCGTAACGCTTGTCGACGAACTCCGCCAACTGTAGGACGGCGCGGAGCCCAGCAAGGTGTCCTTGCCGTGGCTCAGCCATGATGCGGGCGATGCATACCCGTAGCAGTCCGTCGGGTGGAGATATGTCTTTAACTAGTCGTCGGGTCTCTTGCCTCACCAGGGAGTGCTCGTCTCCCAGACGAAGGAACATCCACTCCAAAAGCGATACATCCTCGTGAGGGAACGAGGCGCCGCGAAGTTGCGCCAGTGCGATCAACGCGAAAAGACGAACCTCCCACTCCCGATCAGCAAGCAGACATCCTGTCAGGAGAGCGGCGACCGGGTCGCCCAACTGACCAATCCTCTTGGCTGCTCTGGCCCTCACATTGTTATCTATAGAGAGAGTGTTTGTGGCAGCCTCCACGAGATCGGAAGACCATTGCGACGATTGTGCTTGCTGGTGGTCGGACAGAGCATACAAATGTGAATCTCCGGCCCATGTCTTGTCCCAGACGCAGCCCCGGAAGTCCGTTGGTGGCCCCTGTGGCGATGAGAAACAGCCGACGAATCTCGTCCAACGCAAGGTCGCCTCTCGGAAGGAAGTTCCATCAAGACGACATCCCAGAAATCGCACTCGCGACAAATCGAGACCGTCCAAGTTAACTCCGCGCAAATCGCAGCACAGTAGCACATCATAAGGGCTAATCGAGATGGGCCCGGCTACGTCGCGCCAGTCTATACCCTCATATCGCTTGCTGCCCGTTTTCGGCACGTCTATGATGGACATCATTTTGGCTCCAATTGGTTCTTCCACTGCCTAGCCCATTGGGGGACCGATGGATTAAGACCTTCAGCATACTCGGTAGCCCACCGGACCGCGTCTTTCATCTTCTGAATCTCGAATGCGATCCTCTGCTTCGCTTCTTCTGGCAACTCGGCCAAGTCATGGAGCAGCCGCCCTAACCCCACAATATAGCCTTCACACTTCTCATAGTGCAGCGTTCCTCCCGCGATCATCCGAGGAGAGTGCCCTACTCCTCCTTCGGATTGCTCTTTCATTGCCATAAACGCACTACTCCCATCGCCATACGTCGATCCGGCACGGTAGAGGTCGTTCATGACCGTTTGTGCTTCATCCACTTCTCTAGCCATGTCATACGGGAACTGGATCGCTGGATTCTCGATCAATCGAGCGACGGGGGTCGTCGCTTTGACGTTGAGAGAGCGTAGGGGGCGGCGGCTGGTAGACGGCGATTTATCATGTGTAGGCGCGGTTTCTCCCGAGGCGCCGCGAGGCTCCAATGGCGGAATCTCGTTGTCGAGACTGTCTATCGACGACCACGCCGTTTGGATGTCACCATCCAATTCGGAGAAATCTACAACCCGCTTGGCTTCGGCCGCTAGCCCTCTCAGAATCCCAAGGGTCTCTTTAGCTTCGACGATGTCTGCTATCCAGCGATACTTATCAGGGCTGTCACTGGGAACGGCGTTCACTCGTTGTTCTAATCCGACCACACGTGTTTGAAGCCCAGCAATGCGGCCCTCATACGTTACCTTGAGCCGCCGCACTGCCTGCTCTTCGGTCTCAGGTGGTGTCCTTCTATGTGTATCATGCCCAGGCTGATGATTCCGTTGCCGGATGCGCTGGCCACCGCGATCGCGAGGGCGTCCCGGCCGGCGCGCCGCCCCCGAACCGGCCCCATGAGGGGCTGTACTGGCCGCTGGGTCGTCCTCCTTCGTGGCCATGGCCAGCAGCCGCTCGACGAGGGGCTTGAGCGTGTCCAGCACCCGCTGCACCCGCTCCGCCACCGCCCCTTTGAGTCGGCCCCCCGCCACCTCCAGCCCCCGCAGCACTTGTGGCAGCCACCGCGCCAGGTCCTCCGCCACCAGCACCGCGTCCCGCGTCGCCGTCACCAGCGCCACCAGCCCCGGCAGCACCGCCTTCGCCGCCAGATACGCCCCGTCCGTCGCGTACGTCAGCGCCACGTTGAACAGCACCGTCCCCGCGATCCCGCCCACCACCTGGCCCACCGCCTCGTCCCCGCCGCTCAGGCGCAGCACCAGGCTCGTGGCCAGCGCCCGCCCCGCCCCCTCCGCCAGCCCCTCCAGGTAGCGCCCGCCCAACGCCGTCAGCGACTGCGCCAGGTCCTTGGCCTGCGCCAGCCCCCCCGGCGTCGACAACTCCGCCAGCAGCGGCCCCAGTTGCGTCTGTAGGCTCTGGGCCGTCGTCCGCAACTGGGCCAGCAGCGCGCGGTCGCCCAGCGCCACGGACGCCGCGCTGACCGCCCCCTAACGCCTCCGCACGCCTGCCGGCCGTTCGCGCCGCCCTACCCACTGTGGGCACGACTGCTAGGCCTGCCCGACCATGCGCCCTGCGATCTCCTGCGCCAACTCGCGCACCACCGGGGACGGATCGGACAAGGCACGTTCCAGGTCGCCCGGCTCGGCCGTCCCCTGCTCGCTGAACGCCATCAGAGCTACCCGGCGCACGTCTTCGTCGGGATCGGTGAGGAAAGGCTTGATGGTACTCGCGGGTACGAGCGCTTCGCCAGCCCGGAGCGCATTGAATGCGGCCACGCGCACAGCGGGAACGGGATCAGCGAGTGCCGCCACAACCCAAGGCGTCGTTTCCGGCTCACCGCGCTTCTTCAGGAGATTGAGACAGGCCACGCGCACGGCGGGCAGCGGATCGGCAAGCAGGGTGCGGACCGCCTCCCGGTCCACCAACCAGGCGTAGTGCCAGTCGACGAAGCGGGCCAACTGCAGGACAGCACGCACTCCAGCTAATCGTCCCTCCTCACCCTGGGCCATGATGCGGGCGATACACGTTCGCAGCAACTCGTCGGTCGGTCTGATTTCCTCGACGAGGCGCTCGGCTTCCTGCCGCACCACGGAGTGTTCGTCGCCCAGGCGCAGGAACATCCATTCCACCATCATAGAGTCCTGGTGAGGGAACGCGCCGCCGCGCAACCGGCCGAGCGTTCTAAGTGCGTTGGTGCGGACATCCCACTCCTTGTCAGAGAGCAAGCACCCGGTGACATAGGCGGCCTCGGGCTGGCCCAAATCCCCCAGGCGAATCGCGGCCTCACGCCGGACCAGATTGTTCGACGACAACGTGTCCGAAGCAGCCGCCACGAGGGCGGGCGACCAACGCCACCCGCCCCCCTGGAACCGCTCTGAGAGCGCGTGTAGGTGCGACTGCAGCACCGCAGTCGGCCCCCACTGCGCGCCCAAAAAGTTAGTCGGTCGCCCATCGGGCGACGCGAAGCAGCCCCTGAAACGCGCCATGCGCAGGTCGGCGCCGCGGAACGTGGCGCCGTTGAGGCGACAGCCGAGGAAGTACACGAGCGAGAGATCGAGTCCATCCAGCGATACATCGCGCAGGTCGCAGCACAGCACGGTGTCACGGGGACCGAGCGGGGGCACCGTCGCTGTCCCACGCCAATCCATGCCCTGGTATATCCTTACCCCTTCCCTGTGCGGATTACTAATCAACATTGCTCACCGCTCCAATTCGCTCGCCCATGGTTTCGCCCAGCGCGGAATCGGCGGGTCGTTGCCCTCAAAGTACTCGACCGCCCAATGCCGCGCCTCCTCCATCCTCTGGATTTCGAGAGCGAGCCTCTGCTTCGCTTCTTCTGGCAACTCTGTTAATAGTTTTATCTTCTCGGCCAGCGCCACTATGTAGTCTCCACATTTGCCATAGTGAAGAGTGTCTCCCGCAATCGGCACCGGAGCCTGGCCCACACCCACTCTAAACTGTTCCAGCATGGCCATAAACGCGCTGCTACCGTCCCCATACTTGGACCCGGCCCGATACAGATCATTCATGGTTGTCTGCGCGGCATCTATCTGCTCGACAACATCCGGCAGGAACATTCTTGCCGGGTTCTCAATCAATCGCGCTTGAGGTACCGTCGCTCGAACCTCTAGGGATTCTAGCTTGGGGTTGGCAGGATGTCTTGACCTTTCCCGCGTCGGCGCGGAGGGCTGCTCCACTTGCACGGGTTCATGCCGCGGCACCTCCCTTTCCAACGAGGTTAGCTTAGGCTCGGCATCTAGAATCAAGCTCTCTAGACTCTCAAGCTCCTGTCGTGTCCGACAAACTTCTATTAGACCTCTCACGGTGTCGAGTTCGTCCCGGACATTCATGATGTCGCTCACCCACTGGGATCTGCTTAGATTCGCTGCCGGTACGTGGTCCACCCACTCCGACACATGGTAGGCGCGGGTTTGCAGGCTGGACACTTGCCCCGTGTACGACAACTTGAGCTGTGCGACCACCTCCTCCTCGGTCGGGGGCTGTCGCGGGCCATGATCGCGGTTGTCGTGCCGTTGCCTGATACGCTGGCCACCCCGGTCGCGGGGGCGTCCCGGCCGACGCGCGGCCCCCGAACCAGTCCCATGCGGGGCTGTGCTCGCCGCCGGGTCGTCCCCCTTGTCC
>JAABUQ010006506.1_pt1 | contig 17667 bp, 16 predicted proteins | sample 5560001 | NCBI WGS metagenome assembly JAABUQ01 (sample SAMN10711888, study PRJNA513371) | rock metagenome | isolation source: Antarctica rocks | place: Antarctica: Victoria Land, Finger Mt nord | collected 2015-12-18
TCGCCACCTCGGGCGTGGACGCGCCGATTCGAGAGATCGCCGAGGAAGCCGGCGTGGGGCTCGGCACCCTGTATCGGCATTTCCCGCAACGCGCGGACCTCATCGCCGCAGTCTTCCGTCGCGAGATCGACGCCTGCGCCGCCGCCGCTCCGATCCTCTCGGCCGAGAACAGCCCGTTCGAGGCCCTGGCGATCTGGATGCAGCGTTACGCCGTCTTCATCGCGACCAAGCGGGGATTAGCTCATGTCCTCCACTCCGGCGATCCGGCGTTCGAGGGCTTGCGCGACCACTTCGAGGCGACCCTGCGGCCGGCGCTCCACAAGCTCATGGGCACTGCGGTCGAAGCCGGTGAGATCCGGGCCGACATCGACGTCGACGAGCTGCTGGGGGCTGCGGCGAGCGTCTGCATGTCGACCTACAACGCCGGCTCGGGCCAAGCGGAGCGCATGGTCACCCTGCTCGTCGACGGCCTGCGCCACGGCGCGGCCCTGTGTTGAGCGCGCGGACGAACCGGCGACGTCGGCCGTTCACCCCCACTCCGCCTCCAGCGCGCCCAGCCTGGCGGCTTGGTCGTCGGCGATCAGGGCGTCGGTGAGTTCGTCGAGTTCGCCCTCCATGACCTTGGGCAGAGTGTAGAGGGTCAGGTTGATGCGGTGGTCGCTGACCCGGCCCTGCGGGAAGTTGTAGGTGCGGATGCGCTCGCTGCGGTCGCCGCTGCCGACCTGGCTGCGGCGATCGTCGGCGCGGGCGGCGTCGAGCGCCTGGCGCTGCATGTCGTACAGGCGCGCGCGCAACACCTTCATCGCCTTGGCGCGGTTCTGGTGCTGTGACTTCTCGCTGCTGGTCACCACCACCCCGGTCGGCAGGTGAGTGATGCGCACCGCCGAGTCGGTCTTGTTGACGTGCTGGCCGCCCGCGCCGGAGGAGCGGTAAGTGTCGATGCGCAGGTCGGCGTCGTTGATCTCGATCTCCACGTCCTCGACCTGGGGCAGGACGGCGACTGTGGCGGCGCTGGTGTGGATGCGGCCTTGCGCCTCGGTGGCCGGCACGCGTTGCACCCGGTGGACCCCGCTCTCGAACTTCAGCCGGCCGAACACTCCGTCGCCGGTGACCGAGGCCACGACCTCCTTATAGCCGCCCGCCTCGCCCTCGCCGGCGTCCTCGATTTCCACCCGCCAGCCGCGCAGGGCGGCGTAGCGCTGATACATACGGAACAGGTCGCCCGCGAACAGGGCCGCCTCGTCCCCGCCCGTGCCCGCGCGAACTTCCAGGATGGCGCTGGCGCTCTCGTCCCGGTCGCGGGGAGCAAGCAGCAAGGCCACCTCGCGCTCCAGCCCGGGCAGCCGAGCGCTCAGCGCCGCCATTTCCTCGCGGGCGAGGTCGGCCATGTCGGGATCAGCGGCCGCTATCACATCCAACTCGACCGCCTCGGCCCGCGCCCTCGCGACGCCGGCCACCGCGTCCGCGACAGGGCGAAGTTCGGCGTATTCCTTGGACAGGCGCACGATCTCCGCCCCATCCGTCGCAGCCTCCATGCGCGCCTCGATCTCGCGAAAGCGGTCGAGCACGGAGTCGAGCTTGGCTCGGGGAAGTCGCATGAAGGAGAAGCTCGCGGCTAAGCTCGCGTCTTAGCGGCCTACCCGCCCCACGTCACGCCAAGCGCTGAGATCAGAAAGCAGGTCTCCCCCAGCCTGCCGATCCCAACGACTCCTCATCCTGAGCCTGTCGAAGGATTATGGCGACCACGGAAATCCTCGTCCTTTGACAAGCTTAGGATGAGGACCTCTGCTGTCGCCAAAGTCGTTGAGCGAAGCTTACGCCCCGGCCTTTTCCAGATGCTCGCCAAGACTCTTCAGGTTGGCAGCCACTTTCTCGTCGTCGACACGGCCCGCCATGCGGGTCGTCTCGCCGCCGATTTTGTGCAGCAGAGTCTTGACTTTGGCGCCGTCGGGCTCGGGGGCGTGCAGCGCCTTTTCGAGCGCGTCGAGGTCATGGACCAAGCCCTTCACGCCGGAGACCTCGACCTTCTCGAGCTCAGCTTTCCAGGTCTCGATCTGCTTGACGGCGGCGTCGGGCTTCAGGTGCTCGAGGCCTTTCTCGATGGCGTTGTTCAGCGTGGTGAAACGGGCGGGCATGGAGACGGACCTCGGCGGCTGCACGATTGCGCGCCTTGAACCGGCTTCGCCAAGCATGGTTCCACCGTCGCCCTCCGCTGCTCACCAGATCGTCTGCCCTTCCACAAGCGGGATCGATCGCCCCGTCTTGGACAGAAAGGGCCCTTTCTCGATCGCGACTATGCTGTCGTGAAAGTGCACGCCGCGGGTCATGAGCGAGATAGGCGACGCGGGCATGTCGCCCGCATTCATCGCGTGGTGGTGCGGGTTGTCGGCGTGCAGCTCGTCGATCAGGTGCTTCATTCGCTCGATAAAGGTGCCCTGCGCCGCAGCCCACCGCCGTAGTCGGGCCAGTAGGCGGTATGCAAATCCTCGACCATATATAGCGCCTCTCGCGCCATTCTCGGGTAGAGGAACTCGAACGAGGCGGTGACGTGGGGCATGAGGTGACTGCCGTCGTCCAGCACCACATCGGGAGCGCCGAACTCGTGTATCAGGCCTTGCAGAAAAGCGGGGTCGGACTGGTCGCCGATCCGCACCTGAACCTGTTCATCCTGAAAGTCGAGGCACTCCGGCCGGATATCGAGGCTGACAATACGGGCGGCCGGGCCGAAATAATGCTTCCACATCTGCGATGAACCGCCCTGGCCGGCCCCTATTTCGATGAACAGGATCGCTCGGTCGCGAAAAGGCGCGAAGTAGCGCTCGTACAGCGGCAAGTAGTGCACCCACTTGTTTATGGGCCGGCCGGTGTTGGTCCAGAAATACTGGTTCAGCGACATGCGCGAAGGCTCCGGGCCGGGCATGACCGGCGAGGCTGACGGTTGGCTCAGGCCGCGACGACGTGAGCGAGGGCTGTCTCGGTCGCCAGGGCGCTGACCGGCGTCGGCTCAGCAGCGCGCTCGGCCTCGATCACTGCGGCGCGGGCCTCGACCAGCTCTGCGATGTGCTCGACCATGTCTTGCCCGCCCAGTTTGTGGTCCACCTTGCCGGCCAGATACACCATGCCCGTGCCCTTGCCCGCGCCGCCGCCGGTGAAGCCCACGTCGGTCATCAACGCCTCGCCCGGGCCGTTGACCACGCAGCCGATGATGCTGAGCGACAGCGGCGTGGAGATGTGCGCCAGCCGCTCCTCCAGCCGCCCCACCGTCTCGATAACGTTGAACCCCTGACGCGCGCAGGAGGGGCAGGCGATGATGTTGACGCCGCGGTGGCGCAGGCCCAGCGACTTCAGGATGTCGAAGCCGACCTTGATCTCCTCGACCGGGTCGGCGGCGAGGCTGACGCGGATGGTGTCGCCGATCCCCGCCCACAGCATGGAGCCCAAGCCGATGGAGGATTTGACGGTGCCGCTTCGGGTCGGGCCGGCTTCGGTGACGCCCAGGTGCAGGGGGCAGTCGATCGCCTCGGCCAGCTGCTGATAGGCGGCGACGGTCAGAAAGGGATCGGACGCTTTCACGCTGATCTTGAACTCGTGGAAGTCCAGATCGCGCAGGATGTCGGCGTGGAACAGCGCGCTCTCGACCATCGCCTCGGGGCAGGGCTCGCCGTACTTCTCTAGCAGATACGGCTCGAGGCTGCCGGCGTTGACGCCGATGCGCATGGAACAGCCATAGTCGCGCGCCGCCTGCACCACCTCGGCCACCCGCGACTTGCTGCCGATGTTGCCCGGGTTGATGCGCAGGCAGGCGGCCCCCGCCTTGGCCGCCTCGATCCCGCGCTTATAGTGGAAATGGATGTCGGCGACGAGCGGCACCTTGGCCGCACGGGCGATAGTCTTGAATGCGGCGGTGGAGTCCTCGTCGGGGCATGACACCCGCACGATGTCGGCTCCCGCCTCCTCCAGCTCACGGATCTGGCCGATGGTGGCGTTGGCGTCGCTGGTCAGGGTGTTGGTCATCGACTGCACGCTGATCGGCGCGTCGCCCCCCACCTCCACCGAGCCGACACGGATCTTGCGGCTGAGCCGGCGGTCGATCATCCGCCAGGGGCGGACGGAGCGGTGATCTTGCATGGGCGGCTCTCAGCGGCTGCGTCGGGCTGATCACAACATAAGCGCAAACGCGAGCGGGTGCGAGCCGGACGCTGTTGTCGGGCCGCGGCTCCGCCGCTAAGCGTGCGCCCGCCCCTCCCGAAGAGCATTCGACATGGTCCGGTTTCCCTCAAAGACCAACGCCCTGCAAAACCTGCGCAGCGCGGGGGTCGAGATCGGGACGGTGATCGACGTCGGCGTGCATGAGCAGACGCCCGAACTGCGCGCCGCCTTCCCCGACGCGCGCCACATCCTGTTCGAACCGGCCGACGACTTCTTCCCGGCGATCCGCCGCAACTACGCCGGCCTGGACTACGTGCTGGCGCCGGTCGCGGTGGCCGAGACCGACGGCGAGGGCCACCTGCACAAACGGCGGATCGACGGCGGGGAGGTCAGCCACAGCTGCCTCGTCGACCCGGCGGCGGTCGATGAGTCCACCGTGGTCCCGACCCGGCGACTCGACAGCTTCATGGCCGAACGCGACGATCCCAGGCCATACCTGTTGAAGATCGACGTCGACGGCTTCGAGTCGGTGATCATCCGCAGCGCCGCGGGAATGTGGGCCGACGTCGACGTCGTCATCGTCGAGGTCACCCGGGACACCCTGGCCGAGCGGCTGGGCCTGCTCGTCGCGCAAGGCTTCACGATCTACGACATCGTAGATTCATGTTACTACGCGAACCTGTTCCACCAAGCCGACCTGGTCATGGTCTCGCCTCGCGTGATGGGCAACCCGCACATGCGCGCGCTTGAGGACCGACCGTTCACCTGGTCCGACTGGATCCCGATCGCCTCCTTCGAGTCGGCCGTGCAGGCGGCCGCCGAGATCGCCGCGGCCGCCTAGGGCGTCGTCAGCCGGGCGCGGCGCCGGCGGCGGGCTTGGCGCTCGAGGCCGAGGTCTGTCTGACTTGCGCCGGCGCGGTGCGCTGCGGGGCCGAGGCGGACACGGCGGGCTGGGCGGGAGCGACAGCGGCAGCGTCGGGCTGACCGCAACATAGGCGCAAATGCGAACGGGTGCGAGCCGGACGATGGCCAGTTGATCCACCCCGCCGGCTCAGCGGGCGAGTCAAGCCAACACGCGCCGAATGCAGCGGCTCCAAGTGTTCGGCCTTGTTATCACGCAGATCAAGGCGCATATTTGAGCAACCAGCTTAGTGTATAAGCACCTCTGTATTCCTGTCGAGAAAAGCGGTGGTAATGGCCCAATGACCTGAAGCCCGCCCCGCATTATTCGGAGACGAGACATGAAGCAAGCGATCATCGACGCCCTGGCGTTGGTCCTGGTCGCCCCGGTCCTGGCCGCCCCCGTCCTGGCGCACGCCGCGTCGGCGCCCGACGACGTCGCGCGGGCGCCGGCCAGCTTTGCCGACCTGAACCTGAACCGTGCGCGAGACGCCCGCGTGATGCTGGATAGGCTTGACCGCGCGGCGCTGGAAGCGTGCGGCGCCTCGCAGTTCAGCTTTCCCGACTACCGCGCCTCGGTGCAGAAGAGCGGCTGCTATCGTTCGGGTCTGGACCGGGCCGTCGACGCGCTGAACGCCCCGCAGGTCACCCGCCTGTACCAGAACCAGCCTGAACTGGCGCTCGCCTCTCAGTGAGTGATGGCCTGCAGAGGACACCGACCCCCGCTGCAGGGCCGGATCAGGGTTTCTGAACCTGCGCCGGCGCCCCCGTCGGCGTTGACGCGCTCGCGGCGGGCTTGACGGACGGTTTCGGAGCAGCAGGCGTCGCCGGCTTTGCTGTCGGGCCTTTCAGCGTCGCCGGCTGAGCCTCGGCCAGCCGGTCGATCGGGGTCTGCACCGCCGTCAGCGCGCCGCGCAACTGGCCGCCGACATACAGGTCGAGCGCCTGCGGGTCCGACGCTTCGGCGATCAGCGATTGGCCGACCGGCAGGCGGTAGGCCTGGCCCGGCTCCAGCTCACGGGCGAACACGATGGCGCCCCCGCCGCCCCGGATGATCAGGGCGGAAGCTTGGCGCGCGACCAGCAAGGCTTGGCCGCTCGCAGCGCCGTACACGGCCCCGTGCAACTCCAGCGACGCCGGCTGGGTCGCCGGGGTCACCAGCGCTCCGGTAGGGACCTTGGCGGCTGCGGACTTAGACGGAACAAGCACGCCCGCGGCGGCGACCGACGGCGTCGCCGGATCGTCCGGGTCGATCCCGGGCGTGACGTAGGGCGTGGGCGCGCCCTGCTCCGCCGAAGCCTGGGTCGGGGCGGAAACCCTGATCAGCCCGTTCGCCTCGACCGGATCGGATGCGGCGACCGCGGGAGCCAGGCCCGAGGGCGTGGGATCCTCGGCGTGCATGGTGCGCTGGGCGATGTTCCACAGCACCACCGCCGCCAGCGCCGCGCCGCCGAGCGCGTACATGACCGGCCGGCGCGCGTCGCCCTCGTGCGCCACCCCGACCGGGGCCTTCAGCACCGGGCCTTCGTCGGCGACTTCGCGCTTGAACCGCGCCACCGCCGCTTCGCCGTCCAGCCGCAGGGCGTTGGCGTAGGCGCGGACGTAACCGATGGCGAAGGGCCGCGAGGGCAGCACGTCGAACTCGTCCGCCTCGATGGCTTTCAGGTGGCTGATGCGAATGCGGGTGGTGTCGGCCAAGTCGGGCAGGGTGTCGCCGCGATGCTCGCGCACGGCCTGCAGATAGGCGCCCAAGGTGGAGTAGGCCTCCGCCGTCGGCCCGCTCGGCCGCCCCAGCGGCTCGACCAACCGCAGCGGGGTCACCGGACCCGTGTCCAGAGGCGCCATGGCGTCCGAAATCCCTGCGTGCGTCGGCCCGCCGCGGGCCGCCCCCGCGCCGGAGTCGAAGCGAGTCGGCGCGAAGCCGACGTCAAGCTGAGTACCAGCAAAATCCTAACGGCCCAACGCTTTACAGTGCGACATTTAGTTTGCGCGCGAGCGTCTCGACCTCGCCGCGCACCGACCCCGCGGGACTGCGCAGCAGGCCGGCCAGCCCGCGCCGCGCCGCCTCGCGATCCAGCGACAGCACCATGCGCTTGACCGGGCCGATCCCCGCGGGCGGCATCGACAGCCGCTCGAAGCCGAGCGCCACTAGAACGAAGGCTTCGAGCGGTCGCCCCGCCGTCTCGCCGCACACCGACACCGGCGTCCCCGACTCCGCGCAGCCGTCGCAGATCGCCTTCAAGGCTCGCAGGAACGGCGGCGACAGCGGGTCGTAGCGGTCCGACACCCGCGGATTGCCGCGGTCGGCGGCAAACATGTACTGCATCAGATCGTTGGTCCCGACGCTGACGAAGTCGGTCAAGGGCAGCAGCGCGTCCAGGTGCCAGACCAACGAGGGAGCCTCGATCATCGCCCCGACCCTCAGCAAGGAGGGCGCCGCGCGCCCGCGCCGCCGCGCCCACTCCGCCTCGCGGTCGACATAGCTCCGGGCGCGGAGAAACTCCTCCACCGTCGCCACCAGCGGGAACATGATCCGCAGCTCGCGCCCGCCCGCGGCGGCGAACAGGGCGCGCAGCTGCATCCGCAGCAGGCCCGGCCGGTCCAGCCCCATGCGCACCGCCCGCCAGCCCAGCGCCGGGTTGTCCTCCCGCTCCGAGGCCATGTACGGCAGCACCTTGTCGCCGCCCAAATCCAGGGTGCGGAAGGTGACGGGCCGCCCGGCCGCCCCTTCCAGCACCCGGCGGTACAGGGCGGTCTGGGCGGCCAGCCGGGGCAGGTCCTCCGACACCATGAACTGGAACTCGGTGCGGAACAGGCCCACGCCCTCCGCCCCGGTCTCGCCCAGGTTGTCGATATCGACGTCCAGGCCCGCATTCATCAGGAGGGCGATGCGCGCCCCGTCCCGTGTGACGGCGGGAACATCGCGCAGGCGCGCGAACTCCGCCCACCGCTGCCGGCGCACCGCCAGCCGCGCCTTGAACGCCTCCACCACGTCGGGGCGGGGGCGCAGATAGGCCTCGCCGGTCTCGGCGTCGACCACCACCGCGTCGCCCGCCGACACCCGGTCGCGCAGGCCGACGAGCCGCCCGACGCAGGGTATGCCCAGCGCCTTGGCCACGATCGAGGCGTGGCTTGCCGACGATCCTTCCTCCAGCAACAGGCCGCGCAGCTTGCCGCGGTCGTATTCCAGCAGGTCGGCGGGGCCGAGGTTGCGGGCGATCAGGATGGCGTCGTCGGGCAGGGCGCGCGCGCCCGGCGTCTCCCCCGCCAGGACGCGCAGCAGCCGGTCGGCCAAGTCCTCCAGGTCGTGCAGTCGATCGCGCAGGTAAGGGTCACGCGCCTGGCCTATGCGCGCCCGGTGTTCGGAGCGCACACGCTCCACCGCCGCTTCCGCCGTCAGCCCCGACCGCACCGCCTCGTCCAGCGCCCGGTTCCAGCCGCGGTCGCGGGCGAACATGCGGTAAGTCTCCAGCACTTCGATGCTCTGGCCGACCAAGCCGTGCTGGCCGTCCAGCATCTCGTCGACCTGGGCGCGCAAGGCCTCCACCCCGCGGTGCAGGCGCTCCAGCTCGGCCTCGGCGTCGTCGGCGACCAGCTTCTCGGGCGCGACCGGAGTCTCGTGCAGCACCGCCACGCCCAGCGCCAAGCCCTCGGCGAAGCGCGCGCCCTTCAGCCGCTCGGGCCGGGCGGGCGCCAGCTCCACGTCCTTCAGCTCGTCCAGGTCGACCAGTTCTCCGGCGGCGACCATCTCGGTCAGCACCATCGAGATGGTCTGCAGGTCCTCGACCTCTTCCTCGCCATAGACGCGGGCGGTGCGGTTCTGCACCACCAGCACCCCGATCGTCCGCCCGCCGCGCAGCAGGGGCACGCCCAGGAAGGCGTGGAACGGGTCCTCGCCGGTCTCCTGCCGGTAGACGAAGCGGGGATGCAGGGGCGCCTCGGTCAGGTTCAGCGGCCGGCCCAGCCGCATGATCTCGCCGATCAGGCCCTCGCCGGGGCGCAGGCGGGTGACGTGGACGGCGTCGCGCTTCAGCCCCTCGGTGGCGAACAGCTCCATGTCGCCCGACGCCCGGCGCAAATAGATTGTGCAGACCTCGGCCACCATCGAGCGGGCGATGATGGCGACCACCATGTCCAGCCGCGCCTGGGCGGGGCCGCCGCCGGCCATGGCCTCGCGGATCTGTCGCAGCAGACTGCGCGGGCCCCGCGCCGCCAGCACCCGATCCGCCATTCCGCGCCGCTCCCTTATCCGCGCCCGGCGGGGTTCTAGCGCGCCCGGCGCCGCAGCGCGAGCCGCCGCGACGCCCCTTCCCTCTCCGCCGGGCCGAGCGCGATAAGCGGGCATGACCCGCACCCTGTTCGTCACCCGGCTGTACGAGGCCGACCTGTCGGCCGATCCCGGCTTCGCGGCGTTCAACGCGGAGCTCGAGGCGGCGTGCCGGATGCTGGCCGCCGAGGACGCCGCCGGGCGCGCCTGGGCCCGGGCGCATCGCTACCCCGGCTACACCAGCTACGCCTCGCTGGACGACCTGCCCACGCGAGCCAGCGTGTTCGGCGCGCTGAAGCGGCGGCTGGACCGTCACGCGGCCGCCTTCGCCACCGAGCTCGGCCTGGACCTGCGGGGGGGCCGGCTCAAGCTGGACAGCCTGTGGGCCAACCTCACCCGCGGCGGGGCGGGCGGCGGGGCGGGCGGCGGCGGGGCGGCCCACAGCGGCCACATCCACCCCCACAGCGTGCTCAGCGGCACGCTTTATGTCGCCGTCCCGCCCGGCGCAGGCGGCATCCGCTTTGAAGACCCGCGCCTGCCGTTGATGATGGCCGCCCCGCCCCGCGGCGCCGACGCGCCGGAAGACGCGCAGACCTTCGTCACCGTCCAGCCTCGCCCCGGGACCCTGCTGCTGTGGGAGAGCTGGCTTCGCCACGAAGTCCCAGCCGGCACCGCCCGCGCCGACCGCATCAGCCTCAGCTTCAACTACGCTTGCCGGTGATCGGGCCGATCACCGCCGAGCGTAGTTGAACGAAGCGCTCCGATGGACTGGCCGCCCACTCGCGGGGTCAGCTGTCCAGGAAGCTGCGCAATTTGCGGCTGCGGCTGGGGTGCTTCAGCTTGCGCAGCGCCTTGGCCTCGATCTGGCGGATGCGTTCGCGGGTCACGCTGAACTGCTGGCCGACCTCCTCAAGGGTGTGATCGGTGTTCATACCGATACCGAACCGCATCCGCAGCACACGCTCCTCACGGGGCGTCAGCGAAGCCAGCACGCGCGTGGTGGTCTCACGCAGGTTGCTCTGGATCGCCGCCTCGATCGGCAGGATGGCGTTCTTGTCCTCGATGAAGTCCCCCAGGTGACTGTCCTCCTCGTCCCCGATCGGGGTTTCGAGGCTGATCGGCTCCTTGGCGATCTTCAGGACCTTGCGCACCTTCTCGAGCGGCATGGCCAGCTTCTCGGCCAGTTCCTCAGGGGTCGGCTCGCGGCCGATCTCGTGCAGCATCTGCCGGCTGGTGCGGACGATCTTGTTGATCGTCTCGATCATATGCACCGGGATGCGAATGGTCCTCGCCTGATCCGCAATAGAGCGCGTGATCGCCTGCCGTATCCACCAGGTCGCGTAGGTGGAGAACTTGTAGCCGCGACGGTACTCGAACTTGTCGACCGCCTTCATCAGGCCGATATTACCTTCCTGGATCAGGTCCAGAAATTGCAGGCCGCGGTTGGTGTACTTCTTGGCGATGGAGATCACCAAGCGAAGATTGGCCTCCACCATCTCCTTCTTGGCTTGGCGAGCCTCGCGCTCACCCTTCTGCACGGTGCCGACGATACGCCGGTAGTCGTCGATCGGCACGCCGGTCTCGGTTGCAAGCATCGCCACGTCCTGGCGAATGTCGCCGATCTGGGCGGTTTCCTGATCGACGAACTTCGCCCAGCGCACGCCCGCTCCGCGCACGGTGTCGGTCCAGGCCGGATGCAGCTCCGAACCAAAGTAGGCTTTCAGGAACTCGGCGCGCGAAATACCGTAGCTGTCGGCCAGGCGCAGCAGCCGCCCTTCCAGGCCGATCAGCCGCTTGTTGATGGCGTAGAGCTGCTCAACCAGCGCCTCGATACGGTGGTTGTTCAGTTTTAGGGTTTTAAGGTGTAGGATGATCTGACTATTCAGCGCTGCATACTGTCCACGCTCGTCGTCGGACAAGTCCGCGCCCGCGAGACGACGGCCGATCAGCTTCTCCTGCAGGCGGCGGAACTGCTCGAACTCGCCCGCAATGGCGTCGAGCGTGGCCATGACGCCATCGCGCAGCTCCGCCTCCATCGCCGACACCGTCGGTCCCGCGCCATCGTCGAAGTCGTCCTCCTCCGCATCCGCAGAGTCGTCCGCAGCCGCGGCCTCGGCCGCCGCGTCGGGATCGGCCGCCGGCGCCGGCTCGACGACAGCAGGCACGCCCGCGCCGGGCAGAGGGCCATTGGCGCCGATCTGGCCGCCGTAGGTCTGCTCCAGGTCTATGATTTCCCGAAGCAAGATGCGGCCGTTCTGCAACTCGTCCCGCCAGACCATGATGGCCTCGAAGGTCAGCGCGCTCTCGCACAGGCCACGGATCATGGTGTCGCGGCCGGCCTCGATCCGCTTGGCGATGGCGATCTCGCCCTCTCGCGAGAGCAGCTCCACCGAGCCCATCTCCCGCAGGTACATCCGCACCGGATCGTCGGTGCGGTCGTAGGCGGGAGGCTTCTCCTCGACGGCGACGACCGCGCTCTCCTCGCGCACGGTGACCTCGCCCCCGGCCGCGGCGGCGGGTTCGGCCTCGGCGGCGTCCTCCTCGGCCTCGACCACGTTGACGCCCAGCTCCGACAGCATCGAGAGAGTGTCCTCGATCTGCTCGGAGGTGACCTCCTCGGAAGGCAAGACCTTGTTCAGCTCGTCCATCGTGACGTAGCCGCGAGCCTTGGCCTGCTTGATGAACTTCTTGACGGCTGCATCGGTTAGGTCGAGCAGAGGCCCGTCCTGCGGCGGCGCTTCCGGCGCTTCGGTGGTGTCGGTCGTGCTCATCAACTTCTCCATCCGGCCGCAAACCCGGGCGACCGGCAGAAATGTGTGGCGGTCAGGACACGCTGGTCGAGGTACGACGCGCAATCCGACCGTATTGTTCCTTGATCGCCCGCTTGAGCGCATCGCGTTCGGTTTTGAGACCCCAATAAGCCGCACGATCGAGACGATCCGTCGCAGCCGCCTTGGCCGATTGCAACGCCGTCTCGAGCACGGCCAACCGGATCAATCTCTCGAACGCCTCCGACCATTGGGAGCGGGCGTCTGCGAGCGACAATCCTGCATCGAGGAATGGGGCGCTCGATCTCGAGGCGGCCCCGGCTATGTCGCTCAGCAACTCGCCATAACCCAAGCGTGCGAGATGGCGAAGCAAAGAACCCGAATCAAGGGTGCGGCGGAACAGCCGAGCCGCGACGATCTCGCCCGCAAGCTCGCCTAGCGCAAGATCGCCGAAGCCGTGAGCCTGAAGCGGCTCGAGATGTCGATCCAGCCGTTCAGGGTCGGCCAGCGCGGCGTGCACCACCGCGGCGACTTCGACTTCGGGCGCGGCGGTAAGACGCCTGGCGGCGGCGGCGGCTTCGGCGGTGGGCGGTCCGGCTGCCGCGCGGGGCGCAAGGCCGCGACGGCGATAGCTCTGCAGCTGACGGCCGGCGTCGCTGACCGTGGCCGCGGGGCGCGACAGGGCGCGCAGGGTCTCGAAGCGATCCTGCAGCGCCTCGCGGTACATGGGCGCCAAGTCCTTGTCGGCGATCGAGCTTGCGGCCCTGCGCAGGCGCGCCTTCAGTCCGGCGTAGGCTTCGGGCGTGTCCAGCGGGGCGGCGTCGCGCTCGCGCTCGAACAGCACGTCCACGAAGGGGCGGGTGGCCGTCAGCTGGGCTTTCAGCGCCGCCTCGCCCTGATCGCGCAGCACGTCGTCGGGGTCCTTGCCGCCGCTGACCAGCGCAAAGCGGAACGAGCGCCCGGGCTGGAGCAGGGGCAGGGCCCGGTCGATCGCCCGCGCCGCCGCCCGCTTGCCCGCCCCGTCCCCGTCGAAGCACAGGGTCGGCTCGGGATGCTGACGCCACAGCAGCTCCATCTGCTCCTCGGCCAGGGCCGTGCCCATCGGCGCCACCGCCGCGACCTGCGCCCGCCGGCAGGCGATCACGTCGAAATACCCCTCGACCACCACCAGCGGCGCGCCCTCCCCGCCGCTCTCGCGCTCGGCCGCGTGCAGCAGGCGCCGCGCTTCGGGCAGGCCGTACAGGGTGCGACCCTTGTGGAAGATCGCCGTCTCCGGCCCATTGAGATACTTGGCCCGCGCCTCGGGATCGAGCGCCCGGCCGCCGAACGAGACGATCCGCCCCCGCCCGTCGGTGATCGGGAAGGTGATGCGGTCGCGGAACCGGTCGTAGGGCGCGCCCTGCCCCTCGTCGGTCGCGATCAGCAGCCCCGCCTCGACCAGTTCGCCGGGCTGCGCGCCCCGGGCGACCAAGTGATCCTTCAGCGCCGTCCGGCCCCCGGGGGCGTAACCCAGGCGGAACCGCGACCACTCGGTCTCGGGCAGGCCGCGCTTGGCGAGGTAGGCGCGGGCGGCCGCGCCCACCGGACGGCGCAGCTCCGCCTCGAACCAGCCGGCGGCGCGCTCCATCCAGTCGTGCAGGGAGGCGCGCCTGCTCTCCTCGGCGGCGGCGCGAGGGTCGGCGGCGGGCAGGGCCAGCCCCGCCTCGGCCGCCAACCGCTCCACCGCCTCGCGGAAGCTCAGGCGTTCGCTCTCCTGCAGCCAGCCGATCAGATCGCCGTGCTTGTTGCTTGAGAAGTCGTGGAAGACACGTGCAGCGGCCAACCTGGGCGCGTGCGAAGGGTAGGCTGGCGGTTGAGGTCGCGGTCGACGAACCGTTGACCGATCTGGGACGCCGAGGCGGCGACCCCGCCTGCGGCGTCGTTGAGCACCAGGTTGCCGCTGCTGCGTGTGAAGGCGTTCTGGGCGATGAAGCCGCCGACAGTGATGGCGGTCGCCAGCGCCACGGCTCGGGTGAGGGGGTCGACGTGGCTGTCCACGCGGTCCTGCTCGGCCGCCTGCTGGGCGGCCTGGGCAGTGGCCAACCGGACGGCCGCGTCCTGCGCCTCTCGCGCCTGGTCGACCAAGTAGTTCCAGGAGATCACGCTGGTGTAGGTGGGCTCCTCGTGGCTGACCGCCTCGAAATGGTAGATGCGCCGGTCGGTTGTCAGCACGATGTTGGTGCGCTGCCCTCCCCGGATGGGTTTGACGAAGACGATCACCTGCGTGGCGTCGCCGGACCCCTGGGCGGTCTCGGCGAGCACCCAGCGCACCGTGTCGCCGGACGCCTTGGAGATCAGATGCTCGCCTGGGCGGAGCGCGATGGTGGTCAGGAAACGCGGGCTGGCGTCGATCCGGTACGGCCGCCCTGGCTCATAGTTGTAGACCAGGGTGACGTTCAGGAAGGCGTTCGCTGCAGGGCCCTGAACGGGCGTCCGCGTTGGTGCGCCGAACGGCACGCTATGAAGCAAGACGGCCTCACACCTCGTCCTCAGCCTCAAGGACCTAGCCGACCAGGACCTGAAACAGGTGCTCTCCGGGCTGGCCAGCATCGCATCGGGGGTGGCGGCCCGTGCGGACGCACAAGGGATCGGCGCATGGCCACCTCGACAGTCCCGCGCCGGCGAACCCCTACCAGCTCGCGCCACGCCCAGCTGGCTGTTCACGCCGCCCACACCATGGCCCTGTTCGTCATGGAACGCGGGAGGTTCGCCGCTCGAACCCAGAACTTGCGTGAGAGCCGAGACGGACGTTTCCCGCGGGGGTAGAGACAGCCATGCCCCGCGAAACCGTGCACCTCGTCCAAGCCTACACCGCCGGCCGTGGGCAGAGCCTCAAGGCAGATCAGGTGGTCGGCTGCAAGGACGCCGCGGAGGCTGCGCGCAAGGCTGAGCGCCTGGCTCCGTCGCGAGTGGGGATTATTGCATACAGCGTGTCGGCCGACGTCGAGATGGGTGACTATGATGAGACTCCGGTCGTGCTGTTCAAGGCGGGTCGTCTCCCACCGCCCTGGGACGACGCCTAAAAAACCGGCACGCGCCAGAAGCGGCCGCCTATGCGGCTCCAGAAACCTGACCAAACTTGATCCGCATCGATAGTCGGACGATCGTCTGTGAAGCAGATTTTCACCGCCAGACCCGGGTGGTTGTCCGTCAAGGTGAGCGTCGCGCCGTGAAGGTCGGCGATCGCTTTGACCAAGGCTAGGCCAAGACCTGAACCGGGGGCGCCGCGGCTGGCGTCCAACCGATAGAACCGGTTGAAAACCCGGCTGCGCTCGGTCTCTGGAACACCGGGCCCGTCGTCGGCGACCACAGCGCTTACCCCATCGGCGGTTCGCCTCAGGCGCATGATGATGGAGGCTTTCTCGCCGGCATGCTGCAAGGCGTTTTCGACCAGGTTGACGAATAGCTGGGTGAGGAGCTGGGGGTCGCCGTCGACCACGACCTCCGACGCGATCCGGGCGCTAAGCGTTTTGCCGGCGTCTTCTGCGGCGGTCTCGTAGGCCAAGCGCACGCGCTCCATCAGCGCGGAGAGGTCGACCGCCTCGAACCTCGCCCGGCCGACGCCACCCTCGATCTGTCCGATCCGCAGGAGGGCGTGGAAGGTGGTCAGCACCTCGTCGACCTGGGCGAGGGCGTCGTTGATCGCGGCTTCCAGATCCACGGGATCGGTGTCGCCGCGCATGGAGTCGAGGTGTTGCCGCAACCGGCTCAACGGCGTGCGCAGATCATGAGCGATGTCGGTCGAGACCTGCCGCAGCCCCTCCATCAGCGCTTGGTTGCGATCCAGCATAAGGTTGAGGTTGCGGCTGAGCCGGTCGAACTCCTCGCCCATGCCGATTGCCGGCACACGTTCCTGCAAGCGCCCGCTCATGATCTCCTGAAGCGAGCCGTTCACCCGATCCAGCCGACGAAGAAAGACAGAAGCGATCAGCAGGCCGCCGCCAAGGGCGAGAACCGTGACACCCGCATCGCTCCAGAGGCTCACGAGACCCAACCACTCGGCCAGGTCGTCCAGGTCGGCCGTGTTGCGGCCGACGACCAGGGTCGCGCCGTCCCCCAGCCGAACCCCGAAAGTGCGAACTGTGGTCTGCTCGTCCGAAGCCTCGCCGGGCTCGGCCGGCTCTGGCGCCGAGATCTCGCTCCAACCGATCGTCGCCGATCCGGCGGGCAGGTCTCCAGCGATCCGGCGGCCTCGGGAATCGAGTAGAAGATACAGGAACGGGTGCGCGTGGACGATGCGTTCTCGCTTGAGGATCAACGGGCCGAGTGCGTCGCGGCCACGCGTCTGCGCCTCGTTTCGCAGAAGCGCGCTTTCCTCGACCAGCGCCGTGGCGGTCGAGCGACTCGCGTAACGGCTCACCGCGATATTCACCGTCGCTGTCAGGGCGATTGCACCGACGATGAAGGCAGCGACGAACAGCAGCGCGAGCCGGACCGCCCCGCTGCGCAAGACCCTAAGCCGCGACATCGATCCTGTAGCCGGCGCCTCGAACGGTCTTGATCATCTCCGAGCTGAACCCTCGGTCGACCTTGGCGCGAAGACGGCTGACGTGGCCTTCGATAATGTTGGTCCGGGGGTCGAAATGAAACGACCAGACATTCTCCAGCAGCATAGTGCGGGTAACGATCTGGCCGGCGTGCCGCATGAGGTACTCAAGCAGCTTGAACTCCTGCGGCTGCAACACGATGATCTCGCCAGCGCGCGTCGCGCTTCGCTTCAACAGATCGATCTCGAGCTCGCCGACTCGGATAGTGGTCTCAGCTCGGGTCAGATGCGGGCGACGGCCGAGAGCGCCTATCCGCGCGATCAACTCGGTCATGGCGAAAGGTTTGACGAGGTAATCGTCGCCGCCCGCTTCCAGCCCCTCTACCCGGTCCTCCACGCCGTCCATGGCGGTTAGGAAAATGGCAGGAGTCGTGACTCCGGTAATCCGCAAGGCTTTAAGCACGCTCAGGCCGTCCACGCCCGGAACCATGCGATCGATGATGAGCACGTTATAGGCGCCTTCGCTGGCGTGGAATATAGCGTCGCGCCCTGAGGTGCAGGTATCGACGACGTGCCCCGCCGACCAAAGCCCCTTTCTAAGGAACTCAGACGTCTGAGCGTCATCTTCGAGAAGAAGGATCTTCATCAGCAGTCTCCCTGCTGCGGTATTCGGCGATCCGCCCGCGGGCGGTCAAGAACGCGCGCCCTTCGGGACGAGCGCAAGTTCGCAATTGCGAACGTTCGGGGCATCTTCCCCGAACGTAGGACGGAGCAAGGTGTGGGTCGAGGCAGGTTCGCCTCTGACAGGAGATCCACCCATGAAACGCGCTCTCGCCCTGGTCGGGGGGCTGACGCTCGCAACCGGCGGCTTCGCCGCGGTGCAAGCCGCCGCCCCTACGGCCGCGATATCCCCGACCTACGCCGGCGCGAAGCTGGCCTCGAAGGCCAGGATCACCATAGCCCAAGCGCGGGTGATCGCGCTCAAAGCTCATCCGGGCCAGATTACCGATCAGGAGCTCGAAAACGAAGGCGGCGGAAGCGGCCTGCGCTACTCGTTC
>JAABUQ010006507.1_pt1 | contig 17666 bp, 22 predicted proteins | sample 5560001 | NCBI WGS metagenome assembly JAABUQ01 (sample SAMN10711888, study PRJNA513371) | rock metagenome | isolation source: Antarctica rocks | place: Antarctica: Victoria Land, Finger Mt nord | collected 2015-12-18
TCTCGACCTTGCCAAGCGGGTCGATGGTGAACGGCAGTGAATCGACCCGGATGCAGGGGCAACTGGTCTCGACGCGAACCACCGTCACCCGATCGGGATGCGGGTTGTGGAGCGTGATCGTCCCCCGCGCGGCCCGACCCGGCTCAATCGTCCCGAAGGAGAGGGGGTCGGGCGTCACGGTCAGCGTCGCGATCGGCGACGAGACGGATTTTAAGGGGGGGGGGGATTGTAACGGACGAGCGGGCGGCCGTGTCGCGAACGCGACGGTGCCGATCATGGCCAGGAGGCCGATCCCGGCGACGTGTCGCGGTCGGGGCGTGTGCCGAAGTTTTTGGAACATCGAGAGCACGCCCGGGGATGGAGGGTCGTCCTGCCCGACAACAGTCAAGGACTCTACGAAGTCGGAATCGAGGTTGCAAGCCCCTCCCGGGAAATTTCCTCGGAATCGTTTCGCGGTCAGAGGCTCGATTCCTCGAACAGCCGGGCGCGGAAGCGGGCCCACTCGTTGGCCTTGGCGGGGCCTTCGGGATGCTGGGCGAGGTAGTCCGAGACACGCTTGTCGAGCATGTCGAACCGCTCGGCCAGGACGCGGACGGCGGCCAGAGCCAGTTCTTCCGCGGCGCGGGGGGCCTCGGCCCGCAGGCGGTCGTGCGCCGGGTGGTCCAGCGTCAAGAGCCAGACGGGCGTCGTGGAGCGGACCGCGACGATCGGCGCCACCGGGCGGAAGAACGAGGTTTCGCCGAAGACCGAGGGGGCCGAGAGGGTCGCCACCGTCTCGGAACGCCCCTCGGGATACACGCGCGTGATCGAGGCGGAGCCCTCGATCAGGAAGGAGATGTGGTCGTTGGGCTGCCCCTGCTCCAGCAGAACCGCGCCGGCGGGGGCACGCCGCTCGTCCAGGACGTTCAGCACCGCGAGCCTCGAAGCCTTGTCGACCTCGGCCAGCAGCGCGGCGGCCAGGAACCGTTCGGCGGCGGCGGGCGTGACCATCCTCAGGACCCTCCCTCGATCGACCTGGAACCGGCAACCGGCCCCGTTCCGTCCCCAGGTGATTGTGCCGGATGCGGGGCCTCGGCGACACCCCGGAACACCGCCCCGGCGGGAATTGCCGGCCTCCGCGCGATTCCGTGCCGATAGTAGGGATTGGGGCGAGGATGGTCCCGGAGGGGTCGGGCCTCGTCCCGGCGGAGGGAATCGCCATGAGTCGGTCGCCGGCCGGGTGGGCGTGTGCACTGACGCTCCTGTCGCTGTCCGGTTGCGCCACCGGCGGGGGGCGTCGCCCCGAAGCCATGCCGCGCCTGGCCGCGATCCCTGAGCGTCCCGCTCGGCCGTCGGGCTGGCTGGGTGGCCGGCTCGCCCGCCCCTCGCGAGCCCACCCGCGGACGGAGCCAACGCCGGCCGCCCTGGCGTCGGCGGGGTCGGCGTCGGAATCGAGCCTCGCCCGTTATTTCCCCGGCCTCCCGCGGTCCAGCGGCTCGGGCCACGACACGCCGGGCGTCCAGCCGAGTGCCAGGCCCGCCCCCATGCTCGCCGGGGCCCCCTCGCCAGCGCCACGGTTGCCCGTCCCCGCGCGCTTCGACGACGTTCCGATGCTGCCGGTGGCCCTGAATGTCGAGATCCATCCCGACGCCGCCGGGGCGCGGACGGCGACGCTGGCCGCTCCCGGGGAGATGCCGCCCCTGATCGAGGCCGGGCCCGAATCGTCCGACCCGGAACCCGAGCCCCTCATCAAGGTCGGGGCGGAGGCCCCCGCCCTTGAGCCCGAACCCGTGGTTGAGGCCAGGGCCGAGGAGGCGGAGGCGGAGGCGGAGAACGAGCCGTCCCCCGCTCCGAAGCCGGATCTCCGGGCCGCCGCGACGGAGCCCCCTCCCCGGGAAACCGACGTCCTGGGCGACGCGGCCCCCGCGCCGGCCTCGCGGTTGGAATCGGCGCCGTCGGCGGAGCCAGCGGGGAGGCCCCGCCTCACCCGGCGGCGGTCGGTGCCGCCGCCGCCGATCTCGCGGGCCGAGCAGGCGAATTTGCTCTTCCCGCGTTCGTACTACGAGCCCGGGGAACTCGCCCCGAACGGGCCCTCGCCCGAGGCGCCGCCCGCGCCGGCGACCCCCCAGCCGCCGAGCCGCCTGCGCCGTTGGTTCGGACGCCAGGCGGCCCCCACCCCCCCGGCCTCCTCAAGTCTCAAACCGGGCGACATCGCGCAGGGTCGGTAGGGCGTGCAAGTCGCCCCGGCCGACGGCCTCGACGAACCGGCGCAGGGTCAGCTCCAGGTGTTCGGCGACTTCCGGCCGCTCCGCCGCCACGTCGTTCTGGTCCCAGCGGTCCTCGGGCTTGCGATACAGCTCAGGCTTCCGGGGCGGGTCGTCGTCGGGGTCGGGGTCCACCGGCACGACGAGGTGCCAGGTGTGCGTCCGGATGGCGAACTCCTCCACGTCCATCCCCATGCAGGCGTAGTCCCGCACCTTCGACCGCTCGCCCCGGATCAGCGGGAGCAGGTCGACCCCGTGCAGCCCCTCGACCGGCGGCAGGCCGAGCGCCGCGAGCGCCGTGGGCAAAAGATCGACCGTCTGCACCAGCGCCTGCACCCTCGTCCCGCCGGATTCCCCACCGGGAAGGCGCAGGATCAGGGGCGTGTGGATCAGCTCCTCGTAGAGCCAGGGGCGGAACCGCCGCACGTATCCGTGCTCGCCGAGCGGCTCCCCCTGGTCGGCGGTGAAGATCAGCAGGGTATCCTCGAAGCGACCCGTCCGCTTGATCTCGGCGAACAGCTTCCCGAGCCAGGCGTCCAGCAGCGTCACGCAGCCGGCATACGTCCTCCGCAAGCGTAGAAGCTCCGCCTCGCCGATCACATCCCCCACGGCGCCTGCCGGAACGTCGACCAGGACGGCGACGTCTTCGAGGGTCTCCGGCAATTCGGGGTCGTCCTCCTCGACGAGGTCGCCTTCCTCGTCGGCCTCGAACTCGTCGGGATCGGCGGCGGCGTACTGGTCGCGATACGGCTGGGGGGGGTCCCAGGGGCCGTGCGGGCTGAACAGGTCGAGCCAGAGCAGGAACGGCCCGTTCTGGCCCGCCCGGCGGCCCAGCCAGTCGATCGCCTCGCGGACGGTCCGGGCGACGGCGGTGTTCTCCTCGACGTCCGTCTGGTACGCAGCGCGATTTCTGAGGAAATTCCGCCAGCGCCCCTTCCAGAGGTCGTGTTCGGGGTCGTCCCTGGGCGGCAGCCTCAAGCCCGGATCGTCGCGCACGCGGATGCGGCCGACGCGGGGATCGTCCGGCGCGACGGCCGGATCGTAGCCGGCGCCCCGCACCCATCGCACCTCGTCGAAGCCCCGGCCGAAGCCCTGGCCGGCCTCGCGCAGCATCGGGACGTCGGAGATCAGGGCGGTATGCACGCCCTTGTCCCAGAGCAGGTCGGGCAGGATCGGCTCGTCGGCGCGCAGGGGCGTCCACCCCTGGTCCGGGTCCGGGAAGCCGTAGCGCCCGGTCCACCAGCTCCGGCGGGTGGGTAGAGTGGTCAGGTTCTCGGGATAGTGGTGGTCAAAGACGACCCCCTCCGCCGCGAGGCGGTCGAGGTGCGGCGTCTCGATCCAGCCATTGCCGTAGGGGCCGAGGAACCCCAGATGCAGGCCGTTGCAGGCGACGACGATGACGTTCATGGCGGCCGATTGTACCGGCCGACCATCCCCTTGTCCCGGGTGCTGCACGGTAGGCTTTTCACTCCGAGACCGGCTTCCTCAAGGACTGGGGTCCCCGGGCGGCGCGAGTCCGTGAGTCGAGCCTATCCTTTGATGGGTCCGCCCTGGCAATTCACGCATTCCGCGGCGGGTTTCGGTGGGATTATCATGGGGACGCAACGGGGAGATTTCGCCCGTCCGCGAAGGAACGCAATCCGGACCAGGAGTGTCAGGCCGATGCCTCCCGCCGGCCAGCGCGACTACGGCGGCGCCCGCCTGACAAGGCACGCCCTGGAACGGTTCGTCGAGCGGTTCGGCGTCGAACCGGAGGCGGCGGAGGCGGAGCTGCGCGCCTCGTTGGCGCGTACCCGGCGGCTGGGGCGCAACCCGGAGAACGGCGCGGTCGCGGTGCTGGCCGTCCATCGCGACCGTGTCCTGGTCGCCATCTTCCAGGAGCATTCCTGCCTGACCGTCCTGACCTGGCCGCAATTCGAGCCGCGGCTCGCGGAGTTCGGCAGGCCCTCCCTGCCCCGCAAGCGCGGGCGATTCCTCAGGCGGCTGACCGAGCCGGAGCCGGGCGAGAATCCGTGAAACATTTCGAGAATATTTCGCAAAGTCTGGACAGACCTCGTAAGGTAAGGAACAGACGGAGAAGGACGAGCCGCGGTTTGGAGCGATCCCGAGGCCCTCAACCTCTCGATCTCACCACACAAATCCATCCAGGCGCCCTTGCAGGCGACGACCCCTCCAGGTCGTCCAGTCCGGGCATTCCTGTCACATCGAGGCGGTGCACCCATGCGAGATCGTCCCATTCGCCTCGTCCTCCTGGGCCTGATCCTGGCCTTACCTCCCCTGATCCTGGCGACGACCCCGCGGGCCTCGGGAATGACCCGGCTGGGGTACGACTCGACGGCGATGACCTGCGGGATCGAGGCCGTCCTCGTCGTCGGCCTGACCATCGCCGCCCGGCAGCGCCGGGATTTGCGGCCGCGCGTGAGCCGCCGGACCGGCCCCGCCTGAAAGCACCACGAGGCGAGGGCCGCCGCACCTTGGGCGGTGCCTCGCCCGCATCATGGGTGAATCCCCTGTCCAATGCTCGCGGACACTTCCTTTTCTATCGCGGCGTGGCGGCTTCGAGCACGAACTCCGGGATGCGGGCGAAGTCGGGATGGTCGGCGGCGTGCCGGGCCTCGTGGCTCCAGAGGATCTGGTCCCCCTCGACGACGAACATGCCGGGGAGCATCCAGGGGTCGCCGATCGGCCGGCCGGGGCCGTGCCCTTTGCGAGTGGCGCGCAGGCCGCAGGCGATGACGCTGGGGCCGAACAACTGGCCGAACGTCCCACGCTTGATCCCGAAGGCACCATAAAGCCGGCCGCCCTCGTCGGCGATGGCGTGGGCACCGGGGGCGTGCTTGCGGAAGAAATCTTCGCCGTCGGCGACGCTTCCCAGGTGGACGTAGAGGACCGGCGGATACCAGGGGTCGGCGTCCTCCGCCTTGCGGATGTCGGTGACCACCTCGCGCGAGAAGAGGCAGCCGAGATGGCGCGGAAAGACGAGCAGCGCGCGGCCGTCGCCCCACTGGTCGCGCAAGGTGCCGGGTCGCAGGTTGCGGCCCTCGACGGGCGTGGCGAGGGCATCGACGGCGATGGGCCGGCTCATGGTCGGGAGGTCCCCGGAAGGCTCAAAGGGCGGGGTCGCTCCTCTTCCTCTTCCACTCCCTTATAGAGATGTCGACGCGGCCTCGTCAATGATCCAGGTGACGCGGCCAGGCGCGGCCCGAAGGAGCGAGCCGGGGCACTCTGCCGTCAACGGACCCAGGAGCGAACGCGCCACGGGGTCGGCCTTGGTTTCGCCGAAGGCCAGGACGAGGATTTCGCGCGCCGCCAGGATCTCGGCCACGCCGACGGTCAGGGCGCGGGGCACGCGGTCCTCGCCGCCGAACTCCACGGCGTAGAGGGCGCGGGTCTCCGGTCGCAGCGTGATGGGGCGGCAGGGGAGGTTCAGGGCCTCGGGGACGGGCAGGTCGGTCGGCTCGTTGAAGCCGATGTGGGCGTTGCGGCCGATCCCCAGCACTTGCAGGTCAATCCCGCCGTCGGCGGCGATCCAGCGCCCGAACTGCGCGGCGTGTTCCGCGGCGGCGTCCCGCGGCACGGTGCCGTCGAAGACGTGCGCGCGGTCGGCGGCAATGTTGACGTGCGCGAGGAGGTGCCGGTGCATGTACGCCCGGTAGCTCCTGGGGTCGTGCGGGCTGATCGGGTGATACTCGTCGAGGTTGTACGTCGTCACCCCCGCGAACGAGAGCCCCCCCGCGCGGTGCAAGCTGACCAGCCGGGCGTAGACCGCCTCGGGCGTGGCCCCGGTCGCCAGGCCGATGACGGCCTGACCCTTGCGCGCGACGGCCGACCGGATGGCCCCGGCGATCCGATCGGCGGCGGCGAGGGCGGCGTGGTCGGCGTTCTCGAAGACCTGGACGGAGGCCCCGGCGAGTTCCAGGACGCGGGCGGGCTCGGCCATCGGCGGGAGGGCTCCCAGGGCCCGGGTTCACACGGCGACGGCGGGGCTCTGCGCGTCGTCGAGCTGGTCTTGCAGCAGGTTCAGGGCCAGCTGGATCGGGTCGGTCTCGGTGTCGGAGCGGGACGGGGAGGGGGCCTCGACCTGGAAGAGTTCGACGCCGACGAAGCGCTCCTCGCCCCGGTGGCGGCCGGCGGCGAGGCTGTGGCCCTCGGACCATTCACGGGTCAAGGCGGCGTAGGCGCGACCCAGGTTGGAGCAGAACTCGGTGTAGTCCGTCAGCCGGACCTGCGAGGCGTGGCAGTGGATCGCCCAGTCCTTGATGCGCTCGGCCTCGGTGTCGTAGGGAAAATAGGCGTTGGGGCGGGGCAAGGGGCCCCAGGGGGTCCAGCCGGTCAGGACCACCGCGTCGGTCAGACGGGCGCCCAGCAGCCCGATGGCCGCCAGGGCGCGGGTCATCCGGTGCGCGGTGTGGGCGTCGGTGGCCGGCGGCACGATCACCGCGCCCGGTCGACGCGCGGAGAACCAGGCGACGACCTTGTCGATGTCGGCCGGCGTCGGGCGGTATCCCGGGTTGCGGTACGCTTCCAGGTCCCAGCAGACCGGCTCGGCCCCCAGGACCTCGCACTCCAGGCGGAATTCCCGCTCGCGGACCGAGACTTTCTTCTGGTCGTTGAGCCAGGGGGCGTCGACGTGCCGCTCGCCGGTGAAGACCAGGACCTCCACGACGGGCAGGCCCCGCTTCACGGCAAACTCGTGCAGCAGGCACGCCGCGGTGATCGCGCCGTCGTCGGCGTGCGGGCAGAGCATCACCAGCGGGCGGCCCTGCGTGATCGCCCGGCGCAGCGCGTCGCTGACATCGCCGAATTTGCCGTGGGGCGACGACTCTTCCACGACGTGCCGCAGCAGGTCGCCGAAGGCGGGTTGCCAGGAAGGACACCGCGAGGCCGGGTGGGGGGATTCCATGGGCCAGCATGCTCCGGCGAAACATCACGCCCCGGCAATCCCCTCGGGAGGCCGGGGGCCTCGGCCAGGGCCTCTCGGGCGGCGCGCAGGGCTCCGGTTGAATTCCTTCCTTACTATTCTTCGGTCCAGTTTCCCCTCCGTCAACCCGTCGTCCCGCCATTCCCCGATGCCCGACCGCAAGATGCTCAGCTCGCCGGGCGGACCTACCCCTTGAGTTGAGCGCAAAGCGAGCATTCGCCGCACACTCCCCGAGGTCCAAGGCGCCAGGAGGGGTGAACTGGTAAGGTACATCTTCAAGGATGATGGGATGGTCGACTGCCACGCCATTGAGTGGGGTGGCATGGGCAAGGTCGCGGAAGTTTGGGCGCCAATGGCTTGGCCGGCGCGGGTCGGAGCGCCGAGAACGCCCGCGGCTCCCGGATTCAGGGAAACTCCGACCGCCTCGTGAGCGATGGCCATTGCGGGAGGGGGCATGCGGACGCTTTACACCTTCGGCGACTCGATCCTTGACTGCGGCCACTACAACGACCACGCTCTCGACCCCGGCCAGCTGATCGTCCGCAACGACGACCGCCTCTTCCCCGAGTTCGCCGGCCGCGACCTCGCCTCGCGCGGACCGGCCCGCCTGGAGCATCGCGCGGTCGACGGGGCGACGGTGGAGGACCTGCCGAGCCAGGTGCGCGGGCGGATCGTCGCGGAGGAGGCCGTCGCCGCGATCGTGACGGTCGGCGGCAACGACCTGCTTTCCAGCCTCTTCTACGAGATGGAACCGGGGATCGACGCCTTCGCCGCCGACCTCGACGCCTTTTTGCGCGCCTTGCCGATCCGCCCCGTGCTGGTCGGCAATGTTTATGATCCGACCTGCGGCGACGACGCCCGGAACTTCCTCGGCATCGACCCCCGCGCGGCGAGGTCGGCCCTCCGCCTCCTCAATGCCGCGATCGCCGAGGTCGCCGCGCGCCACGGGGTGCTCGTGGACCTGCACGCCCACTTCCTCCAGAACGGCGGCCCCTCCTGGTTCACCCGCACGATCGAGCCGAGCCTTGTGGGCGCTTCCGAGGTCCGGAGGGTGGTTCTCGACCTGTTGCTTTCCTGAACCGTTTCCCCACAAACGCAATCCTCTCCGCACGCTCCCTGGTCATGACGCAGCGTTTGTGGTATTGATGGCAAAGGGGTGAGTCCCCGGATGCCATGACGGCACCGGGACTTGGGCGGAAACTTCCGCCAATGCCCGTCAAAAATACGCGAAACCTTTTCGAACGACGCGTAGGGTGCCTCGGGCCGTCCTCGCGTTCGCCGGGCGGCAACCCCGCCGCCACCGCCTTCCGCCCCCCGCCGCCATCCTTCCAGCCCTGCCCGCGGCGGAATCGACTCCACGGAGGAAGCCCCATGGACGTCAAGCTCGTAGTCCAATCCGGTGGGCGTGCCAGGCGCGAAATCCCGGTTGACATTGAGGAATTCGTGATCGGGCGCGACCTTGGGTGCCACTTCCGGGTCGACCACGACCGGGTGGGCTCGCATCACTGTCGCATCCGCCTGAAGAAGAACCGGGTGGTGGTGGAGGATCTCAACTCGATCCACGGCACCCTGGTCAACGACCAGGCCGTCCGCAGCGTGGAGGCCCACGATGGCGACCGGCTGCGGGTCGGGCCGACGACCTTCCTGTTCGTGATTGGCTCGGAGGACGGCCCCAAAAACCAGGACGACGGCCAGACGAGCGGCTTCTTCGCAACCAGGACGGTCCGGGCGCCGACGAACAACCCGCTGGATTCGGCCTACGAGTCGGCGGTGGTGGGCTCGGCCCGGAACCTCCTGGCCCGCATGACCGGCATCCTCGAGGAGGTGGAGCGCCCCCTGGATCGGCTCCGGATCGTCGAGAGCCGCGGGGTCTCCGTGATCCGCCTGCTGGAGGAGGTGCTCGTCGAACACTCCGACGTCGACCAGCTGAGCCACGCCCTGGACGGCCTGATCGGCTCGGGAAAGGTTTGCATCGCGGTGAATTTCGAGGTGGTCGAGAACCTGGCCGTTCAGGCCATCGGCGTCCTGGCCAGCGCCCACGATCGCTGCCGGGCCGGCGGCGGCCTGCTGAAGCTCTGCGGCATCGGCCGCCAGGTCGGCCAATCCCTGGCAATCATTGGCATGGATCGCTTCTTCGAGATCGCCCCCGACGAACTCTCGGCCGTCGAGGGGAATTGGCCCGGCGCGCCCCTCGCCGCCGCGACCGCGACGGCAACGGCCCCACCCCTCGCGGCGGCCCCCCCGGCGGCACCGCCCCTTGCGGCGCCGTGGGTGCGGCTGCTCGTCATGACGGGCAAGGCGCGGGGCAAGGCGATCGAGATCGGCACGCCGAAGTTCCTCATCGGTCGCGACCCCTCGTGCCACCTGCGGCCCAACAGCCCGACCATCAGCCGGCTGCACACGACGATCGAGCAGCGCGACGGCCGCGTCTTCGTCCGCGACCTCGGCGCCAAGAACAGCACGATTCTCAACGACCGCGTGCTCCAGGGCGAGGAGGCCGAGGCGATCCACGGCGACCGGCTCCAGGTTGGCCCCCTGCTCTTCACCTTCGCCCTGGGCGACCACGAGCCGGACGCCGGCGCCAGAACCTCCACCGACTCGGCCCCGCAGTGGCTGTTGCCGGAGAAGGACGACGACGCGGGGGAGGCGACGACCCTGATGTCGCAGACCATGATCCAGCCCCCCGCGCCCCTCGCCGCCCCGTCCGCCCGCCCACCGGCGCCGCTGACCAACCTGGCGGCCGAGGTCGTCGGCCAGGCCCTGGTCGTCACCATCCTGGCGTCCGAGATGAACGACGAGCCGACCGTCGGCCCGGTCCGCTACGAACTCTGCGAGCTATTTGACCGCCCCGTCCCCAGGCGCGTGGTCATCAGCCTGGAACGCGTCCGATACCTTTCCAGCAGGGGCGTCGGCGTCTTGCTGGCCCACTTCCAGCGCCTCGGGCGGGCCGGCGGCGCGATGCGCCTTTGCCAGATTCACCCCAACGTCGAGGCCGTCCTGGAGCAGATGCGCGTCCCCATGCTCATCGAGGTCTTCCCGACCGTCGCGGACGCGCTGGCCGAGCCCTGGGAGTAGCCTCCTCCGCGATCCCGGGAGCCTCCCCTGTGGCCGGGGCCCTCTGGAGCGCAGGTTGGGGCCTCCAGTTGTGCGAGGAGTTGGTCGTAGGCGGCGTGCGATCCGATCCAGTACCACACGACCGTGTTCCCGTCGCGCACAGCAACGGCTCGATAGCTGATGCCGACTCGCGCCGAATCGAGGGGCGGGTCGTCACGGACCTGCTTGAAGTGAAGACCCGGGTGGGCCGGGTCTGCTCGGAACAATTGATAGGCCTCTCGGGCCTGTCGCTGGACGTGGGCGGGGAGGGCCGAGAATAGCTCGCGGAACCGTCGAGTGGTGCGCGAATTCATAGCCGATCCGGGTCCAATTCCTCGGTCAGCCCGGCCCGATGCTCGGCCAACGCCTCCGCCGCCAACTGAGCGAGCCGATCGGAGGACGCGGCGATCGCCCGATCAAAGTCGTCTTGGGCCTCCAGTTCGGCGAGAACGCGGGACGCCAGGAGTTCCTGCTCGGCCGCCGGGCGCTTCGCCGCCTCGGCGAACGCCCGTTCCAGTAACGTCGTCATGGCGATTCCTCCGATCCGAAGCATTATACCGGCGCGGTGCCCCGCCCGCGATGTCGGCCGAAGCCCAGCGGGGCAAGGGCCCCGTTCCCAGAATCACGACGCCGGGTGCCACGGGTTGTCTTCAATCCGTGCCGGACCGCCTATGCCGAGCCGGACAGCACGGGTTCGAGGACGAACCTGTGGCACCCGAACCCCGGCCACCCGCCCGGTGTGGAGCAGACCGGCCTACGGGTCCGCGACCCCGAGTTGGCGGCAGATTGCGCGGGCGGTGGTGTTCGGGATCTCCCGGTGCCGGGCGACGGCGGTCCGGCGGCCGTTCGCCGGGTTCTCCCAGATGGAGTGATCCGATCCCTCCCGCGCCAGGACGCAGCCGTTGCGGGCGAGGTGCCGGATGAGGTCCTGCCTCTTCACGGGACGACCACGCCGGCCGGCACAAGCTCGATGGCGGTGCTGGCCCGCAGATGAAGGTGGAGCGGCTCCTCAATATCGGCGTCCGGGTCCGTCCGCGACGGGTCCGGGACGGGCAACGGCTCGCCGCGGTCGAGGCACAGTTCGGCCAGGTCGACGAGGGCCGAGGCGAGCAACCGCCGGGCCTCGGCGAGGTCCGCCCCGCAGGTGATCGCGCCCGGGAAGTCCACGAGGTGCGCGTGGACCCCGCCGTCGACGAACCGGTACGCCGCCTTGTACGTCAGCATCGGGTCGTCTCGGGCCGGCGGGTGATCGAATCGGTGCAGGCTTATGATACCCGATCCCCGGCCCGGCGACAATTCCACGGCGCAGAACGCGCGACTAGCGGATGGAGTCTATCGAGTGCCACGGGTTGTCTTCAACCCGTGCCGAACCGCTTATGCCGGGCCGAACGGCACAGGTAAGAGGGCGAATGGGAATAGCCGTCGCCCGGCCCGCCGAGAGTCAACTCCTCAAAACCGGAAGGCGTTGCGGCGGGCCGGGTCTTCTGCAGCGCGCGGTTGGGCGTCGGCCGCTCACCTGACAGCCCCGCCACCAGTGAATGTGGTCATCGTTTTCAAAGCGTCCCGTGTGATTGATGGATCAAGTCGGTCAACCTGCCCATCGGCGAAAAGGACGCCGGGACCGCCGGAGTCTCTGCTGGAAATGCTTGGCCGAGACGGGTCGTTGAGTAAAAAACTCATTCGGCTCACGTCGAGGTCTCGCGGCTCCATCCAGTTGATGCCTGAATCAGCCACTTCGGCGATGAGAATAATTTGATTCTGACGGCACTGTGGATCGGCCATTTTGAAAGGCTCACCGCCTTGGAGCGTTGCCCCCGGACCAACGATGGCCACATAGCTGGTGCATAGCGAGTCACTTTGCTGGGCAGAATCGTTCTTACACGAATAAAACGTCGGCCGCAAAACCGCTAGCTTGCGATTATTAGGCCCGTTCCAAGGTTCGTTGAAATTATAAGAATTATAAATATGCGAAGATGATGGATCGGATGCCGTGAGGAGCACACGCCAGCTACACAGGGGCTTGCCATTTTTATTGACCGTGTAAGCAGGGGGAAAGCTCCCATAAGTCTCGTGATAGTTGCGAAGTGCCATTCCGATGTAATGCAAATTGCCCCGACACGCGGAACCGCGTGCATACCATCTCGACCGGCCAACCTCTCGGAAACACCAACTGACAGCAGCAAATCCCAATCCACAAACGACTACGGACGAGAGAAGCATCCGCATGGTAAACCGCGTCCTGGATCGCGACCCAGAAACGCTGCGGCCTCCCAATGATGATATCATTTCTTCGAGCAGCTTGTACACTGCTTTGTTGTTTTGTATATATAGTATTTTCCATCCGCTCCGACGTAGAGGCCCTCCGTGTTGGAGAACCCGTCGATCTTGATCTCAGGGTTGTTTCGGAGATGGTCCATGAGAATCAGGAGGGTCTTGTTGGACTCCGGTGAATTGTCGCCTCCGAAGATCGCGGCGTGACTACCGTTGAGGAAGACCCCCGTACTCTCCAGCGTTGTCATGGGACTTTGGGTATTGTAAAAATGATAGATGTAAACCTTTTTATTTTGATCAGTGATGATAAGGCCGATACAAGGCGATGCAGCGCCCGTCCCGGCGTAGCGCCCCGGAGGAATGTTCTTCACGACCTTGTAGCGACCAGGCGCCACGCCCGTATCAAGATTCGGGTCCGGGACTCTGGGGAGTTGCGTTGGCTTGATCGGGTTGGAGTCGTAAACTTTATCCTTATCGAACCCGGGACCGAACGGCGGTGCAATCAAAATATAACTTGGTGTCTTAAGTGGGGCGTTTTCCCCCTCTTTCACCACTTGCGCCTGCAAGCCAGTTGGATCGGTGAGGTCGGCCGGGTCGTTGAAGACGTAGCGATAGAGGTTTTTATCGCCCGCCGCGAATCCGAGCGGCTCGCCGCCGGACAGGCTCGTATCCCCGAATGGGGAGCCGTCCCAACCCCGAACTCGCAATGTAGCCTCATCCCGCTCTGTGCAGGTCATAAACCGTTGCTCCTCGCAGACTCATACCGAAGCCGTGTAGACCACGTTCTTGAGGGGGATGTCCTTCGACTGCCCTTGCATTGCCGGCCGGGGCCTCCGACATTGCGAATTCAGCCAGTCCGCCAGGCTCTGCGGCGAGCCCACCTCGCCCGGCTCAAACAACCGACCGCTCAATCGTACCGCCATCTCCATCGCGTTAATATACAGCCTGCGGCTCGTCGGGAACAAGTGCCGGGCCAACAAATAATCCCGCTCCGCCTCCTCCTCCCGGCCCGTGTCCCGCATGTGCCGACCGCGGAACCCCACGAAGATGCCCAACATCTCGCGGGGGCTCACCGCCCGCAGGTCCGATCCGCTGCTGAGCGCCTTGGGCGGCAACTCGTACCGCTCGATCAGGTATTCATCCGGGTCTGACTTGAAACCGCCGTACCCCGCCTGCGTCGCCTCGATGTTATGCGTCACCGTGCCATCATCGTATCGGCAAATGTAGTGTGACCGCACGCACGCTAGTGACACCGGCCAACCTAGACGCCAGCCGACGGCGACGTGCAACGCCGCCATGTTGCCGCAAGTGCCCCGCCGCGTGTCCATCACCCCGTTGAGGAACAGATCCGACGGGTCGGTATAGTAGATCGCGGTGGCGGTCCTCTGGTCCTCGATGTAGGCGATGCCCGCCTCGTGCTCCAAGTAGCCGCAGAGCACGCCGAGGCGGAAGAAGTTTATGTCATTCTTCCAGCCCTGCGGCGTCCGTCGGAAGGCCCCTTCCGCTAATGGCAACCGACGCCGGACATCTTCGGCCCACTGATCGGCTTGCCGCTGGTAATGGGGAATGTCGATGTCGGTCAGGCTGGGGATGCTCTTGGCCACCAACAGGTTCATCACCAGCGGATCGACCTGAGCCAACTCGGCATCGATGCACGCGAGAAGTTGGCGGTAATCGGCCACGGTCGCCCCCTCACTGTCACGCCAGGTAAATGGCATCCACTCTCTTGGCCTTGCGTCCATTGGTCGTCCGAAACGACGTGTTTTTCCACGCCCTCGCCGCCGCGATCCGCTCGCCTGGCTGGCCGCGGCGCGGAGACCCCTCTGAGCGTATCGAGCACCGGGCACCCTGGGAATAGCTGACAGACGCGGGTTCTTCGTTTCCGCCGCCTACCTCATGACCAGCCGGAGGCCCAGGAAGAGTCCGCCGGCCAGGGCCATCGCGATTTTGGAACCACTGGTCGTACGCGACCAGTGCCCCTGGATCGACGTGGAAGAGCACTGGTCGGGTACGACCAGTGGCACCCAAAACGGCTACCAGTGCCACCCGCCGGTAATCACCCCGGTGGTCGCCGCCAGCTTGATGGCCTGCCTACGGGTCACGTCGTCCATCTTGACCTCCGCTGAGCTTGACCGCTATGCGAAACCCCGCGCGGGGTTTGACGCCTAAAGCCAAAGCTCAGCGGACCCGGCCACGGACCAGCGAGCAACGAGAGCAGAACAAACGCGGCCCGTGGCCGGGGTCCGCTGCAGCGCCAGGTTAGGCGGTCTGCCTGCGGGCGAGGATCGCGCGGATCTCGGGGACCAGCTCGGTCGGGACGGACATCAACGTCATCCCCTCCGCCTCCCACGCCGCCTCGATCTCGGCGGCCCGCTCGTCCTCGTCCTGCGCGTCGTAGTGGTCGAGAACCTGGCGAATCCGGGCCTCGTCCCAGCCGGGCGGCAACTTTTGCTCATTCATCGCGGCTTCCTCCGTTGGCGGCGGCGGTACGCCCTCTTCGCATTGCCGGTCAACTCGTAGGCGGTGATGACGAAGACGCTGCCCGGCTCCTCGTCTGGCGAGTAGATCACCTGGATGTAACGCCCGGCCGAAGTCCGGCCCAGCTTCATCCGCGATCCTCGCGTGCCCTTGATATCGCCCCCTGCTGCCCGCAGGACCTGCTCGACCTCTTCCTCTGTAACCCCATGCCCGTAGATATGGGGTAGGTCGGTCTCGGGGTCGAGGTAGAAGCGGACTTCCAAGGCAAGGCCCCCGTGTGCGAAAACTAGAACTAGGCTCGCACATCCGGGCCGCATTCGCAAGCGGGCGCTTTGCCCGCGACGCCCCCGCCGGACGAGCCGCCGTGTGACTGAATTCGGCGGACACGGATCACCGAGCATGAGATCGAAGGAAGCGCGGGCCGGGGTCCGCAGCAGCGCGAAGTTAGGCGGCGAATCTGCGGTCGCTTCGAAATGGCCGGGGCACGCCAGCGCGCAGCCCCGGCCAGCCGTCGGTTCAACTGTGACGAGGGCCGCTCACTTCGACCGACACTTGCTGGCGGGACAGGGTGTGTAGTACCCGTTCTTGCAGGTTACGACGCGGGCGTACCCATCGCTGTAGGTGTAGTCGGAGAAGAGGAGGTAGTCGTCCTGCCCCCCGACGGTCGTCTTGTAGACATCCCCGGGGATGCCGCCGATCGAGCCGTGGTATTGGTAGTCCAGATCGACCTGGTAGTACATCCGCTCGGGCCCGATCTTGAAGCACCCCGCACCCTTGCTCGCGGCACCCTTGCCCATCGGCGCATACGACCCTTGCAGGCAAGAGTACCCATACTTCTCGTCGGCGGGGGGGGCCGTAGCGCTCCGGTCGACCTGCTGCTGGATCTCGCCCTTCTGGACGAACTCCGACTTCGGACCCAGCATCTCCTTCTCGTCCTGGGCGTTGGCCATGCCAAGCGTGGAGCCGACGAGGGCCGAGGCCGCTGCCACGAACAGCACCGCGAGTTTCCGAGATTTCATGGATCGAACCTCCGCTGAGCTTGGTCGCTATGCGAAACACCGACGCGCCTTTGCGGCCTAACGATGCGGTTCAGCGGCCCGCGCAGCGGGTCCGCTGCAACCGTAGGTTAGGCTCGGAACCTCGATTTTGGGTGCCACTGGTCGTACTCGACCAGTGCCCCTGGATCGACGTGGAAGAGCACTGGTCGGGTACGACCAGTGGCACCCAGAAGTGACTACCAGTGCCACCCGCCCGCGAGGTTAGGCGACCGGGTTCGCCGACAGGAACGACTTTGAAAGCTCTGTCATGCTTGGAATAAGAGATATGATCCGATCATAGAATTCGAGGAAAATTTCGAGAGCGAACACCGCCGAAAAGGCTATTACGTTTGTTTTGGTTAGGCCCGCGTTTCTCCGGAAAGTGAGACTTCGATCCATCGACGAGAAGTACGCATAGGCGTAAATTGTCCCCAAAGAATTTGGATGTGCAAATTCGCAGAGACTCTCGTAGAAACGCAAATATTGGTCGCAGCCAGGTTCCTTATCTAGGTGTTGAATCGCCGTGAGAATATTTGGAGCCTGTGGTTTACTCGAATCGACACGACTGCCATCCATGCACAAGATCAGAAACTCGTCCAGTATGATGATGTTTTTTTCGTCTAAACTTTTCTTAAGTTTTTTATGGAGAAGGTAAAGCAAGGCGGTTGTTTCCATGAGAGCGCGTGTTATGACGGCTGCTGGGACAGTTCGTTCCTTCTTGAATAAATCGTGACAGACTTCAGCGAAATCTTCCGCCCTACTGCCGAGGGCTCCGACAACCGCCATTAGCTTCGATGGCATCTTGCTCGTGATGAAACGCCCCGAAATTGTTGTCAAGGAGTGCTCAGGTTGTGGTCTGTATTCTTGCGGAAGACGTCGCGAGAGTTCGGCACAAAGCCGCTTGGTCTCAGCAATAAAGTCGGGCACGTCCTCAAGATGCGACATTGGGTGTTTTTGCTCCCCGCCGCCTAACGACAAAGCTCAGCGGACCGGCCGCTACAGTAACTGTTGCAAAACCAAAACGCCACCTGCGGCCGGGTCCGCTGCAGCGCGAGGTTAGGCGGCGTTCGATCGAAGGTCAGGCGTGGAATATCTCGAATTCCAGGACGTAGTGCTCGCGGAGTTGGCGCACGAAGAACGAGCTTGCCAGGCCCATCAACGGGATCTCGTCGTTCTTGGGATCGGCCGGTTCCGTCGTCAGAGGGACCTGCGCCATGAACCAGCCCCAGCCCTCTTTGTTGCGCGACACGAACTCCACGGCATCGTTGATGACCCCGATCAACCTCTCGTTCGGGACCACGACGGACCAAGGGGCATCGCCGCCGAAGAAGGTGGTTAGCCGATTCTTCAGGACTTCGGGGGTCCACGATGTTCCCCGCGGCCAATGGAGCGCTTCAATCGCCTGCAAGTAATCATCGTTGGCGAGCAATTCGACCCACCGCCAGAACCCGCCGATGTAGTTGGGCTTGGAGTCGACGAGTGGAAGCCGGATGAGCCGATCGCCGTTGGGGTTCAAGCTCGCCTCCGTAGGGAGCCTCCGCCGCCTAACGACCAAGCTCAGCGGACCGGCCACACGCCGGAACCGTTCAAGCGATCATAACAAGCCGCGTGGCCGGGTCCGCT
>JAABUQ010006509.1_pt1 | contig 17660 bp, 16 predicted proteins | sample 5560001 | NCBI WGS metagenome assembly JAABUQ01 (sample SAMN10711888, study PRJNA513371) | rock metagenome | isolation source: Antarctica rocks | place: Antarctica: Victoria Land, Finger Mt nord | collected 2015-12-18
TGTGGAGGTCGCACAAGAGCCTTTAAGAGGGCTAGCGCGATCCTGGTTAGAAGACGTGTGGCGCGTTTCTGAGTTGGCTCAGGCATCGGTTCATACGCTCTGGTACCGGCACCGATTCGACCTCGGCCGCTGCCCGGCTAGCCGTGTTCTCGCACAGGCGAAATGGTATGCAAGAGACCTTCAGGCGGGAACCTGGCAGCATCGACGGGGCGTTGTAGAAGGGCTCGGCGGATTAGATGAGATGGTTCTTTCGCGTGTTCTAACCGATCCCTCGCAGTATGAGGAACTGTACCACCGCGAGATGTACTTTAAATCTCTAGGCGAGCAGTTGGAGGACGCCGGGCAGATGGATGTCAGTCAGATGTTGAAGTACGTTCGTGATGGCCTTAGCTGGGCCGAGATCGGCGAGCAGTTGGGTAAAGATCCTGACGCGGCGCGAATGAAATTTCGCCGCTGGATCACTCGATTCTTGCCGACTCCCTTCAAGCCTTCGATTCGGAAGCCGGTGTAACCGGTGGACGCAAAAACCTCCGCGCAAGCGTGGTTCGCTGGCATAATGTTTGGAGTTCATGGCCGAGACTCCTGAGCAAAAGTACAACCGCATTGCCGCCGCCGTTCGCCAGACCATTCTTAACGAATTTCCCAATCCCAATCGCATCGGGTGTCCGGGAAGTGAGAAGCTCCGTGAAGTAGCCGCTCGGCGGACAATAGTTGAGGACGACCATTGGCAGCACATTACGCACTGCTCGCCCTGTTACGCCGAATACCTTGACGTCAAAGAACAGAATCGGCGAGCAGGAAGGCGTGCGCGTGCTCTGGGACTAATTGGCGGCACGGCGTTGTTGATTGTGCTGACGGGTGTCGTCGGCTATCAGTACATCGGAAAGGCAAGGACGGAGCAACCAATAGTTGCCGGCGTCTTTGAATCCGCAACTCTCAACCTGAAAGAAAGCTCCGGTACACGTGGGGATCAGAAGGCTCCCCAACGCGATACTCCAGTGCTCCCTGCCCGGAGACTTAATCTCAGAGTGATTCTCCCTTTCGGAAGCGAGGCAGGAAGATATCAGGTCGAGTTTATGGACAAAAACGGCCGAGTCTTCATGAGAGCGGAATCTTTGGCGACGCTATCGGCAGGCGAAACGTCGTTTACGCTGCATCTAGATTTAACTGGAGCGGTCGTGGGTACTTATACGATCGGATTGCGACAGGATTCATTTGATTGGGTTCGCTATCAGTTACAGATCCGGTGACCAGGACTGAAATGACTCTGGCTGACAATCGGCATTGCATTTCAACTCTACGCTAGCCGACTACACACGAGTAATATCCGCCGACACCTTTTCTGTCTCAAGCCTCAACATGGCCCATTTTCCGGCGAAGTGGATTTCAGACGTGAAGCTTGTCTCTGGACATCTAATGTCCGCCTTATTAACACACGACGATAACCAGGGTAAGCGGCTGAGAATCACCCTGAGCGGCTGGGTTGGTTGTCTCCAAAAGCAGCGGGCAGCTAACCCTGAGCGGAAGCCCAGTTGTGTGGCAGAAGGTCTGTGAGTCGATGGACGGAATAGTTTGGGATGCGGGCGAGGATGTCCTTGAACCAAGCAAAGGGGTCGATATGGATACGCTGGCAGGAAGCTACGAAACTGCGCAGCACGGCGGCCGTTCTACCGCCGGCATCGCTGCCGAAAAACATCCAGTTGCCGCGGCCCACGGCTACACCGCGAATGCTGCGCTCCGTGCCTGTGTTGTCGATCTCCAGATCGCCGTCTTCCGAGTAGCGGTTCAACGCCGTCCAGTTCTTGAGAGCGTAGCGCACGGCGCGGCCCTCGGGACTCTTTGGCAGCACCTCAACCTGAATCTCGAGTAAGTACCGATGTAGTTTGTCTGAAATGGGCCGGGCTTGGAGTCGCCGCAACCGCAGCCGGTCTTCGGCCGTCAGCAGCTGCGCTTGTTTCTCCACCGGATACAACTGTGAGATCAGCAGCAGTGCCGGGCCCATGCGGGCCTGGTCAGAGTCAAGCGCCTTGTAAAAGTAGCGTCTCGAATGTGCCCAGCACGAGACCTCGATCAAGCCGCGCGTTGGATCTCTAAAGAAGGCATCGTATCCGCCGTAGGCGTCCGCTTGTAAGTAACCGCGATATCCGGATTGCTCACTGTTCTACATCCGGTACCCTGATTTTCGAGTCAGCACACAGCAGGTGTTATTAATGCCCTGGGCTGCTGCGCCCTCGACCTATCCGAGATAGCATATCCTGGCTTGATGCTGCTCGTTTTGGGCATGATGGTTAAGAGTATCGAGGTAGCTATGAAAATCAACTTTGTTGTTGTATCTCTGATCGTGGGTATTGCGGGTGTGTGCCTTGGCGACGCTCAGAGTCAGAATCAACAGGAGGCAAAGCCGGAGATGCAAGACTCCGCGATTCGTTGGCAATTCGATACACACGGTTGAGTGTTCTCTTCGCCCACGGTCGTGGGCAATCTGCTTTTTGTTGGCTCTTGCTCGGGAAACTTCTACGCCCTAGATCGTCAAACCGGTGGCATGCGCTGGAGCTACAACATCAAACAGGACGGCAATCAGACGAGTTTCCATGGTGATCCGCTCGTCGCGGATAACTTAATCTTGATTGGTGCCGACAATGGGACGCAGGGTCATCTCTATGCTTTTGAGCGTGAGAGCGGCAAACTGCGCTGGAAATCTTTGGCCCCGGCCGGTGCAGAAGGCAACGTGGGGGTTGCTTCCGACATCGTGCGGCAAGGCAATCGTGTGTATGCGGTCGCGCAGGGCGATGAATTACTCTGTTTGAGTCTTGAGGATGGCAGCACGCGCTGGACCTTCGCCAGCCATTTTGACCGGCAGAGAAATCTCATAAGCAATTCACCGACGCTGGCTGGAAATCTCGTGCTCCTAGGCGGTCTGGACGGGTTGGTTTACGCTCTTCAGGCAGACTCAGGCCAGGTCGTCTGGAAAACCGATCTGCATTCACGCATAACGACTACCCCGATTGTTTCGCAAGAGAGTGTGTACGTTGGCACTCAGGACGGCCATTTCTATCAATTGCAAGCTAAAAGCGGAGCGATAACTCGTTCCCTTGTAATCACCGGATTTCCAGACCGGCACATGACCGTTACGGCCGATTCGCTTTTAGCCGTTTTGATACGCCCTCCCCAGACGGCGGGTGGAAGCCAGTTCCAGCCCAACGATCTGGATTCCATCGGGCTGGATCTGCGAAGGGTAAATTGGCTCCAGAAATCCTCACCAGCAGTGGTTCGGAATTCCTGGACCTCCTCTCGACCGTATCTTTGGAAGGATTATGTCTTTGTTGGAGATCTGGGAGGGAAGCTTTTTGCCTTTCATAAAAGCGACGGGTCAGCGGCTTGGTCGCACCAGTTTGCGTCGCGAGTCGTTCGAGGAATTGGATTCACGAACGACATGCTTTATGTGGGCATGCAGGGCGGGATGATTTATGCGGTCGCTCCGCCTTTCTGAAGTGCGTGGAGCGCAAGCATTGACATTTTCGCAATGGGAGAATGCTCAAAAACTCCCCAGTCGCCAGTGTGTTGCAAAATCCTTCTAACCTGCGGGCCGCGGTCGCTCATAGCCCCTCTAGCCGAGTTTTTCAACAGCATCCTTTGTTTTCGCAATTCAGCCCGCTAGCCTGAGGCGAGTTTCTGTCGCTCCATGCCGTGTTATTGCACTGTAGTATTTTTGGGCAACCCCGAGGCCTTTTCGTTAGTACCGCAGAGCAATGATGCCCATGCGCTGTCTGCGGGTCTATTCACATCTCAGCGCCACCATTGAGTCCACCTGGTTGGCCCCCCGGGCCGGGATCAGCGTTGCGCCACAGGCGATGGCGAACAGGCAAAGCGGCACCGCCACAAACGTGCTGGGATCATGTGTGCCGATTCCGAACATCATGCCGGAAAGCACGCCCGAAACCAGGCTTGCCAGTAGAAGGCCAACTGCCCCTCCGATTAACACCGGGCGCTGTGTCTGCCACAGCACATGCCGCATGATCTCTCCCTTGGTTGCGCCGAGAGCCAGACGAATTCCGATGTCTCGCACTGACCGGCTTACACTGTACGACACCATTCCATAAACGCCGATAGAGCTCAGAAGCAACGCCAGTCCGCCTAACGATCCTGACAAGCCCGCGACAAGACGCGATGGTGCGCGCCACTTCTCGAGATAATCACTGAGCTCGGTCACTCCCACCGGAACATTCGGGTCAATTGAATGAATCGTACGACGAATTCTTTTGGCAACATCGCTAAACTTCGTCGCATAGCGGACCATTACGTAACTTCGCGAATCTTCTTGGGGCCCGGCTGGAAAATAAACATAGCTCGTGTCGTATCGACCGAGATGAGCGACCTGTGCGTCTTTCGCCACGCCAACTACTACGTGTTCGCGACCGGAAGATTCCCGAACAACCTTTCCTAGCGGGACCTCTCCTGGCCAAAGATTGCGCGCGGTGGATTCGGTGACGACGATGCCGACTACGTCGTGCGTGTCTTTCAGCGAGAAGCCTTGACCAAGCACAATCGGGATCCCCACTAGAGAAAAGTAGTTTGGCGATACATGGTTGTACTCCATGGGGACCACTCTGCTTGTGGGGCCAGGAATCGTAAACCGGTCAACAGAGAAGTCTCGACTTAGCGGCGCACATTCGGCCTGCGCGACTCCGATGACGCCGGGCAGCCTACCGACTCGCTCTCGAAATTGAGTCATGACTTGGGTAGCTCGCGCTGGATCGTAGCCCTCTTTGCCCAAGTTCAGGAACATCGCCGCGACGCCGTTCATCTCAAATCCCGGGTCGACCGTCTGCGCATAGTAGAGCGCACGCAAAAGCAGCCCGCAGGCAATCAGCAGAACCATGGACAGCGCGACCTGACAGCCCACCATGGTGTTCAATAAGAAGCGTCCGCCTCCTTTGCGTGAACCCGCGACAGTGATATCTCCCTTCATGCTGCTGTTCAGATCGAGCCGCGAGGCTTGCAATGCGGGAGCTATTCCGAAACCCATACCGGTGAGTCCAGTTAGGAGGAGCGCGTATCCGAGCACGCGAAAGTCGGGAGCAACATTCAATGCGATCGGCGGAACGTCCTTCGGGAGATGAGCGACAACAAAATATATGATCCGGCCGAAGGACAAGAACGCCATCAGCGACCCAAGCACGCCGCCGGCAACCGAGAGGAGAAGGCTCTCGGTCAGCAATTGCCGGACCAGACGCCAGCGGCCCGCGCCGAGCGAGAGCCTCATAGCGGTCTCTTTCTGCCGCACGGAAGCTCGCGCAAGCAAAAGGTTCATCACGTTCGCGCACGCGATCAGCAGCACCAAAGCGAATGCGGCCAGGATCACGGACGTGACCGGTATCAGGAACTGTCGCTCTTCCGGGCTCGAGAAGAATCGAGCCGTATGAATCGACAGCGTGGTCGTCCGCCGGGGATGCAATTTATCAATGCGGCCCGCGATGACAGCGAGGTCCGCCCGCACCATGCGGAGCGTTACGCCAGGCCGTGTGCGACCCAGCATCGCCAGCCAGCTCATATTGTCATTGGCTAACCGGTCCTCGCCAGGTTCAATTGCCTTCTGCATGGTTACAGGCACCCAGAATGCACTGGCGATGGGCTCTGTGCCTGTGAAGCCAGGGCGCGCAATGCCGATGACCGTGTAAGCGGTCCGGTTTAGCGTGATTCTTTTGCCGATCAGTGCGGGATCTGCTCCGAATCGTGCCCGCCACAGCGCGTCGCCTATCACCACCACAGCATTCGCACCCGGGCTAGTGCAATCGGAAGTTGCAAAACTCCGGCCCTGCGCGGGCTGCTCCATTAACACATCGAAATAGTTACAAGAGGCAGCAGTGCCAATGATCTGCTGCGCGTTCCTGTCGGCCAGGGTTGCTTCGAGGTAAGGCTCATATGCTACCAAGCCCGAAAAGACATGATTCTCGTTCTGATACTCGCGATATTCGGAATAGGAGAACCAACCGTAGTTGTTGTGTATGTAGCGGTCCCCCTGGCCGTGAAAATGAAGGATTTGATCGACACCGACGAGTTCTCCCGCATGCGGAACCGGAAGCAGGCGGAGCGCCAGTCCGTTCAGCACCGAGAAGATCCCAACATTGATTCCCACGCCCAGCGAAATGGTCAATAGCGCGGCGATCGTCAGTCCCGGACTTCTCCGCAGCGTGCGGGCACCGAATCGCAGATCCTGGATCAACTGCTCGAGCCACAAGCTGTTCCACACTTCGCGTGTCTGTTCTTTGGCCTTTGACACATTACCGAACTTGCGCAACGCTGTATATCGAGCGTCTTCCGGCGACATCCCACGGTCGATATTGTCCTGCGTCTCCCTTTCAAGATGCTCGCGAATATCATCATCGAGTTGTTTGAGGATGCGCCTTCGCCGCCAAATCATCGTTCCTCCTGGGCAGCCGGCCGCAAGACTTGTGCGATGGCTCCCGCCAGCTTCTGCCATTTGCTGGTTTCGATCGACAACTGCTTTTTGCCTCTCGCTGTCAGGGCATAGAACTTTGCCCGGCGATTGTTCTCGGAGGTCCCCTCCAGGACCGAGATCCAACCGCGCTTGATGAGCCGATGTAAGGCGGGATAAAGGGATCCCTGCTCAACCTGGAGCACGTCGTCCGACCGGAACTCGATCGCCTTTGCGATGGATTGACCATGCGCTGGACCGAGTTGCAGCGTACGCAGAATCAGAAGGTCCAGGGTGCCCTGCAACAACTCGATCCGTTCGTTTTGCTCACGGGTAGACATTCTAGATGAAGAATAATCACCGGTCGGGTAGAATGTCAAGGGAAATCTACTCTTCGCATTTTTGGCTTTTCTGTTGGGCTCGAACAATAGCCAAACATAAAGGTACGATGACGGGCGGCTACGAAGGAGACGCCCGATGCTTTACGTTGGAGTCGACGCTCACAAGAGCACATCGCAGATTACCGTAATGAATGAGGCTGGAGTAATCCTCCGGCGAAAGCGTGTACACAGTACGAGCGAGGGCACTGTCACATTGCGGTAGGGAAGAGGTTGTGTAGACCTGAAGTGTGCGGACGGCGAACACGCGGGGACGGAATGCTATTGCAAATCGAGGTCAGGCAGCGATAACCTGCTGCCATGTTTCAAACCGACTCTGCCGTTCGGCTTGGTAGTCCTTCGCAGAAAGGAGATGTCGTTTCGGTCGGAAGTGAGCTGCCACAATGTCGTGCACTTCCAGAAAACGCTGGGCATGCTCGGGAGACTTGAATCGCTTCATCCGGCGCTCTCGTTGGCGAGTCGGTTGATGTGAGTTCTCGGCCCGAATTGTTTAAGTACCGGCTCTGTCGGTGAATCGCTCGCGGCAGGATTACTTTCTTGGCAGCACCATAGCTTCGAAGCTTGTCGGTAATGATCACACGAGGCGGGCGACGACTGGTTGCTAATAACTTTCGGAAGAACCGCATGGCAGCAAAGCGGTCCCGGCTTGGGCTGGACCAGAATGTCAATCACGGCGCCCTGCTGATCGACAGCCCGCCACAAATAGTGTTGCACCCCGTTGATCTTCAGGAAGACTTCGTCCAGAAACCATTTGTCGCCCAGATGGGGTCTTCTCCGCTTCAGCTTGGCAGCATAGGATGCGCCGAAGGTATCGCACCAACGCCGGATCGTCTCGTAGCTCAAATGGATTCCTCGATAAGCCATCATCAATTCCACCTCGCGAAGACTCACGGAAAGATTAAAGTACAACCATATGCATTGAGAGATGATCTCCATTGGAAATCGATAACCGCGATATGGATTGGCCGGCACTCATCCAGAATCACATCTGCTTGCCGTGACAGTGCCGTCATGTGAGCAGGAGCGAGGATCAATGTGGCGACTGGGACCAGCAGCGTGGCAATCTCTCTCAACATACAAAGCGAACATTGTGGAGGTGCTGCAACGCACCCCTGCCGAACTGTAAGGCGCACCACGGCGTGTTTGGCTACATTGAAACGGCAGTGTAGAACTTGTGGTCTGTCAAGACGAAAAACGGAATCCGTTCCGGGGTCTAATGGTGCGTGCTCTGTGGAAACGAGGCACTCCAGGGATGAATCAATTTACCGAGATCCATGATTTGCACCGAATGGGAACACAAGAACGGACGTTATCACCCGACAGGGAGATCTGCCACGAACCGCGTTCCGCGGATAGGCATCTGGCCTTGGCTGCTTATCACCGTTCTGCTTCAGCCCGGTCCCTTGTCCGCCGAATCCATACCCGTACGCTACCCCGAAGGAACCATCCACGGTTTTCTGGCGCTGCGCACACTAGATGGTAAGCTGCTTGCGGGAGGCGATCTTACCGAGGTCCATCGTGGAAACCAGATGGTATCCCGTCTTGTTTTTCGCTTCAAGGACGGGTCCGTGGACGACGAGAGGACTGTCTTTTCTCAACGTGGCACCTTTCGACTCATTAGCGACCATCACATTCAGAAAGGGCCGAGCTTCCCGCATCCAACGAATGTTCTAATCAACGCCGCTACGGGTCAGGTCACAGTCTACTATCGGGACAAAGACCGCGAGAAAGTGGAGACGGACCACCTGGACCTTCCCCCCGATTTAGCAAACGGCATTCTTATCAACATCATGAAAAACATTTCGCCCGATACCAAGGAGACGAAGGTATCCTATCTGGGCGCTGACCCCAAGCCACGGCTTGTGCATCTCTCGATCAGGCCCAGTGGCGAAGAAACATTTTCAGTTGCCGGCGTTCGTCACAAAGCAACTCTTTTTACGCTGAAGGTTGAGCTGGGCGGCATGGCTGGAATGATTGCGCCCTTGATAGGCAAGCAGCCGGCCGATACAAAAGTTTGGGTGGTCGGCGAGGGGGCGCCGGCGTTCGTCAGAGCAGATGAGGCGTTATACGTGGGTGGCCCGATCTGGACTATTCAGATTACGGGTCCCGAGTGGGGTCGAGCCTCGCATTCCGACCATTAATACCTTACGTGAGAACGATTAGCCCTCACTATTGCGCTCGGTCGCAGCTAGCCTTGTGTAGCCCCATTACGCGCTATCATGACTGATGTAGGAACATTTGTAGCCAGAGAGGCGAATGATGAGATGCAAATATAGACTACTAACGGTCGTTCTGCTGAGTTGCTCGCCTGTTCTATTAAGCTCTACCGATTCCACATGGACAGGATACGTAACTGATACCCATTGCGGGACCCATTGCCAACGGACCTCTGACATGAAGCCGGACCTGAAATGCATTCAGCTATGCGTTCGTAAAGGCTCAAAGTACGGTCTGTGGTCAGGGAATCACGTCTATGTTCTCGAACCGCAGCGGCAAGCCGACTCATTCGCGGCGACGAATGTCGAGGTTATCGGGACAATGCGGAACGACACGATCCATATCACCTCTATCAAGGCCGTTGCCCGATAACACGACGGCTCTCGTGCATAAACCTGGATGCTGTTGAAAAACTCCGGCCAACTTCCGGGTTGCGCGTTATCAGACCGCTATTCGGAACTTTAGCTGAAAGATCGTAACCGCGAGCAATGTCTTGCTGCTGGTAACCTCTCGAAGAGGATTCATGCGGCGCATTCGGTATTCGGTGGCAATGAGTCTCGACGGTTACATTGCTGGGCCAAACGGGGAATTCGACTGGATCAAGACGGATCCAGATTTCGATTTCGGCGCTCTCTTCAAACAGTTCGACACGATCATTGCCGGGCGCGGTACGTTTGAGGCAATGGCGGCGGCAGGCCGCACTTCGATGCCTGGCATGAAGACAGTCGTCGTGTCAAAAACTCTGCGGGCGGAAGACTACCCAGACGTTGTGATCGTAACTGCGTTAGAAGCCCTGACGGATTTGAAGGCGAGCCCTGGAAAGGACATCTGGTTATTTGGAGGTGGCAAGCTTTTTCATAGCCTGGCAGAAGCAGGAATGGTAGACACCGTGGAGGTTTCTGTCATGCCGATACTTTTGGGGGGGTGTTCCACTCGCCCCGAATCCGTCAAAGTGGATCGAACTTTCCCTCATCAATCAGAAGGTTCATCCGTCAGGAGCTGTTTCGCTCGGATATGCCGTTCGCCCGAATGACCGGCCCTAAAGGCCTGCAGCGTTTACGTATCGTGTCCAGACGGTCGGTAATCCGGCATTGCGTCGCAAAAAGGTCTTTTACGCACGAGCAAAGAAAGAACAGCGCCGAACAATTCTTTTTATAAATGTTTTGGTGACGTTCACGTCTTTGCGAACGTCTCTCCCTTGAGCTCCTTTGATGTCGTTCTCGCTCAAATTCTATGGAGGCGCGCTGCTCGTTATGATGGGCCAACAAATTCGTTCGGAGTCGCTGTTTTACTACTTCCGACTCGAAGATCATATTCCCGAAGATCATCTACTACGGCTTGTCGACAAGCACGTCGACTTCGATTTTGTGCGCGAGACTTTGAAGACGAGCTACAGCCACACGGGGCGGCCTTCAGTCGATCCAGAAGTTTTGTTGCGCATTCTCCTGATTGGTTATTTTTACGGGATCACCAGTGAACGCCGCCTCGTTGAGGACGTCGGGATGCACTTAGCATATCGCTGGTTCACCGGCCTGGGCTTCGATCAGGAGGTTCCACATCACTCGACATTCTCCAAGAATCGGCACGGCCGTTTTCTGGAATCGCCGCTCTTTCTCGAACTTTTCGAGCGAATCGTCCAGCAATGTATGAATGTTGGGCTCTTAAAAGGTGTCGATCTCTCAATGCACAGTACGCAGATTCGCGCTGATGCCAGTCCTGACCGCGCGATCCGCCGCGATCAACTGACGGAGGTCGCCAAAGTCAGTCGCACCGTGCGTGAGTATGTGGAGCAGGTCGAGCGCGAGAACCTTATCGCGAAGTCGGAACACGCATCTGATCCGTCTGCGTCCGAAGCGGAAGGTGAACCTACGCTGCGCCGCACGTATCGCAACTCACCACCCATGAAGATCTCGACCACCGACCCGGAAGCAGCCCTGTCGAGCAAGCGGGGAGCTTCAGAGTTTGCTTATTACGATAACTATCTGATCGACAATCGGAGCTGCATTATTGCGGCGTCATCGCAACGCCAGCGCGCCTCAGCCAAGAAATCATTGCGGCCCGGCCCGATGTTGGAAACGGCGAAAGAACGCTTCGGGCTGCAACCCGCCAGCGTCACTGCTGACAAAAGCTATGGCACGGGTGAGTTTTTATCCTGGCTCACGAATCGGCAGATGACGCCCTATATCCCGGTGTTGGATCGAAAGCAACAAACAAAGGGCTTCTATACGCAGCACGAGTTTACTCACGTCCCGGAAGAAAACGCCTATCGCTGTCCAGCAGGCCATTTGCTTCGCTACATTGGTTTGAGTCGAGGTGCTGCGGTTGCGCGGTCTGCCAAGAGCAGGAGAGCAGTTCCTCCTGGCGGCAACGGTTCAAAACATCAAACGACTGGTACGGTTCATGAATCAGAGCAAAGAGCCGGAAGCAGCGCTGCCCTGAAACGGCCAGCGCTCGAGGCTCAAAGATGCTTAAAGGCGAGCAGACCTAGCTCTGTTCGATTCGGCTTCGGGAGTTTTTCAACAGCATCCTTCGTTTATGCAATCTCAAGCCTACTCTTGTCGGAGTGCGACCAGTGGATCAACTGCGGCTGCGCGCTTAGCAGGAACTGAACTGGCCAGGACCGCCATGCTCAAGAGAAGAACGGATACGAGGCTGAAGGTCAGTGGGTCCGAGGGCTTTACGTCGAAAAGCAAGCCCGCTAGGAAACGATTCAACCCGAATGCCAAAACCAAGCCAACACCAAGCCCGATCACTGCCAGACGCAACCCTTCATAAATGATCAAAAGCTGAATGTCACCGGACCGGGCACCAAGCGCCATTCGAATCCCGATCTCACCCGTGCGCTGCGTCACGCCGTAATGAATCACTCCATATACTCCGACGCTTGCCAAAATGAGCGCAATCAACGAGAAAAGACTGACAAGCCATGTTTCGAAGCGCCGCGGGGACAGCTGCTCCGCAAGTTCTTGCTCGACAGTGGAGACACCGGAAAGTATGGCCGTGTGGTCAAGGCTTCGTAACACGTTGCGAAGTGTGCCTGCGACCGAAGTTGGATCGCCACTCGTGCGCACCACCAAGTCCGGCGTACTGTTGTGGCTTTGTCGATACCACTCATAGATTTGTCCGGCTGCTTGTCTTTCTAAGCCGTTCGTGCGCATGTCTTGAACAACACCAATGACCGTCAGCCAGTCATCGTTGTTTCCCCGCTTATCGAAACCCTTAAATCGCCTGCCGACAGGATTCTCGCCCGGCCAGTATCGACGGGCTACCTTTTCATTGATAATCGCCACCAGAGGCGAATTGCCCGTATCACGATCCGAAAAAAATCTTCCGTTCAGCAGACGCGTTCCCATCGCCTGAAAGTAGTCTCCCCTGATCGTGGTCCATGCGAGGGGCCTCCATTGTGTGGGAGATTCTGGCGCACGCCCGTCGATGCTTCGAAGCCCAAAATCACGGGCGTCTCCTACGGAAAATAGCCCTCCGACTGCGCCTACTGCTCGAACTCCTGGGATTGATCGTGTACGAGCAAGCGTTGAATCGTCAAGAAATTCTGCCCGCCCGATAGGACTGTTAGCTGGCAGCGTGATGTGCATTGTCAATATGTGATCTGGATGAAAGCCTGGATCAACACTTCTAACCATCAGAAAGCTGCGAAGCAAAAGCCCGGCAGCCGCCAGCAAAGCTACTGCGAGCGAAAACTCGGCAATGACAAGGACGTTGCGCATGCTGCGCAGCCCAGTCGAGCCCCACATTCCTCTTGCTCCCGATTTCAGCGATTCGTTTGGATCAGTATGTGCGCTTTTCAATGCGGGAATGAGACCAAACGCGAGAGCAGAAAAGCCCGCGATGATCAGCGCAAAGACCAGCACTCCCGTGTCAATATGAGTTTCGTCCAGACGGGGTATGCCTGGGGGTGCCATTGCAATGAGTATGCGAATGCCTATTGCCGCGAGCGCTGTTCCGACACACCCCGAAAGGATTGCCAGCAACAGATTCTCTGTGAGGAGTTGCCGGAGAATCCGCACGCGGCCCGCACCTAGCGCAATGCGAACCGATATTTCACGTTGTCGAGCTGCACCACGGGCTAGCACCAGGTTCGCCACATTACTGCAAGCGATCAGCAGCACCAAACAGACGGCGGCGAATAACACTACAAGCGCAAGCTTCGTACTACCTCCAACCTTTATCTGAAGCGGAGCAACTGCGATGCCGGAAAAGCGATGTGGATCTGGGCTCTCTTGTTCCAGGCGTTTGGCAAGTGTGTCTATTTCGGCCTGGGCTCGAAGCTGCGTAACGCCGGTTCTCAACCGGCCAACAGCTTGCCATCTTGTGTAGAAGCCGCGGCTATGGTTTGGATCATTTATCAGAATTGCCGGGTCATTCCAATACCGGTTGGTCGTGATGGGGGTCCAGAACTCTGAATCCCTGCCGGGGAATTGAAAGCTCGCTGGCATCACCCCAATGATTTGCGAATTGGCTCCATCGATCTGCACAGATTGGCCGACTACATCAGGCGAGCGGCCAAATCTGCTTGTCCACAATTCGTAGCTCAGTAGGATAACTCGCTCTCTACGTGCCTCCTCTTCCGCGGTGAAGAAACGTCCTATAATCGGCGGGATCCCCATAACCCGCAACAAATTGGCAGAGACGAAGGCACCCTGGACGGTTTGGGGGTCTCCGTTCCCGGTAAGGGTCACTTGCGACCACCCGCTATCGCGGTAGTAGACGGCCAAAGCGTCGAAGATTTGATTCTGAGATTTCAGCGCCTCAAAGTCTCGATAGAGTATGCCGCCATCATCTAAGTCTTTAGGATCTGAAAGTACAACCAGATGGGATGGGTCGTGATACGGCAAAGGCCGCAGAAGCACGGACTCAACTACGCTGAAAATCGCCGTGTTCGCACCGATACCCAGCCCCAGCGTCAAAACCGCTATCGCTGTGAACACCGGACTGTTTCGTAGTGTCCGGAAGGCGTAACGAAGGTCTTGAATCGTCGATTCAAACCACAACGTGCCGCGTGCGTTGCGGCATTCTTCCTTCACCTGCTCAATGCCGCCGAATTCCTGCCGCACTCGTCGGCGCGCTTCGCCCTCACTCAACCCAGTGCTATTTAGCGCGGCGATTCTTTCTGCAACATGAAACTGAAGTTCGCGGCCGAGATCTCGCTCCAATTGATTCCGCCGCCACAGGCGTGACCACCACGTCATCGGGCGACCTCCTCTGCTAGACCTAGAATCAGACCAACCGCTTCGGCCAATCGTCGCCAGCTCGCAGACTGGGCATCCAGATGCGTACGCCCCTTATTTGTTAACCGGTAAAACTTGGCATCGCGTCCGGTTTCCGTTTCCTTCCAGTCGGATTTGACCAAGCCCCGATTTTCCAATCGATGCAAAGCGGGATAGAGGGAACCTCCCGGAACCTGAACAATGTCGCGGGAGATTTGCTGCAGCCGCTGCGCGATGGCATAGCCATGCACCGGCTGAACGGCGACAACTTTCAGGATGAGGAGGTCCAGCGTACCTTGGGGAAGGTCGGATTTCGGGAAATCTTCGTGCATAGCTTTGGCTTCTATCTATTTGTACTCCCATGATAGATAGAAGTGCAAGCTGTCATCTTTGGATGGCTGGATAGCCCAACATAAACGGCGTACTGTCGAGTTATCCCGCTCCGTATCCCAGAGCAACAGGGCCGGCGTGCATGGCGGCTTGATGGTCTAGTAATCTGGCCCAGATTTTATTTGCTTACGGGATCGTATACTCTACCACGGTCGAAAAATAAGATTGTTTCTTTCCGTGATCGCGCGCATAATCAACGCGATGAAATCAGAAACCGTACGGCTTGACGATCTGGAGATGTATTACGAGCGTGAAGGCAGTGGAGAGCCCCTCATCCTGCTGCATGGAGGTACAGGTTGTCACGGTGACTGGGTTTACGCGGGACGTGATGAATTTGTGCGGGAGTACTCTGTGATCACGCCCGACGCCCGAGCCCATGGAGCAACGAGCAATTGCCGAACGACGATTACCCACCGGCAATGTGCGTTCGACACGCTCGCACTGCTCGATCATCTCGGAGTTAAGAAGTGTCGTGCGATTGGACTGAGCATGGGTGGGAATATCCTGCTCCACATAGCGACCATGCAGCCTGACCGCATTGAGGCCATGATACTCGTCAGCGCAACCATGTACTTCCCTGAACAAGCTCGGGCCATTATGCGTCAGGTCCCATCACCTGACAAGCAGCCATTACAGGAGTGGGAGAGAATGCGCAGAAGTCACAAGCGCGGTGATGAACAAATCACGCATCTATGGGATTGGACCCGAGGCTTGCAGGACAGCTACGACGACATGAATTTCACGCCACCGATTCTCTCGAAAGTGACGGCACCGACATTGATTGTGTATGGCGATCGCGATCCACTCTATCCGGTCGAAATGGCGGTGGCAATGTATCGCGCTATCCCACGCTCGTCGCTTTGGATAGTTCCCAATGGGAGCCATGGTCCAATCTTTGGCGAGGCCGCTCCCCAGTTCGCACATAACGCACTCAAGTTCTTTCGAACCGCAGCTTAGTCGGTGCTTTTCCAAACTATAAGAAAGGGCCACAAAATAGGTCGCGAGTGACGGCCAAGTAGCGAGTTGGCCCCCTTTCACACGGGCGTCGAATGGGATCTTACCTTTTGATTTTGCTGACAGCTTCAAGAGCTTCCAACATCTGATTGTCTTTACCGGCAGCAAAGGCTTCTGGGGACCAAGGCTCGACAATATCCGGCACAATGCCACGTCCCTCGAATCTGTTGCCAAACCAAGTGATGTAGGCTGCCTTGGGCATGATCACCATGTATCCCGCTCCCACTTTGAAGCCTGATCCTGGGATGAGCCGCCCGGCAGTTTCGGTCCCCACGATCTTGGCGAGATCGTTTTCTCGTGCGAATGCGGCAACCATTTCACCGGCGCTCACCGTGTGTTCATTGACCAGAATCACTATTCGGCCGTGCCACCTCTGCTTTTGAAGACCCTCGGACACAAGGAGTACGGAAGGGTCTCTCCCCGCGAACTTAAAAGCCATCGTCGCGATTGCCAGAAAGTTCGGTTTGTCCGTTGGAAGGCGATCCAGCCGTTTCAGTTCTTCTTTTTTATATCCGTTGTCCGCCATCTTCCGTGACACCGTGTATCCGATCGGGAGCTTGCGGTCAGTTAGGTGGCTCATCAGGCGGAGAACGCCGAGCCCGCCGCCGAGGTGCCCGCGCAGGTCGAGAATCAGCCGTTCACATTGAGCGAGGCTATCCACGGCTGCATCGATCTGCCGGGCGACGTCCAAGCCAAGAAGGCCGGGCAAGACGGTGACTTTCAGATAGCCTATGGCGTCGGGGAGAACGGAACCGATCACGGCTTTTGGTTCCGAGTACGGCTGCTTACGCGAGCGAGGTGCCGGGATGTTGAGATCAAGGTGTGTTACGGCCAGTTCTCTTTGGATCGTCAGCCTCGGCTTTGCTCCCATCGGAAACATTGGCTGCTGGGGAGGCACAATGCCGAGAGAATCGATTTCCGTCAACACATCGAGCGGTTTAAGGCCGGCTGCGTGTGCAGGTCCACCGTCGTGTACGTCCTGCACCACCCATTTGAGACCATCCGCGGTTTCCACTTTCCGGAAACTGGCTCCGATTGCCAGCCGGGCCGGAACGCGCCGTACGGATTGGTGAAAAAATCCTGTGTGGCTGGTTCCAAGACTCCGCACAAGTTCGTGCATCGCAAGTTCGAATGCCTCGGGATCTTCAATCGCAACTAGGAGCTGGCGCTCCAGCCGAGCGCGCTCGGGCCAATTGGAGCCGTTGAATGCAGGGTCGAAGTAGTGCTTGAGAACTGTACGCTCTGTCTTATCGAAGATCCGGGCGCGCTGTTCCATGGTCAATTGCGCGGGCCTTTGGAATGATTTTTCTTGTGCCATCTCCGATTACCGTAAATCCGGACCAAAAATAGGGTTTGGCATCCGAGCCGAACTCGGTCAGTATTTCCAACTGGGCTTTCTGGAGCGAGTCTGCCACACTCTCCCCAGCCGCTATGTGTTGGTAGAAGTGCGTCATCAAAGTGGCAGTCGACCGATCGTCCGCATCCCAAAGACTCGCAACAACACTTTTTGCGCCAGCAATCAGGAAGCTCCGCGCAAGGTTCATTATCCCTTCCTCGCCTTGAAGCCGTCCCACGCCGGTTTCACACGCCGAAAGCGTCACAAGCTCCGCAGCTAAATGAGATCGGCGGATCTCCCGCGCCTGCCAGAATCCATCTTCCGACGCATCCTCGGGCGCCAAAACCAAACCGGTACGATCTGGCTCAAGAACATCATTGACGCCGTGCGCTGCGACGTGAATAATCTGGAAGCTGCCGAGGGATTGCGCTTTCAGCGCTGTTTCGGTTGCCTTCTCATTCAGTAACAAGACACTTCCAGGGCCAAGAACTTGCGCGGCAGCCGACACTTCCTGCTGAGCATTCATGATGAAAGTCAAGCTTTTTAGGAGGCAAAACCAGCCTGCGGCAGCGAGGAATCGGATTGCCCCTTTCCCGTTTCCCCTCTGGGGAAAGCCGGGGCGGGCGGGTTCCCCCCACGCTGCA
>JAABUQ010006510.1_pt1 | contig 17657 bp, 18 predicted proteins | sample 5560001 | NCBI WGS metagenome assembly JAABUQ01 (sample SAMN10711888, study PRJNA513371) | rock metagenome | isolation source: Antarctica rocks | place: Antarctica: Victoria Land, Finger Mt nord | collected 2015-12-18
CGCCCGCAGGACGACGCACGCGCTTGGGCCCAGGACGGCAGCGCGGTCGGCGCCGTGGAGGCGCACGCCGCGGGGCCGGCCCGCCTGGGCGCTCCCGTGGCGCAGCTGGTGCCGCGCGAACCGGGCGCCGCTGCGCGCGACGCTGAGCGGGAGAAAGCGCTGGGCACCAGGGGCGGCGCGGCGCCGGACGCCGCGGCGCCCCGCGAGCAGAACGGCGATCCGGCGGCGCACAGATCGGAGCGGCAGCGCGGCGGAGCGCCGGGCGCCGCGGCGCCGCGCGGCGCCGGCGCGCCGCCGCCGCCGGCCTCGCCGCGCGGCGCGGACGGCCCGGCCTCCGCGCCCGACGCGCGGCGCGCCTCGTCCACCGCCGCCGCGACCGCCGCCGCAGTGGCCGCCGCCGCGCCGCTCTCGCCGCCGGGCGCGCCGTCCGCCGCCGGCGCCTGCAGCGCGTCGGCCGAGGCCTGCGCGAGCGCCGCCGACGCGCTGGGTACCGAGGCCGACGCGGCGTGCGCCTCCAGCAGCTCCTCCACCTGCGCGCCGTGCGCAGCGCGCTCAAGGGACACAAAACATGTGGACTGGCAGCAGCCGGCGCGCGCGCGGGCCCAGGGGGGCCGCGCACCTCGTCCGCGCCCAGGTGCGGCACGCGCTGCGGGTTCTGCTGGCGCCGCCAGACGTGCTGCCAGATGTGCTGCACCTCCTTGCGCGTCACCGGCTTCAGCAAGTAGTCCTCGGCGCCGCCGCGAATGCACTCCACCACGGTCGTCTTGTGCTCGTTCGCGGACATCACTGCGCCGCGCGCCGGCGCCGCCTCAGCTCGCGCGGGGCGCCCCGTGCCTCGCCGGGCTGGCGGCGCGCGGCGGTGCGCGCACGGACAGCGCGCGCGCAAAATGGGCGCGGCAGGGCCGCGCACTGACGACGGGCATCGTGTTCAGGCTATCGTCGCCGCGCACGTGCCGCAGCAGCTCCACGCCGTCAACGTCTGGCATCATCACGTCCTGCAGCAGGCAGGGCAACGTCAGAGGTCCACGCCACCTCCCTCCGGCCCTGTCTCCCCCCGCAAGGCCAACGCCCGCGAGCGGCTCCGCGACCAGAGCCGAGCTCCCAGCCAGGCTCGCCGCGGCCGCACCGTGAGGATGAGGCTGAAGGTGCCCGGCTCGTTCTTCCGAAGCATCTCCAGCGCCTCGAGCCCGCTGCCGGCCTCCGTCACTGCGTGGCCCGGCCCAGTCAGGCCCGGCAGCGTTCGGGCAGGCGGTGCATTCGGCAAGAGAGCGAGCCCGGCTCGCCTTTGTAGTGGCACTTGCGAAGCAGGCCACCCACGACGATCCTGGACAGCCGCTCGTCGTCCACCAGCAGCACGTGTATGTCGCTGGGCTCCACAGTAGCCATGGGATCGCGCCCGGGCGGCAACTGCACGCCCTCTGCCGCAGCCGCGCTCATTGCGCCGCGCCTCTTCGCCGCCTCCGCATGCTCCTTTGTGCGCGCGGCAGCCTCGCTGCCTGGATAGATGAACACTTGGCGAAGAGGCTCGCAGCTGCGCGAGGCCGCTGCCCAGCTGCAGAAGCAGGGAAAGCTGTGTGGCTTAGTTGGAAAGTAGGGTCAAGGCTCTTTCGCCAGGCGTTTCCGGCTAGCTGGACTGCACACTCAGTGCAAGAGACTCGCTTCTGCAAGCTGATGACTACGTGCCTAGGGATGAAACGACAGCGCACTGCCGCAATTGGAGAAGGCACTCGCAGTGAGCCAGAGGCTGCGCTGGCGCGCGCTGATGGCCTGGCCAAGCAGCTCGGCGCCGCCGTGGACGCCACGTGCGCTTTGCCCGCTTGGCAAGTGTGGCACATCCTGACAGTGCTTGTGCGCTATAAATTGACGGATGGGGTGCATGCGCCCAGCCTGGCGGAGGCGCGCCGTGCGCTGGGGCGTGCCAGGGCACGGGAGGCCGGCGCGCAGGAGTCTGCTTTGGAGCTGCAGGCTCGGTGCGGCTCCTCGCAGGGCGCCTACATAAGTTCAAAATATTGAAGTTTCGAAAGAGTGTGAGCACGTTGACATGCATGCCGCGCGAGCGGGGGGCTCAGCCGAGGGTGCCCTTGCCCAGGGAGGCTGCGCTGGAGCAGCGGGAGCGCGCGCTGACCGCGCGCGAGCAGCACGTGCAAGCCCTGCGCGCCGAGCTCGCCGCCGAGCACGCGGCGGTGCTGCGTGCGCTGCCGCAGCTGCAGGCACGGTGAGCCACCCCGCCCCGAGTCTGAAGAATTTGCCAGCCCCATCTCCCTGCCGGTGAGTCGCCCCCTCCCGTGGCAGCCTGGGACACTCATGATGCGGCTGCGCGGCCAGGCTGAACGAGGCGCGCGCCCAGCTGGCTGCGGCGCAGCCAGCAGCCGAGGCGGGTAGTGCGCAGGCGGCGGACTGCGCTCCGCCTGCCGCCGACGAAGCCGCGCCGGCCCCGCCTGGCGGCAGAGCCGAACGGCGCGCGCCACCGCGTGCGAGCGGCGCACCGCCGCCCGGACCTGGCCCGGCAGCCTGCGCGCCACGCTGGTGCCCGCCAGCGCAGCCTGCATCAGGCCCGCCGCACGCGGCCGGCCCGCGCGCTCTGGCAGGCGACGAGCCGGGCGCGCCGGCGGCGGCCGCGGCGACGCGTCCGCGCTCTCCCTCGCCGCCGCCGCCGCCGCCGCCGTCGCCGCCGTCGCCGGCCCGCACCGTCTCTGCTGGCGCGCCGGCGCTCAGCGCAGACGGGGCGCATGCACTTATCGAGTCCACGTTGGCAGCCGTGCCACGGCCTGCGCCTGCGGCCGGCCACGGCGCAGGCGGCGCTGAGCCGGCGCGCGCACGGGTACGGCCCGTCGTGCGGCACGGGCGCACAGCGCCGGCAGACGCGCCCGCGGTCGCGCGCGCCGTGGAGCGCGGCGGGCGCCGCCGCGGCCGCCCCGGGCTGCAGGCGCGGAGCCGGGCGCCGCGCGAGGGCGCCGGCGGCGGCAGCAGCAGCGAGGACGGTGCGCGCCAGGCCCGCGCCTGCGCCGAGCGACGGGCTGCTCTGTTCCGGATGGTGCCCTGCGTGCAGCCGCTGGCAGGGAACCTACCCTATCCTGAATCGCGGCGCGGCGCCAGACCTGGACGCCCTGGCACGCGCCATACGCGGAGCCGAGCGCGGCGGCCAGGCGCCCGAGGCCGCGCGGGCCGAGCGCGCGGTGCCCGCAGGCGGCCCGCGCGGCGCCGCGCCCGCGCACGCCGCGCTGCAGGTGCGCGCGCGACCCGAGCGCCTTTCGGCGGCCTAGCTGCGGGCGAGCCGCTCTGAGCGCCAATACCCTAATCCTAGCGCTGGGGCGCCTACAGGAGGACGCGCCGGAGCTGCTGGCGCTGCTCGAGCAGGCAGGCCTGCTGCCGGCGGTCGACGTGCTGGACGTCGAGCGCGTCGAGCCCCCCGAGCAGGCGCGCCCCGCCTCTGACCAATCTGGGTTGGGTTCATCCGGAAGCGACACTGCAGTGAAGGAGGACACTGTGAAGACAGACAGGTTGCGTCACGGACGCCCCGGTCGGCGAAGCAGCTTTGGGACGAGGTTTGGACGGCACTGGGGCCGCCCATCGATGGTGCACGATTGAATGCATGCGGCTCGCCTTGCGCGCCCCTCGCCTGCGCACCCCTCCACCCCTCCTGGCCCAGGAGGCCTGGGTGTGACGCCTCTGGCCCCCCCGAGGCGCCGGGCCGGGCGGTGGCGCAGGTCGCGGCCCTGCCGGAGCTGGCGGCCGCGCGCAGGGCGGGCGGCGCGGCGGCGCCGCCCGCTGTGGAGGCGGGCGCGGCCGCGCGCGCGCCGGGCAGCTACTGGCTGGGCGCTTTGGAGAGCCTGATGGAGCGCGCGCGCGCGTTCTCGGACGGCGGCGCAGCCGTGCGCTGGGGCTGGTGCCGGTGCGCGCGCAGCGCCCTGCACCGGTGGTTCCACATTGCGCTCCATCTATAAGTAGGGTCGGGGTTGCAGCGCCCGCGGCCCACACGCCTAGGCGGGCCGCGCGCAGCGCCCTGCACCGGCGGTTTCGTCACAGCACGCCATCTGCAAGTAGGCCATGCGGCGCCCGGGGCCCCACGGCTGGGCGGCGCGCGCAGCGCCCTGCACTGGTGATTTCATGGCGCACGCTCATTGCGCACGCCATCTGTGAATAGGCCATGCTGCGCCCGGGGCCCACACGGCTGGGCGGGCCGCGCGCAGCGCCCTGCACTGGTGGTTACATGGCGCACGCCACTGCAAGTAGGCCATGCGGCGCTCGGGGCCCCCACGGCCGGGCGGGCTGCGTGCAGCGCGATCAAGTCGTTCCTGTTCGTGTTCGAGGCCGCCAACCGCATCGTCGTGGAGAAACCCGGCGCGCCTGGCGGCACGCGCTATGCGACGTACCTGTTCGAGCTGGAGAGCGCCGTGCCCGTGGACGCGCAGGCGCGTGGCTAGGGTTAGGGTCTGCTCCCTGGCGCACCGCAGGCCCTGACCTTTCCAGTGGACTCCACCGTGTCGCAGGAGCAGGGCGCTGACCGGCGCGCCGCCGCGCGCAGGTGCAGCGCCTCGTGGCCGCGCTGGCCGTGCCCGGCGCGCGCGGCGCGCTGCTGGACGGCTCGCGGCACGAGCCGGCCAACGCGCCGGGCGCGCGCCTGCGCAAGCTCCTCAACTTCAGCGGTGCGCCCGCCGGCGAGCGCCTGTGCTGTAGGCTGTTGGCCCGCCGCATGCGGCCGAGCGCCAGGGGCGGCGCCCCGGGCGACCCCTATGGCCTGCTGCGCAGGGGAGCGCATCCTGCACCTGCCGGACCGCGAGGGCAAGCGCGTGACGGAGTACCGCGAGCGGCTCGCGCGCGCGCTCGCGCACGGCGCCGCGCGCGGGCGCGTCGCGAAGCAGGCGTAGCGCAGACAGGTGAGTTTCCTTGGGATGTAGGAGTCAATTTGCTTCCTTCAGCCTCATCCGGGTTGCTGGAGACTCAGGGTGGCACCGACTTTGCGAGAGCATGTTCGTTCTTTGCAGTGTGTACTTTTCAGACACCTTACAGCCATGTCCACAAGAGCTTGGTGGCGTCTCGTGAGGGATGAAGGCCCGCTGCCCAGCGAGCGTCGCCTGGGCGTCCTGCTGCGAAGTATTTCTGCTTGGAGCCTTGTTGCAGGTTCCCGTCAGCATGCTCATGTAGTCGCATTATTCTGCTGAACTGATGGCTGGTGCCTGTTAGCCAACTGGTCAGTCTACCACCTAGCTAGCTGACTTGGACCAAGTTCTGAAACTCACGCAGTAAGAGGCACACACCACTCGGCCAAAATTTCTCTCACACTGCTCAGTAAGAGGCACACACCCATCGCTTTCAACAACTTTCTCTAACGCACACACAGGAGGGCCTGCCTGACCGTTGTAGGTCAGAGGCACAGAGAAAGTGGCGCCCTCGGCTAGGCGGCTAGGCGATGCGTTGCTTGCATGCTGCTGCACTGACATGGTGCCATTTCTGGAGGTGCAGGCAGGTTACTTTGATGTCACGGATGTTCACGTATGTCAACTCTCCAACAGTTTCCTTGACGGGCGTGCCGGCTGCTCGCGGCCCAGCGCACGGCCGCCGGTGACAGAGTGGGGCGCAGGTGCCACTGACCTCATGCAGCATGTGCGGCAGCACTGGGGCTTGCGTAGCTCAGCCCAAGAGAACTCCCTTGAGGGGCGGGCGGGCAGCGCGCGCATTATGAGGACAGCAGGACCTGCGCCCCTTCTGAAACAGGCCATTGCGCGATGGCGCGCGCGCCGTCCGCTCGCCCCTACAAGGGAGTTTCATATGAGTTGAGCTATGCGAGCCCCGCTGCTGCAGCACATGGCTGCAATAGGTCAGTCAAATCTGCGCCCCGTTCTGCAACAGGCGGCCGCACGCTGGCCACACGCGCCGCCTGCTGCGCCTTCAAGGGAGCTGTGGGGGCCTGAGCTATGTGAACATCAGTGACATCGTTGACGTCAGTGAACCTGTCCGCCCTCCCAAAACTTTGCTATGTTGTGCAGCAGAAGTAGTGCAAGCAACGCCCGACGAGGGAGTGGGGCCCAGGCGGCGTGCCTGTTACGTGTGCCATGACATAAGGCAGCGCGCATTGCTGCGGGTGGCCCACGAGCTGAGGCGGAGCGCAACTCTGCTGTGCCAGACGGCACACTGTGCTAGGTGGGCACACCGTCGATGAGCGCGTCTTTGGCAACACCTTGGCACTTATCCAGGCATCCCTCTCTTGTCCTAGCAAACAGCTGACATGCCGGGGCGCCGCCGTGCCTCACAGCGTCCTACTGTGCAGACTTTCGCACTGCGAAGCTGCAAAAGCTACGCTTATATAAGGGTGGTCCCGTAAAGGTTTCTTGGATGTGCCAAAGGCTAGTGTATCGAGCCCTCAACACACTCTTCGCCCGCAGAGAAGCTTCGTGAGAGTTGAGGACGAAAGGATGTTGTTCTGTGCTCCCGCTCGCGCACTCCAGGTGCGCCGTGCCGCAAGCTTGGACACTGGGCGCGTTAGTAACGCTGCAAACGATGCGTCAATTACACATCAACAAACGCAGGTGCATTGCAGGTGCACCTGCTGCGCAGAGCGCGCCTCGCGCACGGCCTCGCCAGCAGAGCGCAGCCGGGCGGCCGGGTCGCCGCCGCCGACGACGATGACGCCGACTGGAAGACGCTGCTGGCCCTCACAACCTCGCCGGAGGTGCGCAGGGGCGAGCACAGGCGCGTTTCCGCGACTTGGCCGGCCGCAGCTGCGCGTCAAGGTTAGCGTGTGCGCGGCGACAGATAAAGCGCAAGATCGGCCACCTGAAGGCCGACCTCCTGGCCCTGCAGGAGCAGCAGCTCGAGGCGCTCAACCCCAAGGCGCGCGGCGCGCCCCTGCGCCCGCCCGCCGGCGCGGGCTGCGCGTGCGAGCGTGCGAGGCCAGCCATGCGGTTTGGGGGTCATCAGCCTGTTCTCCCTAGCGTGTCTTTGATCCGATGTGCGAGAGCCTTTCCATGCAGCGCTTCCTGGGTCACTGTGGCTCTGACCAGCAGTCTATGCGCCCTGCGTGACCTCCGCTCCCAGTTGGGAGCTCTCGAGCGCCGCAGGACCCGGAGCCCACGCACATCGACTGGGACGACTGGAAGACCACGCTGGAGCCGGAGATCGTGGACATGTTCAGGGCCGCGCTGCAGCGTGCGCCTGCGCCTGCCGGGTTGTCTCTTGGGTTGTCACGCGTGCGCGCGCTGCATCCCCTTCCCCTGCATTTTGTGCTGTGCCAGGCCTGCGCATCCCGCGCTACGTGCCCTCGTACGAGGCGGTGGACGCGATGTTCGAGCCGATCCTGGACGACGCGCGCGCGCTGGAGGCCCACTCCGCCAGGCGCGTGGTCGAGCTGGAGGCGGAGCTCGCCAAGGTCGATGCGGAGCTGGTGCGCGCCCCTGGGCCGCCTGCGGCCCAGGGCTTTTGACCTGACACGCCTGGGGGCGCCGAAGGGCGCGCACACTCCGAGCCTTTTCATATGCGCCCCCGGACGCGCCCCGGCCCTCGGATGAACCCTGTGGCGCTCGTGCGGGCCGATCTGAGCATGGCTGGCAGCCATGCCCGGGGCGCCTGTGACATGGGGCATACCTGGGCACCGCATGACCTCCCTGCAACGCTCGCGCAGGCCAACATGCCGCGGCTGACCATGGAGGACGAGTGGGAGGCCAACCCGGACATTGCCGCAGAGGTGGACAAGGAGATCGACGAGTACAAGTGGTTTTAGCCCGCGGCTGCTTGTTTGCCAGAGCGTGCAGTGCACGAAGGGTGCATGTGCCTGCTGAGTGTGGAGCTGTAAAATAAGCATGCCTTTAAGCCTTCAAATTTGCATGTCCGGCAAGGCGAAAGAAATGATGCAAAGATGCCAAGGCCAAGTGCAAGGCCCGCTTTGCTTTGGGTGGATCGTCCAACGTGGATGGGTCCCCACATGCAGACTCGCTGTCACCCGCCACCCACCCAATGCACCCATGCATCCATGCATGTTGGGTGGCAGTCTGCCGCACCCACTGCGAGCTTTCACAGGCCCAGCAGTCCACCGCCTTTCTCCCTCGCAGTATTTGTGTGTGCACGGCAGAGACTCCTGGATTCGCGGTTCCAGAGTTGCACATATGCCAAGAAAAGCAGTGGCAAGGATTACTGCCATATACGGATAGCGCTGCAGGGTGCTTGGCTGACGATCAAGTCCACAGGCGTAGCCGCGCACGGCGTCTGTGCCCAAGCCAGGCCTGCAGTTCACTTGGTGTGCTCCTGCGGAAAGCGGTGCCGGCATTACGGCAGGCACAGCCGTGCAGCTACACACGGCTGGGAGATGGAACACAGCTCAAACCGCTCTTAAATGTCCGGCTATGAAAAGTTTGCGCTTGTTACACACATTGCCCAGGAGCAGGGCAGCGCTCGTGCTGGCATGGCACCTATACCCTAATAGATGCCCAGCGCACCGCATGCACAACGCACACCAAATTCTCACAATTATTCCTACAAACCATCACACCCGCTGCCTAGGGAGCGGCATGCACCGGCACGGCTCCATATGTCGAGACGATCCCCGCCGCGCGGGCGCGCGCCCATGGTTAGCTAATTGCCATGCAAGGTGGCACACAAGGTCAATTAATCAGCGCATTCGGCCAACCCGTGGAGTGGACATCAGCACTTTGCCAGCGCGATCCAGTGCCTGCCTCAGAGGCAGATGAGGCCTCCGAGGCATGCACGGAGTGCGCTGGCATAGCACTTTGCACATGCATGTATGCCTACCTGGCGCACCCAAAAAAACAGAGATAGAGTCCGGCGCGGGGCCCTGAGAGCCTTCCGCCTGCCACACCAAACATTGAAAAACCTTTTTTCCAAAGCTTCCAACCCTTTTCACTAAAAAGGTTAGCGCCCGTACCAGAAAGGGATGCTGGTAAAGAAAAAGTGTCAGGAGTGGGCAGACCCACGCAATGCACCCAGCCGTCTGCATTGGGGCAGCGCCTCAACTCGCTAGGCAAGGTCGCACTTGTGCCATTTCTAGGCAAGGTCCCACTTTGTGCAGGCCTTGTGGGAGCGCCACAGGCCAACACACGACAGGCCAAAGGCAGACAGCGGCAGTCACACGCATGAAAGCTGGGCGTGCAAAATGTGCTATGACATGGTGGGGGGAGTGTCAGCGCCCCACCACGCAGACTACAGCTGCGAGGCAAGATGCATGATGTGCATGCAGCCAGGCTCATCTGATCTGCAGGCACGGCAGGCATCCTGCTGCGGTGGGCTGCCTGCAGGTGATCCTGACGCACAAGCATACCGCCGGGCTGATCGCCCTGCAGAGGGCACAGCCCACACACACAAGTAGATCTGCTAAAGCCTACAGTGCTTCTACCCTTATAGCAGCTAGCTTTAAAACAGACCAGCCACTGAGACCGCAGGGCACCAGGGTCGCAAAGCGCGCACAGTGCCAGCGCAGCAGCCCATGTTCAGCCCCAAAACCATGGACCTTGGGAGCCAGGGCATTGCCCTACGCTCTGCCAAGAAATACACTCAAACCCTGCACTAAATAGGACCCTTTCTGCACTTGCACTGCTAGACGCCTTAGAGATGCGCGCACATCGCCCAAACAGCGCAGCGCGGATCTGTGGGCCAGCCCTAAAACAGTCATGGTGTGGTCTGCGGCCCTGCGCTCCGTGCGCAGCATGCGCGCACCGCCATGCAGCAGGTGGCGAGTCGCGTCAGGCACAGCAGGCACTGCAGAAGCATCTGAGGAGCTCGGGGGGAACACAACACAGCGACGCTTAGCACGTCAAGCAGAAGCGCAGGCAGCAGTGCCTGCAGTGCAGCACGAAGGGGTGGATGTTCAGCAGCAAACACGCAAGCGTACTCCCCTTCTCAAGCCCATCCCTGCCGCAAAGCTCACAGCCTGAGTCTCTAACACACCTGCCTATGGAAAAAGCCTGCATTGCGCAGGGACTAAGCTCTCTTAATAGTGACACAGAGCAGTGCAGGCGCAGGATGGCCCCGCCGATACTGCGGGGCGTGCGAGGATGGCCCCTGCGATACCTCACAGGGGCCATCCTCGCACGCACTGCAGCAAAGTCGACAGTTCTGACGCCTTACCAGCCAGGTATTGCAGGTCCGCCCGCGCTAGCCTGCCCACTGCCCCAGCTGAAACCCCTGGTTCAAGCCCTTCTGCGCCTCCTTGCGCCCCGGCCACATGCACCAGCCCAGCGCCTTTCTGCTATAAAGCTCAGCGCCTAGCCAGACAGACGCATAATACATGTCCCAGCCTTGTTGTCACAGACCCATGCGCGATCGACAAAGTCAGCAAAGAGGCAGGATTCAGACACTCAGAACGCTGCATATTTGCCACCGCGCGCGAAAGCGGTGCGCAATATGGCGCCCCGCGCACCCGCCCAGGCCCCTAACCAGCACCCGCGCGCGCGTTTACCTCTCGAAGCCGCCGCGTGTTGCAGCGGTGTACACGCGGTGCACATAAGTCATGTCGGGCCCGCGCACCCCGCATGCCCAGCTCTCGCACATGGCTGCCGCGCTGCGCTCGCAGCCTGCACACACAGCCGCACAGAGCTTGGGTGGCTGGGGCACACTCCGCGCCAGCGGCTGCTGAAGTGCACCAGCACACGCGCGGCTCCGCTACATCCGCCACACAGCGCCCGCAGCAAGGAGGTGCATGAGCTGTGTTCGCTCCCTCAGCCGTGACAGAACGCGGTCAGACAGCCCCACACAACAAGGCCGAGCTGACTGCTGAAAACCAGCGCTTCAACGAGGTGCGTCTCACATGTCGCTAATCCACAAGTGCATGGGCTGGAGGCTATGAAACTAGGCAGGTTTTGGTAGGGCATGAGGGCGGCACCCGACGCGCTGGCCGTGGCAGCTGCGGCCGTGTGAGAGCGCGCGCGCGCGCGGCGCGGCGCGCGTGCGGCAGACGGCCGGGGCTCCGTAGGCATGCTGGCGTCTGCGGCGCCTCTCGCGGCCCAGCCGGCTGTGCGGCGCGCACGACACGGGTCAGGCTCTGCAGCCGCCAGCGCTGCGCCCCAGGACCCCGGGTGCACACCTGCCATTGCGCTTCTGTCCTCGATGCGTGCAGGTGCCGCACAGGACCCGGGTGCTGAGCCCGCGCGCTGCGGCCGCAAGCAGATCAGCGAGGTGCCAAAAGTAAGTGGTGACGGCCTACGGCCCGAGCAGGCGCTGCGCTCGCGTGGAGAGCACCAGGCGCTGGCCCACACTGCGTAGACCTCGGCCATCACCGAGGAATGTTTGTGCGCTTTGGGGTGGCGAAGTGCAGAGGGCCTGACACGCGGCATGCCTGGCTGGTCCGAGGCGTCCAGGCCAGGCGCGCCCGACGGCGCACCACCGAAGGAGACCACGCTGTCCGAGTGCGCGCGCCGCACAGCCGCCTGCGCCCCGGGCACGCGCCGCAGGCTCAGCGAGGCAGGGAGGCCAGGCAGTGCCGGCAGCCCACCTGCGCGCTCACCGAACACAGGACGGCGCCGGCTCGAGGCGGCGCGCGCGCCGGCCGTGCGGCGCCCGAACGACCAAGGCTCCAGGCGGGGCTGGGCCGGCCTGCCATCACATGCGCTGAAGCACACACCCTCCCGCCGCAGCCAGGGAAGGGCGCGGCTGCAAGGCGGCAAGCTCGCTCTCGCTCGCGCCAGGGTGGCCGGCTGCGGACGCGCCCGCCTCGGGCCACGCCTGCGCACAGGGCGCGGGCGCGCGCCTCTGGCCCCGGGAAGCAGGACGGCGTCACAGCAGCGGCATGCGTCAGCGCGGCCTCGCACGCGCCCGCCTCGCTGCTGCTGCGGGCCGCGCGCGGCGCGCGCGGCGCAGACGGGCCGGAGCCGCGGCGCAGCGGGCCGCGCCCCGCGAGCACGTGGCGCGGCGCGCCCGGGCCGGTGTGCCCGAGGTCCTCCTCCGTCAGGGATGCACGTTGCGGGGCGGGCGGCGCCGCGGCGCCCGCCGCCGTCGGGTCCCAGCCCTGCTGGGTCTGCAGCGTTTCGAAGGGCGAGGCGCGCGGCGCGCTGGCGCGTGCCAGACCCGAAGGTATGGTGCCCAGGGCGGCCGGGGGCGCCGCAGCAGGCCCGGACGGCAGCAGCAGCAGGTAAGCCGGCGGCGGCGCGCGCGCGGCGGCGGAGGTGGCCGCGGCGCGATGGCTGCTCAGCGGCGGGATGAGAGGTGTCGCGAGCGGTAGCGCCGACGCCTGCGCGCTTGCGCATGCCGCTCAGCAAGGTGAGAGTCTCGACCTGCCTCACTCTGTGGCACGCGCCATGCTGCGCACATGAGCAGGACTGCCGGTGCCCGCATGCCTGACACGTTCAGGAGGGCAGGTCCAAGAGGGCAGCCTCCTCTGCACGACATGCTCTGGGTCATGCGTGGTGCCCCAGCAGCCAACCAGAGCAGCTTAAGGGCGTGCTTGCCACGCAGCCAGGCAGTCACAGCCAACACATGCAAAGCTGAGCGGAGGTCGCCAGATATGCGGCGCATCCGAGGACATCTGAGGGTGCTGACAACCACCACAGCATGGAGGCGGTGGGCAGCAGTGAAATGCACTCGACTTGTCACACAGACCTGCAGGGACGCCCAGGACAATGCGGTTTGGTGAGACGACATGGTTGGCAACGCGTGGGCGTTGTGTGGTCCAGACTGCAACCTGCTCATGGCGCAAGGTGTGTGAGCAAGCGCATGCAGAGCAGCGCGCCTGCATAGCCCGCATGAGCTCCGCATCGTCCGGCGAGGTGGCCGCCGCTGTCTGCTCGCTCTCAAACGCCCCGCCCAGCATTGGCGCATCGCGGAGCTGCCGCGCACCCAGCCCAGGGCATCGGTGGCGCGCACACGCACACGGGGCTTCCCTGAACACAGTGCCGCGCTGCAAGGCAGCAGCGCTCAGCAGGCCCAGTTTGCAAGCGCGGCAGCGTCGCCCAAGCGCACGTCCGGGCCACACGCCAGGCAGGGCTCGCTGCCGGCCGCACCCCGTCCCTGCCGCAGTCGCCGGTGAGGTCCCGCAGGAAGGCCAGGTCGTCCATGCGCAGGTCCATGGCGCTGAGCGGCTCGGGGTCCAGGCTGAGCGGGGTCTCGATGCTGAGCGGCTCAATCTGCAGGTGGCCCAGCGGCGGCGTGCGACCGAGCGCCGGCGCGGCCCTGGGGCCCAGGCTGTGGCGCGCGGCCTGCCTGGCATCTGCGCGGCGCTGGGTGGGGGGGCAGGGGTGGCCGAGCGGCGTCGTGGCGCTGTCAGGTGCGTGCGGATCGTCCAGGCACAGCGGCGGCGGCACCGCTCTGCTGAGCCACGACAGCAGGCGCGCCGCGTCGCCGTCGGGCCCGGCTGCCGGGGCGGCCTGGGGCACCCCGCATAGCGGGGTGCCCCAGGGGCGCCCCGGGGCGCCCAGCGCCGGCGGCGGCGGCGGCGGCCACTCCAGCGCGGGCTGCTCATGCAGCGCAGCGACCTCTGCGGCGTGCTGTGCGGCCCAGGCGTCGCCGGCCGGCGAGGGGCGCCCGCCTCCCAGGTCGGCCCAACTGCGCTTGCGCAGCATTGGCGGCAACAGGTGCTTGCCGTGTGGCAGCCTGGCGGAGCGTGCGGCGGCCATGCAGTCGGCGCACGCCGCATCGTCGTCACGCAGCTCGCTGGGCAGGCTCCGCGCACGCGCGCACGACGCGCACGCGAGGCCCCCTGTGGGCAAGTGGCCGGGCAGTGCGCCGGCGGCGGGCGCGGTGGCGGCGCGCGCAGGCGCGAGCGACCCGCCCACCCGCGCCTTGCTCAGGAGGCGGTCCAGCCGCATGCCGCATGCGTTGCACAGCGCCTCCGCGCCGCACCACTTGGTGCGCAACTTGGGCGTCTTGGTCACGCCGCACCGCGAGCACGCCTGGCGCGCGCGAGGCCTCCGGCGCGTCGGCACGCAGACGGACGGGTGCATAGCTGCAGCGGCCTACCTGTGCTGTGCGTATCCGCCCTTGCACCAGAGGACAGCAGCCACCTGACTGACCGGGCAGCGCTCCCGCAGGAGGCCGGGTGCCCTGTGGGCGCTGGGCAGGCAGGTCGCGCCTGATCGGGCGCCCCGCGCGGCGCATCGCAGTCCAGGTGCCACGCGGAGTTGACAGCCGAGGAGCTCTCGGGCGCGGCAGCAAACGCCTCCGCCGAACCGCCGGAGGACGCGCCGCGCGAGCCACAGCGCTCCATGGCTGCAGCAGCGGCAAGCACGCCCTGCGCGTCAGAGCTGCATGCCTTAGGTGCAGGGTGGCACCCAGGGGGGCTGCTGCGCCGGCTGGTAGCAAGCTGCGCGCGCCCTGCCGCGGGTGATCCCGGACGGGCGACCGGTGACACCCACACTGGTCCACATCTGCATTGCAGACTAGGTTAGGGCAGAGGCAACCTGCGTCTGTGTGATATTGAGGGGGGAGGCACGGGCACAGCCTCTGATCGGGCCTGTCGAGGCCTGCCTACCACACAAGTGCCTGTTGAAGCAGCAGGGCGCGATGCTCCGCGCCGCCTGTTCCCGCGCCCTGCGGCAGGTGCACCCGCGTGACCCCGCCGTGGCATCGGCTGTGGCAGGGAGGCGTGGCGGTGCACATTGGGCTGGCATGCAGGGACCGGTTCGGGATGGCTGCACTGGCCTGCGCATTGCCAGATACGCCGCGGAGCAAGACCTGCACTGTGCAAGTCTGCAACCTGTCCGTGTGCGCTCTTCCGTCTTACGCGCAAGTGTATCGGCAAAGGCTTCCGCGTGGGCGCTCTGCGCGTCCTGTTTCTTGCCAGAGCGCGCCTTGTGGGGTGGCCGTGCTGACCCGAGCACTAGCAGTGGCGTCTATTGGCGCTTGGAGGGGGGCGCTCTGGGGCCGCAGGCGCAGTGGGGCCGGGCTGCGCTGGCGCGCGGCTACGCGCAGAGCGTGGAGACCGCCGAGGCGGCCGAGACGGGCGTGAGCGAGACCGCGGAGATGGACTGGAGCGTGCTGGAGAAGCTGGCGACCTCGGACGAGGCCAAGCGCCACGTGTCCAGCCTGCGCTCGACGTTCCGGGACGAGATGGCGAAGCTGGAGGCGCTCGCGCCGGAGGTGCGCGGCCCCGCGCGACGCCCCGATCGCCGGCCTGCACGGCCGCGCGGCGGCGGAGGGCCTTGCGTTGACGCTCTGGGGACGCGGCCCGGCGGCTGACGTGCGGGGCGGGGCGCTCTCGCCGCGCGCAGGAGGTCAGCATCGACTGGGACTTCTACAAGGGCAAGGTCGACGACAAGCTGCTGACCACGCTGCACAAGGCGCTGACAGGCGCGCCCCCGCCTTTGACCCACCGCGCAGGCCCTGACGCCCGCGCTGGCGCTGGTGCCAGCATATCAGCCTGCGGGCCTGCGCAGGCCTGAAGATCCCCAAGTACGACATGTCGGGCGCGCTGAAGGAGGTGGACGACGTGTTTGCGCCCATCCTCGCCGAGGCCAAGGAGCTGGAGGCCTTCTCGGCCAAGCGCGCCAAGGAGATCGAGGCCGAGATCGCCGCGGTGGACCGTGACATCGTGCGCGCGCGCTCCGCACAAGCCCGCTCCAGCCTCGGCCTGCTGCCTGCCAGGGCAGCGTCTCGGGGCTCCCGCTGCCCATTCCTATGGTATCATCCCAACCCGCCTGTTTTAGGCTTTTGTGGCAAGAGATGAGTGCGTGGCGCGCCCGGGCACGCAGGCGCGGCTGAAGGAGGTGACCATCAACGACGAGATGGACAACGACCCCAAGCTGGCAAAGGAGATCGACGCCGAGATCATGAAGGGCAGCTACTACTAGTAGCCTAGGCTGGCCGCGTGACTGCCGCCGTACGGCCCCGCGATGATTTAAGGGCGGGCACTGAAGCACAGTCTGGGAGCTTTCTGCGTTCCGAGGGTTGCTGGACTATGGTGTGCGCAGGGTTCAGCTGCGCTGCCCCGGCCTGTTTTGGACTGGGCGCCGGCCTGCCTCGAACCAAATGGCTCGTCTTGAGTCAGCGTGCCGCGGTGACTGTGACCCGAGCCATGTATACATGGGCGTGCCGTGACGCGGCGGCGCACCCGAGTGACGCGCACTCAACAAAGGGCCTACCCAATGGTACACCACATGAGCCAGTTCTGACAGCCTGTTCCTCGCACACAGTCCCGTGTAGTGCTGACACGCACATACTTCCTAGCACCCCTCCTAACCTGCAACGTTCCTAGGCTGCTGATGCCCAGCTGTTTTGACAGCACGCAGGCACCTTGGGCCATGCAATGCTTTGCAGTCATTCCCAAAAAAAAGGCTTCAAAGTGACCAAGCAACACACCGGACAGAGTCGGGACGGTGGCAATTGCCAACCCGGCCGAGCCTTCCCGGGCTGCGCGCGTCGTCACTAGCCACTGGCAGCCAGACGCAGCGCCCACACAGGCCGTCTACGCGCCGCGCCGGAGCCGCCTTCAAGAGTGAGACCTAGGACTGCGGTGCGGGGAGGCGGCCCCAGGAACCTGGGGACGAGGCAGCGCCCTGCCCGGGGCTTAGAACGGGCACACGAGCGCGGCGGCGCGGATGAGGAACCCTGGGCACATGGGCGCCTGCCAGGACTCCATGCCCGGCCGGTCCAGCACGGTGGCCAGCACGTCGTCGGTCAGCCGGTCGCGGCCGCCGCGCATCGGGTTCTCGATCAGCGGGCTCGTGTGCGTCTCGCCCTCGTACAGCACCAGCTCGACCTGCGCGCGCGCGCCTCTGCGTCAGCGCCGCCAGGGTGGGGTTAGGGTTAGGGTGAAGCCACCGCGCGCGCGACCAGCCACCCCCTGCGGACGCGGCGGCCGCTGCAGCGCCTCAATACGCACACAACTTGGCATCACTGCAGCCTGTGCACGCTTCATATCGCCCCCGTGGACCGGCACGCGGCTCGCCGGCCTGCCCGCGCGCCGCCGATGCTGCGACAGCCCCAACAGCGCACCCGATGCACAGGCGAAACGCCCGGGCCGACAGCGCAAGCCGACAAGCAGGCTGGCCGCCGCGACGCGGCGTCCAGCAATGGCCAAAGCCGCGGCGCGGGGCGCGCCTGCGCGCCGGCGTCGCGCAGCGCCTCCGCAAACTGCTGCGCGTTGCCGACGAGCGCGCAGCGGTCGGCGGTGCCGTGCAGCAGCACCACGCGCGGCAGCCGCCCGCCCCACTTCACGCCCTGCGCGCGCGCGCGCGCCCCGCTCAAGCCCCGCGCCCAGCCTGCGCGCCGCCTATGTTGCTGCAGTGACCGCCTGCTGGGTGACATAACCGCATCACCCGGGCCGCGCAGCGCACGCAGAGCCAGCGCACGCATGCGCGCGCATGTGCCACTGCAGGCGCGCCGGCGCCGCGCGCCTTGACGCAGTGCGCGGGCGAGAAGAGCTTGAGCTCGGGCTGGCCCTCGAAGCTCATGATGCGCTCCAGCAGCGGGCGGTACAAGCCGCGCTCGTGGAAGTGGTCCGCCAGGCCGGCCACGTTGTAGACGCCGCTGACGCCCACGAGCGCGCGCACGCGCCCGGGCGCCCAGCGCGGGCTGCCGCCCGGCAGGTCGCCCTCCTGCTCCGCCTGCTCGGCCTGCGCGCCGCGCAGCCGCGCGCGCGTCAGCCGGTGAGGGTACCCAACCCTAACTCTACCTGCGAGCTGACGCGCTGACGCATGCATGTCACGCGCTCGCGGCCGCGCACGCTCCTACTGCCCTGTGCGGATCCCCGCGTGCGGCGCTGCGCCGCGGGCGGCGCAGCG
>JAABUQ010006511.1_pt1 | contig 17654 bp, 16 predicted proteins | sample 5560001 | NCBI WGS metagenome assembly JAABUQ01 (sample SAMN10711888, study PRJNA513371) | rock metagenome | isolation source: Antarctica rocks | place: Antarctica: Victoria Land, Finger Mt nord | collected 2015-12-18
AGTGAGCCGGATTTCCGTTCGACCACTCGTCAATGACCGCGCGGATTATCACCGGGAGAGTTCGTGCCGCCCGACAATAGTCCAAACCCTCTAGTTCGCTGCTACAGCCCTCGAACAGGTGCATCAACATTGCACTGCCCTGCTGCATGTAACCGTCGATGACATTGGTGATCGGCTGTCTTGCCTCCGCGTGATCGATCGCCGCCGCGAGCAGAGTGTCGTCGCGGATATGCTCCATCACGGCGCGGACCATGATCCGGACTGAAGTCTCCAGAGCACGTGCGGCTACCGCATCATAGCGCTCCTATTGCCGAAGGTGGCGATAACGCTTTGAGTTGTACCGAAGCGAATCACCGCAGCTTCCTGCTCGAAGTGGAGCCCTGATCTCACTTCTTGTCGGGCGTCGTCAGGTTCTTTTCGTTGCTATCGACAACGAACACGGCAAGCAGACGCGCGGGTTCGGTCTGGCTCGCGTTGGCGCTGACGGCATGATGATCGCCGGGCATTTCGGCGAAGCTTTCGCCGGCGCGATATACTTTTTCCGGTCCGTCGTTGACCTTGCTTCGGATCGCACCCTGCAAGACCGTTGCGTAGATGAAGGCGGAGGCCGCATGGGTGTGGGGAGGCGACGCGCCGCCCGGCTGATACTCGACGAGCACGCCCTTGATGCTCTTGCCGGGGACATTCGGCAGCGCGTGATCGAACACCAGCGTCACCTTCGACTTGTCATCGGCAACATCGCGGGCCGATGCCCCGGTTAAGACAAGGCCCGCCAGGGCAACGGCGCAGAGCAATCTCGTGAACATGTGTGGTCTCCTATCGTGGACGGAAACGCGCCGGCCATCGCCGACGTGCCGGATCACCTGCTTTCGACGGTCGCGCTCTCCCGAATGCCCTATCCTCCGACTGCGCTACACGCGAGCGTATCGGTTTCTCCGTGGCGCAGCACGGACGCTCCCCTCAGGGCGAGGCAGCGGACGCCAATGTGGTATGCGTTCCGTGGCACTACGTTACACCAAGCCGCGGAGTGAAGTGGATCGGTAGCCGACACCGCCATTGAGTGTAGCACACCCCCGTGCTACATCGGCGACGGAGGTACTGATGAAAACGATCACCTTACGCGACGCCAACCAGGGCTTCGCCCGCTGCGTGCGCGAGGTCGAGGCCGGCGAGGAGTTCGTTATCACGCGGAACGGCGCGCCGGTCGCCCGGCTGATGCCCATGACGGCCCCGGCCGCCGAGACCGGCCCTCGGAAGCTGACGCCCCGCCAGGTTGAGGCGTTCGCGCGCATCAAGGCGCGAATGGAGGACGGCTGGCCGCTCGGCGGCGAACGTCTCGACCGCGAGGCGTTGTATGATCGGGCTCTCCGGCGTGAGAAGTGAGCGCTTCACGCTCGATACCAACATCCTGATCTACAGCGTCGATCGCCAAGCGGGGCCGCGCCACGCCGCCGCCATCGATATCATCAAGCGCGCCACCCTCGCACCGGATTGCTGGCTGACCCTGCAATCCGTCTCGGAGTTCTACGCCGCGACCGCGCGCAAGCGGCTCGTTCCGCCCCAGGAGGCGGCCACGATCGCCGCCGAGTGGCTGGAACTGTTCCCCTCCTTGCCATCGACAGCCGCCGCGATCCGGACGGCGCTGCAACTCAGCACCGGGGGCCGCGCGTCCTACTGGGATGCCCTGCTGATCGCGACCGCCGCCGAGGGCGGCTGCACCGCCGTGCTCACCGAAGACCTCGCCGATGGCGCGGTGCTGGCGGGCGTCCGCATCGTCCACCCGTTCGCCGCGGCCGGGCTCACCCCCGCCGCCCACGCCCTTCTCGCCCTGGCTTAATCGGCCGTTAGCCACCGTCGTGCATCCTGCGCCCGCAACACGGGACAGGGCGGATGCCAACGAGCGCCGACATTTCGGTCGTGGTCCAGGGGCCGATCCGCCGCGCCACCGGCATCGACGGCTACGGCACCGCCGACGCCCTCGCCTCGGTGCGCGCGCAGCTGCCGCAAGCCGAGATCATCCTCTCCACCTGGGACGGCGAGGACCTGACCGGCCTCCCGGCCGACCGCATCGTCGCCAGCGCCGACCCCGGCCCGCTGGCCTGGCCACCGTTCCGCACCAACAACGTCAACCGCATGGTGCGCTCCACCGCCGCCGGCCTCGCGGTCGCGACGCGCCCGCTCGCCGTCAAGACGCGCACCGACACGGTGCTGGTATCCGACAGCCTGATCCACCGCCCGCTCGCCCCGGCCAATCCCGCCCTCGGCGCCACCGCGCGCGTCCATGTCGCCGCGCTGGGGACGAAGAACCCGCTGACCACGGGCTACCACTTCCACCCGTCCGACCTGGTGCAGTTCGGCCGCACCGCCGACCTGCGTCGGCTGTGGTCGGCGCCGGTCGCGTCCCTGCACGACGTTTTCCACGACCCGTGCCCCGCCCGGCCCAGCGGCGGCGTGCGCCTGTCGCCCGAGCAATGGGTCTTCCGCGGCTTCCTCCGGCGCGCCGGCGTGGACGCCGAGATCGAGTCGCTGCAGGACCTCCGGCTCGATCCCTTCGCGACCTCGATGCGATGCCTGCTCGGGGCGATCGACGTGTTCGACGAGCTGGCCTGCGGCGTCCGGCTGCCGCCGCGCATGCATTTGATCGTACCGGATTGGGAATGTATCAATGAAGCAGGTTTGCGCGGCCTGCGCGGCTACTGGCACGCGACACCGGACGCGGCGCGATCGCTGCACGCCACCATGCTGGAGAACATCGCCGTGCTGACCCGCCAAGCCGAGGAGGCGGGCGTCTCCCGCGACGCGGCGTGAGGTTCCTGGCACATCGCGGGCTGTGGCGGCAACGCGCCGAGATGAACACGGCCGCCGCGTTCGAGTGCGCCTTCGCCGCCGGATTCGGCATAGAGACCGACGTGCGCGACAGCGCCGCCGAGCTTGTGGTCGCGCATGATCCGCCGGGGGCGGACGCGCCATGGGCGGACGCGCCCCGGCTGGACCGGCTGCTCGACCCGTCCCGCATCCCCCCCGGCACCACGCTCGCCGTCAACGTCAAGGCCGACGGCCTGGCGTCCGCGTTCGCGCCGTGGTTCCGCCGCTGCGATGGATGCGACGTGTTCTTCTTCGACATGTCGGTGCCCGAGCAGCGTCACTACGCGCGCTATCCGTGCTTCTCCCGCCAGAGCGACATCGAGCCCGAACCCGTGCTGCTCGCCGACGCCGCCGGCATCTGGCTCGACGCCTTCGCCGCCGAGTGGTGGACCACCGATCTCGTCGCCGCCCACATCGCCGCCGGCCGCCGCGTGGCGATCGTGTCGCCCGAGCTGCACGGCCGCGACCCCTCCCACCGCTGGCGATTGCTGCGTGAAGCGGGCTGGAAGCACCGCGACGACGTCCTGCTCTGCACCGATCACCCGCAAGCCGCACGCGAGGCGATCGATGCTTGACGGCCCGCCGATCGCCGCGATCGTGTTCGACATGGACGGCGTGCTCGTCGATGCGCGGGACTGGCACTATGACGCGCTCAACCTGGCACTGGCCGAGCACGGCCACGCGATCGGTCGCCAGGAACACCTCGCCCGTTTCGACGGGCTGCCGACGCACGTGAAACTCGGGATGCTTACCGCCGAACGCGGGCTCGACCCGGCGCTGCACGGGCTCATCGCGGGCTCCAAGCAGGCGCACCTCGCGCGCATCGCGGCGCAGCGCTGCCGGCCGATCCCGCAGGTGCGCGCCGCCGTCACGGCGTTGCGCGCGCGCGGCTACCGCCTCGCCGTCGCCTCCAACGCGACGCGAGCCAACGTGGATCTGCTGCTGCGCCGCAGCGGCCTGCGCGACCTGTTCCATCTCGCGCTCTCGGCCGAGGACGTGCCGATGCCGAAGCCGCACCCGGCGATCTACCGCGAGGCGATGCGCCGCCTCGCGGTCGGGCCGGCGGAGACGCTGGTCGTCGAGGACAGCGACGTCGGCGTCGCCGCCGCCACGGCGTCGGGCGCCGCCCTGCTGCGGGTCGGCTCTCCCGCCGACGTGCGACCCGCCCTGTTCGCCCGCCGGCTGGGTTTCGCGCCCGCCGCCTTGCCCGCAGCGCCGCGATTGCAGCCCGCCGAGGCCCGATGCTGAACATCGTCATCCCGATGGCCGGCGACGGCCGGCGCTTCGCCGAGGCGGGGTTCGCGATGCCGAAGCCCCTCGTGCCGGTGCACGGGATGCCGATGATCGAGCTGGTGGTCCGCAACCTGGCACCGCGCCAGCCGCACCGGATCATTTTCATCTGCAAGCAGAGCCATCTGCGCGAGCACGGGCTCGCCGCCGTGCTCGCCGACGTGGCGCCAAGCTGCGTCGTCCGCTCGCTCGGCGCAACGTCGCAGGGTGCGGCCTGCACGGTGCTGCAAGCGGCCGACCTGATCGACAACGCGGACCCGCTGCTGGTCGCCAACTGCGATCAATTCGTATCGTGCGACATGAGCGCGTTCGTGGACGGGCTCGCCCGCTGCGACGGGCTGATCATGACGATGCGCGCCCGGGACCCGAAATGGTCGTTCGCCGCCTGCGGTCCCGACGGCCTGGTCACCCGGGTCGCCGAGAAGGAGGTGATCTCCGACACCGCCACGGTGGGGGTCTACGGCTTCGCCCGCGGCGACGCGTTCTGTGCCGCCGCGCGCCGCATGATCGCCGCCGGCAAGCGGGTGCGAGGCGAGTTCTACCTCGCGCCCGTCTACAACGAGATGATCGCCGCCGGCGCCCGCGTCGGCACCTGGAGCGTGGGCTCCGTCGGCGCCGGCATGGACGGGCTCGGCACGCCCGAAGACCTCGCCCGCTTCCTCGCCGATCCACGTTCGGCGGAGCGGGTCGACGCGCTGCGGCCGGCGCCGGTCGCCTGATCCGCCAGTAAGCGAGGTTTCCGGCTCGTTCGGGGGCCGCCTGTCAGCGCGCCCGCAACGCGGGGAGCAAGACGTCGCGCAGCACCACCATCGGCGGTCGCCATTGGTCCGCCGCGTCGTAATTGCCGGCGGTTACGGCCACCACTAGGTCCAGCCGCGGCAGCAGGAACAGCCGTTGGCCGCCATTGCCGATCGCGTTGACCGTCTCCTCCCATCGCACGCCGCCCGCACCGTCATCCATCGGGACGGCTCCCAAATACCACTGATAGCCGTAGCGCCGGCCATCCGGCATCGAAACGGCAGGCGTGAACGACGCGCGCAGCCACTCCGCAGGTATGACCTGCCGCCCGTTCCACCGTCCGCCGTCCAACGTCGCGGCGCCGATCCGCGCGAGGTCGCGCAGCGTCATGCGAAGCCCCGAGGCCGCGAGTGCCTCCCCATCCGCGCCGTGCTCCCATTCGGTGCGCGCGATCGCCAGAGGGTCGAACAGCGCCTGCCGGGCGAATTCCGATAACGGACGCTCGGTCCCCTTGGCGATCAGCCGCGCGAGCAGCGCCGTCGCGCCGCCATTATAGGTCCAACGAACCCCCGGCGGCCCGGCGATCGGCCGCTCCAACACGTACCGGTAACGATCGGCGGCGCGGTCCATCGCGATCTCGCTGTTGCGCGGATCGGAATACGGCAGGGTGAGCTCGTCCCACTCGGTACCGAGCGTCATCGTCAACGCGTGTCCGACGGTCAGCAGCCGCCGCGCGGGGTCGTCGGCAAGCTCCGGATACTCCGCGAACTGCTCGACCAGCTTGGCCTCGGGTGGCGGCACACGCCCCGCCGCCAGAGCGATGCCGTACAGCAGCCCGACGATGCTCTTCGTCACCGAACGCATGTCGTGCGGCGTGTCCGGCCCGAATCGCACCACCCCCAGCGGCCTCGCCCGCGCGGCATCCGGCCCGGCGAGATAGCGCTCGAAGAAGATGCGTCCGCCAAGAGCCGCCACCACGCCGTGCAGGTTCGGCAGACTCCCCGCCTGTCTGGCGATCTCGAAACGCTCATCAAGATCAGGTGCGAAGCCGGCTTGCGTCGAAGTCGCCTCGCTCCAGGCGGCATCCGTTGCGCTCATCGATGGCTCCTTCCAAGACAGGCCCGGCCGCCAATCGCCAAGTCTGACACGGGTCGCGCCGTTGCGCTAAGACCCGTCCGTGACCTTCGCCTTCGCCCTCGCCGCCACGAACGGCGCCGCCCGCGCCGGCACGCTGCTCACCGCCCATGGCCCGATCGAGACGCCCGTGTTCATGCCGGTCGGCACCGCGGGCACCGTGAAGGCGATGACCGCCGACGCGGTGCGCGCGACGGGGGCCGCCATCGTGCTCGGCAACACCTACCACCTGATGCTCCGCCCCGGCGCCGAGCGGGTGGCCGCACTCGGCGGTCTACACCGCTTCACGGACTGGCCGGGTCCGATCCTCACCGATTCCGGCGGCTTCCAGGTGATGTCGCTGGCAAAGCTGCGTAAGATCGACGCCGACGGCGTGACCTTCCAGTCGCACATCGACGGCTCGCGCCACCGCCTCACCCCGGCGCGCTCCATCCAGATCCAGCACCTGCTCGACGCCACCATCACCATGGCGCTCGACGAGTGCACGCCCTTTCCGGCCACGCACGAGCAAGCGCGAGCCTCGCTTGACCTCACCACGCGCTGGGCCGCCCTGTCGCCCGCGGCATTCGTGCCGCGCCCCGGCTACGGGCTGTTCGGCATCGTGCAGGGCAGCACCTACCCCGACCTGCGCGCCGGCCATGCCGCCGCCCTGGCCGCCATCGGCTTCGACGGCTACGCGATCGGCGGCCTCGCCGTGGGCGAGGGCCAGCCAGCGATGTTCGCCGCCATCGAGGCCACCGTGCCGCACCTGCCGGCGGACCGGCCGCGCTACCTGATGGGCGTCGGCACGCCGGACGACCTGCTCGGCGCCGTCGCGCGCGGCATCGACATGTTCGACTGCGTGATCCCCACGCGAGGCGGCCGCACCGCCCGCGCCTTCACCTCATGGGGCGTCGCCAACCTGCGCAACGCCCGCTTCGCCGGCGACGCGCGCCCGCTCGACCCCGGCTGCCGCTGCCCCGCCTGCACCCGCCACACGCGAGCCTACCTGCACCACCTGTTCCGCGCCGGCGAGATGCTCGGGCCGATGCTGCTCACCTGGCACAATCTAACCTACTACCAGGACCTCATGCGCGGCTTGCGCGCGGCCATCGTGCAGCGCCGCTTGCATGCCCATATCGAGGCGGTGCGGGCCGGATGGGCCGCTTGCGGGGAGATCGCATGACCAGCCACCTCACCCAACTCGGCCGCCCGACGCCGCAGCCGGCGAGCCCCGACGAGGCCCGGCTCGAGCGCGTGCCCAGCCCGGCGCAGGGCCGCCACTACGTCGTCCGCTTCACCGCCCCCGAGTTCACCTCGCTTTGCCCGATCACCGGCCAGCCGGACTTCGCGCACATCGTGATCGACTACGTCCCGCACGACTGGATCGTGGAGAGCAAGTCGCTGAAGCTGTTCCTGACCAGCTTCCGCAACCACGGCGCCTTCCACGAGGCCTGCACCATGCAGGTCGCCGAGCGCCTGATCGCGCTGCTCGACCCGGTATGGCTGCGCATCGGCGCCTACTGGTATCCGCGCGGCGGCATGCCGATCGACGTGTTCTGGCAATCCGGCGCCCCGCCCGAAGGCGCCTGGGTCCCGCCGCAGGACGTGCCGCCCTACCGTGGCCGCGGCTGACGCTCCCCGCGCCTCCGACGCCAAAGCCGCCATCCGCGACCGCGCGCTGGCCATCGGCTTCGACGCGGTCGGCTTCTGCGCGGCCGAACTCGGCCCCGAGGCCCGCGCCCGGCTGCGCGATTTCCTCGCCGCCGGCCAGCACGGCGACATGGGCTGGCTCGCCGAGCGCGCCGAGCAGCGCAGCCACCCGCAAGCGCTGTGGCCCGAGGCGCGCAGCGTCGTCGCCCTCGGCCTCTCCTACGCCCCGGCGGACGACCCGCTCGCCATCCTGGAGCGCCCGGACCGCGGCGCGATCTCGGTCTACGCCCGCAACCGCGACTACCACGACGTGCTGAAGGGGATGCTGAAGCACCTCGCGCAATTCATCGTCTCGCGCTTCGGCGAGCCGGCCAAGGTGTTCGTGGACACCGCGCCGGTGATGGAGAAGCCGCTCGCCGCTCGCGCCGGGCTCGGCTGGCAAGGCAAGCACACCAATCTGGTCTCCCGCGCGCACGGCTCGTGGCTGTTGCTGGGCGAGCTCTACACCACGCTGGCGATCGCGCCAGACCCGCCGCACTCCGACCGTTGCGGCTCCTGCTCGCGCTGCCAGGACGTGTGCCCGACGGCGGCGTTTCCGGCGCCCTACCGGCTCGATGCCACGCGCTGCATCTCCTATCTCACGATCGAACACCACGGCCCGATCCCGCACGAACTGCGCCCGCTGATCGGCAACCGCATATACGGCTGCGACGACTGCCTGGTGGTCTGTCCGTGGAACCGCTTCGCCCAAGCGACGCCGCACGCCAAGCTGCGCGCCCGGGACGACTTGACCGCCCCGCGCCTCGCCGAGCTCGCCGCGCTCGACGACGCCGGCTTCCGCGCGCTGTTCGCCGGCTCCCCGATCAAGCGCGTCGGCCGCGACCGCTTCGTACGCAACGTGCTGATCGCCATCGGCAACGCCGGCGACCCGGCGCTCCGGCCGGCCGCGGCGCGGCTGGTCGGCGACCCCGACCCGGTGGTGGCGGAAGCGGCCGAGTGGGCGCTCGCACGCTTGGCGAGGACCGCCTGAGCGCGCTGATCAAACGCAGCTTCTCGCTCGCCGGGCACCGCACCAGCGTCGCCCTGGAAGCCGAATTCTGGGCCGCGCTGGCCGAAATCGCCGCCGCGCGCGGCCGCCCGGTGTCGGCCCTGGTCGCCGAAACCGACGCCGCCCGGGCACCCGGCCGCCCGCTCGCCTCCGCGCTCAGGATTCTCGCGCTGCGGGAAAAGCCCCAAACGAATTAACCTCGCCGCAAGTATGTTCGCTATAAGTTCTCCTTCCCCGAGCTTGTCGGGATTGCACGCCGAAGGAGAACGAACATGGTCCAGTCGCAGCTCGCAACCACCGCCGGAACCGCGCAGGCGCCCGTCAGCCCGCTGCTGATTTCCGATCGGCTGATCTCGCTCGCCGAGCAGGCCGGGCAGGTCGGCTGCACCGCGACGGCACGTCATCTCATCCGCCTCGCCTCCCGCGTGCTCGAGGAGAAGACCGGCTTCGCCCCATTGGCGGGGTCAACCGCGCGGCGCTAGCGCGTGGCGCTAATGCGGCGCGCGGTCGGCCAGCCACTCGGCAAGCGTGGCGACCTCCGGCGTTCGCCGCGGCGCCTGCACGGGACCGTTCAACCGCAACGCGATCGCCGGCGGCTCAGCCGCGTCCGGCCCGAGATCGGGACGCCCGAGATCGGGATGCCCGAGATCGGGATGCAAGGTGGCGCGTAGGTCCGCCCCGGCGCTCGGCCCGCTGCCCGGCAGCTCGATCGTCCCCGCGAGACCGATGGTCCCGGCCGCCGACGCCAGCGTCGCGTCGCCCAATGTTAGGACGCCGTTCGCCAGGCTGGCGTTGCCGACCAGGGAGCGAAACGGGGTCGCGCCGCCTTCGAGCGCCTCGCGCGCCCTGGCCTCCGCGCCGGGCGGATCGGCCCCGGCCAGGGCCGACCCGAGGGCCGGCAGGTCGACGCCGGCCAGAACGCCGTCATGCAGCGCCAGATCTGCGGTGCCCGAGGCCGTGGCGACCAGGGCGGCCGGACTGTGCCCGGCGCCGGACACCCGCACCCTCACCTCGCCCTGCCCCGCCGTGATGTCGAGCGGCCAGCCGGTCAGCGGCCCGGTGATGTCGAGGCCCGAGAGCGAGGCGGTGAGCGCCAGCACCGGCGGCTCCGCCGTGGCTTGCACGCTCGCCGACCCCGCAAGCGCGGCGCCGTCGAGCCGCGCCGTGAACGGATCGAGCCGCAGCGTGCCGGATTGCAGCGTCACCGTGCCGTCCACCTGTTGCAGCACCGCCCGATCCGGCACCCCCGCCGCGAACAGCTCGGCCGCCTCCACCCGCACCGATGCCTGCCAGCCCCGAAGGGTGCCGAGCCCGAGCGGCTCGCGGTCGAGCAGGCCCGGCAGCGGCAGCGGCAGGCTGTCGGCGACGACCTGGCCGGACAGCTTCGTCTCGTTCCCGCTCTCATCGAGAGCGAGCTGCCCACGCGCCCGCAGCAGGCCCGCGGTGAGGTCGAAGCTGTCCGCCGTCAGCACGCCCGGCCGGCCGGAGAACTGCCCGGCGAGCGACAGCGATCCCTCGCCGAGCCAGTCGAACGACGCCAGCAATCCGGTCGAGCCCAGGAACCGGGCGGCGCCTGGATGGCGCAGGGTGGCCGGGCCGCTCCAGCTGCGATGCCCCCAGTCGATGACCGGGGAAGCTTCGAGCCGCGCGTCGGCCCAATCAAGCGCGATGTGCGCCGCCACCGCTTCGGGCGGGCCGGCCACCGAAGCCTGCAACGCGAACGGGCCGCGCCACAGCGCCGGCGTGCCGCGCCAGGCAGGCGGCACGAAGCGCGCCACCGGCGTCGCATCGCCGGCGGCGAGGCTCAGCTTGCCGTCCGCGATGCGGCCACCCGCGCCGACGGCGCCCGACAGGTCGAGCCGCACGCCCTCGGCGGTCCCGGCCAGGTCGTGGACCACGAGGCCACCGTCGCCGCCCTCGGCATCGAGTGCGAAGGCCTCGATGCCGACGTCGCGCAGCCGGGCCTGCGCCGCCGCGACGCGCAGCCGACCGTTCAGTAGCCCGGGCAGGCTCGCGAGTTCCGGTGCCGGCTCCGGCAACCAGGGATCCAGCGCCAGCCGATCGAACCGGAGCGTCGCCTCGATCGGCGCGGCCCGGCCTGTGTGCACATCCAGCACGCCGGATACCTTGCTGCCGTCGATTTGGCCCGTCAGATCCGACAAGGACAGCCGACCCGCCCGGGCCGACACGGACGCGGACAGGTCGCCGCTGCGCAACACCGCGGGCGGCAGCCCTTCGACCCCGGCCAGGCCCAGGTTGCCGATCCAGCGCAGGGTGGTGCGCAGGTCCGGCGCGGACAGCGCCGCCCGCCCGTCGAACTGCGGCCCGCCGGCTGTCTGCCCGATCCGCCCCGAGGCGCGAAGCCCGGCCTCGCCCGGCAGCAGCGCCTCCGCCTCGCGCAGCAGCACCTCGCCCGGCGCGAGATCGATGGCCGCCCGCAGCCGGCGCACGATGCCGCCACCCAGATCGCCGGCGTCGACCGAGAGGTCCAGTCCCACCGGGACTGCCCAGGGCAGCAATCGGGCGTCGCGGCCTCGTAACGCGGGCAACCACCGGTCGAGGTCGAGCCGGCTCGCGGCCAGCGCCACGTCGAGACGCTCCACCGGGCTCACCCGCAGCGCGATGCTGCCTTGCACCGGCGAACCGCCGATCTCGAGTGCGAGGTCGTCGGCCGAGGCCAGGCCGCCCGCCGCGCGCACCCGCCCCTCGCCCCGGAACGGCACCGCAGGAGCCGGCACCAGCAGCGAGAGGTCCGGCCCGCGTCCGGCAATCCGCCCGGCCACCGTGCCGTCCGGTGCGATTTGGCCGGAGAACGTCGCGCCGAGGCCGCTCGCCCGTCCCTGCCCGTCGAGCGCCACGTCGAGCCCCTGCGCGCCGTCGGCCTCCGCCCGCCCGAGCCGCGCGCTGACGTGCCAGGCGATGCGCGACGCCTCCGCCGTGCCGGAGACCGACAGCCCGCCTCCGTCGGCGCGGCGCACGGTGGCATCGATCGCGGTGAAGGCGAGGCGTCCCACCACGAGCCGCCCCCGCTCGATGCGGGCGGCGAACGGGCCGCGCCAATCCGGTGAGCGCGGCCAAAAGCGGTCGGGCAGCGGCCAGGGCACGCGCAGCTCCGGCTCGCCGAGCACCAAGGCGCGCGGCTCGATGCGTCCCGCCAGCAGCGGCGCGAGTGCCACCTGCAGCCTGAGCGCGCCGACATCGAGCGAAACGCCGGCGGCGCCCGCCGCCGTGATCGCGACACGACGCGCCGTGAGCACCGGCTCGGGAAGCAGCGCGAGGCTGATCGGGCCTTCGATGCGCACCGTGCCGCCGAGCTCGCGCGACGCGGTCTCCTCGATCGTCTGGCGGTACTGCGTCCAATCAAGATAAGCGGGCAGCAGCCACGCCGCCGCGACGAGCAGGAGCAGGACAGCGAGCGCACCGGCCGCAAGGGTCAGGCCAAGCGCCCGGCGGCGCGTCACGCGCCCACGCGGCACGCGCCCACGCGGCACGCGCACATCAGTCCGGCGTTCCCCAGCCGCCGCCGCCCAGCGTCTCGATCACCACCACGTCGCCCGCTTGCAGGTCGGCCTGATCGGTGCCGCGCAGCACCGTCTGCCCGCCGTCGGCGCGCTCCACCCATTGCCGGCCCGCCGAGCCGTCGCCGCCCCCGGCGGCGCCGAACGGCGGGACGGTGCGGCGCGAGGCGACGATCACCGCGGTCATCGGCTCCAGGAACCGCATGCGCCGCACCGCGCCGTCACCGCCGCGCCACTGCCCCGCACCTCCCGAGCCGCGCCGGATGGCGAACGCCTCCAGCCGCACCGGATAGCGCAGCTCCAGCACTTCCGGGTCGGTCATGCGCGTGTTGGTCATGTGCGTCTGCACCGCGGACGCGCCCTCGAAGCCGGGGCCGGCCCCGGCGCCGCCGCAGATCGTCTCGTAGTATTGCCGGGTGCCGTCGCCGAACAGGAAGTTGTTCATCGTCGCCTGGCTGCACGCCATCGCCCCCAAGGCGCCGAACAGCGCGTTGCACGTGGCCTGCGACACCTCGGTGTTGCCCGCCACCACCGCGGCGCCGGGAGCGGGCGACAGGAACGTCCCGGGCGGGATGACCAGCCGGAGCGGCTTGAGGCAGCCGTCGTTCAGCGGGATGTCGTCGCCGACCAGGCAGCGGAACACGTACAGCACGGCCGCGCGCGTCACCGCCGGCGGGGCGTTGAAGTTGTCGGCGCGCTGCGGCCCGGTGCCGGTGAAATCCACCACCGCGCTGCGCTCGGCGCGATCGACGGTGACGCGCACCTTGAGCGGCGAACCGTCGTCCATCGTGTAGTCGAACGCGCCATCGCCGATGCGCGCGATCACCCGCCGCACGCTTTCCTCGGCATTGTCCATCACGTGCCGCATGTAGGCGTGCACCGTGTCCCAGCCGAACTGCGCGACCACGCGGCCGAGCTCCTGCACGCCGCGCGCGTTGGCGGCGACCTGCGCCTTCACGTCGGCCACGTTCACGTCCGGGCTGCGCGCCGGATAGCGCGCGCCCGCCAGCAGTTCGCGGAACTCCGTCTCGCGGAATGCGCCGCCGTCGACCAGCAGGAAATCGTCGATCACGACGCCTTCCTCCTCCAGGGTGCGCGAGGCCGGCGGCGTCGAGCCGGGCGTGGTGCCGCCGATATCGGCGTGATGGCCCCGGCTGCCGACGAAGAACTGCAGGTGTTCCCCGCCCTGGTCGAACACCGGCGTAATCACCGTGACGTCGGGCAAATGCGTGCCGCCGTCGAACGGGTTGTTCAGCGCCACCACGTCGCCGGGCTTCAGCGTGCCTTGGCGCTTGCGCAGCACGGTGCGCACGCTCTCGCCCATGGCGCCGAGATGCACCGGCACGTGCGGCGCGTTGGCGACCAGCGCGCCGTCGGCATCGAAGATCGCGCAGCTGAAATCCAGCCGCTCCTTGATGTTCACGCTCATCGACGTGTTCTGCAGCACGGCACCGGTCTGCTCGGCCACGTTCATGAACAGGTTGTTGAACAGCTCCAGCAGCACCGGATCGGGCCGCGCGCTGCCCGCCGGCACACGGGTCGCGAGGGGCACCACGCGGCGCAGCAGCAGGTGATCGAGCGGCGTCACCTCGGCTTGCCAGCCGGGCTCGATCACCGTCGTCGCGTTCGCCTCGCGGATCAGCGCCGGTCCGCCGATCCGGTCGCCGGCCAGCAGCGCGGTGCGCTCGTAGACCGGCGTCGCGTGCTCGGCGTCGCCGGTGAACACGCGCACCTCGCCGATCGGCTCCGGCGCGCCAGTCTGCCGCGAACGCAACGCCGCCTCGCTCACCGCCTCGCCCGGTGCGACGGCCTCGACCGCCACCGTCTCGACGACCAGCGGCCGCTCCGGGGTGGCGAAGCCGAACCGCGCCCGGTGCGCGTCGGTGAACGCGGTGCGCATCGCCTCGACGGCGCCGAGTTCCACGATCAGCGCGGCCTCGGTGCCGGCGTAGCGCAGATGCACTTGGCACGCGGTGCGGATGCGCGACGGCTCCGCGCCTTGCGCGACGAGCGCGGCTTCGGCCGCTTGCGCCAAGTCCGTCGCCGTGGCCTCCAGCACGGGCAGCGATGCCGCTTCGAGCGCGACCTCGACGGCCTGCTCGCGCATCGCGGTCTGGTCGGCGAGACCCATGCCGTAGGCCGAGAGCACCCCGGCGAAGGGATGGATGAACACCGTCTCCATGCCGAGGGCATCGGCGACGAGGCAGGCATGCTGCCCACCGGCGCCGCCGAAGCAGGTGAGCGCGAAGCCGGTCACGTCGTGGCCCTTCTGCACCGACACCTGCTTGATCGCGTTCGCCATGTTGGCCACCGCGATCCGCAGGAACCCCTCGGCAAGCGCACGCGGATCGGACCTAGCGGGGTCGCGCCGCTCCCCGGTCGCCTCCGCCACCGTCTCGGCGAGCGTCGCGAATTGTTGCCGCACGACGTCGCCGTCGAGCGGCAGGTCGCCGTCGGGGCCGAAGATCGCCGGGAAATGCGCCGGCTGGATCTTGCCCACGCAGACGTTGGCGTCGGTGACGGTCAGCGGCCCGCCTCGCCGATAGCAGGCCGGCCCGGGGTCCGCCCCCGCGCTGTCCGGCCCGACGCGCAACCGCGCGCCGTCGAAGTGCAGCACGGAGCCGCCGCCGGCGGCCACCGTGTTGATCGCCATCATCGGCGCCCGCACCCGCACGCCGGCCACCTCGGTCTCGAACGTCCGCTCGAACGCGCCGGCGTAGAGCGCGACGTCGGTCGAGGTGCCGCCCATATCGAAGCCGATGATCCGGTCGAGCCCGGCCATCGCCGCGGTTCGCGCCGCGCCCACGATGCCCCCGGCCGGCCCCGACAGGATCGCGTCCTTGCCCTGGAACCCGTGCGCCTCGGCAAGCCCGCCGTTCGACTGCATGAAATACAGCCGCACGCCGTTCAGCTCGGCCGCTACCGCGTCCACGTAGCGTCGCAACACCGGCGACAAATACGCGTCGACCACCGTCGTGTCGCCGCGCGGGATCAGGCGCAGCAGCGGGCTGACCGCGTGGCTCGCCGAGACCTGGGCGAAACCGGCCTCGCGCGCCAGCGCCGCAAGACGCCGCTCGTGCTCGGGGTATTTCCAGGCATGCATGAGCACGATCGCGCAGGCGTCGATTCCCGCCGCGCGCGCCTCGGCGAAGGCCTGCCGCGCCGCCGCCTCGTCGAGCGGCTCCACCTCGGCGCCATCCGCCCCGATGCGCCCGCCGATCTCGCAGGCGCGTTCGTGCAGCAATTCCGGCAGCCGGATCGCCAGGTCGAACAGCCGCGGGCGCGCCTGGTTGCCGATGCGCAGCGCGTCGGCGAAACCACGGTTGACCACCAGCAAGGTGCGCTCGCCGCGCCGCTGGAGCAGCGCGTTGGTGGCGACGGTCGTGCCCATCCGGACAGCGTCCACCTGCCCGCTCGGGATCGGGTCGTCCGGGGCGACGCCAAGCACAGTGCGCACGCCCGCGATCGCGGCGTCGCGGTAGCGGCCGGGGTTCTCGCTCAGCAGCTTATGGGTGGAGAGGCGCCCATCGGGATCACGCGCAACGATGTCGGTGAACGTGCCGCCGCGATCGATCCAGAACTGCCAGCCCGCCATCTCGCTCCCGGCCTCCGCGCGGCACAGAGCATGTGCGCCAGGGCGGATAGGAGCAAGATCGAACGGCGCCTCGCGACGTCGGCGATCGTCGGTGCTAGCATAGCGCAATGCCGGTGGCACTCCGCACGTCCATGAGCCTGTCCGAGTTCCTCGCCTGGGAGGAACGCCAGCCCCTCAAGCACGAGTTCGACGGGTTTCACCCGACCGCGATGGCCGGCGGCACGGCGGCGCACGCGTTCATCCAGCGCAACCTGGCGATCGCCGTCGGCGGCCGTCTGCGGGGGATGCCGTGCCAGTTTGCCGGCAGCGACCTCAAGATCGAGGCCGCCGGCAGCATCCGCTATCCCGACGGCTTCGTCGTATGCTCGCCCGTGCCCGCCGGCAGCACCGTCATCCGCGACCCGGTGGTGATCCTCGAGGTCTTGAGCGACGGCACCGCCCAGCGCGACCTGGTTACCAAGAACCAGGAATACGCCGCGAGGCCGTCCGTCATGCGCTACGTCGCGCTGTCGCAGGACAAGATGGGAGGCACCCTGTTCGAGCGCAGCGGCGGCGACTGGATCGGGCATCTCCTCGCCGCCGACGCCGTCCTGCGGATGCCGGAGATCGGCATCGACGTCCCAATCGCGGAGTTCTACGAGGGCGTGACCTTCGGCGCGCCGGGCGACGATCCGGCGCAGATCCCCGGACCGTAGGGCGCGCTACGCCGTCTCCCCGGTCTCCGGCATGAGCGTGAGGAAGAACAGCAGCGCGCACACCGCGATCGCCGCCAGCCCGAGGAAGCCCGCCGGGTAGCCGAACGCCTGCACGACGAAGCCGCCGATCACGTTGCTCAGCGCCGCGCCCACGCCGACGGCAAGCGCCACCAGGCCCTGCATCAAGTTGAATCGCCCGGTGCCGCGCGTGAGGTCGGATGCGATGATGACGGCGATCACGCCGAAGATGCCCGCGGCCACGCCGTCGAGCAGCTGGATCGCGATCACGCCATACGGATTGGTGGTGAACGAGAACAGCACGCCGCGCACCGGCAGGATCGCCAGCGCCACGAGGAAGATGGGCTTGCGGCCGATGCCCGCCTGCATCGCGCGCCCCACCGCCCAGGCCACGCCGACCATCACCAACTGCGCGCAGATGATGCAGGCGCTCAGCGCGATCGTGTCGCTGCCGGGATGCGTCTCGGCCAACACCTGCCCGGCGAACGGCAGCATGGCGGCGTTGCCGAAGTGGAACAGCGCCACCGACGCGATGAACACGATGATGTTGCGACGTGCGAGCAGGGACCGGAAGGACACCGGCTCGCAGGCGTTCTCGGGGCTCTCGCCGCCGCGCGCGAGCTCATGGTCGATCTCGCGCGGGTTGATCAGCGCCACCGCGATCGCGCTGGCGACGGCGAAGCCGCAGACCAGATAAAAAATCCAGTTGGTGCTCAAATACCGCCCGAACGCGCCGGCGAGACCCGCCGCGGCGAACGAGCCGGCGTGATTGAAGCTCTCGTTGCGGCTGATCCGCGCCGGCATCAGCCGCCTGCCGACGATGCCGAGCGACAGCGCCGCGATCGCCGGCGGGATCACCGCCGAGGCAGCGCCGAGCATCGCCTGCGCGGCCAGCACCGGCCAGAAGCCGGGATACAGCACGATCAGCAAGCAGCCGAGCCCGACCAGCAGACCCGAGAGCGCGACCAGCAGCCGCTTGGCGCGCGATCCGTCGACCAGCAGGCCGGCGGGGATCTGGCAAACCGCCGCGGCGATCGAGCTCGCGGCCATCGCAATGCCGATCGCGCCCGGCTCCCAGCCGCGCGATCCGGCCAGGAACACCGACAGGTAGGGACCGACCC
>JAABUQ010006512.1_pt1 | contig 17647 bp, 19 predicted proteins | sample 5560001 | NCBI WGS metagenome assembly JAABUQ01 (sample SAMN10711888, study PRJNA513371) | rock metagenome | isolation source: Antarctica rocks | place: Antarctica: Victoria Land, Finger Mt nord | collected 2015-12-18
TCATGATCGTACCGCTTTCGCCGCTCGGACGCACGTGGTGGGCCGCGGTGCGCGAGGCGACGCTCGCGAGCCGTTCCGATGCGACGTGGGCGGCCGACCACGTATGAATCGCGAGTGGAAGATCGTGCTCATCGTCTTCGGATCGCTCTTCGCGCTGCTCGTGGTCGCCGCCGCCTGCATCATCGTGCTCGGCTCGAAAATGGCGAATACGATCGTAAGCGAGCAGAATCCCCAAGCGATGGCGGCGACCGCCGCGAAAGTGGCGCATTTTACGATACCGCGCGGGTATCGCATCGTCGCGGCGAGCGACTTCGGTCTTCAGCAGACGGTGACGCTCGCGCCCGATCGCTCAGAGCGGCGCGGATTTACCTTACAGTTGCAGAGTTCGCGCCTGGGTAGCGATCCCAAGTCTACTGCCGAAGGCATGTCGATCGCGCTCGGTCTCGCGGCGAAAATCGTGCGCTGCACGCCGCACAGCGAGATCGACCGCATCGCGCTTCACGACCGAACGATCGAACTTACAGCGCTGGCTTGCGACGGCGGCACGCGGCCGCTGCGCATCGAGACCGGCGTTATCCCGCGGTCGCCGAACGCGGTAACGGTCGTCGCGACGGGCCTCGACGGAGCGTTCGATCGCGACGCACTCGTCGCGCTCTTACGATCGATACGGTGACGGCGTTGCGCCGAGGTCGAGTGCGGCGATGGCCTGCAGAAACGTGGCCGGCGCGAAGAATCCGACGGCGTGGCCCGTGGGCCCGAGCGTGATCGTCGAGCGCGATCGCGCGCGCGAGCACGCCGCGCCAGCCCGTCATCGACCACGTGCATCCGCCCGCGGCGAGCGCGAGGTAGCCGCCGAGCGAATCGCTGGCGACGATCGCACGACGCGGGGCTGCGCGTTCGAGCAACGCGTCGATCAATTCGAGCGACGCGGGGAGCGAAAACCGAACGTCGCGGCGATCGCCGTGACCGGGAAGATCCGGGCACCACAGTGCGATGCCCGGCGGCAGCAATCGCGCGAGCGGGAGCCACGTCTTGCGATTGACGACCGCGCCGTGAAGCGCGATCACGATCGTACCGTCCGCGTCCCCATGGCGGTCGAAATCGGCGTCCGAAACCTTCACGAGGCGCGGCCTCTCGCTCGCCGAAACGCAGGCGCCATGGCCCAAAGCGAGCGACATCGGCTGCTCGAGCGCGCGCTCGCGCTTCCGCAAGCCCATGCCTCCGACTTCTTCGGCGACCGCAAGCCGCCGCACGACGCCGATCCGACGCTGCTAAAACGCATCGACGATACGTCGCTGCGCACGAAGCTCGTGGAAACGCGACTCGCCGAAGGCTTACAGTCGCCCAAAGGTCCGCAACGCATCGCATCGATCGTTCGCATCTATCCCGACTTCGACGCCCCGGGGCGCACTTCGTCCGGCCAGCGCAATGCGAAAAAGCAGGCACCCACCGCGCAGCAACCGCGCGGACTTCCAAGCGTCGGCGAGATGGAAGCGCTGATCCGCCGCATCCGCGAGATCGAGGGCGACGTCGCGCACGAATTATCCGCCGAAGCCGACGAACGCGTCGCACAACTCAAGCGCGCGCTCGCGAACCTCGACGGTGACGAGCTCGAGGACGCATACCGCGAACTCGGCGACGCCCTCGAACGCAAACGCGCGCTCGAATCGCAAGTCCGCTTCGAAACGTTCCGCCGTATCGAATCAGACGCATCGATCCCCGAACGAGCATATTTGCGGCTGTTACGGCGTTAAATTTGCACGAGGACGTGACGGCGGACGTAGCTTTCGACCGCATCTACGCATCGGTGTACCAAAGCGCGGCATATCGTGACGCGCTCGAAGCATCACAACATGGGTTACCCGAATGGGTCGAAGCGTTCAGCTCGATCAGCCAAACATTGCTCGATCGCATCAGGCGCGAACTCGAATTACACGGGGGCCAAACGCTCGTCGACCTCGCATGCGGCGGCGGTGGTCCGGGCATTTGGCTTGCGGAGCAAGCCCGTGCATCGCTCCTCGGCGTCGATTTTTCGGCGCATGCGATCGCGTTCGCGCGCACTCGCGCCGAACGACGAGGATGTCAGGCACACTTTTACGTCGCCGATTTGCGTCGAACGCCGCTGGAATCTGCGAACGCAGACGCAATCGTTTGTATCGAGAAATGGCGCGCATCGCGAAGCCCGGCGCGACCGTCGTCGTGACGGCGGCCGAGTCGCTCGTCGAACCGTTTATGCCGACCCTCGTTCGGGATTACCGCCCGTTTTTCGAGCGAGCCGGATTCACCGTCCGCAGTCACGCCGATTCAGTCGACAGCCGCGATCAAAGTCTCCGGCTGCACCGCGCGATCCTCGAACGCGAATCGGCATTTCAAAGTGAATTGGGCGACGACGCTCGCGACGTGCTGGCCGAAGCCCGCACCTTATGCGAACGGGCCGAGCATGGAACGCAACGCGTCCGCGACGTCCTGATCGTCGCCGAACGCTCATAAACGCACGTACGGCCCGGCTCTTCGCGCGCCCAAATGTGTGAACGTTACGCATCGAAAAACGAGATCTGCCTCACCGGCTCCTCGGTGATCGAAGCGACTCGCACGCCCAGGAGCCGCACCGCCGCGCCGTCGAGCGCCGCACGATCGAGGCAGTGGAGCGCGGCCGCGGCGATCGTGTTGGCGTCGTCCGTCGCAACCATGACCGTCGTCTGGCGGCCGGTGATCGTAAAATTCGAAAGTTTGATCTTCACCCCGATCGTCGAACCGCGCAGCCTATGCGTCCGTAACCGCTGCGCGACTTCCGCGCTGAGCTCCCGGACGTTCGCGCGCAACACTTCCTCATCGCGCACGTCGTATTCGAACGTCGACTCACTCGATACCGAACGCGTCTCGCGGCCGCTTTCGACCGCTCGCGTGTCGTTGCCGCGCGCCATCTCGCGCACGGCTCGACCGCCGCGACCGAACAGCGCGAATGCGGCATCGTCGGAGAGATCCGCGATCTCACCGATCGTCGCGATGTTGCGCTGCGCGAGCCGCGCTTGCGTTTTCGGCCCGATGCCCCAGAGGCGCCCGACCGGCATCGGCGCGAGATATGCGCGCTCGTCGCCGAGTGCGATCGCCTGCAGGCCGTCGGGTTTCGCCGCGTCGCTCGCAATCTTCGCGACGAGTTTCTGCGACGCCACCCCCGCGCTTGCCGTCAACCCGATCTCCGCGCGAATCGCCGCGCGCACCGCTCGCGCGTACGCGACCGCCTCGTCGAAATCATCGGTGCCGATCTCGACGTAGGCCTCATCCATCGACAACGCTTCGATCGCGCGCGCGCCGCGCTCGTAGATCGCGAACACGGCCTCCGATAAGTCTTTGTAGCGAGCGAAATTTGGCGGCGTCACGAGGAGACCGGGGCAGAGCGACTTCGCTTTGAACAGCGGCATCGCGGAGCGCACACCGAACGGCCGCGCCTCATACGACGCGGTCAGAACGACCGAACGTCGGCTGTCGCCGGAAACCGCGAGCGGCTTGCCGCGTAAGCTCGGATCGTCGAGTTGCGCGACGCTCGTGTAGAACGCATCGAGATCGAAGTGCGCGATCACGTGTGCGCTCGCGCTCCTACGTCGCGCGCCGGCGGTCGACTTCCACGAACGTCACGAGCATGCCGGTCGCGGCAATCGTCAGCGCGAGTAGCAAATCGCTCCACGCCTGCGGCCAGCGCACCGTGCCATCGACGGCGAAAATGTTCGTCGCGAACGCCGTTCCGTTGAGTCCGAGGGGCGAAACGGCAGCCGCCATCGCGAAACCGACGACGAGCGCGCCGACGGCCGCGAAGATCGTGCGCTTCGAGAACGCGCTCGCGGCGAAGACGACGCCGAGAAACGCGAGTGCATTGCCCCACGCGACGACCGACGCCACGAACATCGGCGCGGCCGGCAGCGTCTGCCCCTTCACGAGCGAGTGCGCCGCGAGGACGCCGAGGCTCGCGAACGTGACGAGGAACAGCCACGCGGCGATCACGACAAATTTCACGATCACGATGCTGCGCAAGCTCACCGACGACGTGTAGAGCAGCGGAAGCGTTTTATTCTCGCGCTCGCCCGCGATCGCGCCCGCGCCCGCGATCAGCGCGAGCAGGCAGAGGATGTGCGAGAGATTGCTCGCGAGCCAATCCGATTCGACGAAGTACGCATACGATCGGAAGTTCCGCAGGATGCTCTGCGCGTTCTCATTGAGCGGATTCGAGATCGCGCGCTGCAACGAAAACGAGAAGAAAAACGGCATGACCGCCGTCAGCACCAGCACGAGCGTGAAACCGATCGCGAGGAACGGTTTGCGTTCGACGTATTCCTTGCGCGAGAGTTCGCGAATCATAGCGATTCCACCGCAACGTCTGCCGCGTCGCGAGCATCCGGCATGCCGGCGAGCGGCGCGGTCACGTTGACGCCGTAGGTCACGATCGCGCGCGGCACGAGCTCGATCGCGCGTTCGAGCAGCGCGCGCGAATTTGGTTCGTCGAATTCTTCCGCGTTCTCGACCACGAGCACGCTCGGGTCGCTCGCGAGGGCGAAGGCGAGGACGAGCGCGCGCTGATACGCACGCTTCATCCGCCCGATCTCGAAGCGCTCGTCGAGCCCCGCGAGCCGCAACGCTTCGTGCAAGCGCGCGGCGTTCCAACGCTCGTGTAACGTCGCATAAAAGCGCACGGCATCGCCGACGCGCATCCCGGGGTACGCGCGGAACTCGCGACCGCAGTAGGCGACTCCCGGCATCGCTCCGGGATCGGCCGATGCGCGACCGGGCACGAGCCCGAATCGCGCGCGCAATTGCGCGCAGAACGACACCGACGCTTCGGCGATGGCGTGACGTTCGACGATGGCGACCGCGCGCGCGTACCCGTTCGCGCTCACGCGACGGCGCCGTCGAAGATCATGCGAATCGACGCCATGTTGCGCGCGTCGTCGGCCTCGTCACCGGGCGTTTCCAAAATCGCGGTCTTGTCGCGCAGTTCCGGATGCGCGGCGAGCGCGCGGAAGCCCGAAAAGCCGATGTTGCCCTCGCCGATATGCCAGTGACGATCCTTGTGCGCACCGAGCGGAATCTGCGTATCGTTGAAGTGGAACATCTTCACGCGCTCGAGCGTCACCGTCGATTCGGCGAGCGCGACGAAGCGCTCGACGCCGTCGCGCGAGTCGATATCGTAACCGGCCGCCCACGAATGCGCGGTATCCAGGCAGATACCGAGCTGCGGATGGCCCACCGCACGTACGAAGCGCCCGAGTTCTTCGAGCGTGCCGCCGCAGAGTTGTCCCGCGCCCGCTGAATTCTCGAGCACGAGGAACACGCCGGGCCGGATGTCTTCCAGGGCGCGTTCGAGCAGCAGCACGACGGCTGCGAAGCCTTCGTCGCGATCGCGTTTGCCGTACGAACCGAGGTGCGTGTTGACGAAATCGATGCCACCCGCTACCGCGACCGCAAGGTCATTTTTCAAGAGGCCGAGCGACCCCGCCGTGATTTTCGGGTCGTCGCTCGCGAGGTTGATGAGGTAGGACGTGTGGATCGCCGTCGTCGCGATCCCCGCCGACCGGCGACCGTCGCGAAAACGCTCGAGACTGGGCACGTCCATTTTGCCGACGCGGTATGTCTTCGGATTGCCCGAGAAGATCTGGATCGACGAACACCCGAGCCTCTGCGCATACGCGATCGTCTCGTCGTACCCGCCGCCGGTGCCCACGTGAAGCCCGAGGTGCATCGTTCTTACTCTACGCGACTCGAGCTTCGGACGCCCGCGACCCCGGTCACCGGTTCCCCGTCTCCTAGCGCCGCCGAAAGCGCAGCGAGTTCGACCGCATGCCACGTGGCATGAACGTCTGCGCGCGGCCGCTCGCGCCCATGGCGCGCGACGGGTTCTTTTCGAAGGTCGTCTCGATGAGCAGTACGGCATCGGATTCGCGGCTGCGGCGTCCGACGCGACCGATGAGCTGTTCCACTTCGCTCTCGCCGAACGCATCGGAATCGGTGATCACGATGAGGTCGGCAGCCGGGATATCGAGGCCGCTGCCGACGAGGTTTGTCGCTGCCAAGATTGCGGGCGCGCCGTCGCGGAACGCCGCCATCTCCTCGACGCGCGTCGACGTGCCGTACACGTTGACGCCGCTACGCCGATTGCGCTTCTTGTGCTCCGCGCTATCGGCCATGTCGCCGCGTAGCTGCTGGATGGGCAGCTTGTACGTCGCTTCGAGTCGCGCCGCGAGTTTGGGAACGTCGCCGCGCGTTCTCGCAATCACGAAGATGCGCGACTTGCGCTCGAGATGGTCGCGGATGAGGGCATCGGCATGTGCGAGTTGTTCGGCCGCGGGCTCGCCCCAGACGCCGGCGATCTTGTGCACCTTCGTCGGCGGATTGTCGAACGGCATCGCTCGCATCGAAATCGTGTTCGCGAATGCGCCGACGCGTTCGAGGAAGCGCTGCAATTCGTTGGGTGTTGCGGATGCGAAGAGCAGTGGGCAATCGAGATCTTCGAGCAAACGCAGGTGTTCGCGCTCGTCGAAGGCATTGACGTCGTCGATGATCGTGAGCGCGCTACGATCGAGCACGTCCCAAAGCGGAGCGTTCGCGATCATCATCGCGCTGCCGACGACGAAACGGATCGCGCCCGACTGCAGACCGTCGATGATCGTACGCCGTTCGCCCGGCGAAATGCCGCCGTGCACCTCGCCGACGCCGAGGCCCGTGCCTTCGAGTCGATCGCGAAGGTACGTGCAATCTTGCCGCACGAGATCGCGCGTCGGCGCGACGATGCAAACGTAGCCGCCGCTGCGCAGCGCTTCCGTCACGGCGACCCGGAACATCACTTCGGTTTTGCCGGACCCGGTGGGCGCCTTGAGCAGAAATTCGAGTTGGCCCGCGGCCAGGCGCGCGCTGACGTCGGCGACGGCTTTGGTCTGGTCGTCCGTCAGCGTGAACGATTCGCCGGGCTGCACCAACTCGTGCGCGACGGCAACGGTATTTTCGTTCGCGATGATCGTATCCCAAACGCCGGGCATCGCCGATTTTACCGGCTCGACGGCCGCGCGCGGGGCCTGTGCGGGCATCGGCACGGCCACGGTTGCCGTCGTAGCCGCGGGCGTCGGCGTTAACACGGGAGTCGGCGTTGCCACGGGCTTCGTTGCGGTCGCAGCTACGACAGGTTTTGCCTTCGCTCTCGTTTTCGGCGCAGGCATCGTAACAGCTACGGCCGGTTTGGCTGTTGCTTTCGCTCGCGGTTTCGGCGCGGTCGTCGCAACAGGAGCGGCCGGCTTCGCTTTCGCCTTCGCTATTGGTTTCGGCGCCGATTTGGGCGGCGTAGAAGCGCGCGCTTTCGCCGCGATGGGCCCGACCTTCGGAGCAGGCTTTGCCTTCACGGACTTTGGCGCGGGCGCGGCCTTGGACTTCGCGACGGGACGTATGACCGGGGCTGCGGCCTTCGCCGTCGGCGAAGCTTTCGGCTTGGCCGTTACCTGTTTGGGGATGGTGGTGCTTCCTCTTCTGCCGGTGCTGCAACAGAGGCTGCACCCGCGGGTTCTTCCTGTGCCGCAATCTGCGGCTCGTGGTAAGCGTTGGTTTCGTCGTCGGGCTCGCCCGGAACGTCGACCGCGACCTCGGTGAGGATCGGGAGCGCCAGCGTGAGTTCGCGCGCCTCCGCTTCGAGATCGACGACGGGCAGTTCCGACAGCGATCGCAGCCCAAACGACTCGAGGAACTCCGGCGTCGTGCGATATTCCATCGGACGACCCGCGACTTCGCGACGACCGGCCTCCACGATGAAACGGCGGTCCACGAGCGTGTTCACCACGCTATCGACGTTCACGCCGCGTACCGCTTCGATCTCCGCACGCGTCGCGGGTTGCAGATAGGCGACGATCGCGAGCGTCTCCATCGCCGCAGGCGAGAGGCTCGTCTTCGCGGGCATCAGGTACGCCTCGACCACCGCGCGCGCGGCTGGCGACGTTGCGAAACGATAGCCGCCCGCGACTTCACGCAGCACGATCCCGCGTTCGGCGTATACTTCGCCGAGGTGCGCCAAGGTCTCGGCGACAGCGACGTGCGCCGCGCCCGTGAGCTTCACGAGGGCCTCGATCGAAAGCGCTTCGCTCGCAACGAACAGCAACGCCTCGAGCGAACGCTGGAGGGAGCCCGTTTCGATCAGCTCAGTTTGCATGCACGTCCATGGGTTGGAATGGGAGAAGCCGGAGCGGCTCTTCGGGGGCGCTCTGCTCGTAGGCCAGGCGCCGCTGACGAATGAGTTCGAGGATCGCGAGGAACGTCGCGATCACCCCACCGCGATCGAAATCGCGGCACAGCGCGATGAATTCCACGGCACCCTGCTCGCGTACGACCCGCGCGACGAAATCCATCTGTCGCGCGATCGAGAAGCGCTCGCGCGCGATCGTCCGCTTCTCCGGTTTCGCCGCTCGAACGGCCGCAAGGAGCGCTGCGGCCAGCTTCGCGGGCAGGATCCGGTAGCGTTGCTGGGTCTCGGCCGTGATGTCGCCGGATTCGCGGAAGAAAAACGAATCGGCCTCGCCTTGCCGGCGACGTAATTCGTCCGCGGCGCCCTTGTAGGTCGAGTACGCGATGAGTCGCTGACGCAGACGTCCTTCGACCTCTTCCGCCGACTCGTCTCCAGCGGGTGCGAATTCGGCCGGGATCGCCGGCAACAGCGACTTCGACTTGAGGAAGACCAACGTCGCCGCAATCACGAGGTATTCCGCCGCGACCTCGACGTCGAGCGCCTCCATGACCGCGATGTACTCGAAATACTGCTGTGCCACGCGGGCGAGCGGCACGGTCGCGATGTCGAGCCGCTGCTCGCGCACGAGGTGCAACAAAAGATCGAGCGGACCATCGAAGATATCGAGCCGGACGGTGAGACCGGCCGTCACGGTGGGGTCGGGTACCGGAACTCCGGCTAGCGCGTCGCCGATTGTTTCGCCGTGTCGCCCGGCCTGCGGGCCACGAGCGTTTCCAATTGCATCGGGTCGCCTTCCAGCTTCGCGAGTTCCTCGAGACCGAGATCGATCAAACGCTTCTCGTTCACGTACTTAAGGGCTTTTTTGGCCGCCGAGATCTCGAACCAGGCCGCTTCATCGACTTCGTGATCGTGGTTGGTGGTATCACCCGAGAGGTAATTCATGAGGTAGAAATGGACGGATTTCTTGTGTTTGGTCCCGTTGAGGTAGAACCAATACGAAATTTCCGAGAGCTTCACGTAGATTTCGGCCCAGCAGCCCGTTTCTTCGCGGACCTCACGCAAGGCCGCCATCTCGTGGGTTTCGCGGGCCTCGACGTGACCTTTGGGCAGGGACCAGACGCGCGGCATCCCGCGGCCGATGAGCAGCGCGTCGAGCGACGCTCCATTGCGCCGGAGAACGAGCCCGCCTGCCGAGACCTCGTACTTGATCCGCATCTGCCGCTTTCTCTCCGAGAACGGCGCCCGGCGGGCCGCCGAAGTACGCCCGATACGGGGCGCCGTGTGCCTTTATGATAACAACCCGAGCCAAGAGGCGACCGTGGCGGCCGAAGATCCAAAGTTTCGATTTTCCACCCCTCGGAAATGGGTTTCACGACAACGACCGGCGTCCACGCGGACGCGGTTAGCCCATCGTGGCTGTTCCCGTCCGTTTTTTGCGCGACCCGCGTCGGAGCGTTCGCGCTCGGTACGATTGCGTCGCCCGCCGATGCGAAAGCGTGTCGCGATTCGAAGGGAAAGTTCACGAAGTGCGGGCCGACGGTCATGATGAAAAAGCCGTGCCGCGACGCGAAGGGCAAGTTCGCCAAGTGCAAGGACGCGATGTCGGCCAAGAAGATGTAGTTCGGCACCCGTCGCGACGAACGCTCCGCGTCCGTCGTTACCCGTGTGATCGCGCTCGCGATCGGTATCATTTTTCGAAGGGAATTTTTATGAACCGCATTCTTTCCGCAGTTTTCGCATTCGGCCTCACCGCTTCGCTCGCCACGGGCGCGGCGTTCGCAAAACCCCATAACGCCCACGGCATGGCCAACGGCTCGGCCATGAACGGTATGGCGATGTCGCACCATAGCATGTCGACGCACCACAACCACCGCTACGGCAACGACAAGGCGCGCTGCCGCGACGCGAAGGGCCGTTTCCTCAAAAGGACCGACGCGCGCTGTCTCGCACGGTAACCTCACATACTCGGAAACTGAACCGAGCGGGCGACGTCGATGACGTCGCCCGTTCCGTTTTCCGCCTTACGTGCTGGGCGTCCACCGCAGATCGGGCTGGCGCGCCGCGCGCGTCTCGTCGATGCGGCCGACGACGGTCGCGACCGGTGCGTCGAGAATCGCCTGCGGATTTTCGCGTGCGGTTTCCACGATCTCGCGAAGCGCCGCGACGAAACCGTCGAGCGTTTCCTTCGATTCCGTCTCCGTCGGCTCGATCATCAGGCACTCGGGCACGAGTAACGGGAAGTAGATCGTCGGCGCGTGGTAGCCGCGGTCGAGCAACGCCTTCGCGAGATCGAGCGCGCGGACGCCCGTTTCGCGTTTGAGGCCCTGCGCGCTCGCGACGAATTCGTGACGGCACGGCTCGTCGAACGGCACGTCGAGAAACGCGCGGACCTGTGCCCGAACGTAATTTGCATTGAGGATCGCGAGCCGGGAAACGCGGGTGAGTCCCTCGCCGCCGTTCGCATACGTGTACGTGAGCGCCCGCACAGCGTGCGCGAAATTGGACCAGAACGAACGCATCGTGCCGATCGATTCGTCACCGTCGTGTTCCAGCGCAAACGTCCCGGCTGCGTCTTTCGTCACGATCGGGCGCGGGAGATACGGCACGAGCCGCTCGGCGACGCCGACGGGGCCGTGGCCCGCACCGCCGCCGCCGTGTGGAATGCTAAAGGTTTTATGCAAATTGAGATGCATGAGATCGAAGCCCATGTCGCCCGGCCGCGCGTTCCCCATCAGCGCGTTCGCGTTGGCCCCGTCGTAATACATGAGACCCCCGGCCGCGTGCACGGCATCGGTGATCTCTTTGATGTGGTCTTCGAAGAGCCCGAGGGTGTTGGGATTGGTCATCATGCACACGGCCGTATCGTCGCCCAGCGCCGCTTTGAGTTCGTCGACGCCCACGCGGCCGCGCGAATCGCTCTCGAGCGAGACGACGTTATACCCGACCATCGCCGCGGATGCGGGGTTCGTGCCGTGTGCGGTGTCGGGCACGATCACGGTACGGCGCTGCGTTTCGCCGCGTTTTTCGAAATACGCTTTGGCGATGAAGAGCGCGGTCAATTCGCCGTGTGCGCCCGCCGCGGGGTTGAGGGTGAACGCCGACATGCCGAAGACCGCCGCGAGCGCGCGTTCGAGCTCGTACATGACTTGCAACGCGCCCTGCGCGAGTTCGTCGGGCGCGTATGGATGGAGGTCCCGGAAACCGGGAAGCGCCGCCATTGCTTCGTTCACGCGCGGATTGTACTTCATGGTACACGAGCCCAGGGGATAGAAGCCCAGGTCGATCGCGAACGTCCGATGCGAGAGTCGCGTGTAATGGCGGACGACGTCGAGTTCGCTGTTGTCCGGCAACGGCAGGTCGTCGCGTAGCGCGCTCGCGGGAAGATAGTCGCTCGCGTGCGTGCCGTTTGAAAAGTACGTGTTCGCGCGACCCGGCCGCCCCATCGCAAAGATCGGCGGCTCGTCATGCGCCGCGGTCAGGCGTTCGTTCGCGTTAGGCATGCGAAACTGCACTTTCGCTCGCGAGGGCGGTGCGACCGCCGGTATCGGTCGCACCGGAGGCAAGTTCGACGAGCGCCGAACGCAGCGACGCGATCTCCGCGTGCGTCGTGACTTCCGTTGCGGTCATCAGAATGCAATCCGCGTACGCCGGATACCAACGTCCGAGCGCGACGCCGCCGAGAATTCCGCGCGCTTGCAGTGCCGCGAGCACCGCCACGGGCGTGAGCGGTGGCGCGACGCGAATCGCGAGTTCGTTGAACACCGGTGCGTCGAACGCGCGCGCGAAGCCCGGCACCGACGCGACCGCTTCGGCGAGTGCGTGCGTGCGTGCGAGATTGAGCGTTGCGGCGCGACGCAATCCGGTCGCACCGAGCGTCGCGAGATAGATCGTCGCGACGAGCGCACAGTGCGCTTGATTCGTGCAAATGTTCGACGTCGCTTTCTCGCGACGGATGTGCTGCTCGCGCGCCTGCAGCGTGAGCACGTAGGCCGTATTTCCGCGATTGTCGATGCTACGGCCGACGAGACGTCCGGGGATTCGGCGCACGTGGTTTTTCTTCGCGCTGATGAACCCGACGTACGGGCCACCGTATGCGAGCGCGTTGCCGAACGACTGTGCCTCGCCGACCGCAATCGTCGCGCCCCAATCCGACGGCGGCGCGAGGACGCCCAGCGACATCGCCTCCGCGATCACCGCGATGCCGACCGTCCCCGTACGCTCGAGCACCTCGCGCACGGCGACACCCGGCGTATCGATGCAGCCGAAGAAATTCGGCGACTGCACCGCGACGCATGCGAAGCGTTTGTCCGCGAGCCGCGCTTCGAGTGTGGCGAAATCCGTCGTACCATCGACCGCCACCGGCAACTCCTCGACGTCGAGGTCCAGACCGCGCGCATACGTCGCGAGTACCTTACGGTAGTTCGGATGAATCGCAGCCGAGACGAGCAGGGCGCGACGACCGGTCGCGTTGACCGCCATGATCGCACCTTCGGCAAGCGCCGTCGCACCGTCGTAAACCGACGCGTTCGCGATATCCATTCCGGTGAGCAAGCAGATGTAGGTCTGCCACTCGTAGATCGCTTGCAGATACCCCTGCGAGACTTCGGCTTGATATGGCGTGTACGCCGTGAGGAATTCGCCGCGCATCGCGAGCGACATCACGACGGGCGGCACGTAGTGTCTATACGCGCCGGCACCCAGGAACGACGTGTAGTCGATCGCCGTGTTCTTCGCCGCGTACGATGCGAGTTGGGCCGCGAGTTCGCTTTCCGGCAATCCTTCGGCGAGCGCGAGCGGAGCCTTCAGCGCGACGGCGTCGGGAACGCGAACGAGTTCGTCGAGCGATGACACGCCGATCACGGCGAGCATCTCCGCAATTTCGGATTCGGTGTGTGGGGTATACACGGAAAGGAGCCTCCAGATGCGGCGCGCCCGACGGACATTTTATTCTGCCGAGCGGCACACCATTTCTCGTGCTACGTTAGTCGTACGTTTTTGTCAATGTCGTGCTAATGCGCGCCTTCCGCGACGAGCGTTTCATACTCTTGCGGTGAGAGGAGCCCATCAGTCATGCCCGCATCGGTCAGCTTGATTTTGTACAGCCATCCCTCCCCAAAGGCATCGCGATTGACGAGCGCGGGATCGGCATCGAGTGCGGCGTTGACTTCCGTGACCTCCCCGCCCGCCGGCGTGAAGAGATCGGACACCGCCTTCACCGATTCCACGACGCCGACGTTGGCGTGCTGCTTGATCTCGGCGCCGACGCGCGGCAACTCGACGTAGACGATATCGCCCAGCGAATTCTGCGCGTAATCGGTGATGCCGACGGTCGCCGACTCACCGTCGACCTTGATCCACTCGTGTTCTTTGCTATAGAGAAGTCCGCTCGGCTGCGCCATCGGTAATTCGTCCTCGTCTCAAGTCGGGCGTTTGTAAAAGGGAAGCTTCACGACGGTCGCGCTGTGGCGCGCGCCGCGTATTTCGACGTCGAGCGCCGTGCCGACGGCACTTGCATCTTTGCGTACGAGCGCCGTCGCGACGTTCTTGTTCCCAAGCGATGGCGACGTCGACCCGCTGCGAACCGTCCCGACGCGCGCGTCGCCCACGAACACCGCATATCCCTCGCGCGCGGGCGCGCGGCCCTCCATCACGATACCGACCACACGGTCGTAATGGTCGGTCTCGATTTGTCGGACGATCGCATCGCGCCCGGGAAATTGCGGCTTCGCCGTTTTGACCACCCAGCGCTGGCCGCCGGCGACGGGCGAAATCGTCTCGGCGAGCTCGTGACCGTAGAGCGGCATCCCCGCTTCCAAGCGCAAGACGTCGCGCGCGCCGAGCCCGGCGGGTTCGATGCCGAGCGTCGCGCCGCGCGCGAGCAGTTCGCGCCAAAGCGCGGGCGCCGATGCGCCTTCGACGAAGAGTTCGAAGCCGTCTTCGCCCGTGTAACCCGTACGAGCCACGAGCGCGGGCTCGCCGTGAGCGCGCATCTCCGCGCACGAATAATACGCCATCGCCGATACGTCCCGATCGCACAACGGCGCGACCAGTTCGACCGAGCGCGGACCCTGGATTGCGACGAGCGCGTGCGAGCCGTGATGGCTCGCGAGCGTCACGTCGTCGCGCCCGGCGACGCTCGCCGTTAAATACGGCCACATTTTTTCGGCATTCGCGGCGTTGACGACGAGCAGCCAGCGGTCGCCGTCGATGCGGTAAAACAAGACGTCGTCGTGACAGCCGCCGGCGTCGTTCGTGAAGATATTGTAGCGTGCTCGTCCGGGCTTCATCGACGCGACGTGGTTGACCGTGAGCGCATCCGCCCACGCGCCGACGCCCGGCCCTTCGAGCGCGTACTGCGCCATGTGCGAGAGATCGAAGAGGCCGACGCGATGACGCACCGCATCGTGCTCGCGCAAGATTCCCGCATAGGAAACCGGCATCGCGAAACCGCCGAACGGCACCATCCGCGCGCCGAGGGCGACATGTTCGTCGTAGAGGGCCGTTCGCCGCGGAGGAGCCTCCGTCGCCATCAGTGCGCGGTCCCATCCTCGTGCAAGGGGCTCGGATTCCAACCTTGCGCTTCGTCCGGGGGCGTATTCAGAAACGAGAACGTCGCGTGCGCGACGAGCTTCTCTGCGCTGAAGACCTCGACGTCGCCGTAGACGATCCGTTTGCCGGGTTTGCGCACGCGCGCGTGCGCGATCAGATCGTGCGGCGGCAGTGCCGGACGCAGGAACGCGCACGAAAGCGCGGCCGTCGCCGTCGGCTGCGTCGGCCCGTAAATCGACGCGAGCGCAACCCAGAAGACGGTATCGCAGAGGCTGACGATGGCGCCGCCGTGGACGGCACCCGCGCCATTCTGCACTTGTTCGCGAAACGGCATGCGCATCGACGCTTCGCCGTTCCCCACATCGACGAGATGCAGGTCGAGCGTCTTGATGAACTTCGCCTTCTGCTTATCCCAGCGCGCGATCGCGGCTTCCACGTCGCCTTGCGGCCGGTCGCCGATCAAAACCGCTCACCCTCGCGGGCGAGTTCGCGACGAAGGTACAGTGGCAAACTAAAGAGCCGGCGGTGCGTCTCCGCGTCGTAGAAGTAATTCTCGCCACGCAAGCCGCTCACGTACGCGTCGATACGCTCGTCCGCGAGCGTCGCGACGTCGACCGTATCGCTGCACGCGATGAAGGCCCAGTCGTTATCGAATGCCGGGACGTGCGTGTAAAACGATCGCACGTGTGCGTAATAGGCGCGCAGCGTCCGCACCATCTTCGCGTGCACGGCCATGTTGTGAAATCCGGCGGTGCTCGCTTGCAATACGTAGACGCCGCCCGGCGCGAGCCGCGCTTTGATATCGCGGAACACGGCGTCGCAGAAGAGCGGATTCGAGGGCGAATCTTCGAGCGGTTCGGTGAGATCGGAAACGATCGTGCCGTAGCTGTCGCGGTCGTCGCGCAAGAACGCGAGCGCGTCGCCGACGATCACACGCGCGCGTGGATCTTCGAACGCCCCATCGGCCCATTCGGGCAAGAACTTCTTCGAGAGCTCGACGACGTCGCCGTCGATATCGACCATCGTGCACCGCACGACATCGCTGCGACGTAAGACTTCACGCAGCGTCGCGCCCTCGCCGCCGCCGAGGATCAGGACGTCGCGACGATCGGCGGTCGCTGCGAGCGCGGGATGCACGAGGCTCTCGTGATAGATTTTCTCATCGGCCTGCGAGCTCTGCGTATCGCCGTCCAAGACGAGCATCTTCCCGAACGTCGCCGTGCGGATGACGGCAATATCCTGAAAGGCCGAGCGGCCGGCGTAGTAGGTCTCGTCGATCGCGTGACGGTGTTCTTCCGTCGGCGCGAACTGCTCGACGTACCATTGCCAGTGTTCGGTTTTTGGCATCGCTAACGAACGATGAGATAGTCGGCGCCGGCGGGCGGCGCGATGACGTTGTTCTGAACGAACGACGTCGGCACGGGGGATGCGCCGGGGCTCGCGGTCGAGCTAGGCGCCGACGTCGGCTGGATGCCCGTGGTCGGATCGAACGGCACCGCGACGAGGCTCGCGTTGTACGAACTCGCGCACGCCGGCGGCGCGGCCGAGGTTCCGAGTGCGACGAGGTAACGCGAGTCGGCGGCGGAGAGCCCGACCGACGAAACGTTGGTGAGCTTCGCCGCCGCGCCCGTGCAGTCGCGGAAGGCCAGCGCATTCGCCGACGGTGCCGCGGCGTTCGGCGCGAAGGCCGTGACCGCCGTGAGCGAACCCGTGTTGACGCCCTTGACGACGACGATGCCGACGTCGGTTCCCACGACCCCGAACTGACCGTTACTCGTCACGGCGATCGAGCGGATGTTGCCGGGCATCGCCAGCGTCGACGAACTCGCGATTTTCGAAGGCAGCCCTGTGACGAGGGTGAGTTGCGTGGTGGCGCCGCTCGTCGTCCCGCCCACGAGCGCGCGTGTCGCATCGGTCGGGCTGAATGCGATCTGGCCATTGCCGCGCACGACGGAGTTCGTGCCGAGCGCCGTGTCGTCGGCGGTCGCATCGAATTGGTAGCCCGTGCCGACCGTCGAGACGTTGAAGGCGAGCAAATCTTGCGTGCCGCGTGCGAGCGCGACGATGTGCAGGTTGCCGCCGGTATCCGTGCTGACGCCGACGCGAACGGTCGAACGTGGGACCGCCGGCGCGGTCTTGAACGTGTACGACGAGCCCGAGAACGGAAGCGCCTGGCCGTACTGCGGCGGCGCATTGGTGAGCGACGTCAGTGCCACGATGGCACCCGAACTCCCGGCGCTCGCGGTCCCCGTAGTCAGCGCGACCGCAGCCGAGCTTCCGCCGAGGATCGCGATCGACTGAGCGTCGGCGATCAGCGGCACGCTCGACGCCGTCGCGGCGGGCGAGGCGCTCGTTGTCGGAGTCGGGGTCGGCGGATTCGCCGAGAGATCGTACGGTGCGCCGACCGGAACGATCGCGCCGACGCCGACGCCGAAGATATCTTGTGCGAGCGTAAAGTTGCCCGACGCGTTCTGCAGAACGGCGATCGCGTCGGAGTAGTCGGCGGCGAAGGCGAGCGGCCCGACGGCCGACGCAAAGGCGACGCTCGCGGGGGTCGCGGCCGGAGCCGCCGTCGCGCCGCAGAGATTGCTCGTGTTGTCTTCATAGTGCACGACCTGCACGCCATGGAATCCGCCGCCGTTTCCGCCGTCGGGTTCGTAGGCGATGCCGTTCACGGCCGCACACGGCGAGACGAAGCTCGAGGGACCGCTCGAGGGCACGGTCGTAGCAGTCGCACTGCTCGATGGGGTGGGCGTGGGGCTACTTCCGGACTTCGAGCACGCGGCGAAGCTGAGTGAAACGAACGCGAGTGCGATTCCGAGCGTGCGCGGTCGCGTCAGGTTGAGTCGAGCCAACGTGGAGAGTCCCCTTAAGGAAGGCGGTGTG